>Ga0081539_10000846_pt1 | contig 58555 bp, 47 predicted proteins | sample TabmetS4T2R2_FD_71023 | JGI IMG/M metagenome (GOLD analysis project Ga0081539, IMG submission 71023) | Tabebuia heterophylla rhizosphere microbial communities from the University of Puerto Rico - S4T2R2 | ecosystem: Host-associated > Plants > Roots > Rhizosphere ...
ACGCCGTCCAGCGATATCTCGCCGGTCACCGACGCGCGCAGTGAGAGCTTCCCAGTGACCTCGTGCACGGTGAAGCCGGGCGTAGTCGTGGGGACGACGAAACCGCGCACCCCCTCCTCGGCCCGCGCCCAGATCACCGCGACGTCGGCGACCGGTGCGTTGGTGATCCACATCTTGCCGCCGTCCAGGATCCAGTCCGCCGCCTCGCCGGGGCCGGCACGCCGCGCGCGGGTGCGCATCGACGCTGGATCGGATCCCGCGTCCGACTCGGTGAGCCCGAAACAGCCGACGGCGTCGCCCGTCGCCATCCTGGGCAGCCACTCCTGCCGCTGCTCCTCCGAGCCGTACCGATGGATCGGATACATCGCCAGCGACCCCTGCACCGAGACCAGGGAGCGGACGCCGCCGTCGACCGCCTCCAGTTCCCGGCAGGCGATGCCGTACATCGTGGCGGTTGTCCCGGCGCAGCCGTATCCGTGCAGGTGCATGCCGAGGAGTCCGAGGGAGCCGAACTGCTTGGCGAGGTCACGCGCGGGCAGCGTGCCGTCCAGATACCAGCGGGCGACGTGCGGGCGGACGGCGTCCTCGAGCATGCTGCCCACGGTGGCGGCGGTGTCACGCTCGTCCTGGGTGAGCAAACAGTCGAGGGCGAGCAGGTCGTCCGGGGGAGACAGCCTGGCCGTGGGCCGCTGCCGTTCGGGTGGGAGGGACGGCGACGTCATGTGCCCATCATGCCGTCGCCGCCGCTCACGCCGACTCCCGCCGGAAGGTTCGCGTTCCCACGAGCAGGCCGACGGCGACCAGCGCCACCGTCGCCAGAAGTCCCCAACCCGTCGTGGCCGACCCCAGGTCGCCGCGGAACATGGCGCGAACGCCGTCCACCACGTGCTTGAGCGGGTTCACGTCGGAGGTGATCCGAAGCCACTTCGGCGCCAGCGTCATCGGCAGGAGGATGCCGGACAGCAGGAGGATCGGGATCGCCAGCCCGTTGAGCACGGAGGCCAGCGCGTCCTCGGTCTTCAGTACCAGCCCCGCGGCGTATGACAGCGACGCAAATGCCGCCCCGAGGAGAGCCACGACCAGCAGGGCCAGCAGCACACCACCCAGCGGTGCCCGCAGCCCGAACGGGATGGACACCAGGGTGAGCACGCTGGCCTGCACAAGGAGGACGACGACGTCGCGGAGCACGCGTCCGACCAGGAGCGCCACCCGGTGGGCCGGCGTGACCCGCATCCGCTCGATGACGCCGGCCCGATACTCCGCGATGAGGCCGAAGCCGACGAAGGCAGCACCGAAGATGCCCAGCTGAACCAGCAGGCCCGGCACGAACACCTGCCACGCATCTCCCGGCGGCAGGCCCGGCGTCGACTGAACGACCTTCTTGAGCAGCGGCCCGAACAGGGTCAGGTACATGATCGGTTGGGCCAGCGCGATGAAGATCCAAACCGGCTCCCGAATGCTGAGCCGGAGACTGCGGACGAAGACGATCCAGGTCTCGCGGAAGAAGCTCACTGTGCTCTCCGAATGGGTGTCAGGCGGCCGGCTCGTCGCGCAGGGACCGGCCGGTGAGGGAGAGGAACACGTCGTCGAGCGTCGGACGTCGCACCTCGACCGAAGTCAGGGCGACGCGCTTGCTGTCCAGGTCGCGCAGGAGGTGGGGCAGCACCGCGGCGCCGTGCGGCACGCGGACCAGGACCTGGGCACCGTCGATGACGGGCTCGTCGGCGCCGTCGAGGACGGCGCCCAGGGCGGCCGCGTCAGCGCTGCGGGCCGGATCCTCCAACGTCAGCACAACGGCGTCGCCGGACACCTGGCGCTTCAGCTCCTCGGGCGTGCCGCTGGCCACGATGACGCCGTGGTCGATCACGGAGATCCGGTCGCACAGCGAGTCCGCCTCGTCGAGGTAGTGCGTGGTCAGGAACACCGTCGCACCCTCGTCGCGCAGCCGGCTGATGTGCTGCCAGAGGTTGGCCCGCGACTGCGGATCCAGACCCGTCGTCGGCTCGTCCAGAAAGATCAACTGCGGTGAGTGGACGAGCCCGAGGACGATGTCTAGGCGCCGGCGCTGCCCGCCGGACAGCGACTGGCAGGTGCGGTTCCACAGACCTTCCAGGTCCAGCCGGGAGAACAGGTCGCGACCGCGGGCCTCGGCTTCAGCGCGGGAGATGCCGTAGAGCCGCGCCTGGGCGGTCACTTCCTCACCCGCTTGTGCCTGCGGCAGGCTGGCCCCGCCTTGGGCAACGTAGCCGATGCGGCGCCGCACTCCGACCGGATCTCGGCGCAGGTCGCATCCAGCGACGGTCGCCTCGCCCGCCGTCGGCACGAGCAGGGTCGTCAGCATGCGCAGCGTGGTGGTCTTGCCGGCGCCGTTCGGACCGAGGAAGCCGAAGATCTCGCCGGGCGCGACGTCCAGGTCGACGCCGCGGACGGCCTCGACCGGACCCGAGCGGGTACGGAAGGTGCGGGACAACTCACGGGCGTTGATCACGAGTCCTCCAATTCGCCTCGGCAACGATGCTGGCCCGTGATGAGCCGCTAGTCAAGCTTGAATATTCTTTTGACTATCCATCGCAGAGGGCGCCGGGCCGAACGGGTCTATCGCCGGATTGCGGCGATGCGGCTCCTCGCCTAGGAAGCCGTAGGCGCCGGACCTGAGTCGCTCGATGGCCTGTTCCACCCACTCCAGTTCCCCATGCAGGTGCGCCGTCTGCAGCCAGAGGTGCTCGACGACGTGCTCGGGGGTCCCGGTCATGCGCGGCAGGCTGTCCACTGCATAGTCGGACGCCGTGATCCGGACACGTAACTGGGCGGCCCGGGCTTCCAGCGCCGCGATGACCTCGCTGCGTTCCAGCGCCCACCAGAACGACAGGCCCGCGTGCAGCCAGCTTGGCTCGTGCGGATGCAACTCCCACAGCGCTGTCCGGACGAGCGTCTGGAATTCGGTCTCGCCATCTGCGGTCAGGCGATACGACGCCTTGGGACCCGACGCCGCAGGGGTCTTCGCCTCCTCGAGAAGCATTCCGTCCTTGGTGAGGCTGCGCAGGGCGTTGTAGATCGAGCCGGGATTGAGGTGGGCCCACTCGGCCGCCCGCCAGGTGATCAGCTCCCGACGCACGAGGTAACCGTGGGCAGGCTGGAAGATCCGAACCGCGCCCAGCACGAGCAGCCGCGTCACCGACATGCCCGGAGTGTAGGTCTGCCGCCAGCGCGCACTGCCGATCGGGCACGGGCCTGCCCACTGGGAGCGTTGGAACGGCCCAGTTCGCGTTGAGCGGGCAGTTCTCGGGTAAAACGCCGGGCGTTCGCCCGAGAACTGCCCGCTCAACCCCTCCAGTACCGTGACGGACATGTCGCTGCAGGAGCCGCCTACCGACGCCGCCGTCGACGCCGTTCGCGAACGCACCGCCACGTGGCTGGATCCGCTGGTCACGGCGGCCGCCGTGCGCGAACGGCCGGGGCTGGAGGCGCTTCGTGCCATCGCGGCTGGGGAGATCCCCGGCCCGCCGATCGCCAGCACGCTCGGCTTCCGGCTGGTCGCGGTGGAGCCCGGACGGGCGGAGTTCCTCCTGGAGCCCGGCGAGCACCAGTACAACCCGATCGGTTCGGTGCACGGCGGCGTGTTCGCGACTCTGCTGGACTCAGCCGCCGGCTGCGCGGTGCACAGCATGCTCCCGGCCGGGGTCGGTTACACCAGCCTCGACCTCTCCGTGAAGTTTCTCGGCGCCATCCGGGCCGACACCGGCCCGGTGACCGCCGTCGGCACGGTCACCCATCTCGGCGGTCGCACCGCCCTCGCCGAGGCGCGACTGACCGATGCCGAGGGCAAGCTGCTGGCGACGGCGACGAGCAGTTGCCTGATCATGCGGCCGGGTGGTGCCTGACCGGTTGCCGGGGCATGCCGTCAGTGACCCACCCTCTCAGTGACCGAGGAACGGCGCCATGACCCGGGCCGCGATGCTCGACCGGCGAGTCAGCCGCTCCTCGGCGTCCGCGGCCGTCATCGCGCGCAGCCCCGCGTTGACGCCGAGCCAGCGCAACGGCTCCGGCTCCCAGCGCCTCGAGTGATGCCCCACCCACGGTAGGTGGGTCAGTTCCGTGTCGCGGCCGAGCACGAGATCGGCCAGCGTGCGCCCGGCGAGGTTCGACGTCCCCACGCCGTCACCGACGTAGCCCCCGGCCCACCCGACGCCCGTCCCGGGGTCGAGGCCCACCGACGCATGCCAATCGCGCGCGATGCCGAGCGGGCCGCCCCAGGTGTGCGTCACGCGCGCGGGCTCGACGGCCGGGAACAGCTCCACCAGCGTGGCGCGCAGTCGCGAGAAGACGCCCGCCTCGCGATCGAAGTCCGGCGCGATGCGCGACCCCCAGTGGTACGGCGCGCCTCGTCCACCGAACACCAGCCGGTCGTCCTGAGTGCGCTGCCCGTAGATGATGAGATGCCGGTGATCGGAGAAGGTCTCGCCGCGCGCCAGGCCCGCGGTGGCCCAGAACGAGGCGGGAAGCGGCTCGGTCGCGATGACGAGCGAGTACACCGGGATGACGTCGCGACCGCTTCCGGGTAGGGACGCCGTCCACGCCTCCACCGCGCGGATGACGTGCTTCGCCCGCACGGTGCCGCGCTCGGTCACGACGCGTCCCGGCTCGATCCGCAGCGCCCGCGTCCCCTCCGCGATCCGCCCGCCGCGTCGCTCGACCGCTCGGGCCAGACCGCGCACGAGCCGTGCGGGATGGATCCGTGCGCAGGCCGGATGATAGGTCGCGCCCAGTACGTCGCTGGCACCGACTCGTTCCCGGGCCTCCTGCGCGCTGAGCAGTTGCACCCCGTCCACGCCGTCCAGCGCGGCGTCGTCCAGGATCTCCGCGCGTGCCCGGCGCAGCTGGACCGGCGCGCGGGCCAGCCGCACCGTGCCGCCCTTGCGCCAGTGGCAGTCGACGCCCTCCGCGGCGGCGACCGCACCCACCTCGTCCACGGATGCCGTCATGGCGCGACGCATGGCGATCGCGGCGTCCCGCCCGTACCGCCGCGCCAGACCGTGACTCGACACGGGGAAGAGCGCGGAGCACCACCCGCCGTTCCGGCCGCTGGCACCGAAGCCGGCGATCTGCGCCTCGACCATGACGATGTTCAGATCGGGTTGCTCACGCAGCAGGTAGTACGCCGTCCACAGTCCGGTGTAGCCGGCGCCGACTACGCAGACGTCCGCGTCCAGGCCGCCGTCCAGCGGTGCCCGCGGGGCCAGGTCGTCGGAGCCGTCGGCGACCACCGTGTCCAGCCACAGGGATACCTTGCGGTAGGTCGCGGGGTCGGACGCCGGGCCGATCGGCGGAATCGCCATGGGGTCGGATGGCTGGCCGGTCACGTGCGCCCCGCCGGCCAGTGCCGCAGCGCCGCGGGGACCTCGATCCCGGGCGCCAGGTCGGGCGCCGGTTCCGGTGTCCCCCAGGTGTGATGCAGCGGGACCGTGCCCGCCCACACCGGCCGGTCCAGGTCGGCCGGGTCGTCCTCCGGGTGCCCGGCCGAGACCTTGAGCGACCACTCCGTGAGCGGTAGCGCGAGCACCATGGTGGCCGCCAATTCCTTGGCAGCCGGGGGACGGGCGCCCTCCAGACCAGGCAGCAGCCGGCGGGCGAGGACCGCGAGACCGGCCTCCTGGTCCTCGCCGTGCAGCCGGCTGAAGCGGCCGAGCATCATCACCGAGCGATACCGCATCGAGGACTCGAACTGGCTGCGGGCGATCACGATGCCGTCGACAACCGTCACCGTGACGCACGTCGATGCGCCGTCGCCCAGCGACCGAAGGGTTCGCGAGGCCGTGGATCCGTGCACCAGCAGCCGCTCGCCGTCCCGCGCGTAGGCGAGCGGGACGACGTACGGCTGCCCGTCCTCGGCCACCGCGACATGCGCGATGAGACCCTGGTCCAGCACTGCGTCCCGGGCAGCGACGTCATGCACCTGCTTGTCGGGCAACCTACGCACGGTCGTGCGCGGACGTGGCCGCCGGCGGGCAGGGGAGTGCGTCACAGGCGATTCCAGGCCTCGGTGAGCACCGAGCGGAGGATTCCCTCGATGTCGTCGAACTCACGCTGGCCGATGATGAGCGGCGGCGCGAGCTGGATGACCGGATCCCCGCGATCGTCGGCCCGGCAGTACAGCCCGGCATCGAACAACGCCTTGGACAGGAACCCGCGCAGCAACCGCTCGCACTCGTCGTCGTCGAAGGTCGTGCGGGTGGCCTTGTCCTTCACCAGCTCGATTCCGTAGAAGTACCCCTCGCCGCGTACGTCGCCAACGATCGGCAGGTCCAGCAGCTTCTCCAGCGTGGCGCGGAACGCCGGGGCGTTGTCCCGCACGTGCTGGTTCAGGCCCTCACGCTCGAAGATGTCGAGGTTGGTCAGCGCGACCGCCGCGGATACCGGGTGCCCGCCGAAGGTGTACCCGTGCGCGAAGTAGCTGGTGCCTTTGCGGAACGGCTCGAACAGCCGGTCAGTGGCGATCATCGCGCCGATCGGCGAGTACCCGCTCGTCATTCCCTTGGCGCACGTGATGATGTCGGGCTGGTAGCCGAGGTCCTCGCACGCGAACATCCCGCCGATGCGGCCGAACGCGCAGATGACCTCATCCGAGACCAGCAGGACGTCGTACTCGTCGCAGATCTCCCGCACCCGGTCGAAGTAGCCGGGCGGCGGCGGGAAGCATCCGCCGGAGTTCTGCACCGGCTCGAGGAACACCGCCGCCACCGAGTCCGGGCCCTCGAACTCGATCGCTTCGGCGATGCGGTCCGCTGCCCAACGGCCGAACCGCTTCGGGTCGTCGCGCAACTCCTCGGGAGCCCGATACAGGTTCGTGTTCGGCACTTTGAAGGCGCCCGGCACGAGCGGCTCGAACATGTCTTTGATGCCGGGCAGGCCGGTTAGCGACAGCGCGCCGTGCGGCGTCCCGTGATAGGCGATGGACCGCGAGATCACCTTGTACTTGCCGGGTTTGCCGATCTCTCGCCAGTACTGCTTGGCCAGTTTCAGCGCGCTCTCCACCGCCTCGCCGCCACCGGTGGTGAAGAAGACGCGGTTCAGGTCGCCGGGGGCGTAGCTCGCCAGCCGGTCGGCCAGCTCGATCGCCCGCGGGTGGGCGTAGGACCACAGCGGGAAGAACGCGAGCTCACGGGCCTGCGAGGCGGCGGCGTCGGCGAGTTCCTGTCGGCCGTGCCCGACCTGGACGACGAAGAGCCCGGACAACCCGTCCAGGTAGCGGTTGCCCCGGTCGTCCCAGATGTAAGCACCCTCGCCGCGGGTGATCACCGGGACGTGCGCGTCGCCCTCGTACGTCGAGTGGCGGGTGAAGTGCATCCAGAGGTGGTCGCGGGCGCGTCCGGCGAGCGAGTCCTTGCCGTATTCAGATACGTCCTGCGGAGCGACAGTCATCGGGTACCCCAGTTGTAGAGCTGTTTGCGAAGCTTGAGATAGACGAACGTTTCGGTGGAGCGGACTCCGTGCAGCGACCGGATCTGGCGGGTCACCAGCTCCAGCAGGTGGTCGTCGTCCTCGCAGACCACCTCCGCAAGCAGGTCGAACGACCCCGCCGTGATCACCACGTAGTCCACCTCGGTCATGGCGGCGAGCTGATCGGCGACCGGAGCGATGTCGCCCTCCACCCGGACGCCGATCATCGCCTGTCGCGCGAATCCAACCTGGAGCGGATCGGTGACGGCGACGATCTGCATCACACCCGAGTCGAGCAGGCGCTGGACCCGCTGGCGGACCGCGGCCTCGGAGAGGCCGACCGCCTTGCCGATTGCCGCGTAGGGGCGCCGGCCGTCCTCCTGCAGCTGTTCGATGATCCGTTTGGACGTCTCGTCGAGCGGCTGCTGGAGTGTCCGCTGGCGGATCGGTCTGAGCCCCACCCGTCGATCCTGACGGCTCCTGTCGACAACCGCAAGGTCAAAACAAGGGAATCCGTCGTTGCGGGCCCGCTACTTTGCTGAATCACCAGTCTGAGGTCTCTGCACCTGCCGATACCGGCGCGGAAGGGCTAGGGTCGCCCTGTCGCCCCTGCCATCCCGGCCCAGGTGGTCGGTCCCGTTCGTTGATCAAGGAGTCCCCGTGAGCGAGTCCGCACCCCGCGTGCTGCGCAATTTCATCGACGGCGAGTACCGCGACGCCGCCGCGGATGCCGTCAACGACATCGTCGACCCCTCGACGGGCAAGATCGTGGCGAAGGCGCCGGTGTCCTCGGCGCCGGACGTCGACGCCGCCTACGCCGCGGCGTCGCGGGCATTCGAGAGCTGGCGGGACACGACCCCGTCCGAACGTCAGCGCGCGCTGCTCCGTATCGCCGACTCGATCGAGGAGCACGCCGAGGAGCTCGTGAAGTTGGAGGGCGAGAACACCGGCAAGCCGCACGCCCTGACCGCGAGCGAAGAGATCCCGCCGATGGTGGACCAGATCCGGTTCTTCGCCGGAGCGGCGCGGGTGCTGGAGGGTCGCGCTGCGGGGGAGTACCTGGCAGGGCACACGTCCTGGATCCGCCGGGAGCCGATCGGCGTCATCGGGCAGGTCACGCCGTGGAACTACCCGATGATGATGGCGGCCTGGAAGTTCGCCCCGGCGATCGCGGCCGGTAACACCATCGTGCTCAAGCCGAGCGACACCACGCCGGAGACGACGCTCAAGCTGGCCGAGCTGGCCGCGGAGTTCCTGCCGCCCGGCGTCTTCAACGTGATCACCGGCGACCGGGCCACCGGCCGGGCGCTGGTCGAGCACCCGACCCCGCAGATGGTGGCGATCACCGGCTCGGTGCGGGCGGGCATGGAGGTGGCCGGGTCCGCCGCCAAGGACCTGAAGCGGGTCCACCTCGAGCTGGGCGGCAAGGCGCCCGTCGTCGTATTCGACGATGCCGACATCTCGACTGCGGCGGAGGGGATCGCGGTCGCCGGCTACTTCAACGCCGGTCAGGACTGCACCGCGGCAACCCGGGTCCTGGCCGGGCCGGGCGTCCATGACGACTTTGTCGCGGCGCTGTCCGAGCAGGCCAAGGAGGCCAAGGTCGGTCTGCCGGACGACGAGGACGTCCTGTTCGGTCCGGTCAACAATGCCAACCAGCTGGAGCGGGTCACCGGCTTCCTGAACCGCCTGCCCGATCATGCCTCGGTGATGGCCGGGGGTGGCCGCGCCGTCGGGCTCGGCGACGGCTTCTTCGTGGAGCCCACCGTGGTCAGCGGGCTGCGGCAGGACGACGAGGCGATCCAGAACGAGATCTTCGGGCCGGTCATCACGGTGCAGCGGTTCACCGACGAGGACGAGGCGCTGCGCTGGGCGAACGGCGTGGAGTACGGCCTGGCCTCCAGCGTGTGGACGTCAGACTTCGGGCGCGCGATGCGGATGTCGCGGCGCCTGGACTTCGGCTGCGTGTGGATCAACACGCACATCCCGCTGGTCGCCGAGATGCCGCACGGCGGGTTCAAGCACTCCGGGTACGGCAAGGACCTGTCGATGTACGGCTTCGAGGACTACACGCGGATCAAGCACGTGATGGCGGCGTTCTGAGAGGTCCCGCCCCTATCCGCGGCACCTCTCAGGTCCTGATCGTGGCGAGGTTCCTCCCGCCGAAGTGACCGGCCAGGTGGGTCACTTCGGCGGGAGGAGTCGTTGCGACTGCGCGTAACGCTCGTGGTCCCGCGGGAGTTTGTCGTGATGCCATGCAGGCCACCACGACTTCGTTCAGTAGGCGAAGGACCCAGTCATGTAACGAATTCGTTGCCGCTCGGCCACGGCGGCGACGGAATCTGTCGTCCCGCCTTGCCGGTGCTTGCGACGCCGTGTCAGTATCCACCGGCGATGCCGAGGCCATGGCCTGCGGCATCACCCCAATCCGATCAGTCACTGCGCGGTCGGGCTCCCGCGCCGCGGTGAAGGCCTTTGCGGAGGCGTGTTTGTCGGCAGATGCGACCGTCGGATGCAGGCGGCGTGCGCCGGGTGGTCCCGACCCTGTCATCGGGCGGTGCCATTGGCGAGTACTGTCGCGTTCGTCGCACACCGCGCACGTCCCGCATGACCCGTTCCGTGCCGGTCTCAGCCCGCACCCCGAATGACCTCCTGCCCTCCACAACTTCCTGAAGATCAGGAAAGGATCTCTCGGTCATGACCCAGCGTCGCCGCCCGCCGCTCTCCCCCGAAGCCGCTGCCGTCGTCCGCGCTCAACTGGCCTCCCGCCGCACCGTCCTGCGCGGTGCGGGGGTGCTGGGGCTCGGCGCGTTCCTGGCGGCCTGCGGCACGTCCGGCGACACGTCGTCGGGCGGGTCGTCCAACAAGCCCTCGCCGGCCGCCGACAAGTCCGACACCGACCGGGTGGTCAACTGGGCCAACTGGACGCTGTACCTGGACTACGACGAGGACACCAAGACCTATCCCACGCTCGAGAAGTTCCAGGAGCAGACCAACATCAAGGCCACCTACGCCGAGGACATCGACGACAACTCCAGCTACTACGCCAAGATCCAAGGGCAGCTGGCCAACGGCCAGGACTTCGGCAAGGACGTCATCGTCATGACCGACTGGATGGCCGGCCGGCTCATCCGGCAGGGGTACGCGCAGAAGCTCGACAAGTCGGTCATCCCCAACTCGAAGAACCTGCTGACGACGCTCCAGAATGTCGGCTTCGACCCGGGCCGCAACTACTCCCTGACCTGGCAGTCGGGCTACGCCGGCATCGCCTGGAACAAGGACGCGCTCGCCGACCTGGGTCTCAAGAACGGGCTCACCAAGGTCAGCGACCTGTGGAACCCCAAGCTCAGGGGCCGGGTCGAGGTGCTGACCGAGTTCCGCGACACCGTCGGCCTGATCCTCCAGGAGCAGGGTAAGAAGATCGACGAGCAGTTCACCGCCGACGACTACAGCAAGGCGCTCCAGGAGCTGGACGACCAGCTGCAGAGCGGCCAGATCCGCCAGGCCAAGGGCAACTCCTACAAGGAGGACCTGATCTCCGGCGACGCGCTCGCCGCCATCGCCTGGTCCGGCGACATCACCCAGATCAACTTCGAGAACGACAACAAGTGGCAGTTCGCCCTCCCCGAGTCGGGCGGCACCCTGTGGAGCGACAACATGCTCGTGCCGATCGGATCTCCGCATAAGAAGAACGCCGAGATCCTGATGAACTACTACTACGACCCGGTGGTCGCCGCGGAGGTCGCCGCCTACGTCAACTACATCTGCCCGGTTGACGGCGCCAAGGAAGAACTCGCCAAGACCGAGCCGGACCTCGCCAACGACCCGAACATCTTCCCGACTCCCGAGTACCTGGAGAAGGTGCACGTGTTCCGCAGCCTCACGCCGGCCGAGGAGACGCAGTTCGAGAGCGACTTCCAGAAGGTTCTAGGCCTATGACACCGGCGGCCGACGGCGGCGGCGAGCTGCGTCTGGAGCGTGTCACCAAGCGCTTCGGCAGCTTCGTCGCCGTCGACGACGTCGATCTGACCGTGCCGCAGGGGTCGTTCTTCGCGCTGCTCGGGCCGTCCGGTTGCGGGAAAACAACGACCCTGCGGATGATCGCCGGCCTGGAGGAACCGAGCGACGGCGCGATCTACCTGGGTTCGACCGACGTCAGCCACGCCAAGCCGTACAAGCGGCCGGTGAACACGGTCTTCCAGAACTACGCGCTCTTCCCTCATCTCGACGTCTTCGAGAACGTCGCGTTCGGGCTGCGCCGGCGCCGCGTCCGGGAGGTCCGGGCGAGGGTGGAGGAGGCGCTGGAGCTGGTGGAGCTGGCGCATTTGCGGCACCGCAAGCCGTCGCAGCTGTCCGGCGGCCAGCAGCAGCGCATCGCCTTGGCGCGCGCCGTGGTCAACCGGCCGCGGGTACTCCTGCTCGATGAGCCGCTCGGCGCGCTGGATCTGAAGCTGCGGCGGCAGATGCAGATCGAGCTCAAGCGGATTCAGACCGAGGTCGGGATCACGTTCGTCCACGTCACGCACGACCAGGAGGAGGCCATGACGATGGCCGACACCGTGGCCGTGATGAACGCCGGACGGATCGAGCAGCGAGGCGCCCCCACGGTGCTGTACGAGTCGCCGCGCACGACGTTCGTCGCGAACTTCCTCGGGCAGTCCAACATGGTCACCGGACGCCGGGTGGAGGGCTCGAGCGCCGACGTTGTGGTGGTCGACTGTTACGGACAGAAACTGAGCCTGCGCGGTGACCGGTGCGTGGAGGGCGACGAAGTGCTCGTCGGCATCCGGCCCGAGAAGATCCAGTTGCTGCCGGCCGGGGTCAGCGCGTCAGCCGGCGACAACACCCTCACCGGCGGAGTGGTGGTGGACGCCAGCTTCACCGGCGTCTCCACGCAATACCTGGTGCGGATGCCGTGGGACCAGGAGCTGACCGTCTTCGTGCAGAATCTGGGCGTCTCCGACCGGTTCGCTCCGGGCGACCGCGTCAACCTCTGCTGGGACCCGGGCCACACGTTCGGCCTGGCCGGCGACGCCGCGGCGGGTGTCGAAGTCGACGACGAGCCGCTCGGTTAGGAGACGCATCCGTGGCCATCGTCTCCGCGACCCACACCGGCGCCCCCGCGCCCGCCCCGCCTCCACCGACGCGGCGCGGCCGACGCTGGACGCCGTACCTCCTGCTGCTACCCGGCATGGCGTGGCTGGCGGTTTTCTTCGTCGTGCCGCTCGTGACGCTGTTCTCCACGTCACTGCAGGTGCCCGTACCGGGCGGGGAGATCGGCCAGTTCCAGCCGGCGTTCCGGCTGGCGAACTACGCCGACGCCATCTCGGAGTACGCCCCGCAGTTCATCCGGTCGTTCCTCTACGCCGGGATCGCGACGGTCGTCGCGCTGCTGATCTCCTATCCCTTGGCGTACCTGATCGCGTTCAAAGCGGGACGGGCGCGCAACCTGCTGCTCGTCCTCGTCGTGGCCCCGTTCTTCTGCAGCTTCATCCTCCGCACGGTGGCCTGGCGGGCGATCCTGGCCGACGAGGGCTGGGTCACGCACACGATCAAGGCGCTGCACCTCATCCCGCAGCAGCAGTCCCTGACGGCGAGCGCCTTTGCCGTGGTCGCCGGCATCACCTACAACTTCCTGCCGTTCATGACGCTGCCGCTGTACGCGAGCCTGGAGCGGATCGACCCGCGGCTGATCGAGGCCGGCGCGGACCTGTACGGCAGTCCGTTCACGGTGCTGCGCAAGGTCACGTTCCCGTTGTCGATGCCCGGGGTGGTGGCGGGCACGCTGCTCACCTTCATCCCGGCGGCGGGCGACTACGTGAACGCCTCGCTGCTCGGCACCACCCGCACCCAGATGATCGGCAACGTCATCGAGAGCCGGTTCTTCCGGATCGTCGACTACCCGACCTCGGCGGTGCTGTCATTCGTTCTGATGGCGATCATCCTGGTGCTGGTGTCGTTCTACATCCGCCGCGCCGGAACGGAGGAGCTCGTCTGATGTCTCGTCCGACCACCCTGACGATGCGGAGCGCCCGATGAGCGGCACGACGTCGACCGCCACCGCGGAAGGCGCGGCGCTCGCCGGCACCCGGCCCGCGCCGCGCGTCTCGCATCCCGCCGGTCCGCGCGTCCGGCGCTGGCTCGGCGCCAACGCCCTGCGCATCTACGGTGTCATCGCGTTCGCGTACCTGTTCACCCCGATCGCCTATGTGACGATCTTCAGCTTCAACATCCCGGGCCGCAACAACCTCACCTGGCGCGGGTTCACGCTGGAAAACTGGAAGGATCCGTGCGGCGCGCCGGAGATCTGCACTGCGGTGGGGAACAGCCTCAAGATCGGTTTCACGGCGACGTTGATCGCGACCGTGCTCGGCACGATGATCGCGTTCGCGCTGTCCCGGCACCGGTTCCACGGCCGGTCGACCACCAACCTGGTGATCTTCCTGCCGATGGCGACTCCCGAGGTGGTCCTCGCGGCGTCGCTGCTCACGTTGTTCCTGAACCTGAAGGTGCCGCTCGGCACGGGGACGATCATCCTCGCGCACGTGATGTTCTGCATCAGCTTCGTCGTCGTCACGGTCAAGGCGCGGATTGCCAGCCTGGATCCGCGGCTGGAACAGGCGGCGGCCGACTTGTATGCCGACGAGTTCCAGGCGTTCCGCCGGGTCACGCTGCCGCTCGTCGCGCCCGGGATCGCCGGCGCCGCATTGCTGGCGTTCAGCCTGTCCTTCGACGACTACATCATCACGAGCTTCAACTCCGGCGGTGTGAACACGTTCCCGAAGCTGATCTACGTCTCGGCGCAGCGCGGTATCCCGGCTCAGGCGTACGTCTTCGGCGCCGCGATGTTCTTCATCGCCATGGTCATCGTGTTGCTGGCTGAACTGGTGCGTCGTCGCAGCGCCGTGCGCTGAACGCAGTGAGCGAGCAGGGCGGCGCGGCGGCGTCTGGACCGAGGGACGAGGGAAGACGCCGCCAAGAGGCGCCGGCCGTGGCTCGCGAGCCATTCCATACCGCTGGCGACGTACCGCTCTGGCTGGACGATCCCCAGCGCCCGGCACCCCGGCCGGCGCTGGACGGCGACGTCTCCTGCGATCTCGCTGTGGTCGGGGGCGGGCTGGCTGGGCTGTGGACCGCGCTGCTGGCCGTCGAGGCGGAACCGGGGCGCGACGTCGTCCTGCTGGAGGGAGCGCGCCTCGGCTGGGCGGCGAGTGGGCGCAACGGGGGGTTCTGCTCCGCCAGCCTCACCCACGGGCTGGCGAACGCCCTGGACCGCTGGCCTGAGGACGTCCCCGAGCTGCAGCGGCTCGGTCACGCCAACCTGGACGAGATCGAGGCCACCCTCAGCCGCCTCGGGATCGAGTGCGACTTCGTGCGCGGCGGCGAGCTGAACGTCGCGGTGGCGCCCTGGCAGCTGGAGGGCCTGGCCGAGATGCATGCGGCGGCCCGCCGCCTCGGCGAGGAGTCCGAGCTGCTCGACGCCGCGCAGACGCGGGCCCTGGTCGACTCCCCGACGTACCTCGGGGCGCAGTTCGCGACGCGCGGCACGGCGCTGCTGCATCCGGGCAAGCTGGTGTGGGGGCTGGCGGCTGCCGCGGAGCCGCTCGGCGTCCGGATCCACGAGCGGACGCGGGTGACCGGCCTTCGCGACGAGGGCGACCGGGTGCGGCTCGCGACGGCGCACGGGACGGTGCGAGCCCGCCGGGTGATGCTGGCGACCAGCGCGTTTCCCTCACCGCTTCGCCGAGTGCGGCCCTTCGTGGTCCCGGTGTGGGACCACGTGCTGGCCACCGAACCGCTGACCGTGCAGCAGCGACAGGCCATCGGCTGGGCGGGCGGCTTCGGGGTGGCCGACTCCGGCAACCTCTTCCATTACTACCGGATGACGGCCGACGGACGGCTGGTCTTCGGCGGCTACGACGCCCTGTACTACTTCGGCAGCGACCTCGACGCCCGGCGTTCCCGGCGTCCCGCCACGGAGCAGCTGCTCGCGAGGCATCTGCTGGAGACCTTCCCCCAGCTGGACGGCGTCCGCTTCAGCCATGTCTGGGCCGGCGCGATCGATACCTGCACCCGCTTCACCGCGTTCTGGGAGCGGGCCATGGGCGGCAAGCTGGTGGCGGTCCAGGGATACACGGGGCTCGGCGTGGGCGCGTCCCGGTTCGGTGCGCAGGTGGCGCTGGACCTGCTGGATGGCCTGCGAACCGAGCGCACCGAGCTGCGCCTGGTGCGGACCCGGCCGGTGCCGTTCCCTCCCGAACCGTTGCGCTGGGCCGGAATCCAGGTCACGCGCCGGGCGATCGCGCACGCCGACGCCAACGGTGGTCATCGCGGCCCGTGGCTGCGGCTCCTGGACCGCCTCGGCCTGGGCTTCGACTCCTGACCGGGGGACGCCGTCAGGTGTGTTGCGGGAAGCCCAGGTTGATACCGCCGTGGCTGGGGTCGAGCCAGCGCGACGTCACGACCTTCCCGCGCGTGAAGAAGTGCACGCCTTCGGTGCCGTGCGCGTGGCTGTCCCCGAACAGTGAGGCCTTCCACCCGCCGAACGAGTAGTACGCCATGGGCACCGGGATCGGCACGTTCACCCCGACCATGCCGACCTCCACCTCGAACTGGAAGCGCCTGGCCGCGCCGCCGTCGTTGGTGAAGATGGCGGTGCCGTTGCCGTACGGGTTGCTGTTGACCAGGTCCAGCGCCGCCTCGTAGCTGGGCGCCCGGACGACGGACAGCACCGGCCCGAAGATCTCATCGGTGTAGACCGACATTTCCGGCGTGACGTGGTCGAACAACGTCGGCCCGAGCCAGAACCCGTCCGGGTCGCCCTCGGGCTGCACGTCGCGGCCGTCGACCACCAGCGACGCTCCGGCCTCCAGCCCGGCGTCGAGGTAGCCCGCCACGCGGTCCCGGTGCTCACGGGTGACCAGCGGCCCCATGTCGCAGCCCTGCGCTCCGGTGCGCCGGCCGTCCCCGGTCCGCAGCCCGGCCATCCGCTCCTGGATCTTCGTCACCAACTCGTCGCCGATGGGATCCACGGCGACGAGAGCCGAGATGGCCATACACCGTTCACCGGCCGAGCCGAATCCGGCGTTCACCGCGGCGTCCGCGGCCAGGTCGAGGTCGGCGTCCGGCAGCACGATCATGTGATTCTTGGCGCCGCCCAGCGCCTGGACCCGCTTGCCGTGCCGGGTCCCCGTCTCGTAGACGTACCGCGCGATCGGCGTGGAGCCGACGAACGATACCGACTTGATGTCGGGGTGCTCCAGAAGCCGATCGACGGCCACCTTGTCGCCATGGACGACGTTCAGCACACCCGACGGCAGGCCGGCGTCCGTGAACGCCTCGGCCAACAGAAGGGACGCGCCGGGGTCCTTTTCACTGGGCTTGAGGACCACGGCGTTGCCGCAGGCGATCGCGATGGGCACGAACCAGAGCGGCACCATCGCCGGGAAGTTGAACGGCGAGATGACCGCGCAGACGCCCAGCGGCTGCCTGATCGAGTAGACATCGATCCCGCTGGAAACGCCCTCGCTGAACCCACCCTTGAGCAAATGCGGGATTCCGCAGGCGAACTCGACGATCTCCAGCCCACGCTGAACTTCGCCGAGGGCGTCCGAGAGGACCTTCCCGTGCTCGGCGGTGACCGCGGCCGCGAGTTCTTCCCTGCGCGCGCTGAGGATCTCGCGCACGCCGAACAGCACCCGCTGCCGCGTGGCCAACGACGACTTGCGCCACTCGGCCGCCGCCGCGACCGCCGAGACCACGGCGTGGTCGACGTCCGCGACGCCGGCCAGGAGTACCTCGGCCTGCTGGATGCCGGTGGCGGGGTTGTAGACGGGGCCGGTGCGACCGGACTCCCCTTCGAAGGGCTTTCCGTCGATGACGTGCGTGATGCGGCGGAGGGGTGCGGCCTGGTGGGTGCTGGCGTCGGTCATGCCTCGAGTGTGCCGCCCAGCGCGGTCGGCCGGTATTGAGGGGGTCGATCACGTGACCCCGGTTTGCTTGATCGACCCCGGTTTGCTTGATCGACGCTGGGTCTAGTGGCCGCGCAGGTCGAGGGTCCTGGTGGTCGCCTGGACGGCGGGTCGCCGGGCGCGCTCGGTGAGCAGGCCGTCCAGGACCGGGCCAAGCATGGCAGCCAGCAGACGCGCAGACCGGATCTGCCGGCGTGACCAGGGCACGACGTCGGTCAGGTAACACTCCAGCAGGCCGACGGCACGATCCCGGCTCACGATCGGGACCAGCAGCACCGTGCCGAAGCCAAGGCGTTCCAGAAGCCGGCACTCCTCGCCGCCGCCTGGGTCGTCCCGGTAGACCGGCAGGACCGTGCGCTCGGTCAGGCACTGCCTGGTGATCGGATAGTCCTCGATCAAGAACCGCTCGGCGGGTTCGCCGACGCCGCCCTCGTCACCCACGGCTTCGACAGCCGTGCCATCGGCGTGCACGAAGCTCAAGACCACCCGCTCACAGCCGAGTGCGGCATCGGAGCCCTCGGCGATGGCCGCCAGGGTGGCGAGGTCGGTCACCTCGGTGAGCCGCGCGAGAACCTCCTCCGTGGTCGGCGGCGTGCCGGGTCGGCGGGACGCCGGCCCGCGCCCACCGTCGGACGCCAGAACCCCGCGCAATGACTGCAACCCGGCGACGACGGCGTCCGGCTCCGCGTCCTGGAACGCCTCGTGTGGCATCCCGACGGCCCAACCCTGAGCCAGGCCGACGTCGAGGTCGGCGAGCGTCAGCAGGTCGTCGAGGTCCTCGACGCCCTCGGCGCAGACCGTGGCGCCCAGGTGCTCGGCAAAGTCCACGACGGCGCGGATCAGTGCCGCCTTGGCTGTACTGTGCGCCACACCGACGACGAGGTGCCGGTCCAGCTTGAGGCTGTCCGGGGCGAGCTCCATCACCCGCACCAGGCCGGAGTGCCCTGCTCCGACGTCGTCGATCGCGACGCGCGCACCCCGCTCGCGCAGCCGATCGAGCTCACGTCGCAGCCGGATCGGGTCGGGCACCCGCTCGTGCTCGGTGAGCTCGATCTCCAGCCCGGAGAGGTCTGACGGCAGTACCTGATCAAGCGCCGCCGTTCCCAGCACGCTGGGGGAGAGGTTCACGGCCAGGGCGGTTCCGATTGGGCGGTTCCTGCCGAGATTCAGCGCCTGAGCCAGGGCCGCGGCCTCCAGTTCCGGGCCCAGGCCGACGTGGTGGGCCAGCTCGAACCATCGTTCCGGTCCCTGGATCGTCTCTCCCGGGAAGCGCGCCAACGCCTCGTATCCGGCGACCGCCGACCTGGCCAGCGACAGCTGCGGCTGGAATACCAGGGCAGGACCGCCGGCGTCGAGGATCTCGCGTACAGCGCCGAGGCTGGTTCGCGGCGATGTCCCCGCGGCGGGGAGCTGGGTGGGCTCACCGGGGGTGCGTGGAGCCGGCACCTCGTCCGTCACCGGGCGTAATTGCCGAGTCGGATCGGCGCCGGTCATGGTCACCCCCGGGGGAAGACGGTGGTTAGCGTCCCGTTGACCTGTCGTCCAACTCGACGCAGCGTCAGCATGGCACAGCGATCGTCCGGCCGGTTCCCCCGAATGGACGGGTCTCGTGGCCCTGTGTTATCGACGGGCTACTCATCCCGCAAATTCACCGCGGCTTGTTATGGCGCATTCACGATGAGTAATCGGGGCGCCTCTGTGGCCGGGCGGCGATGTGCCGAGGGGGACGTTGCGGCGCCGAGGTGGACGTTGCGGCGCCGAGGTGGACGTTGCGGCGCCGAGGTGGACGTTGCGGCGCCGAGGTGGACGTTGCGGTTGTGATCAAGCGGTCGGAGCGGCATTTTCGTCCCCCTCGCCGGGCGGTCGTCCCCCTCGCCGGGCGGTCGTCCCCCTCGTCGGGCGGTCGTCCCCCTCGCCGGGCGGTCGTCCCCCTCGCCGGGCGGTGGTCCCCTCGCCGGGCGGTCGTCCCCCTCGCCGGGCGGTCGTCCCCCTCGCCGGGCGGTGGTCCCCTCGCCGGGCCGTCGTCCCCCTCGCCGGGCCATCGTCCCCTCGTGGGCCCCTCCGCTTTACTCACCGAATGCCGCTTTACTCACCCAAGGCCGGTCTGCCCAGAGTTGGGAGCGCTCCCATCGCGGTATTCAGTGAGTAATGCGGCATTCGGTGAGTAGCGCAGGTGGCCTGCGCGTCTGACCCCGTTCGACCTGGTGTCGTCGACCGACCAGGGTGACCCATCGACTCAGCCCCACAGCGCCTTCGCTGCGGCCGCGAAAGCAGTCGTGTGCTGGTCGACGTCGTCCTCGCTGGTCGCGGGGCTCATGAGCGCCATGTTGTGGAACGGCGTCAGGAGCAGCCCCGCGTTCAGCGCCTGCAGGTGCAGGTACTGCTGCAGCGCGAAGTCGTCCGCGGCGGCTGCCTCGGCGCCCGTGCGCGGTGATTCGGGGGAGAAGGCGTACTCCGCGCGGCAGCCCAGCCGGGTCACGTGCCACGGCGCACCCGAGGCGTCCAGGACACCCTGCACGCCCGCCGTCCACCGCACCGCCAGGCGCTCCATTTCCGCGAACGCCGCGTCGGTCAGGACCTCGGTCAGCGTGGCCCGCACCGCGGCCAGCGACAGCGCGTTGCCGGCGAGCGTGCCGCCGACGCCGCCGACATCGACGTCCTCCAGTTCGACGGATCGCGCGATCCGCTCCGCGAGTTGCGACGTCATACCGAACGCCGCCGCCGGGACGCCGCCGCCGATCGTCTTGCCCACGACCACGACGTCCGGATCCAGCCCCCACGCCGCGGTGCAGCCTCCGGGCCCGGCGCACAGGGTGTGCGTCTCGTCGATCACGAGCAGCGTGCCCGTCCGCCGGGTGAGCTCACGCAGGGCGTCGTGATACCCCGGGTCCGGCAGCACGATGCCGATGTTCGTCATCGCCGGCTCGAGCAGGGCGCAGGCCACCTCGCCGGTCGCCAGCGCCGCCTCCAGCGCCGGAATGTCGTTGAACGGAACCACGACGGTCGTGAGCTCCGGCGGGACCGGCGGCCCGAGGTTGCCGCGCCGTGCGACCACGCGGCCGGCCTCGTCCAGGTTGGCGAAGGTCTCGTCGACCGTCCCGTGGTAGCAGTAGTCGATCACCAGCACCTTGGGCCGGCCGGTGACGTGCCGGGCGTAGCGGATCACATGCCGGTTGGCGTCCGTCGCCGACAGCGTGAACTGCCACATCGGCACCCCGAACCGGCGGGTGAGATCCTCCGCCGCCACCGCCGAGTCCTCGGTGGGCAGCATGGCGGTCAGCCCGCGACCCACCTGCTCCCGGACCGCGGCCACCGTCGCTGCCGGGGAGTGCCCGCACATGGCGCCGGTATCGCCCAGGCAGAGGTCGACGTGCTCGATCCCGTCCACGCAGGTGAAATGCGCGCCCTGCGCCCGGTCGACGTACACCGGGTACGGCCCCGGCCACTTGACCATCCACGACATCGGGACGCCGCCGGGCAAGTGCCGACGGGAACGCTCGAACAGCTCCCGCGATCGCGGCCGAGCCGACTCGAACGCCGCGACCTCACCCGCGTACAGCTCGGCCAAGCGGTCTGACTGCGAGCTCATCGGCTGGCCACGGCGTCGGCCAGGACACCAAGGCCCTCGCGCAGCAGGTCCTCCTCGATGACCAGCGGCGGCAGCAGGCGCAGCACGTTGCCGTAGGTGCCGCAGGTCAGCGTGACGACGCCGGCCTGATGGCAGGCCGCGCTGATCCGGGCCGCCTCGGCCGGGTCCGGCGTCGTGGTGCCCGGCTCGACGATCTCGACGGCGACCATGGCGCCCCGGCCGCGGACGTCGCCGAGCTGGGCGTGCTCGTCGGCCAGCTCGCGCAACCCGGGCAGCAGGATGTCGCCGATCCGGCGGGCGGCCGACACCAGGTCGAGCTGCTCGATGGTGGCGATGGCGCCGAGCGCCGCCGCACAGGCCACCGGGTTCCCGCCGTACGTTCCACCGAGACCGCCGACATGGACGGCCTCCATCACCTCGGTGCGGCCGGTGACGCCGGCCAGCGGCAGCCCCCCGGCGATGCCCTTCGCCGTCGTGATCAGGTCGGGCACGACATCCTCGTCCTCGCAGGCGAACATGTCGCCGGTGCGGGCGAACCCGGTCTGGATCTCGTCGGCCACCAGCAGGACGCCCCGCTCACGGCACCAGTCGGCCAGCGCCGGAAGGAAGCCGGGAGCCGGGACCACGAAGCCGCCCTCGCCCTGGATCGGCTCGATCACCACGCAGGCGATGTTGTGGGCACCGACCTGCTTGTCCATGACGTCGATCGCCCGCCGACCGGCCTCCTCGCCCGTCAGCTTCTCCGGGTCACGGAACGGGTAGGACATCGGCGCCCGGTAGATCTCACCTGCGAACGGCCCGAAGCCGTCCTTGTACGGCAGGTTCTTGGCGGTCATCGCCATCGTCAGGTTGGTCCTGCCGTGGTAAGCGTGGTCGAACACCACGACGGCGTTGCGCCCGGTGGCCCGGCGAGCGATCTTGACGGCGTTCTCCACCGCCTCGGCGCCGGAGTTGAACAGCGCCGATCGCTTGTCGTGGTCGCCCGGGGTCAGCCGGTTGAGCTGCTCGCAGACCGCGACATACCCCTCGTATGGTGTGATCATGAAGCAGGTATGGGTGAACTCCGCCACCTGCGCCTGCACCCGGGCCACCACCTCGGGGGCGGCGTTCCCGACATTCACCACGGCGATGCCGGAGCCGAAGTCGATCAACGAGTTGCCGTCGATGTCCACCAGCACGCCGCCGCCGGCGCGCTCGACGTAGATGGGCAGCATCGTCCCGATGCCGGGAGCGACCGCCCCGGCCTTGCGTGCCGCCAGCTCGCGCGAGCGCGGCCCCGGCACTTCGGTGACGAGCCGTCGACGTTGGGGGAGTCCGGCGCGGGCGCCGGACTGGTCCGTGGGGCTGCCGTGGGAGAGTGTGGAATCGGCGTCCAGCATGACGCCAGCATAGGCGGGAGAGGGATTAGGGAAAATGGGGTGATCGCTGCGGATTCAGTAGGATCAACCACGGTCTGCAGCTGTAACCCCATGGACTTCTGCCGTATGCCAACTGATTTGGGAGATCGCCATGAGCGTGGCAACCAGCCTGACGGAGCGTGAGGCGGCCGTTGTCGGCGCCGTCCCGCGCGGCCTGTTCATCGGGGGTCAGTGGCGGCCGTCGTCGGACGGCGCGCAGATCCCGGTGGAGGACCCGGCGACCGGTGAGGCGATCACCACGGTGCCGGACGCTACGGTGGCCGACGGGCGGGCGGCGCTGGACGCCGCGGTGGATGCGCAACCCGCATGGGCCGCGACGCCGCCGCGGGAACGCGGGGAGATCCTGCGTCGCGCCTTCCAGCTGCTCACCGAGCGCGCCGACGACCTGGCGCTGCTGATGACCCTCGAGATGGGCAAGGCCGTCGCCGAGGCCAAGGCCGAGATCACCTACGCGGCCGAGTTCTTCCGCTGGTTCTCCGAGGAGGCCGTCCGGATCTCCGGGCGCTGGTCGGTGGCGCCGAACGGCGCCAGCCGGCTGCTGACGATGAAGCAGCCGGTCGGGCCGTCGTTGTTCATCACCCCGTGGAATTTCCCGATGGCGATGGGCACGCGCAAGATCGGCCCGGCCATCGCGGCCGGATGCACGATGGTCGTCAAGCCCGCGACCTTGACGCCGCTGTCCATGTACACGCTGGCCGGCATCCTGACCGAGGCCGGGCTGCCGGACGGCGTGCTGAACGTCGTGACCACGAGCCACACGGGGCAGGTCATGGAGCCGCTGATCCGCGATCAGCGGCTGCGCAAGCTGTCGTTCACCGGCTCCACCGAGGTGGGACGGCGGCTGGTCGAGCAGTCGGCGGAGCAGTTGCTGCGGGTGTCGATGGAGCTCGGCGGCAACGCGCCGTTCCTGGTCTTCGCCGACGCCGATCTGGACGCCGCCGTCGACGGCGCGATGCTGGCGAAGATGCGCAACGTCGGCGAGGCGTGCACCGCGGCGAACCGGTTCCTGGTGCACGAGTCGGTGGCCGATGAGTTCGCCCGGCGGCTGGCGGAGCGGATGGGCGCGCTGCGCGTCGGGCGCGGCACCGAGCCCGGCGTCGAGGTGGGACCGCTGGTGGACGCCGCTACCCGGAGCAAGGTGCACGAGCTGGTGACCGACGCGGTCGACTCCGGAGCGCGAGTGCTCACCGGCGGCGCGGCGGTGGGAGAGCGCGGGTACTTCTACGCTCCGACCGTGCTGGCCGGCGTCGAACCGGGTACCCGGCTGCTGGCGGAGGAGATCTTTGGGCCGGTGGCTCCGGTCACGACGTTCCACACCGACGCCGAGGCACTGGCCATGGCCAACGACACGCAGTTCGGCCTGGTGGCCTACGTGTTCACCCGCGATCTCCAGCGCGCCCTTCGAGTGGCCGAGGGCCTGGAGAGCGGGATGGTCGGGCTGAACGCGGGCATCGTGTCCAACCCCGCCGCGCCGTTCGGCGGCGTCAAGCACTCCGGGTTTGGCCGAGAGGGCGGTTTCGAGGGCATCGAGGAGTACCTGGAGACCAAGTACGTCGGCATCACGCTCTGACTCCAGCGGGGAGAATGCTCCGGTGAACACTGCGACGCCGGGGCGGCGGGACGTCGTCCTGCTCGGGGCCACGGGATCGATCGGCACCCAGGCGATCGACGTCATCCTGCGCAACCCCGACCGGTTCCGCGTCGTCGGGCTGGCTGCCGGAGGCGATCGGCCCGAAGCGCTCGCCGATCAGGCGGTCCGGCTCGGCGCGGCAACCCTGGCTGTAGGCCGCGCCGACGCGGTTACCGCCGTCCGAGCGGCCTTGCGGGTGCGTGGCGCGGGCGACGTCGAGCTGCTCGCCGGTCCGGACGCCGCGGCAGAGTTGGCGGGCCGGCACTGCGACGTCGTCCTCAACGGGATCACCGGTGCCATCGGCCTGGCACCGACGCTTGCCGCCCTGAATGCCGGAACGACGCTGGCACTGGCGAACAAGGAGTCCCTCATCGTCGGCGGGCCGCTCGTCACCCGGATCACGCGACCGGGGCAGATCGTCCCGGTCGACTCCGAGCACTCCGCGCTCGCCCAGTGCCTGCGCGCTGGTGCCGAGCACGAGGTGCGCCGCCTGGTGCTCACCGCCAGCGGCGGGCCGTTCCGCGGCCGGTCGCGCGCACAGCTGGCGGACGTGACGCCGGATCAGGCGCTGGCCCATCCGACCTGGCAGATGGGCCCGGTGGTCACCACGAACTCGGCAACCCTGGTGAACAAGGGGCTGGAAGTCATCGAGGCGCACCTGCTGTTCGGCCTCCCGTTCGAACGGATCGACGTCGTGATCCACCCGCAGTCCGTCGTCCACTCGATGGTGGAGTTCACCGACGGGTCCACGATCGCGCAGTGTTCTCCGCCCGACATGCGGCTGCCGATCGCGCTCGGCCTCGGTTGGCCCGATCGGGTGCCCGACGCTGCGCCGGGTTGCGACTTCACTACGGCCGCGACCTGGGAATTCCTGCCCCTGGACGCCGTCGCGTTCCCGGCCGTGGCGCTCGCCCGGCACTGCGGGCAGGAAGGCCGCACGTATCCTGCTGTCTACAACGCGGCCAACGAGGTGTGCGTTGCGGGATTTCTCGCGGGCCGGATTCGTTTCACTGACATCGTGGACACCGTCGCGCGAGTCGTGGAGGAGCATGTGACGCCTGGCGGCGAGTTGAGCTTGGACGACGTCCTCGCGGCCGACGAATGGGCTCGTGAACGAGCCCGTATCGTCCTGTCGCAACCCCTGCCCGGCCCGCTGACGACCCCCGTTGCGGAGGGAGCGCGCTGATGGCGTACCTGCTCGGGGTTCTCGTCATCGCGGTCGGGGTCGCGCTGTCGATCGCCCTGCATGAGATCGGTCACCTGGCTCCGGCCAAGCGGTTCGGCGTCAAGTGCACCCAGTACATGGTGGGGTTCGGTCCGACGCTCTGGTCCACGCGGCGGGGCGAGACCGAGTACGGCCTCAAGGCGATCCCGCTCGGCGGATACGTCCGGATGATCGGGATGTTCCCGCCCGCTCCGGGTCGCGCGGTGCGGGCCGACTCCACCGGCCGGTGGGGCCTGATGATCGAGCAGGCGCGCCACGACTCACAGCGGGAGATCGGCGAGGAGCCGCCCGAGCGCCTCTTCTACACCAAGCCGGTCTGGCAGCGCCTGATCATCATGCTCGGCGGGCCGACGATGAATCTGCTGATCGCCGTCCTCCTCTTGGCTGTGATCATCACGGGCTTCGGCGTCCCGGGGCTGACCACGAAGCTGTCGACGGTCTCTCAGTGCGTCCTGCCGGCGAGCGCTCCCGCCGACCGGCAGTGCACCGCCTCCGACCGGCTCGCGCCCGCCGCCGAGGCGGGCCTCAAGCCGGGCGACGTCGTCGTGGCGTTCGACGGTCGCGCCGTGTCCTCCTGGGACGACGTGCGCGACGCGATCCGGGCAGCGGGAGGTCGGTCCGCCACGATCACCGTGGATCGGGCCGGCGAGCGGCTGACCGTGCCCGTGACCCCCGTGCTCGACGACCGCCCCAAGCTGGACGGCGACGGCGAGCCGATGGTGAACGCCGACGGCGAGGCCGTCCTGGAGCGGGTCGGGTTCCTCGGCGTGTCACCGACGACGGACCTGGTGCCGCAACCGATCACCGCCGTCCCCGGCATCGTGGGTATCTCACTCGCCAAGACGGCCGGGGTCGTGCTGCAGATTCCGCAGAAGATGGTCGGGGTCGCGCAGGCGGCTTTCGGTGACGCCAAGCGTGATCCAAACGGCCCGATCAGCATCGTCGGGGTGGGCCGATTCGCCGGTGAGGTGGCCGCGGCCGACGGCGACTACGCCAGTGGCGGCCTGTCGTTCAAGGACCGGTTCGCGTGGCTCCTCACGCTGGTGGCGTCCCTGAATCTCGCGCTCTTCGTGTTCAACCTCATCCCGTTGCTGCCGCTGGACGGCGGGCACGTCGCCGGCGCCCTCTGGGAGGGCCTGCGTCGGCAGATCGCGCGTGCCCGGCGTCGTCCCGATCCGGGGCCGGTGGACGTCGCCCGCGCGCTGCCCTTGGCGTACGGCGTCGCGTCGCTACTGATCGGGATGTCCGTCCTGCTCATCTACGCCGACATCGTCCGGCCCGTCCGCCTGGGAGGCTGACCCCCGATGACCGTCAACCTGGGGATACCGTCCGCTCCGGACCCCGTCCTCGCCCCGCGGCGTGCCTCCCGGCAGATCCGAGTGGGGAAGGTGCTGGTCGGTGGTGGGGCGCCGGTCTCGGTGCAGTCCATGACCACCACCCCGACCACCGATGTCAACGCGACGCTGCAGCAGATCGCGGAGCTCACCGCGGCCGGCTGCGACATCGTGCGGGTGGCGTGTCCCAGCCAGGACGACGCGGACGCCCTGCCGGAGATCGCGCAGCACTCGCAGATCCCGGTGATCGCCGACATCCACTTCCAGCCCAAGTACGTGTACGCCGCCATCGACGCCGGGTGCGCCGCCGTCCGGGTGAATCCGGGGAACATTCGCAAGTTCGACGACCAGGTCAAGCAGATCGCCCAGGCGGCCAAGGACGCCGGGGTGTCGATTCGGATCGGGGTCAACGCCGGCTCGCTCGACCCGCGACTGCTGGAGAAGTACGGCAAGCCGACCGCCGAGGCGCTCGTGGAGTCCGCCGTCTGGGAGGCGTCCCTCTTCGAGGAACACGACTTCCACGACTTCAAGATCTCGGTGAAGCACAACGACCCCGTCGTCATGGTGCGGGCCTACCAGATGCTGGCCGAGCGGGGTGACTGGCCGCTGCACCTGGGCGTGACCGAGGCCGGGCCGGCGTTCCAGGGGACGATCAAGTCGTCCGTGGCGTTCGGCGCGCTGCTGGCGCAGGGGATCGGCGACACGATCCGGGTCTCCTTGTCCGCGCCTCCGGTGGAGGAGGTCAAGGTCGGCATCCAGATCCTGCAGTCGCTGAACCTGCGGCCGCGAAAGCTGGAGATCGTCTCGTGCCCGTCGTGCGGGCGCGCTCAGGTCGACGTGTACACGCTGGCCGAGCAGGTGACCGCGGGACTGGACGGGCTGGAGGTGCCGCTGCGAGTCGCCGTCATGGGGTGTGTGGTGAACGGGCCGGGGGAGGCCCGCGAGGCAGACCTCGGCGTGGCGTCCGGTAACGGCAAGGGACAGATCTTCGTCAAGGGACAGGTGATCAAGACGGTCCCCGAGTCGCGGATCGTGGAGACGCTGATCGACGAGGCGATGCGGATCGCCGAGGAGATGGGCGAGGACGCCGACGGCGGCTCGCCCGTGGTCTCGGTCAGTTGATCGACCCCGGCGGCGCCGCTGCGTCGCTGTTGCGGGAGTGCCCTGGTCGGGCGCCCCGCCGGTCCCGCTGATCCGATTCCCGTCCACCCACCTGAGAACTCGGTGGGGCAGTCGCCGGGTGGCCTCGCAGTGGGTGAGGATGGGCGCGTGCTCCGCTCGGCGCTGAAGGTCCTGGGCAGGGACGACGTCGACGCGGCGTTGGCCCTCTGTGCCCGCGACCCGGTCGCGAACCTCTTCGTGGCCGCCCGGCTCCTGGCCGTGCGCGTGGATCCGCGGCGGCACACCGGGGAGGTCTGGGGATGGCACGAGAGCGGAGAGCTGCGGTCCGTGTGCTGGTCCGGGGCCAACCTGGTTCCGGTCGAGGCGACGCCGTCGGCGCTGGAGGCCTTCGCCCATCGGGCGCGGCGGCACGGGCGGCAGTGTTCCTCGATAGTCGGTCCGGCCGGGCCGGTGCTGACGCTGTGGGGGTATCTGCAGTCGTCGTGGGGTCCGGCCCGCGACGTCCGGGCACATCAACCGTTGATGGCGACGTCCGCTGGGCCACTGATCGCGCCGGATCCCGGCGTCCGGCGGACCCGGCTCGACGAACTGGACCTCATCGTCCCCGCATGCGTGGCGATGTTCACCGAAGAGGTCGGCTACTCGCCGGTGGCCGCTGACGGCGGCACCCTGTACAACTCGCAGGTGCGCAACCTGGTGGCAGCTGGGCGGTCGCTGGCCCGGATCGACGAGGGATCCGGCGGACCGCAGGTGGTCTTCAAGGCCGAGCTGGGATCGGTGACGCACGAGGCCGTCCAGGTCCAGGGGGTATGGGTGAATCCCCGGTATCGCGGCCGGGGTCTGGCCGCGCCGGGGATGGCGGCCGTCGTCGAGCTGGTGCAGCGCGAGGTGGCGCCGGTGGTGTCGCTGTACGTGAACAGCTTCAACACCCGCGCGGTGCGCGCGTACCAGCGGGTCGGCTTCGCGACGGTCGGCACCTACGCAACGATCTTGTTCTGACCTCTACAGCTTGGTCCTACTCGGACGATCGCCGCCAGACTCGGCAGAAGTCGCCAATACGCGCCCTGTCATCGTTGTCAGGGCTACTTCTGCCGAGTCTGGCGGCGCTCCGCGTCACGCAACGCGCAGGTCTCCATGATCAAGGCACTCGCCCAGGCCTGGTGAAACATGACGTGCTCCCAGGCGAACCTAAGAACGATCCACCCACTGCGGACCAGCTCGTTGTACCTTCGGCAGTCCCTTTCGAGGGCATCTCGGGAGCCGTGATAGGTGAAGCTGTCGGCTTCCAGAGCAATCCGTCGAACGCGATCACCGAGGTCGACTCGCATGCTCAACTGGCCGGACCGCACGGTGACTTGTGGCTCGAACCCGCTCACTCCGGTGTCGATGACTATCGCCCTCAACCCTGACTCGAAGGGATTCGCAGCCAGGCCATCGGCGTGGACGGCCACCCGCCAAATACGTTGGCGTCCCGCACCCCGAAGCCGGCGTGCCGCCTCCACGAGTTGCTCGCCGGTCAGAAGCTCGCGACGCAATGCCGAGTCGGCGATTGCGAGGGCTTCCGCGAAGGGGAGCGTCGCCGCGCAGTCCAGCACGGTTCGCAGCGGCGACGTGACGCCTCCGGCGTCCTGCGATGCCGGGATGTCGCTGTAATGCAGAACGACCCCCTTTCGTGTGGGCGGTCGGGCGTTCCGCGAAACGGTGACGTGGACGCCAGGAGCCGGCGCGATTCCGTCCATGAGCCAGTACGCCGCAGCACTCTGATGCGACACCAGGCCGCGTGCTGAAACGGCGGCCCGTCGGGCAGACGGCGCCTCCGGCAGCGCGTAGATGCCGTGGCTGATCCGGTGCAGCGTCCCGATGGCGGTTGCTCTGCGGACGGAATACTGAGTGCTGTAGCGCAGAATGTCGGCGATCGGTGCTGTCCCGCCAAGCCGCCGTACAACCTCGGCAGCATCGAGGCGGTCGGGCGGGTCTGCGGGACGTTGGCGTGGGACGCCGCCGGGTGAGCTGGCCACGTCGCCATAGATTGGCGTGTTTCGCCGAATCGTGAACTTTGTTGTCCACAGTCGTGAAGTTATCCACATATCCGGAGCCGGATCATGGGAGAACCGTGAATGCTGCGCGGATCGGCTCAAGGACGGGCACCACGCGGCAAGCCGAAACCGCGGTGAGTCGCTCCGCGCCGGAAAGATATCCTCGCCGGAACGCCGAGATGGAGGACCACGTGTTGTTGCGGATGTCGTCGCTGTTCCTGCGGACTCTCCGTGAGGATCCGGCGGACGCCGAGGTGCCGAGCCACAAGCTGCTCGTCCGCGCCGGGTACATCCGCCGCGCCGCACCCGGCATCTACTCGTGGCTGCCGCTGGGCTATCAGGTCTACCGCAACGTCGAGCGGGTCGTGCGCGAGGAGATGGATGCCGCGGGGTTCCAGGAGGTGCACTTCCCTGCCCTGTTGCCCCGTGAACCGTATGAGGCCACCGGCCGCTGGACGGAATACGGCGACACACTCTTCCGGCTCCAGGACCGCAAGGGCAACGACATGCTCCTCGGGCCGACCCACGAGGAGATGTTCACCCTTCTGGTGAAGGACCTGTACTCCTCCTACAAGGACCTGCCGCTGTGCATCTACCAGATCCAGACGAAGTACCGCGACGAGGCCCGTCCCCGTGCCGGACTGCTGCGCGGCCGCGAGTTCGTCATGAAGGACTCCTACTCCTTCGACGTTGACGACGCCGGCCTGCAGCGCTCGTACGACCGGCACCGCGCCGCCTATATCGCGACGTTCGACCGCCTGGGGCTGGACTACGTCATCGTCTCGGCGATGTCCGGTGCCATGGGTGGCAGCAAGAGTGAGGAGTTCCTCCAGCCGACCGACGTCGGCGAGGACACCTTCGTCCGGTGTGACTCCTGCGGCTACGCGGCCAACACCGAGGCCGTCACCACGCCCGCCCCGCCCGCGCGCTCGTGGGACGGCATGAACGCCGCCCACGTCGAAGACACGCCGGACACCCCGACGATCCAGACGTTGGTGGACTACGCGAACGCGCACTTCCCCCGGCTGGACCGGCCCTGGACGGCCGCCGACACGCTGAAGAACGTCGTCGTCACGCTGGTGCACCCCGACGGCCGCCGGGAGCCTCTGGTGGTGGGCCTGCCGGGGGATCGGGAGGTGGACGAGAAGCGGCTGGAGGCGTCCGTCGCTCCCGCGGAGGTCCGCCCCTTCACCGATGCCGACTTCGCCGCAAACCCCGCTCTGGTCAAGGGTTATCTGGGCCCCGCCGTGCTGGGCGAGGATTCCCGCACCGGCATCCGCTACCTCCTCGACCCCCGGGTCGTGGACGGCACGGCATGGATCACCGGCGCCAATGAGCCGGGCCGGCACGTTTTCGACCTGGTGGCCGGTCGCGACTTCACCGGCGACGGCGTCGTGGAGGCCGCCGAGGTGCGAGCCGGCGACCCCTGCCCGAACTGTGACGGCAGCCTGAGCATCGCCCGCGGCGTCGAGATCGGTCACATCTTCCAGCTCGGCCGCAAGTACGCCGAGGCGCTCGGCCTGCAGGTGCTCGACGAGAACGGCAAGCTCGTCACGGTCACCATGGGTTCGTACGGGATCGGCGTCTCCCGGGCCGTCGCGGCGATCGCCGAGGCGACCCACGACGAGCTCGGCTTGTGCTGGCCGCGCGAGGTGGCCCCGGCCGATGTTCACCTGCTGGCCACCGGCAAGGACGACGGCGTCTTCGAGACCGCTGACCGGCTCGCCATGGAGCTGGAGGCCGCCGGCGTCCGGGTGATCTATGACGACCGGCCCAAGGTCTCGCCCGGCGTGAAGTTCAAGGACGCCGAGCTGATCGGCGTGCCGTCCATCCTCGTGGTGGGCAAGGGGTTGTCCGGCGGCACTGTCGAGGTCCGCGACCGCCGGACGGGCGACCGCGAGGACGTTCCGCTGAACGAGGTCGTGAAGCGGGCAACTGCCCTCGTTCAAGGCTGACTCTTGGGTCAGCCTCCAATCCAGGCCGTAATCTTCGACTGGGGCGGCACGCTGACCCCGTGGCACACGATCGACTTCGTCGAGCAGTGGCGCATCTATGCGCGGCACTACGCCGACCACCATCCGTCCGAGCAGGCGGACGTGATCGCCGAGCGCATCCTGGCAGCGGAACGGCGGGCGTGGGCACGGCTGAAGGGCGACGGCGGCAGCGCCCGGATCACCGAGGTGCTGGAGGCGGCCGGCGTTCGCACCGACCACCCCGGTCATCCCGCTGCGCAGGCCGCCTACGAGGAATTCTGGGAGCCGCACACGTATATCGACCCCGATGTGCCACTGCTCTTCGCCGGCCTGCACGAGCGCGGGCTGCGGGTCGGTGTGCTGAGCAACACCATCTGGACTCGGGAGTACCACGAGCGGATCTTCGCCCGGGACGGCGTGCTGCACCTGCTCGACGGCGCGGTGTACACCTCCGAGATCGCGCACGCCAAACCCCACCGGGAGGCATTCCGGGCGGCGATGCTGGCCGTGGGAGTCAGCGACCCGGCCGCCTGCGTGTACGTCGGCGATCGCGCATACGAGGACGTGCACGGCGCCCAGCGCGCCGGGATGCGGGCCGTCCTCGTGCCGCACAGCGACATCCCGCCCGACCAGCAGGTGCCGGTCGACGTCCGGCCGGACGGCGTCGCGCACCGGCTGCTCGACATCCTCGAGCTGGTCGACGGCTGGACCGTCACCCGGTAGCGACCGCGGTACCAGTTGCGGTCGGCGTGGTCGTGACCGCGGATCCGCCGGGCAGCGCGGTGGCCGGAGCGCCCCACATCCGGGCCCGTCGCGCTGCGGTAACCAGCTGCTGCGCGCACGCCAGCTGCACCGCACCGGTCGTAGCCGCCACGCCGTCCACGGCAACGGCGGCCAACGCGTTCTCCACCCGTGCGGCCAGCTGGGCGGCCTCCTGCGACGTCGTGGGAACCGCTCCGACGTCGTAGGCAGCGGCCGCAGCCGGCGGATCCACCCCCGCCGCGACGAGCTGCCGTTCCAGCGTGTCGCGCTCGCGGATGTGCTCCTGCCAGAGCGTCGTCGCGGCGGCCCGCCGGTTGCCGGTCGACCGGGAGATCACGATCGGGTAGGCGAAGACTGCGGCGTGCTCGCCGCGCAGCAACTGTTCCAGGGCACGCCGCGCCGCGGGGGCGAGGGACTGTGTCGGCGTTGCCGTCGGCGCGAGGCCGGTAACGCCGGTCCCGGGCGTGGTGGAGGCCGCCGATGACGGCTCGATGGAAGACGCGTGTGTGCCGGACGGTGTCTCAGACGCTGTCGCTGGCGGTGGAGCCGGCTGCAGGGTGGACGACGGTTGCGAGACCTTCGCCGCCGTGGCGATCACATCGGCGTGAACAGCGCGGGCGGCGGCGATCCTGGCGAGCAGCGCGGCCAGTCCCGCCGGTCGCCCGGCGACGTCCCGCAAAGCCGTCCGCGCGCCTGACCACTCGGCGCGCACGCGGTCCGCCGCGGTCACGGCACGGCTCGAGGCCGTCGAGGACGTGTCCGACGCCGTCGCCGACGCGGCGGTGGCGCTCGGCGTCACCGAGGCCCCGAGGGCCGCGAGGTGCGCCTCGTGATCGGCAGCGATGCGCCGGAGCACGGGTTCCAACGCCGGGCGGACTCCGGTGCGGGCGAGGGCGTCGTCGCGCAACCGGCGAGCATCGGCAACGGCGCGGCGCACGGCGAGCTCGTCCGCGCCGGGCGGCGGCGCGACCGGCGCGGCCGGCCCGGCGTCGCACCCGGTCAGCCCCCCGAGGAGACCTGCTCCACCGACCGTCAGCAACCCGGTGAGGACGCCGCGGCGCGTGGGCAGATCCGGGGCCTGCCCGGCGAGCAGCCCTCCGCTCCACCCGTGCCTCGCCACGGCCGGGATCCTCCCATGACCGCCTGTCACCAGGACGGTGGCGTGGCCGTGGCCGGTCGGTGGGTACTGTTAGGACACGACCTGGGAACATCACCAGGCCCGAGCCGTTGGCGAACCCTTCGTCGATGGTTCGCCAGAAGTTCGCACAGCCCAACCGCACGGCGCAGGCCCCAACCGGCGCCGGACATACCGAGGAGGCCCGACGTGAGCGCGTCCTCGCAGGCCGATGGCGTGCGCGCGCTTGCCGGGGCGGCGGCCGACCGGGCCGGGCTCGTGCTGGAGGACGTGACGATCACCCCCGCCGGACGGCGTCGTGTCCTGCGGGTGATTGTGGACCTTCCCGCGGACCGCAGCGGCGGCGTCCCGCTGGAGGCGGTCGCGGAGGCCTCGCAAGCCCTGTCCGCCGCACTCGACGACAGCGACGTCATGGGCGGCGCGCCGTACGTGCTGGAGGTCAGCTCGCCGGGGGTGGACCGGCCGCTCGTCGAGCGGCGGCACTGGTCGCGCGCCCGAGGTCGACTCGTGCGAGTCGCGCTCGTCGACGGCGGATCCGCGCGCGGCCGACTGGCCGGGGTGGACGACGCCGGGCTGCAGCTGGACGGCGGGCAGCGGCTGGACTGGGACGTCGTGGGTTCCGGCCGGGTCGAAGTGGAGTTCTCGCGTCCAGGCGATCCGCAGGACGGCGAGGCGGACGGCGACCCCGACTCGGTCGAGGAGGGGGATGTCTGATGGACATCGACCTCGCGGCGCTACGCGCCCTGGAGCGGGAGAAGGAGATCCCGCTGGACCTGCTGGTGCGCACGATCGAGCAGGCGTTGCTGCTGGCCTACCTGCGGACCGAGGGCGCGCATCCGCACGCCCGCGCCGAGCTGGACCGCAAGTCCGGCCATGTCGTCGTCTGGGCCCAGGAGTTGGACTCCGCCGGCAAGGTGGTCCGCGAGTGGGACGACACGCCCGAGGGCTTCGGCCGGATCGCCGCGACCACGGCCCGGCAGACGATCCTGCAGCGCCTGCGGGACGCGGAGGACGAGCAGGTCCTCGGTGAGTTCCGGGGGCGGGAGGGCGACATCGTCGCCGGCATCGTGCAGCAGAGCGCCGACCCGCGGATGGTGCACGTCGACCTGGGCAGCGTGGAAGCGGTCCTCCCGCCGGCCGAGCAGGTGCCGGGTGAGCACTACCCGCACGGCAGCCGGATCCGCTGCTACGTCATCGGCGTCCGAAAAGGCCTGAAGGGCCCCTCGATCACCGTGAGCCGCACCCACCCGAACCTGGTTCGCAAGCTCTTCGCCCTGGAGGTCCCGGAGATCGCCGACGGTACGGTCGAGATCGCCGCGCTGGCGCGGGAGGCGGGGCACCGGTCCAAGGTCGCGGTCCGGGCCACGGTCGCCGGGGTGAACGCCAAGGGCGCCTGCATCGGCCCGATGGGCCAGCGGGTCCGCGCAGTCATGGCGGAACTGCACGGCGAGAAGATCGACATCGTGGACTACAGCGACGACCCGGCCCGCTTCGTCGCCAGCGCGCTCTCCCCGGCCAAGGTGTCCGCGGTGGAGATCGTGGACGCGGTGTCCCGTTCGGCCCGGGTGGTTGTGCCGGATTACCAGCTGTCCCTGGCCATCGGAAAAGAGGGGCAGAACGCACGGCTCGCCGCGAAGCTCACCGGCTGGCGGATCGACATCCGGCCCGACACCCCGGCCGCTGAACGCGCCTGACGTGGGCGGGAACAACCACGCCGTCCCGGGGGCTATGCTTTCCGAGGCCGGTGCAGCGGTCCGGCAGTCCACTCACTCCTCCAGCTCCCGTTCGGAGCCGGTTAGGACCTGTGTGGGATGCCGCGATCGTGCCCGCCGGTCCGTCCTGCTGCGAGTGGTCGCGGCCGAGGTCGACGGTGTCTGGTCCGTCGTCCCCGACCCAGGCCACAGGCGTCCCGGACGTGGTGCCTGGTTGCACCCCGTCCCGGAATGCTGTGACGTCGCCGAGCGCCGCCGGGCGTTCGCTCGGGCCCTGCGCCGGAGCGGACCCTTGAACCCGGAGCCGCTGCGGGCGTATCTCGCCGCAGGCCGCGTCGCGGAGTCGCCGCGATGACGTCCACCAGAACCGTCCAGTTCGGAAGCGGGTCTGACGCTGATGGGCACCCGATGAGCGCGCAGCGATGAACGCCCCCCACCCGTAACAACGGTCCGCGTCTGTCCCAGGCCCGGGCCGAGACAGGAGAGACGTGGCAAAGGTCCGGGTCTACGAGCTCGCCAAGGAGCTCGGAATCGAGAGCAAGGTCGTCATGGCCAAGCTCCAGGAACTCGGTGAGTTCGTCCGGTCGGCATCCTCGACCGTTGAGCCTCCCGTGGTTCGCAAGCTTCGCGAGACGCTGCCTCAGGAGGCGGCGTCCGCAGGGACGGCGAAGAAGGCAGCCCCCGCGGCTCGCCAGAGCGCGCCGGCCCAGTCGCGGCCGGCGAGCGCGCCGGCCACCCAGACGCCGGGCGTCCCGACGCCGGTCACGACGGCGGCGCCGAGCGCCCCCGTCGAGTCGGTCCCGCCTGCGGCACAGCCCGCGCCCGCCGTGCGCGCGCCGTCGCCGAGCCCGGCGGCGCCCGCGCCGTTCAACGCACCGGCGACCCCGGCGCCCGCTCCGGCCGCCCCCTCGGCGCCGGCCCCCGCGCGGCCTGCAGGCCCGCGGCCCGGTCCGGCCCGCCCCGCGCCGCAGGCGCCCGCGGCGTCCGCGGCTCCCACGGCCCCCGCGCCGGCGCCGGGCCGACCCGAGGGAGGCGAACGGCCCACCCCGGGCCCGCGTGCCCCTCGTCCCGAGCGCCCCGATGGCCGTCCACGCCCGGGCAACAACCCATTCGCGCCCTCTCAGGGCATGCCGCGCCCGGGTGGCGGTGCGCCGCGTCCCGGTAACAATCCGTTCGCACCGTCCCAGGGCATGCCACGCCCGCAGGGCGGCCCGCGATCGCAGGGCGGCCCACGACCACAGACCGGTGATCGACCGGGCGGGCCCCGGCCGAGCCCCGGATCCATGCCGCCGCGGCCCAATCCGGGCATGATGCCCGGCCGCAGCAGCAGCGGCGTGAGCCGGTCCGGTCCGGGTGGCGCCGGCCCCGGCCGCACCGGCGCACCGTCCCGCGGCGGAGCCGGTGGTGGCCGCGGCGGCGGCGGGTTCGGCGGACGTCCGAGCGGTCCCGGTGGCGGCGGTCCCGGTGGCGGGCCCGGAGGGCCTCCCGGCGGCGGCTTCGGCAAGGGCCGCGGTGGTCGCGGCGGCACCCAGGGCGCGTTCGGTCGTGCCGGTGGCCGTCCGGTGCGGGGCCGGAAGTCGAAGAAGCAGCGGCGCCAGGAGTTCGACAACATGCAGGCGCCCATGGCGGGTGGCGTGCAGGTCCCACGCGGCGACGGGTCGACCATCGTCCGGCTGCGTCGCGGCTCGTCGCTGACCGACTTCGCCGACAAGATCGGGGCGAACCCGGCCAGCTTGGTGACGGTGCTGTTCCACCTCGGTGAAATGGCGACCGCCACGCAGTCCCTGGACGAGGACACTTTCCGGCTGTTGGGCGCCGAGCTGGGCTACGACATCCAGGTGGTATCCCCGGAGGACGAGGACCGCGAGCTGCTCGGGTCGTTCGACATCGACCTCGAGGGCGAAGCGGAGGAGGACGAGGAGTTCCTCGAACCGCGCCCGCCGGTGGTGACCGTCATGGGTCACGTCGACCACGGCAAGACGAAGCTGCTGGATGCCATCCGGTCGGCGAATGTCGTGGAGGGCGAGGCCGGCGGGATCACCCAGCACATCGGCGCCTACCAGGTCCACTTCACCCACGAGGGGGAGGACCGGGCGATCACCTTCATCGACACCCCGGGTCACGAGGCGTTCACCGCCATGCGGGCCCGCGGTGCCAAGGTCACCGACATCGCCGTCCTGGTGGTGGCGGCGGACGACGGCGTGATGCCGCAGACCATCGAGGCGCTGAACCACGCGCAGGCGGCCGGCGTGCCGATCGTCGTGGCGGTGAACAAGGTGGACAAGGAGGGTGCCAACCCCGCCAAGATCCGCCAGCAGCTCACCGAGTACAACCTCGTGGCCGAGGAGTACGGCGGCGACACGATGTTCGTCGACGTGTCCGCCAAGCAGCGGCTGAACATCGACGGCCTTCTGGAGGCGATCCTGCTGACGGCTGACGCCGCGCTGGAGCTCACGGCGAACCCGGACAAGGACGCCCGCGGTGTGGCCATCGAGGCCAACCTCGACAAGGGTCGGGGACCGGTTGCCACGGTGCTCGTGCAGAGCGGCACGCTGGTCGTCGGTGACGCGATCGTCGCGGGCACGGCGTACGGCCGGGTCAGGGCCATGCTGGACGAGAACGGTGCGCCGGTGGACGCCGCGCTGCCGTCGCGTCCGGTGCAGGTGCTCGGCCTCACCTCGGTGCCGCGAGCCGGTGACACGTTCATCGTCGCGCCGGACGACCGCACTGCCCGGCAGATCGCCGAGAAGCGGGAGGCCGCCGAGCGGGCCGCCGTCCTGGCCAAGCGCCGCAAGCGGATCAGCCTGGAGGACTTCACCAAGGCCCTGGAGCAGGGCAAGGTGCAGACCCTCAACCTGATCCTGAAGGGCGACGTCTCCGGGTCGGTGGAGGCGCTGGAGGATGCGCTGATGCAGATCGACGTGGGCGAAGAGGTCGAGCTTCAGGTGATCGACCGCGGCGTCGGTGCGATCACGATGAACAATGTGAACCTCGCCGTGGCGTCGAACGCGATCATCGTCGGGTTCAACGTCCGGCCTGCCGAAAAGGTCGGCGAGATGGCCGAGCGCGAGGGCGTCGACATCCGCCAGTACTCGGTCATCTACCAGGCGATCGACGAGATCGAGGCCGCTCTCAAGGGCATGCTCAAGCCCGAGTTCGAGGAGGTCCAGCTCGGCAGCGCCGAGGTCCGCGAGGTGTTCCGGTCCAGCAAGTTCGGCAACATCGCGGGGTGCATCGTGCGGTCGGGGGAGATCCGGCGCAATGCCCGGGCGCGCCTGGTCCGCGACGGCATCGTCGTCGCAGACAACCTGTCCATCGAGTCGCTGCGTCGGTTCAAGGACGACGTGACCGACGTCCGCGAGGGCTACGAGTGCGGTATCGGGCTCGGGTCGTTCAACGACATCAAGGTGGACGACGTCATCGAGACCTTCGAGATGCGCGAGAAGCCTCGCGCCTGACGGGAGACGACGGCCCGCTTCCGCAGTGGGCACGGTGCGGCACCTCGGTGTGGCCCCGTGCCCACGACGGGCCGGACACCATGTTTGTTGGGACCCTGACCCTGGATCTGCTGCTGGGCGACGTCCGATCGCTGAAGCAGAAGCGTTCAGCGGTCCGTCCTGTTGTGGCCGAGCTGCGGCGTCGCTTCGAGGTAAGCGTCGCCGAGACCGGGCATCTCGACCTCCACCGGAGGGCCGAGGTAGGCCTCGCCGTTGTGGCATCGGACGCCGCGCACTGTCGCGAGGTGCTGACCGCGTGCGAGGCCCTGGTGGCCGGCCGTCCGGAACTGGAACTGCTCGCCGCGCGTCTGCGGGTATGGGACGACGAGGATGAGTGACGACCGGCCGACGAGAGACAGGGGATGGCGATGACCGACACGGCACGAGCTCGCAAGCTCGCCGACCGGGTGCGTGAAGTGGTCGCCGAGGCGCTGGAGAAGCGGGTCAAGGACCCACGGCTGGGGTTCGTCACCGTGACCGACGCGCGGGTCACCAACGATCTGCAGCACGCGACGGTCTTCTACACGGTGTTCGGGGATGCCGCGGAGCGCGAGGCCTCGGCTGCGGCGCTGGAGAGCGCCAAGGGAGTGCTGCGTTCCGAGGTCGGGCGGCGTACCGGCGTGCGGTTGACCCCGACCCTCGCTTTCGTGGCGGACGCCATTCCGGAGAACGCCGCGCACATCGAGGACCTGCTGCGGGTGGCGCACGAGCACGATCGCGGGGTCGCCGACATGGCCGCGGGCGCCACGTACGCCGGCGACCCGGACCCGTACAAGAAGCCGTCGGACGGCGTCGAGGGCGACGGTCAGCCTTCGTGAGCCCGCGGTGAGCGGCTCCGGGCTTGTCATCGTGGACAAGCCGTCCGGCTGGACGTCGCACGACGTCGTGGCGCGGGTCCGCCGGCTCGCCGGGACCCGCCGCGTCGGTCACGCCGGCACTCTCGATCCGATGGCGACGGGCGCGCTGGTGATCGGCGTGGAGCGGGCGACCCGGTTGCTGACGTTCCTGGTCGGGGCGGACAAGGAGTACACCGCCACGATCCGCCTTGGCGTGACCACGGTGACGGACGACGCCGAGGGCGACGTGGTGACCCGCGCCGCCGCGGACAGCGTCACGGCTGAGGCGATCGCTGCGGAGGTGAAGTCGCTGACCGGGCCGCTGCAGCAGGTGCCGAGCGCGGTGAGCGCCATCAAGATCGATGGGCGGCGATCGTACGCGCGCGTCCGTGCGGGGGAAGACGTCGCGCTGGCGCCTCGGCCGGTGATTGTCCGCCGGTTCACCGTGCTCGGTGTGCGGGACCTCTTGCTTGCCGACGGGCTCCCCGTGATCGATGTGGACGTCGACGTGGAGTGCTCGACGGGCACCTACATCCGCGCGCTGGCCCGTGATCTCGGCGCGGCCCTGGGCTGTGGTGGGCACCTGACCGCCCTGCGCCGGACTCGGGTCGGGCCGTACGGTCTGGGGATCGCCGTCACGCTGGAGCAATTGGATCGCGCGTTCGCGGTCATCCCGCTCTCCGATGCCGCGCGGCTCGCCTTCCCCGCCCGTCAGTTGTCCGATGACGAGGCCTGGCGCCTCGCGCACGGTCAGCGACTCCCCGCCACGGGGGAGCATCAGCACGGTGAACCGGTGGCCGCGTTCGCCCCTGACGGCCAGCTGGTCGCCCTGATCGCCGAGACCGGGCCGACGGCCCGGCCCCTGGTGGTCCTCGCCGACTAGGAGGGGTCGGAGCGCTTGGCCGATTAAGCCGGTGGCGCTGCCCATGATCAGACGGACGTCCGTTGATCAGGTGGACGTTCCATCAGGTGGACGTTTCTGTTGATCAAGTGGACGTTGGCTTGATCAAATGGACAAAAGATGCTCTCGATCGGCTGCGGATCAGCAACTTCGTCCATTTGATCACGAGCTCGGCGGGCCGAGCCCCGTCGGTCGGTCACGAGAGTTCCGGCGGGCCGACATGGCGGGCGCGGCACGGCGCGGTGGACGAGCGGCCGGCCCGCGGGTCAGCTCCGCCGTCGAGAGGATGGGTCGCCCTCCGTAGGTTCCGGCGGGCCGACGTGCCGGCCCAGCCAGTCGCCGAGCGGCTGCATCCGTCGCCAGGTGGCGGCCACCTCCTCCGCGCACCGCGGCTCGGCGAGCCACGGTGGGACACCGACGTCCCGGAACGCCGCGAGTCCCTTGCGGCGCAGGAGGGCCACACGCGGATGATCCGGGTCGACGCCGCGCGGCGCCCGCTTCAGCTCCTCGCCGTGCATGGTGAAGCCATCGGCCTCCAGCGCGGCAACGATCTCGGCCAGCCGTTCACCCGCAGCGTCGTCGAGGACAGCGGCTCGGTAACGCTCCACCTGATCCTTGCTCATCATGTAATACCCGCCCGCGACCAGCAGGCCTTGCGCCGAGAGCTGGACGTAGAACGAGCCGGAGTCCCCGGCGTCAGTCGTCACCGCGCCGGCGTGCGTCTTGTACGGCGACTTGTCGGCGCTGAAGCGCACGTCACGGTGTGGCCGGAACAGCTTGGCCGGCCCGAATTCCGGCTCGAGTGCCGCGAGCAGGGCGAGCATGGGCCGTCGTACCGCGTTCTCGTACGCGTCGCGGTGATCGGTCCAGTAGGTCTTGGAGTTGTCCGCTTCGAGACCCTCGTAGAACGTGAGTGCTTCGTCCGGGAAGCCGAGGAACGGTTCGGTCTGTGCACCGTCGGCTGCAGATCCGGGGGCCGCCGACGCGACCGTGCCGGTTGGGGCGCCGGGGTCAGCGGCGGATCGGGCGGTTGGCCCGGTGGCGGTCTTCATGGGGGTTCTTGCCATGACCCGCACAGTAAGCCGTGTCGCCGACAGCGCGGACGGTTGTCCACGGAATCGGCACGAGTTCGTCGTTCACAGGCCGACGTGCCCTGACGACGCGGAGCTGGTGCCGCCGAGTGGAGCGCAAAGGGCGGGCGGCGACCAGGCCGGAGCCGGGGCGGTCTGTTACTTGGTGAGGCGTCGCTGCTGTGTCGGCGGAGCAGTCTCGCCACGCGAGGCCCGTGCGCACGGCCACACGGCGCCGCACACCGTGCAGAAGCCTCCGGCGCTCACGTGCCGGAACCGTCCGTCGACGGGCGCCGCGTTTCCTGGCGCAGGTGGGAGATCCGCCACGCGGATCCCCCGAGGGTCCGATGAGGTCGTTGTTGACATCACGTAGTCATCCAATCACAGCGAGTCACGTTCTACCACCGACTTGGGGCAACAGTGCCCGGATTCGTCCCCCACCGGTTCCCATCCCCTCACCGGATCGCGTCGGTCGCGCAGCCACGTGAAACGTCACATTGACGGCCCTTGCGCGGCCCGTACATTACCCCGTTCTTGTCGGGCGATTCGCCAGCTGTCCACATTGGGGCCGGATCGCGCCCAATTTCGGCGGTTCGGATGGCCGGCCGGCTCGACCGTTCCGGCACGCCAGTACGCCGCCCGCTGTCAGCGTCCGCAACCCAGGCCTGGCACAGTTGGTCCGTGCAGCGGTGGGACGATCTGGGTGCGGTGCCAGCGGGATTCGGCCCGTCGGCCGTCACGATCGGCAACTTCGACGGCGTGCACCGCGGTCACCACGCCGTCCTGCACCTGCTTGTCGACCGGGCACGGTCCGACGGTCTGCAGGCGGTCGCCATCACGTTCGAACCGCATCCGCTCGCCGTCCTTCACCCCGAACGGGCGCCGGTACCGCTCACTACCACCGAGCACAAGCTGGACCTGCTGGCGGCCGAGGGCCTGGACGCCGTCCTCGTCATGCCGTTCACGCGCGAACTGGCCCTGTGGACGCCCCGCCGCTTCGTCGCCGAAGTCCTGGTCGACGGCCTCGGGGCCAAGGCCGTCGTCGTCGGCGGTGACACCCGATTCGGCCACCGGAATTCCGGTGATGTGTCGACCCTGCGCGAACTCGGCGGCGAGCTGGGCTTCTCCGTGGACGTCGTGGCCGATCTCGGCCGCGCGGCGGACGGCGAGCGGCGCTGGTCCTCGACCTACGTGCGGGAACTCGTCCTCGCCGGGGACGTCGACGGCGCGGCGGCCGTGCTCGGCCGACCGCATCGGGTCACGGGCGAGGTTGTTCACGGCGATCACCGCGGCCGTGAGCTCGGCTTTCCCACGGCCAACCTGAGCCCGTCCGCCGTCGGTGCCGTCCCCTCCGACGGCGTGTATGCCGGCTGGCTGATCCGACTGGCCGAGCCGGACCGCCCGACCATGCCTGCTGCCATCTCGGTCGGCACGAATCCGACCTTCCACGGGACCCGGCGGCGGGTGGAGGCGTACGTGCTGGACCGCGACGATCTCGACCTCTACGGCGAGATCGTGGCCGTGGAGTTTGTTCGCCGATTGCGGCCCACCCTCACGTTCTCCGGCGTGGAAGAGCTGGTGGCGCGGATGGCGGCCGACGTCGAGGAATGCCGCGAGGTTCTCGGTGTCGCTCCGCCGTCGCGCACGCCGTCCAGCTGACCCGGGTTGGTCCCTCGGACCACGGTTGAGCGGGCAGTTCTGCCCCGACACGCCCGGCGTGTCGGGGCAGAACTGCCCGCTCAAGCGAGTGGCGCTACCGCGGCCATGGTCATTTCGAGATGCGCCTTGATCGGCGATCACTACTCTGCGGGGTGGACTTCGCATTGGGTATGTCGGGGGACGAACGGGAGGTTTTACGTGGCTCGTCGTCACTACTGGCCGTTCTGGGAGCCGTACGGGATCATCTTTCTGATCTACGTCGTCATCGGGATCTTCGTGGCGTTCCAGCGGCACTACATCACCGTGTCACTGCTCAAGGGCCTGCTGTCCGCACTGCTGGCGATCTTCCTGTGGTTCCTGGTGCTGCTCGGCGTCGACCTACACATCCACTGAGGCGACGCGCGGGAACTCCCCGGATTCGGCGGGTGACCAGGGGCGCTGGTAGCGTGGAATCGCCGTGAGATCGGCCGCGGATCGACAGAGCCCGGGTGAACGTGCCCCGGAGCGCCGCGCAGCGAGTTTCCGAGAGGAGCACGAGTGGCACTCGACGCCGCCGTCAAGCAGAAGATCATCACCGAGTACGCGACCGCAGAGGGTGACACCGGCTCCCCGGAGGTCCAGGTCGCTCTGCTCACCCAGCGCATCAAGGACCTGACCGAGCACCTGCGGGAGCACAAGCACGACCACCACAGCAGGCGTGGCCTGCTGCTGCTGGTCGGGCAGCGCCGCCGCCTGCTGCAGTACATGCAGCGCACAGACATCGCACGCTACCGATCGCTCATCGAGCGCCTCGGACTGCGCCGCTGAAGCCACCGGGCCGTCGTTCCCACCGGGAACACGGCCCGGTCGTCGTGTACGCCGCCGGCCGGCTCCGGCCGACGCGCATCATCGGGGGACGCCCTCGGCATGAGCCGAGGACAACTCAATAGCCAATTCCATAGACCGCAGGAGCGTCCGGCGAGCACCGTTGCGCCGGTCCTCGGTAGTGGCTCCCGGACCCGCCCTCACAGGGCAACCCCGTGGGCCTCGATCGAAGACCGGGCCCACGCCCGGGCAGCGCCCCGCTCCGACGACGTGGACCGCCTGATGGTCCACCGAACGAACGGAGGCAGACCCCGTGGAGGGTCCCGAAATCACCGCCGCCGAGGCCGTCATCGACAACGGCCCCTTCGGCACCCGCACCATCCGCTTCGAGACGGGCCGACTGGCCAAGCAGGCCGCCGGCTCGGCCACTGTGTATCTGGACGGCGACTCGATGCTGCTGTCCACCACGGCCGCCGGCAGGCAGCCGAAGGACCAGTTCGACTTCTTCCCGCTGACTGTCGACGTCGAGGAGCGGATGTACGCCGCGGGCCGCATCCCCGGCTCGTTCTTCCGCCGCGAGGGCCGGCCCAGCACCGACGCCATCCTGACGTGCCGGCTGATCGACCGGCCGCTGCGGCCGTCGTTCGTCAAGGGGCTGCGTAACGAGGTGCAGGTCGTCGTGACCGTGCTCTCGCTGCACCCCGACGACCTCTACGACGTCGTCGCCATCAACGGTGCGTCCATGTCCACGCAGCTGGCCGGTCTGCCGTTCAGCGGCCCGATCGGCGGCGTGCGGATCGCGCTGATCGAGGGCCGCTGGGTCGCCTTCCCCCGGCACTCCGAGCTGGAGCGGGCCGTCTTCGACATGGTCGTCGCCGGCCGAATCGTGACGACGCCGGACGGTGCGGAAGACGTCGCCATCATGATGGTCGAGGCCGAAGCCACCGAGACAGCGTGGAACCTCATCAAGGTCGACGGCGCCGGCGCGCCCACCGAGGAGATCGTGGCCGAGGGGCTCGAGGCGGCCAAGCCGTTCATCGCCTCGCTGGTCCGCGCGCAGCAGCAGGTCGCGGCGGCCGCGGCCAAGCCGACCGCGGAGTTCCCGCTCTTCCCGGAATACTTGGACGACGTCTACCAGGCCGTGGACGCCGCCGTCGCGGAGGACCTGGCCGCGGCGCTGACGATCGCCGACAAGCAGCAGCGGGAGACCCGGCTCGACGAGCTGAAGGCGGGTCTGCTGGACCGGCTCGGTGAGACCTTCGCCGGCCGGGAGAAGGAGCTCTCGGCCGCCTACCGGGCCGCCACGAAGAAGCAGGTGCGCCAGCGGATCCTGCGCGACAAGGTGCGCATCGACGGTCGCGGGCTGGCCGACATCCGGCAATTGTCCGCCGAGGTGGAGGTCGTGCCGCGGGTGCACGGCTCGGCGCTGTTCGAGCGGGGGGAGACGCAGATCCTCGGTGTCACCACGCTCAACATGCTGCGCATGGAGCAGCAGCTGGACACGCTCGCGCCGGAGACCCGCAAGCGCTACATGCACAACTACAACTTCCCGCCGTACAGCACCGGCGAGACCGGTCGCGTCGGATCCCCGAAGCGGCGCGAGATCGGTCACGGCGCGCTCGCCGAGCGGGCGCTGGTCCCGGTGCTGCCGACCCGCGAGGAGTTCCCTTACGCGATCCGCCAGGTGTCCGAGGCGCTGAGCTCCAACGGCTCGACGTCGATGGGCTCGGTGTGCGCCTCGACGCTGTCGCTGCTGAACGCCGGTGTTCCGCTGAAGGCGCCGGTGGCCGGTATCGCGATGGGCCTGGTGTCCGACACCGTGGATGGCCGCACCGAGTACGCGGCGCTGACCGACATCCTCGGTGCCGAGGACGCCTTCGGTGACATGGACTTCAAGGTGGCCGGCACCAGCGAGTTCGTCACGGCGATCCAGCTGGACACCAAGCTCGACGGCATCCCGGCGTCGGTGCTCGGCGCGGCGCTGACCCAGGCGCGTGAGGCGCGCCTGCACATCCTCGACGTGATGAGCGAGGCGATCGACCGGCCGGATGACATGTCGCCGTATGCGCCGCGGGTCATCACCGTGAAGGTTCCGGTCGACAAGATCGGCGAGGTCATCGGGCCGAAGGGCAAGATGATCAACCAGATCCAGGAGGACACGGGCGCCGAGATCTCCATCGAGGACGACGGCACGGTGTACATCGGCGCGACGAACGGCCCGTCTGCCGAGGCCGCGCGGACTGCGATCAACGCGATCGCCAACCCGACGATGCCCGAGGTCGGGGAGCGCTACATGGGCACGGTGGTGAAGACGACGACGTTCGGCGCGTTCATCTCGCTGCTGCCCGGCAAGGACGGCCTGCTGCACATCTCGCAGATCCGCAAGATGGTGGGCGGCAAGCGGATCGAGAACGTCGACGACGTGCTGAGCGTCGGCCAGAAGGTGCAGGTGGAGATCTCCGAGATCGACCCGCGGGGCAAGCTGTCGTTGGTGCCGGTGCTCGAGGAGGCCAAGGAGGACGGCTCCGCGCCGGACTCCGCGAAGGACCGGGCGGCGGAGCCCGCCGACGTCAACGCCTGACGTGAGTGCGGTTCCCCTTCCGCTGACTCCGGCCGGCTCCCCGGCATCGGTCCAGACCATCGCCGGGGAGGCCGGCGGCGCGCTGGTGCGCCGCACAGTCCTCCCCGGCGGGGTCCGGGTCCTGAGCGAGGCCATGCCAGGACTCCGCTCGGCCACCATTGGCTGCTGGGTCGGCGTCGGTTCCCGGGACGAGCGCGAGGGCCATCACGGGTCCACGCATTTCCTGGAGCACCTGCTCTTCAAAGGCACCGCGGGACGCAGCGCCATGGACATCGCCTCGGCGTTCGACGCCGTGGGCGGCGAGGCGAACGCCGTCACCGGCAAGGAGCACACCTGCTACTACGCGCGGGTCCTGGACGAGGACCTGGCCATGGCCGTGGATGTGCTCTGCGACATGGTGACGTCGGCGCAGCTGGACGCCACCGATGTGGAGAATGAGCGCGGCGTCATCCTCGAAGAGCTCGCCATGAACGACGACGACCCGAGCGACGTCGTGCACGAGCGGTTCGCCGAGGCCGTCCTCGGCTCGCACCCGCTGGGCCGGCCGATCGGCGGGACGCCGGACACGATCCGGGCGGTGCGGCGGGACGACATCGCGGCGCACTACGAGCAGCACTACCGGGCTCCCGGCCTGGTGGTGACCGTGGCGGGCGGACTGGATCACGACGCCGTCTGCGAGCAGGTGTCGCGGTACCTGGCGCGCTCGGGTTGGGTGATGGATGCCGCCGGGCGCCCGCTGCCGCGACGTCCCGTCAGCGACGTCACCGGCGACGTGCCGCAGCGGCGGGACGTGGTCGTGGTGCCCCGGCCGACCGAACAGGCGAACGTCGTCCTGGGGACGACCGCGCTGACCGCAACGGACGATCGCCGGTACGCGATGTCGGTGCTCAACGCGGTGCTCGGTGGTGGGATGAGCAGCCGGCTGTTCCAGGAGATCCGGGAGCGGCGCGGCCTGGCGTACTCGGTGTACTCGTTCGCCTCCGGGTATTCCGACTCCGGGTATTTCGGCCTCTACGCGGGCTGCGCGCCCGGCAAGGTCGACGAGGTCATCACCGTGCTCGTCGCCGAGCTGGAGCGGCTGGCGGGCGACGGGCTCGACGAGGAGGAACTCGCCCGGGCGCACGGGCAGCTGGCCGGCAGCCTCGTGCTCGGCCTGGAGGACAGCGGCTCGCGGATGTCCCGGCTGGGCAAGGCCGAGCTGGTGCACGGCGAATACGTGGGGCTGGACGACGCTCTGGAGCGGGTCCGCTCGGTGTCGGCCGGCGACGTCCAGCGGCTCGCGGCCGACCTGGCCCGCCGACCGCGCACCTTGGCCGTCGTGGGGCCGTTCGAGGCCGATCGGGTGTTCCCGCTGACGCACTGAGGGGTGGCTCGTGACGACCAGACCGATCACTGTGGCGGTCATCGGGGCCGCCGGGCGGATGGGCCGCGAGGTCTGCCGTGCCGTGGAGGCCGCCGAGGACCTGGCGCTCGGGCCGCGGATCGATGTCGGTGACGATATCGACGAGGTGGCGAAGGCCGACGTCGCCGTCGTCTTCTCGGTGCCGGACGTCGTCGAAGAGCACGTCCTGACCTGCCTGAAGCACGGCGTGCATGCGGTGGTCGGGACGACCGGGTGGACGGCGGAACGGCTGGCCCGGGTGGATACGGCGGCGGCGCAGGCGCCAGGGATCGGCGTGCTCGTGGCGCCCAACTTCGCGCTCGGTGCGGTGCTGCTGATGCGATTCGCCGAGCAGGCCGCCGCGCACTTCGAGTCCGTCGAGGTCGTGGAACTGCATCATCCGGACAAGGTCGACGCGCCGAGCGGAACGGCACGGCACACGGCCGAGCGGATCGCGGCGGCGCGGCGCGCGGCCGGCCGGGGCGCCGTCCCCGACGCCACGACGACGGCGCTGGAGGGGGCACGCGGGGCGGACGTCGAGGGGATCCGGGTCCACGCGGTGCGGCTGCGCGGGCTGGTGGCGCACGAGGAGGTGCTGCTCGGCGGGCCGGGGGAGCAGCTCACGATCCGGCACGACTCGTTCGACCGGGCGTCGTTTATGCCCGGCGTCCTGCTCGGCATCCGGCGGGTCGCCGCACATCCCGGGCTCAGGGTCGGGCTGGAGCACTACCTCGACGGCTAGCCAGACCGGGGCCGATCAAGCAAACCAGGGTCGATCAAGCAAACCAGGGCCGAGGCGTCGACGGTCAGCGCACCGCAAAATTGAACGAATCTCGGTGCTGCCCGCTCGGGGGTCCGGACAGCACCGAGATTCACGTATCTCATCGGCACGTCGCGGGGCGATGTTACGAACAGCGGTCGGCTTCTTCTGTGACCTGAGTCACAGTGGCGACCGCGAGTAGGCGCCGTGGGACCGGCTCCACGCCCGCACAATCGCGCTCACCGGGCCCTGATCAGCGCATATCCTCCTTAGTGCCCGACGCGCCGTGGTCCCTGGAGTCCTTCATGCCGCTCAGTGACAGCAGCCTGCGCCGACTGGGCTGGCTCTGCCTGGCCTTCTTCGGGCTGACCCTGGTGGTGGACCTGGCGGTCAACGCGATCGCCCAGAACACCTTCAACGACTGGGGTGACGCCGGCGCGTTCGGCGCCTTCGCCTTCCTGTCGATGACGACACTCTTCCCGGTCGTAGCCCAGCTGATCATCCGGCAGCGGCCTCGGAACCGGATCGGATGGCTGCTGCACGCGGTCGGCCTGGGCTGGGCGGCGGCCAACGTGGGTGACGCCTACGTCCTGACCGCGTTCAGCATCCGACCGGGCGACCTCCCCGGCGCCGGCGTCGCCGAAGTGCTCAACAGCGCCCTCTGGGTGGCGCCGATCGTGCTGATGGGCGTGTTCGTACCGCTGCTCTTCCCCGACGGCAGGCCGCCATCCGTGCGATGGCGCCTGCTGGCCTGGCTGGCCGGCGTGGACGCGATGCTGGTCGTGCTGGGCATCGTGTTCCGGCCCGGCCCGCTCACTGATGTCCTGGTGCCGCTCGACGCCAACCCGATCGGAATCGGCCCTGCCGAGGTCGCCGTCAAGACCGTCCTGCTGGTCAGCGAGCTGTTGTTGCCCATCTTCATCTGGATGGCTGCCGCGGCGATGATCATGCGCTTCCGCCGCGCCAGCGGGGTCGAGCGCCTGCAACTGAAGTGGTTGATGGCCGCGGCGGCCACGGTGGCCGTGCTCTTCGCCCTGGCCATGACCGTCGGGGGCGTCAGCGAATCCGGCGGAACCACCCCAGGCTGGCAGCTCAACCTGGAGTCGCTGGCGATCCTCTGCTTCGGGCTGCTGCCGGTCGCCATCGGGATCGCTATCACCCGGCACGGCCTGTACGGGATCGACGCGCTGATCAGCCGCGCGCTGACCGTGGCCGTGCTCGGTGCCTTCATCACAGCCGTCTATGTCGGGATCGTGGCCGGGATCGGCACCCTGATCGGTCAGCGCCGGCCCTCCGTGGCGCTGTCGATAATCGCCACCGGCCTGGTCGCGGTCGCGTTCCAGCCGGTCCGGGAGCGGGTACATCGCTGGGTGAACCGCCTGGTCTACGGCGAGCGGGCCACCCCGTACGAGGTGCTGTCGCACTTCGCCGTGGAGATGGCCGGTCGCTACACGACCGGTGAGCTGCTACCGCGGCTGGCGCAGACCCTGTCCGCATCCCTCGGCGGAGCGCGCGTCACGATCTGGCTGCGCACCGATTCCGGCCTGACCTGCCGCGGTGCATGGCCCGTTGCCGCCGGTGAGCCGGATGCCGATCGCCGGTTGGAGTCCCCCGACGAGGACCCGCTCGCCGCGCTGCGGGCCGACCGGATCGTGCCGGTCCGGCATCGCGGCGAACTGCTCGGCGCCATTGCGGCGACCAAGCCCGCGCGCGACCCCTTCGCGTCCGCGGAAGCGGCACTGCTGGAGCATGTCTCGTCCCAGGCCGGGCTCGTACTGCGGAATCTGCGGCTGGTGGAGGATCTGCAGGCCTCGCGGCGCCGGCTGGTCACCGCGCAGGACGACGAGCGTCGCCGCCTCGAGCGGGACCTGCACGACGGCGCCCAGCAGAGCCTGGTCGCCGTATCGATCATGGTTCAGGTCGCAGTGGACCAGACCGAGCGGGACGCGCGCGCCGCGAGCATCGCGACGGCGTCCGAGCAGCTGCGGACCGCCATCGCCGCACTGCGCGAACTGGCTCACGGCATCCATCCCGCCGTGCTGACCGAGCGCGGACTCCGACCGGCGGTGCAGTCCCTCGCCACTCGATGCCCGGTGCCGGTCGAGGTCGACAGCAACCTGGACCGGAGGCTGCCCGCGCCGGTGGAGAGCACGCTGTATTTCCTGGTCGCCGAGGGGCTGACCAACGTCGCCAAGTACGCCGGTGCCCGTCACGTGCTGGTGACGATCCGGGACGACGGCGGGCACGTCACGGTCGGCGTGCAAGACGACGGCGTCGGCGGCGCCGAGGTGGGCGCCGGCAGCGGGCTCGTCGGGCTGGCCGACCGGCTCGCCGTCGTCGACGGCGATTTGTCCGTCTCCAGCCCGCCGGGCGGCGGGACGCGGCTGACCGGCCGGGCGCCGGTGCCGCCGCCGACCGAGTCCAAGCCGGCGGCCCCGCCCTTGAAGGCCCCGGCAAGTCTGACGCCGGTCGCGGGGGGTTGACCGCGGTGGTGGTGAGCACTGAAGACTGGGCCGGCCTGCTGCCGGTCGTGGGGGGTTGACCGCGGTGGTGGTGAGCACTGAAGACTGGGCCGGCCTGCTGCCGGTCGTGGGGGGTTGACCGCGGTGGTGGTGAGCGAGGACCGGCTGCGGCGCTGGGCCGGCGTGCCGCTCGCCGTGACGCTCGCCGCGTACGGCGGACAGTTCGCCATGGGATATGCATTCGGATCGGGGTCGACGGCGGACGCCCTCGAAGCGGTCGGGTTCGCGCTCATGGTGGCGCTGTTCCCGCTCACCGGCCTGCTGATCATGCGTCGGCAGCCGGCGAACCGCATCGGGTGGCTGCTCGCGGCGATCGGGGTCGCCTGGTCGTCGAACGCCCTGGCCGCCGTGGTCGTCGACCTCGGCTACCACGGGTCGGACGGGGGGCCCGGCTGGGCGCGGATAGCCGCCGTGCTGAACAGCGGGCTGTGGGCGCCCCCGATCGTGCTGATGGGCTGCTTCCTGATCCTGCTGTTTCCGGACGGCCGGCTGCCCTCGCCACGCTGGCGGATTCCCGCCTGGGTGTTCGCCATCGACGCCCTGATGCTACCGATCGTGTTCGCGCTGCAGCCTGGAAGCGTGGACGACGAGGTGCACCCACCGTTCCACAACCCGATCGGGCTGGCCGCGGCCAGGCCCGTCCTCGTTGGCCTGGCTGCGGTCGGGTTGCCTCTCGTGCCGCTCAGCATCGTCGCCGCGGCCCTGGCCATGGTGCTGCGTTTCCGCCGGTCCACCGGGGTGCAGCGAGTGCAGCTGAAGTGGCTGATGACGGCCGGCGCGGGGATCGCCGCCGTCTACGGGATCACGATGGCGTTCTCGCTCGCATACCTGTCGTCCGCCACCCCGGGTTGGCTGGGCAACCTGCAGGGCGTCGCGGGCCTGGTCTTCTGCCTGATCCCGATCGCCATCGGGATCGCCATCACCCGGCACGGCCTGTACGGCATCGACGCCTTGATCAGCCGGGCCCTGACGAGCGCGGCCCTGGGTGCCTTCATCACTGCCGTCTACGTCGCTGTGGTGGTCGGGCTCGGCTCCGCGATCGGGCAGCGGCGCCCGTCGGTCTGGCTGTCCGTGCTGGCCACCGCGCTGGTCGCCGTCGCGTTCCAGCCGGTCCGCGAGCGGGTGCACCGCCTGGTGAACCGCGTCGTCTACGGCGCCCGGGCGACACCGTACGAGGTGCTGTCCGACTTCGCCGGGCAGCTGGCCGGGCAGTTCACCACCGGTGAGCTGCTCCCCAGGCTGGCCCAGACGGTGGCCGAGTGCCTGGGTGGTGGCCGGGTGGAGATCTGGCTGTGGACCGCCGACGGGCTCACCCGTGAGGCGTCCTGGCAGGCTGGCGGCGAGGAGGCGCCGTCCCCGGTGCCCTACGCACGCCCCGGTCCCGGTCTGTCGGCCTGGGCGGCGCTACCCGATGCGGCGGATCTCGGCGCCGACCGGGTGGTCCCGGTTCGGCATCGGGACGAGCTGCTGGGGGCGATCGCCGTCTCGACACATGCGCACGAGCCGCTGACTCCAACCGACGAGGCGATGCTCGAGCAGGTTGCCTCGCAGGCGGGTCTGGTGCTGCGGAACCTGCGGCTCGTCGAGGACCTGCAGCGGTCCCGGCAGCGGCTGGTGACGTCCCAGGACGACGAGCGCCGCCGGCTGGAGCGGGACCTGCATGACGGCGCGCAGCAGAGCCTGGTCTCGGTGGCGATCCAGCTCCAGCTGGCCGAGGCGCAGGAGGACGACGAGCATGCAGTCACGGAGACCCTGGTCAGCGCCTCCGGTCAGCTCAAGACCGCGATCGCCGAGCTGCGCGAGCTGGCCCATGGCATTCACCCGGCGATCCTCACCGAGCGCGGCGTCGGCCCGGCGGTGGCATCCCTGGCCGCCCGCTCGGCGGTGCCTGTGCAAGTGGACACCGACCTGGAACGGCGGCTGTCACCGACCGTGGAGGCCACCCTCTACTTCGTCGTCGCCGAGGCGCTCGCCAACGTGGGCAAGTACGCCCACGCTCGACAGGTGCAGGTGACCGTTCGCGACGGCGGAAACGAGGTCGTCCTCACGGTGCAGGACGACGGCGTCGGCGGAGCGGATCTCGGCAGGGGCACGGGACTGCTCGGGCTGACCGACCGGCTCGCCGTGGTCGACGGGACGCTGGAGGTACACAGCCCTGATGGCGAGGGCACGCTGCTGACCTGCCGGGTCCCGGCTCGTCAGAGCGAGGTGACGGCGGTGCAGGCGTCGCTCTAAGCGCCGAGTGCCGCGGTGCCGGCGACCACCTAGGGAGTGACCCGACCGTTCTTCTCGAATGCGGCGTGGGTCAACGGCATGAGCGCGGCCCACTTCTGCTCCATCTGCTCGGCACACATCTCGATCTCGCGCTGCGGGAACGACGGGAACCGGGAGTCCTCCCGCTTCGTACGCAGCGAGAGGAAGTTCATCAGAGAGCGCGCGTTCAGCGTGACGTACATCGAGGAGTAGATCGTCAGGGGAAGGACGATCCGGGCCACCTCACGGGCGATGCCCGCCGCCAGCATCCGCTGGTAGGCGGCGTACGCGTCGGCGCAGGTTCGGCGTGTCTGCTCCTGGACGAGCGCGAACTGCTCCGGCGTGCCGTCCACGAACTCGTAGTGTCCCGGCTTGCCGATCTGGCACAGCTTCCGCTCCGGTCCCGGCACGTAGAACACCGGCTGCAGCTCCCGATAGCGCCCCGACTCCTCGTTGTAGCTGGCGATCCGGTGCCGCATGAACTCGCGGAACACGAAGATCGGGGCGTGGACGTAGAACGTCATCGAGTTGTGCTCGAACGGCGATCCGTGCCGGGACCGCATGAGGTAGTTGATCAGGCCGGTCGACCGGTCCGCCTCGTTGTCCAGTTCGGCCAGGCTCTGTTCGCCCTGGGTGGAGACCCGGGCGGCGAAGAGGACGTCGGCGTCCTGCGCCGAGGCGCGGACCAGCTCGACAGTGACATCAGAGCGGAACGAGATCTGCTTGCCGTCCACGATCGGCTCGATGATCGACTCAGTGATCGGCTCGAGGGCGACGGCTGCGGCGGGGTCGGCCAGCTGCTGGCTGTTCTCAGGCACGCCCGCGACACTACCGCCGCCTCCCGACAATCCGTCGCCGCTGGGCCGGTGAGCGGGCCCGCGCGCCTGGACGCGATGCGGTTGAGCGGGCACTTTTGCCCCGACACGCCCGGCGTTTCTGGTCAGAACTGCCCGCTCAACCTGGCAGGAGCGAGCGGCCTGTCATGGTGGAAACTCTTGGGGCCTCTGGCCCCAAGAGTTCCACCGTCCTGAAATCTCACTTTCCGAGACGTGCTGTCCCGAGGAACGGTCGCACCCGATCTTCAAGACGCTCCCGGAAGATCCGGTGTGCACTACCCCGACGCCTCGCCGGCGATTCGTCGGCAAGGTGCACAGTCGATCATCGCCGACGTCGCGCCACCCCTGCCGCGGTGTTGAGCGGGCCGTTCTGACCCCGCTTTACACACCGAATGCCGCTGTACACACCGAATGCCGGTCTGTCGACCCATTGGGAGCGCTCCCAAAGCGGCCTCCGATGTGTAAAGCGGCAACCAGCACGGATCGGTCCAGCTCGCCGCGCCCGTGGAACCGGGTCGAGAATGTGGTTTCGGGGGACTTGCCGGAAGTTGCCGGGAAGGCCGCGCTGGCCCGGCGGATCGGCGGCACTGGCCCGGTAACGTTGGTTCATGCCTGAGCCCTCGATCTCCCGGCCCTTCGGCGCTGTCCTCACGGCGATGGTCACCCCGTTCGACGCCGGCGGCCGGCTCGACCTCGACGCCGCCGGCCGCCTCGCGACGCACCTGGTGGACGCCGGGTGCGAAGGGCTCGTCATCTCCGGCACGACAGGGGAGTCCCCGACCACCACGGACGAGGAGAAGGACTTCCTGCTGCGCGCCGTGCTGGAGGCGGTCGGCTCGCGGGCCCACGTGGTCGCGGGCATCGGCACGAACGACACGGCGCACACCGTGGAACTCTCCCGCGCCGCCGCAAAGGCCGGCGCGCACGCCCTCCTCGCCGTGACCCCGTACTACTCCAAGCCGCCGCAGGCCGGGCTGGTCGCCCACTTCACCGCGGTGGCCGACGCCACGGACCTGCCGGTCATGCTGTACGACATACCCGGGCGAACCGGCGTACCGATCAAGACCGAGACACTCGTCCGGCTGGCCGAGCACCCGCGGATCGTCGCGGTGAAGGACGCCAAGAACGACCTCTACGAGGGCTCCTGGGTGCTGGCCCGCACCGACCTGGCGATCTACTCGGGCAGTGACGAACTGAACCTCGCCTGGCTCTGCCACGGCGGAGCGGGCGTCGTCAGCGTCGTCGGCCACGTGGCGACACCCCAGTACGCCGCGATGGTTGCCGCGGTGGACGACGGTGACCTGGCCGAGGCCCGCCGGATCAACGCGCAGCTGCTGCCCGCCGTGCGAGCAATCATGACCCGGACCCAGGGGGCGATCATGGCCAAGGCCGCCGTCCAGCTGTCCGGGGTGCTGGCGCACCGCACCATGCGATCGCCGCTCGTCGCGGCGACCGACGAGGAGGTCGAGCTGCTGCGCGCTGATCTCGCCGAGGCGGGCATCCTGTGAGCCACCCGCACCCGGAGCTGCCCTCGCCTCCTCCCATTCCCGACGGCGCGCTGCGCATCGTCCCGCTCGGCGGCCTCGGTGAGGTCGGCCGCAACATGGCGGTCCTCGAATACGCCGGGAAGCTGCTGATCATCGACTGTGGCGTCCTCTTCCCCGAGGACCACCAGCCCGGCGTGGATCTGATCCTGCCGGACTTCGGCTACATCGCCGACCGGCTCGACGACGTCCTGGCCGTGGTCCTCACCCACGGCCACGAGGACCACATCGGCGCGGTGCCGTACCTGCTGCGGATGCGTGAGGACATCCCGCTGATCGGGTCACAGCTCACCTTGGCGCTGGTCGAGGCCAAGTTGCGGGAACACCGGATCGCCCCGCTGACGCTCGCCGTCCGGGAGGGCGGGACGGAACGGCTGGGCCCGTTCGAGTGCGAGTTCGTCGCGGTGAACCACTCCATCCCGGACGCGCTGGCGGTCGCCGTGCGGACCGGGGCCGGAACTGTCCTGCACTCCGGCGACTTCAAGATGGACCAGCTCCCGCTGGACGGCCGGATCACCGACCTGCGCGCCTTCGCGCGGCTCGGCGAGGCCGGGGTGGACCTGTTCATGGTCGACTCGACGAATGCCGAGGTACCGGGGTTCACGACGTCCGAGCGCGAGATCGCCCCGGTGCTGGACCGGGTGTTCGCCCAGGCGGAACGCCGCGTCATCGTTGCGTCGTTCGCCTCGCACGTGCATCGGGTCCAGCAGGTGCTGGACGCTGCATACGCCCACGGACGGAAGGTCGCATTGGTCGGCCGCTCCATGGTGCGCAACATGGGCGTCGCCCGTGATCTGGGTTACCTGACCATCCCTGACGACGTCCTGGTGGAACCCCGGGTCCTGGACGACTTGCCGGACGAGCGGGTCGTGCTGATGTGCACCGGCTCCCAGGGCGAGCCGATGTCGGCGCTCTCCCGGATGGCGAACCGGGATCACCGGGTCGAGGTCGGTGCGGGCGACACGGTGATCCTCGCGTCGTCGCTCATTCCCGGGAACGAGAACGCCGTCTACCGGGTGATCAATGGGCTGACCAGGCTCGGCGCCAAGGTCGTGCACCAGGGCAATGCCCGGGTGCACGTGTCGGGCCACGCCAGCGCGGGCGAGCTGCTCTACGCCTACAACATCCTGCGGCCGCGCAACGTCATGCCGGTGCACGGAGAGGTCCGGCACCTGGTGGCGAACGCGGACCTCGCCGTGCGCACCGGGGTCCCACGGGACCGTGTCGTGATCGCCGAGGACGGCGTCGTCGTCGACCTCGTGAACGGCGTGGCACGCATCGCGGGCTCGATCCCGTGTGGATACGTCTACGTCGACGGCTCCACCGTCGGAGAGATCACCGAGGCGGACCTCAAGGACCGCCGAATACTCGGCGAGGAGGGCTTCATCTCGATCGTCGTCGTCGTGGACTCAGGCAGCGGCAAGGTGGTGGCCGGACCGGAGATCCACGCCCGCGGGTTCGCGGAGGACGACGCGGTCTTCGCCAAGATCCGCCCACAGATCGCCGATGCGCTGCGGGACGCCGCGAACGCTGGGGTAGGCGACACCTACCAGCTGCAGCAGGTGGTGCGGCGCGTCGTGGGCCGGTGGGTGAACGAGTCCTACCGACGCCGGCCCATGATCATCCCGTTGGTCATCGAGGCTTGAGACCCGCTCTGCGGATCGTCTGCGCCGGCGGCGCGGTCGTCGATCGGAAGCTGCACTTCGGCGCGGCGCCGGTGCCGGGGACGTCGAACCCGGCCCGGTCGGTCACGTCATTCGGCGGCGTGGCGCGCAACGTGGCGGAGAATCTCGCCCGCCTCGGCGTGCCGGTGGCGCTCGTCACGGCGGTCGGCAACGACGACGCCGGCCGCGTGATCCGGGCCCATCTGGCCGGTGTCGGGGTCGACGTCACTCGAGTGCGCGTCGTTCCGGGAGCGGTTACCGCGGAATACGTCGCGATGCTCGACCCGGCGAACGAACTCGTGCTGGCCGCGGCCGTCATGGACGTGTTCGACGCCGTCCGTCCCGCCGATCTGGCCTCGGCCGGCAGCGACTGGCTCGTCCTGGACACGAACCTCCCGGCGCCAGTCCTGGCGCATGCCATCGCGCAGGCCCGGGCGGCGGGTGGACGGCTCGCCGTCGATGCGGTGTCGACGCCGAAGGTGGTGCGGCTGCCCGCCGATCTGCGCGGCGTGCGGGTCCTCTTCTGCAACGGCGACGAGGGCCGGGCCCTGCTTGCACACCATGGCTACCCGGCGGGCGACAGTGACCGGAATCTGGCCCGGGCCCTGCTCGCCACCGGCGCGCAGTCCGTGGTGCTGACCCGAGGGGCGCGGGGCGTGCTGGTCGCCGGGCCGGCCGGGGAGTGCGATATCCCGGCTCCGCCCGCCCGGGTGGTCGACGTGACGGGCGCCGGTGACGCCCTGGTCGCGGGAACGATCTTCGGCTTGTTCCGGGATGAGGAACTCGTGACGGCCGTGCGTCGGGGGGTCACGCTTGCCGCGCTGACTGTGGCCTCCCCCGACACGGTGCGCCAGGACCTGACCCCGGCGCTCATGCCGTGACCGCGCAAGGTCAGCTCGCACG
>Ga0081539_10000847_pt1 | contig 58528 bp, 63 predicted proteins | sample TabmetS4T2R2_FD_71023 | JGI IMG/M metagenome (GOLD analysis project Ga0081539, IMG submission 71023) | Tabebuia heterophylla rhizosphere microbial communities from the University of Puerto Rico - S4T2R2 | ecosystem: Host-associated > Plants > Roots > Rhizosphere ...
CCATCACGCAAGATGAACCTCGCCCGCTGGAAGAAGGGCTTCCTCTACGAGCTCTTTGCTCATATGCGATAACCCTGCCCAGACCCCCCACCTCCTTTTTTTGGTGATCTGGGAAGGGTGGCGAGCGCCGTTCTCAGCCCGACAACGCTGCGGCGCCTGAGAGTGCGGGAGCCGCAAGCGCCGAGAAGCCAAAAAAAGGAGGTGGGGGTTCGGGGGCGGAGTTCATCTCCGCCCCCGATCTTTTCCTATCGCCGCGCGGCGCGGCGTGAAGGATTTCGTCCCATTGCCGTGAGCATGCGGCCACCATGGCAGCAGCGGCCTCGCCGGCCGCCCATCGGAGGCGCCTCATGTCCCGCACGCCGCTCCTCGCCGCCGCCCTGCTGGCTCTCACCGCCGGCGCGGCGGGGGCCCAGACCCTGAACATGGACATGGGCTGGGGCATCCAGCGCCAGATGATGTTGCAGCAGCAGGGCAATGCGGCCGCGGCCGCCGCCGCGCAGGCCTACTACAACCACATGCTGTGGCTGCGCATGCAGGGCTACACCGGGCCGTCGCTGCCGACCGGCGTGACGCCGCAGACCATGATGGACGCCAATCGGCGCCTGCAGGGCGCCTATGACAGCTATAATCGCGGCTGGTACGACAATTCGCGCCGCCAGTCCCAGGCCGTGGAAAACTACGGCATGGAGGCGATCCGCGGCTGCACGCGCGTCTTCGACGCCTATGGGCAGCCGCATTACTTCTGCCCCTGAACGTCTGGCCCCTGACCGCGGCCGGTTCGCCGCGGCCGCGCTGCCGCGGCTCAGCGCCGCTGGGCCGGCGGCTGGGTCGGCATCTGCATGGTCTGGTAGCCGCTCGGCGGCTGGAAGCGCGCCGGGTCCTGGGTGCCGTAGGTGACCTGGATGGCTTCGATGCCGCCGGGCTGGCCCTGCCCGGTGCCGCTCGCGCGCAGCATCACGCCGTCATTGGTGATGCAGCCGCGGCCGCTGCGGCCCTGATCCTCGAACAGCCAGATGGTGCAGGCGACGCCGGCGACGCGGTCGGTGCCCTCGCGGGTGAAGCGGGCGGTCGCGCTGGGCTGGAATTGCTGCTGCGCCTGGACGTAGGGCAGCTCCATCAGCATGCGCTGCTGCTCCATCACCATCACCGCGCGCTGGCCGCGATGATCGGCGATCATGTAGCCGCCCATGCCACCCGGCATGTCCATGCGCACCTTCTGCTCGGCGGCGAGCCAGGCCATGCGCAGCTCGGTCGGCTGGCCCTGCTGCTGCGCGGGGCCGCCGCTGATGCGGTAGGTGACGGCGACGTCGCGGGTGGGGAACATCGGCGGCCGGTCCTGCGCCAGCGCCGCGGCGGGGATTGCGAGGGCGAGGGCGATGGCAGTGCGACGCATGCGGTGGACCTCCGGTTTCAGGCGGGGAGATTTGGCTGCGGCCACGACGCGGTCAACGGTGCGCGTCAGGCCCAGCGTTGGACACCGGGGGCGGACTTCACGTCGCGGCAGTGCCGCGACCCCCCGGGCCCCCTCCCCCAAACCCCCCACCTCCTTCTTTTGACTATTGGGAATTGCGACGAACTCCGTTCTCCACCGGACAACGGTATGCGGGCCGAGAATGCGGATGCCGCCAGCGCCAAGTATCCAAAAAAAGGAGGTGGGGGGTCCGGGGGGCGGAGTTCACTCCGCCCCCCGGTTCTTCACTCACAGCGGCCGCCGCGCCTTAAACGCTGCGGCGAGCGTGCCGTCGTCCAGCACGTCGAGCGCGCCGCCGATCGGCACGCCTTGCGCGAGGCGCGTCACCGTGACGCCGGTGGGTCTGAGGCGGTCGGTCAGGTAGTGCGCGGTGGTGGCGCCGTCCACGGTCGCGGGCAGGGCGAGGATGATCTCTTCGATGCCGTCGCCGGTGATGCGCTGAAGCAGCGGCTGGATGGCGAGGTCTTCGGGGCCGATGCCGCCGAGTGCCGAGAGCGTGCCGCCGAGGACGTGGTAGAGCCCGCGATGCGCATGTGCGCGCTCCAGCGCCCAGAGGTCGGCGACGCCTTCGACCACGCAGATCAGCCGGCGGTCGCGATGCGGGTCGCGGCACAGGCCGCACGGCGATTGCGCGTCGAGGTTGCCGCAGATCTCGCAGGGGCGCACCGCCTCGGCCGCGTCGCGCAGCGCGGCGGCGAGTGGCAGCATGACCTCCTGCGGATGGGTGAGCATCTTCAGCACCGCGCGCCTGGCGCTGCGCCGGCCGAGGCCGGGGAGCTTGGCGAGCAGCGCAACGAGATGCTCGATCGGGTCGTTGGGGCGCGTCATCGCCCCTTCAGAAGGGCAGCTTGAAGCCGCCCGGCATGTTCGGGAGGTTGAGGCCGGCGGTCGCCTTCTGCATCTCCTCGGCCATCGCCGACTCCACCTTCTGCTTGGCGTCGGCATGGGCGGCGACGAGCAGGTCCTCGAGCACCTCGCGCTCGTCCGCGATCATCAGCGAGGGATCGATCGCGACGCGCTTGAGGTCGCCCTTGCCGGAGAGGGTGACCTTCACCATGCCGGCGCCGGACTGGCCCTCCACCGTGGTGGCTTCGAGCTTCGCCTGCATCTCCTGCATGCGCGACTGCATCTGCTGCGCCTGCTTGAGCATGTTGCTGAGGTTCTTCATGGGTCCTCCGGGGATTCGTCGTCGTCCAGGCCGGCCGGCTCGGCGTCGGGCGGGGCGAAGTCGCGGGCCTCCGCGTCGTCGTCCTCGGGCTCGGCGGTGCGCGCGGCGGGGGTCTCGGCCGGCAGGCCGTAGGCGTCGAGCGTGGCATCGCGCACCGCCTCGATCACCGCGCCGGGGAAGGCGGCGAGAACGGCCTGCACGAGGGGGTGGCTGCGCGCGACGTCGCGGCGTTCGGCCTCGGCCGCGCGGCCCTGCTCGGCGAGGGTTGCTTCGCCTTCCTCGTTGGAGAGGGCGACGGTCCAGCGCGTCCCGGTGCGCTCGGCGAGGAGCTCGGTGAGCTGGCCGGCGAGGTCGCGGGGTGCGGCGGGGAGCGGGCGCAGCTCGATGCGGCCGGCAGCGAAGCGCACGAGATGGACGCTGTGCACGAGATGCGCGTGCAGCATCGGCTTCGTGCCGCTGGCCAGCGCGACGACTTCGCGGAAATTGGCGGGCTGGGCGAGGGTGGGCGCCGCCGCGGGCTCCGGCGGGGGTTGCGCGAGGCCGCCGCCGGCGATGGCGCGCAGCCCGCCGCCGGCCGGGCCGGTCGGGCCCGGGCGGCCGGCGCCGGAGGCGGCGCCCTCGGTCAGGCGCTTCACGAGCTCGCCGGGGGTCGGCAGCTCGGCGACATGGGCGAGGCGGATCAGCACCATCTCGGCGGCGGCGCGACGGTCCGGCGCCTCGTTCACCTCGGAGAGGCCCTTGAGCAGCATCTGCCAGGCGCGGCCGAGCACCGGGACGCTCAGCTGCTGCGCGAGCGCGGCGCCGCGGATGCGCTCGTTCTCCGGGATGGAGAGGTCGTCCTTCAGCGCCGGCACGGCGCGGAAGCGGGTGAGGAGGTGGGTGAAATCGAGCAGGTCCGACAGCACGACGCCGGGATCGGCGCCGCGCTCATGCGCGCGGTCGAGCAGCGCGAGCGCGGTGGGAAGGTCGGCCGCCATCACCGCTTCCATGAGCTCGAGCACAAGCGAGCGGTCGGCCAGGCCGAGCATGTCGCGCACCGCCTCCGCGGTGACGCCCTCGGTGCCGGCGAGCGCGATCGCCTGGTCGAGCAGGGAGAGGCCGTCGCGCACCGAGCCATCCGCCGCGCGGGCGATCATCGCGATCGCCTCCGCCTCGACCGGTACGCTTTCCTTCTCCGCGATGGCGGCGAAATGCGCGCGCAACAGGGCCTGCGGCACGCGGCGCAGGTCGAAGCGCTGGCAGCGCGAGAGGATGGTCGCGGGGACCTTGCGGATCTCGGTGGTGGCGAAGAGGAACTTCACCGTGGGCGGCGGCTCTTCCAGCGTCTTCAGGAGCGCGTTGAAGGCCGGGCCGGAGAGCATGTGGACCTCGTCCAGGATGAACACCTTGAAGCGGCCCTGGGCGGGGTGGAAGCGCACCGTCTCGCGCAGCTCGCGCACGTTGTCGACGCCGTTGTTGGAGGCGGCGTCGAGCTCCAGCACGTCGGGGTGGCGGTCGGCCAGGATGGCGCGGCATTCGGGGCAGACGCCGCACGGATCGGGCGTCGGGCCGGCGGTGCCGTCGGGGCCGACGCAATTCAGCGCGCGGGCGATGATGCGGGCGGTGGTGGTCTTGCCCACGCCGCGCACGCCGGTGAGCATGAAGGCGTGCGCGACGCGGTTCTGCGCGAAGGCGTTGCGGAGCGTGCGCACCAGCGCGTCCTGGCCGATCAGGTCGGCGAAGATCTGCGGGCGGTACTTGCGGGCGAGGACGCGGTAGGGCGTGGATTGCGAGGTCGTGGGCGCGGCGGTCGGGGCGGAGGCGGGCGCAGCGGTCGGGGGACCCTCGCCGGCCATCGGCTCACCCAGGCCGTTGGGCGGAACGGAATCGGCAGGCGCGACGGCCGGCGGCGCGGGATCGCCGAACAGCCCAGGGCCCTCCGGCGCCGGCGGCTCGGGCAGGCTCTCGGGCGGGGCCTCGTCCGGGGCGGGGGGATGACCGAGGAGGTCGGAACTCATGGGCGCGCGGCGGTCCCTGGGAGGATCGGCCGCGTGGGCCGTCGAGACAGAAGGCGGAAGGCCGACAAGCGACCCAGGCGAGAACCCGTTACGGCTGCTTCCTTCCGGACCTGACCGGGTTGGCGAGGAGCCCGTCCACCGCCGACCTTCCTGGCGGACAATATCATGCGGGCGGCCCCGCCGCACAATGGCAGGGGGCGTAACGGTGGGGCGCGCAGCGGCGAAGGGGAGGGCGAGGAGGACCACGCCATGCGTCTCAGCCTGCTCGCGCCCGCCCTGCTTCTCGCCGCCTCGCCCGCCCTGGCGCGGAGCTATGCCGAGGACGGGGTCGCCATCCGCGGCACCGACCCGGTCGCGTATTTCGAGGAGGGGCGGCCGGTGCCCGGCCGGCCGGAATTCGCCTTCACCTGGGACGGCGCCACCTGGCGCTTCGCCTCCGCCGCGAATCGGGACCGCTTCGCCGCGTCGCCCGAGCGCTACGCCCCCGCCTATGGCGGCTTCTGCGCCTGGGCGGTGTCCCAGGGCTACACCGCGCCGACCGACCCGCGCGCCTGGCGCATCGTCGAGGGGCGGCTCTATCTCAACTACGACCTCTCCGTGCAGCGGCGCTGGGAGCGCGACATCCCGGGCAACATCGCCCGCGCGGAGACCAACTGGCCCCGCCTCGCGCGCGAGTAGCTGCCCGGGCCGAGTTGCCGCGCCCCCGCTCGCATGGCAGGGTCCGCGCCGCATGCTCTCCATCCCTGCCAGCCGGCCCAACGCCTATTCCGGCAGCCCGCTCGACCGCGCCGCCAACCGGCGGGAGGATGCGGAGTTCATCCTCGCTGCCCTGACCGATCCGGGAACCCTCTTCGCCCCGGTGTGGCGCAGCCGCAACCTGATGCGGGGCGTGGAGGACGGCCGCCCGGAGGCCGTGCTGCTGAGCGCCGGCGCCGCCGAGGCGCTGCGCATGGCGGGCGGGCCCTGGGCCTTCCTCGGCCTGTGGGAAGGCCGCGCCACCTTCGCGGTGGATTGCTCGGCCGCCGAGGACCCGCTGCCGCTGCTGCCCGAGGCGCTCGGCGGATTCGCCGATCTGCGCCAGGTGGCCGGCCTGCTGCCGCCGGGCGAGGCCAGCGTGCTCGCCCATGCCCGCGGGCTGATGCACTGGCGCACGCGCCACCGTTTCTGCGGCGTGTGCGGCGCGCCCTGCGAGCCGCGCAGCGCCGGCCATGTCATGCAGTGCACCGCCTGCAAGGCGCAGCATTTCCCGCGCACCGACCCCGCGGTGATCATGCTGGTGGTGCGCGGCGACCGCTGCCTGCTCGGCCATTCCCAGCGCTTCCCGAACGTCACCATGTACTCGACCCTGGCGGGCTTCGTGGAGCCGGGCGAGAGCCTGGAGGAGGCGGTGCGGCGCGAGGTGCTGGAGGAGACCGGGGTGGAGGTGGGCGAGGTCGCCTATCACTCCTCCCAGCCCTGGCCGTTCCCGAGCTCGATCATGCTCGGCTTCCATGCCGAGGGGCTGAGCGACCAGATCACCATCGACCCCGAGGAGCTGCGCGATGCGCGCTGGTTCACCCGCGAGGAGATGGTGAACCACCAGGCCTTCGGCTTCTCGCTGCCGCGCGTGGATTCGATCGCGCGCCGGCTGATCGAGGATTGGCTGGCGGCCACGGCATGATGCGGCTGTCCTGCGTCCTGCTGGTCGGTCTTGCCGGCTGCGGCGGGGTGGCCCGCGCGCTGCCGCAGGAGCCGGGCCCCGACGCCGCCTTCTGCCGCGACGATGCGCGGCAGCGCGTCGCGCAGCGCAATTACGGCCGCGAGCTGAACGCGGAGAACCTGCAGAACCTCGCACGGGTGCAGGAGGAGGAGCGCATTGCGCTGCTCCGCGCCTATCGCGACTGCATGCGCCGCCGCGGCGCCAGCATCGGCGGCGGAGTGGAACCGATCCGGCGCCAGTGACCCGGCCGCGACGTCGCTGCACGTCGTTGTTGGAAGAAAGAGTGGGGGCGGAGTGAACTCCACCCCCACACCCCCACCTCCTTTTTTTGGCTTATTGGCGCTGGCTCCTCCCGCACTCTGGGGCGCCGAGCCGTTGTCGGGTGAGAACGGCGCTCGCCACGCCGGACACCACGGATGAACCTGCTTCGGGGCCGCTGGTCACATCAGCGTGGTGGACCAGTAGCCCTCGACCCGGCGGCGGTATTCGTCGTGGTCGAGCGGCAGCTCATGCGCCTCGACCACCGGCGCGTCGCGCAGGCGATCGGCATCGAGATCCACGACATAGCCGCGCAGCTCGGTGCTGTAGCGCAGCTTGTCCCAGGGCAGCGGATAGTGCTTGGCGCCGATGCCGAGGAAGCCGCCGAAGCTCAGCACGGCGTAGGCGACCTTGCCGCTGACCTTTCCCAGGACGACGTCCTCGATCCGGCCGATATGCTCGCCGCGCAGATCGAAGACGGCAGTGCCGGCGACCTTGCTGCCGGCGATCAGGCCGCTCTCGGTGGGGGCGGTGAGGTCCGCGGTGGTGGGCTGGGCGGCGCGCGACAGATCGACGGGCGGCATGGCGAATCTCCTTCCGGAGGTGGAGAAAACGCACACCGCGGCGCGGCGTTGCGCCTCAGCCGCGCTGGATGCGCAACGGCCCGAAGGATTGGCACACCGGCATCACCTGGAGGGTGTTGACGTTCACCCGCGCCGGGCGGCTCGCGACCCAGTGCACCGCATCGGCGATGTCCTCCGGCGTCAGCGCCTCGGCGGCCTGGTACACCGCGGCGGCCCTCTCCATGTCGCCCTTGAAGCGCACGCCGGAGAATTCGGTGCCGCCGACCAGGCCGGGCTCGATGTCGGTGACGCGAAGGTGCGTGCCGAAGAGATCCGCGCGCAGGTTGAGGCTGAACTGGCGCACGAAGGCCTTGGTCGCGCCATAGACATTGCCGCCGGGATAGGGCCACTCGGCCGCGGTCGAGCCGATGTTGACGACGTGGCCGCGATCGCGCGCCACCATGCCGGGCAGCAGGGCATGGGTGACGTAGAGAAGGCCGCTCACATTGGTGGCGACCATCTGCTCCCAGTCCGCGATCTGCGCCTGCTGCGCGGGCTCGAGACCGAGGGCGAGGCCGGCGTTGTTCACCAGCACATCCACCTCGGCGAAGGCGGCAGGCAGGGCGTTCACGGCGTCCTGCACCGCGGCGCGGTCGGTGATGTCGAGGGCGAGCGGGTGACACTGCGCGGCGCCGAGCTCGGCCTGGAGCGCCAGCAGCCGCTCGGCGCGCCGGCCAACGGCGACGACGCGCGCGCCGTCGGCGGCGAAGCGGCGGGCGATGGCAAGGCCGAAACCGGCAGTGGCGCCGGTGATGAAGACGATCATGTCGGTTTACTCCTTCAGTTAAAGAAACTGGGGGGAGGAGATGAACTCCTCCCCCCAGACCCCCACCTCTTTTTTTGGCTACTTGGCGCTGCCTTCGATCCGCACTCTCCGCCCGCGTGCCGTTGTCTGGTGGAGAACGGAGTTCGTCGCCCTTCCCAGAAGTCAAAAAAAGGAGGGAGGGGTCCGGGGAGGGAGTTCACTCCCTCCCCGGTGTCCAACGTATGGCCTCAAGCGCGCGGCGGCGACCACGGATCGTAGCTGCCGAAGGACCAGATATGCCCCTCGAGGTCCCGGCAGCTGTAGCCGCGCCCGCCGTAGTCCTCGTCCTTGATGTCGAGCAGGATCTCGGCGCCGGCTTCCTTCGCCCGCGCGTAGTGCGCATCCGGGTCGGCGACGATCACGTAGCAGGTCTGCGTCTCGGCGCCGCCGATCTCGTCGGGCTGGCGCATGTAGCGGCTGAACTCGCTGTCCCTGTCGGCGGGTCCCAGCATGATCATGCCGTTGCCATCTGCGAGCGCGAGCTGGGCGTGGACCACGCTGCCGTCCTTGTCGCGGGCGATCAGGTGCTCGCGGAAGCCGAAGGCGTGGCAGAGCCAGGCGATGGCGGCATCGGGGTCGCGGTAGCGCATGCCGGGGACGATGCGGGCGGGGCCGTGTGCCATGGTCAGAATCCTTCCAGCACGATCTTGCCGATGGTGGTGCCGCTTTCGACCAGCGCATGCGCCTCGCGCAGGGTGGCGGCGCCGATGCGGCCGAGATTGCGGGTCATGGTGGTGCGCAGCGCGCCGGTGTCCAGCAGATGGGAGACCTCGGCCAGCAGGCGGTGCTGCGCGATCATGTCGGGGGTGCGGTTCAGCGGCCGGGTGAACATCGTCTCGAAGGCGAGGAAGCCGGCCTTGGGGCGCAGGCGGGCGATATCGGCATCGCCGATGTCGTCGATGACGCAGATGCCGCCTTGCGGCGCGAGCAGATCGGTCAGCGCGTTCCAGTGCTGGCTGGTGCGGGTGACGGAGAAGACATAGGGCACCGGCACGCCGAGGGCGCGCGCCTGGGCAGGGAGGTCGCCGCGATGGTCGAGCACCGCATGCGCGCCCATGTCGCGGCACCAGGCGACGGTCTCCGGCCGGCCCGCGGTGGCGACGACCATGAAGGAGGTCAGGCGGCGCAGCAGCTGGATGGCGATCGAGCCGACGCCGCCGGCGCCGCCGCTGATCAGCACCGCGGCGTCGTGGCCGGCGCCGCCGCGCGGCAGGCGGAGGCGGTCGAACAGCGCCTCCCAGGCGGTGATGGCGGTGAGCGGCATGGCCGCCGCCTCGGCGAAGGAGAGGCGCTGCGGCTTGGGGCCGACGATGCGCTCGTCCACCAGGTGGTATTCGGCGTTGGTGCCGGGGCGGTTGACGACGCCGGCATAGAACACCTCGTCGCCGGGGCTGAACAGACGGGTGTCGGGCCCGGCGCCGCGCACCACGCCGGCGCCGTCGAAGCCGAGCACGCGGGGCCCGGATTTCGGTGCGATGCCGGCGCGCTGCTTGGCATCCACCGGATTGACCGAGACGGCGCGGATCTCCACCAGCAGGTCGTGGCCGGTGGGCGCCGGCGGCATCGGGAGCTCGGTATCGAACAGGGCCCGCGGATCGCTCGCGGGCAGGCATTCGGTGTAGCAGATGGCCTTCATGGCACTTCCCCCGGACTTGCCGGCAGGATAGCGCGATGCGCCGCGCGCGTCTGTTCAACCCACGCGGCAGCTCAGCCCACGCGGAGCAGTCCCGGCCCGCGGTCCCTCAGCCAGGCCACGGCCGCTTCGCGATGCGGGGTCAGCCGGTCGACATGCGCCCAGAAGCGCGCGGAATGATTCAATTCGCGCAGATGCGCGACCTCGTGGGCGACGACGTAGTCGAGCACCCAGTCCGGCGCCATCACCAGGCGCCAGCAGAAGGCGAGCGTGCCGTCCGGCGCGCAGGAGCCCCAGCGGCTGCGCGTGTCCTTGAGGCGGATGGCGCGCGCCTTGGCGCCGAGCCGCTCGGCATGGACCGCGGCGAGGACGGAGATGCGGCGCTTCGCCTCGGCGCGCAGGAAATCCGTGACGCGGCGGGGGAGGAAATCGGGCGCGCCGGTGACGATCAGCGCGCCGTCCTGGAGGAAGGCGCCGCCGCGCGCGGTGGGGTCGTGGCGGATGACGTGCGGCACGCCGCCGATCGGGATCTCGACGCCGGGGGCGAAGCGCAGATGCGGCGCCAGCGCGGAGAGGCGCTGCATCACCCAGGAGGCATGCGTCGTCAGCAGCGCCATGCCGGCGCGCCGGCCGGCGCGCGGCGGCAGGGTGACGACCACCTCGCCCTCGCGCGGGTCGATGCGCAGGCTGACGCGGCGCGCGCGCGCCGAACGGTGCCAGCGCACCGTGCATTCGACCGCCATGCCCAGCGCACCGGGGCGCAGCGCCACGATCTCCGACTCGGGGAGGTCCATGGCGCGACCTTGGCGCGCCGCCCCCTCGCGCTTCAAGCTCCTGACCGCACCCGTTCCGCGCAGCGGTGTGTTCCCGTCCATGGCCCGCCCTGCCTGCCCCCGAACTCCGCGCCCCGAGAGTCCCGCCGTCCATATGGGATGGAGGTGCTCCCGCTTCACCGCGCCGGGCGAAACTCCATCGCCCGCGTCCGCTCCTGCATCCCGGCGGCGTAGTCGATGCCCTTGCGCATGGCCCAGACATTCACCTGGTGGTGGATCGGGATGATCGCCTGGTCGGCCATTGCCATGCGCGTCGCTTCGCGGTAGAGCGCCTCGCGCGCCGCGGTGTCGATGGTGGCGAGCGCGCGGTCGATCACCGCGTCCACCGTGGGGTTGGCGTAGTGCGACTGGCGGATGACGGTGCTGCGGCCGCGCGGCGGGTCCGGCGTTGCAATCTGCGTCGCGAGCGGCGTGTCGGCCTCGCCGGTGCCGCTGCTCCATCCGGTCAGGCTGATGCTGTATTCGTCGCGCACGCCGCGGGCGAAGAACATCGCGGCGGGCATCGCCTGGACTTCGGTGCGCACGCCGATGCGCGCCCACATCTGCGCGATCGCCTGGGCCAGCGCGGCGTCGTTGACGTAGCGGTTGTTCGGCGCGTGCAGGGTGAGGCCGAAGCCGTTCGGGTAGCCCGCCTCGGCGAGCAGCTGGCGGGCGCGGTCGGGGTCGTAGCCGTCCACCGCGATGGACGGATCATGCCCGGTCATGCCGGCGGCCATGAGCTGGCCGGTCGGCACGGCGAAGCCTTCCATCAGGTTGCGCGCGATGCCTTCGCGGTTGATCGCCATGGAGAGGGCGCGGCGCACGCGAAGGTCGCGCATCGGGTTGGCCGCGAGCGGCTGGCCCTGGGTGTCCACCACGAAAGGCGTCTGCGGGCGGTTCACGTCGACATAGAGATAGATCAGCCGTGTGCCGGCACGGGTGACGATGGTGAGGTGCGGATCGCGGCGGAGCTGGGCGACGTCGCGCGTCGGCACCGCGTCGATCGCATCGACGTCGCCCGCCTGCAGCGCGGCGACGCGCGAGGAGTTGTTGGCGATCAGCCGGTAGGTCACGCGCTCCCAGGGCTGCGCCGGGCCGAACCAGCCGGGGTTGCGGGTGAACACCGCGCGGTCGTTCATGGCGAAGGAGGCGAGGCGGTAGGGGCCGGTGCCCACCGCGGCGCGGCCGGAATTGTAGTCGGCGGTGGTCGCGCCCTCGCCATGGCGGCGGCTGACGATGTAGGGCGAGGCCATCATCACCGGGATCAGCGGCACCGGCCCGGCGGTATGCAGGCGGATGGTGTGCGCGTCCACCACCTCGATGCGGGTGACCGGGCGGACATACTGGCCGAAGGAGGCCGGGCTGTTCGGCACGGTGGGGACGCGGCCGAAGGTGAACACCACGTCGTCGGCGGTGAAGGGCGTGCCGTCATGGAAGCGCACATCGCGGCGCAGGCGGAATTCCCAGGTGCGATCGTCGATCGCAGTCCAGGATTCGGCGAGGCCGGGGATCGGCTTCACCGCGCCATCGGTCTGCACCAGCGTGTCGAACACATGCGCGGCGAGGGCGCTGTTCGGGGTGAGATCGTGGAAATGCGGGTCCATCGAGGTGAAGGCGCCGCCCACCGCGATGGCGAGATCGGCGGCTCTCGCGGGCAGCACCAGGCTTGCCGCGAGTGCCACGCCCCACGCCCAGCGCCACGGTGCCATCGGCAAGCCTCCGATCCCGCCCTGGTGTCCTGCCCGCGAAGCTCGCTGCCCTGCGCAGCGAACGGCGCGGATCGGCGGGCCACGACACTAGCGTGCTGCAAAGCAGCATTGGGCGGCAAGCACGGAAACGTAGGGGGCGCGGTGGCGGGGGGCGGTCAGCCGGCGCGGGCGCGCCGGACCCAGCGCCGGAGTGCCGCGAATTGCAGGCCCAGCCGGCCGCGGGCGAGCATGGCCCTGGCCCGCGCCTTGAGCGCGCCCACCGCCCGCCGCGCGGCCTGCCAGGCGGGCGAGGCGTCGAGATGGGCATGCGCCCGCGCCAGCAGCCCCAAGGCCAGGTTGCGCAGCCAGGCGAAGGCGGCGATCTGCATGAGCCGCGGCTCGGCGATGGCGTAGAGCCGGGCCGAGACGGCGGTGCCCAGCATCTTGGCGAGCGCGATCACCAGGATGCCGGGGAAGGGGTGCCCGCTCGCGATCAGCCAGAGGGCGAGGAATTTCAGCGGCAGCAGCAGCGCGACCGGGACCAGGAACAACGCGAAGAGCAGCCGCGGGTCGAGCCGCTGCACCAGCCGCTCGAGCGCCGCCATGACGGGCAGGCGGGCGGCCAGCCCGCCGAGCGCGCGGGCCCAGCGCCAGATCGTCTCCTCGAACAGGACGAGGAGGAAGGCGAGGAACAGCAGCGGCGGCATCAGCACCGCGCGGAGGCGCCGGGGGAAGGTCATGCCGCTACCCTAGGGCCTCGGCCGGCCGCGCGTATGAAGTGATTCGCGGCGGCGGGGCTCAGGCTTCCTCGTCGCGGTCGCCCTCGACCTCGATGTCCTCGCCGAGGCCCTCGGAATCGTCCTCGAGCTCCTCGGCGTCCTCGATGGTCTCGTCGGCCTCCACATCCTCGATCTCGGGCTCCTCGCCCTCGACATCCGGGGTGACGGCGCGCTTCTTGATCTTCTCCTCCGGCGGGGGGGTGGAGGCGCGGCGCAGGCGCGGCTGCTCGGTCGGCTGCTCGGTGCCGCATTTGGGGCACACCGCGGGGGCGCGGGCCAGGTCGTAGAATTTCGTGCCGCAGGCCACGCAGACACGTTTCAGGCCGAGTTCGGGCTTCGCCATGATGGGCCTCGGATGGCCTCCGCCCGGGCGGAGGGTTTGGCAGCCCCCGCGCGATGCGCGCGCGGGGGTCGGAATTTCAGCGGGCGGGCGCATTGCCACGCTCCCCGGAGCATGTCAAACGCGCCGCCATGCATGCTCCCGCGCGCCCGATGGAAGCGGCGCCGGCCGCGCGGCCGCTCGCCGGCCGGGCGGCGGTGCCCGGCGACAAATCCATCAGCCATCGCGCGCTGATGTTCGGCGCGCTGGCGGTCGGCACCACGGAGATCGGCGGGTTGCTGGAAGGCGAGGACGTGCTGCGCACCGCCGCCGCCATGCGCCTGCTGGGGGCCGAGGTGGAGCGGCTGGGCGCGGGCGCCTGGCGGGTGGCGGGGCGCGGCGTGGGCGGGCTCGCCGAGCCGGCCGATGTGCTGGACATGGGGAATTCGGGGACGGCGGCGCGGCTGCTCTGCGGGCTGCTCGCCGGGCATCCGATCTTCGCGGTGATGACCGGTGACGCCTCGCTGCGCCGGCGGCCGATGCGGCGGGTGACCGAGCCGCTGGCGGCGAGCGGGGCGCAATTCTGGACCCGCGAGGGCGGGCGGCTGCCGCTCGCGGTGCGCGGCGCGGTGGATGCGCTGCCGCTGGATTACCGGCTGCCGGTGGCCTCGGCGCAGGTGAAGAGCGCCTGCCTGCTGGCGGGGCTTTGCGCGCGCGGGACGACGCGGGTGGTGGAGCCGGAGCGCACGCGCGACCACACGGAGAACATGCTGCGCCATTTCGGCGCCGCGGTGCGCGTCGCCGATGAGGCCGCGGGGCGCGTGATCGAGCTGGAGGGGCAGCCGGAGCTCGTGGCGGCGCCGGTCGCGGTGCCGGGCGATCCGTCCTCCGCCGCCTTCCCGATCGTCGCAGCGCTGCTGGTGCCGGGCTCGCGCGTGGTGGTGGAAGGCGTGGGGCTGAACCCGCTGCGCACCGGGCTGTTCGCGACGCTGCGCGAGATGGGGGCGGCGCTGCGGGTGGAGAACGAGCGCATCGCCGGCGGCGAGAGGGTGGGCGACATCGTCGCCGAGCACGCGGCGCTGACGGCGGTCGAGGTGCCGCCGGAGCGCGCGCCGAGCATGATCGACGAATATCCGGTGCTGGCCGTCGCGGCGTCGCTCGCGCGCGGCGTGACGCGCATGCGCGGCCTCGGCGAGCTGCGGGTGAAGGAGAGCGACCGGCTGGCTGCCACCGCGGCGCTGCTGGGGGCCAACGGCGTGCGGGTGGAGATCGCGGGCGACGACCTGCTGGTGCATGGCAGCGGCGGTGCGCCGGCGGGCGGCGGGCTGGTGGCGACGCATATGGACCATCGCATCGCGATGAGCGCGCTGGTGCTGGGCCTCGGCGCGCGCGCGGCGGTGCGGGTGGACGATGCCGGGTTCATCGAGACGTCGTTTCCCGGCTTCGCGGCGCTGATGAACCGCCTCGCCGGCGCGGAGGCGTTGCGCGCTTCATGAGCGCGCTGATCGTCGCCATCGACGGACCGGCGGCGGCGGGGAAGGGAACGCTCGCGCGGCGCATCGCCGGGGCGCTCGGCCTGCCCTATCTCGATACCGGGCTGCTCTATCGCGCGGTCGGGCGGCGCGTGCTGGACCGCGGGGCGGACCCGCATGACGCTGTTGTCGCCGAGCAGGAGGCGCGCGCGCTGACCCCGGCCGATCTCGCGCGGGAGGATCTGCGCGGGCCGGTCGCCGACATGGCGGCTTCGACCGTCGCCGCGATCCCCGCCGTGCGCGGCGCGCTGCTCGATTTCCAGCGCGACTTCGCGCGCAGGCACGGCGCGGTGCTGGACGGGCGGGACATCGGCACCGTGGTGGTGCCGGAGGCGCCGATCAAGCTGTTCGTGACCGCGAGCGCCGAGGAACGCGCCCGCCGCCGCTTCCTGGAGCTCGCCGGGCGCGGCGTGGCGGCCGACCCGGCGCAGGTGCTGTCCGAGATCCGCAACCGCGACGACCAGGACGCCAACCGCCCGGTGGCGCCGCTGCTCCCGGCGGCGGACGCCGTGGTGCTGGACACCACGGCGCTGGATGCGGAGGCGGCCTTCGCGGCGGCGATGGAAGTCTTGCGCGGCCGGCTGGGATCAGGCTCGGCTGGGTGACAGAACGTGCTGCGTCCCATGATTGACGTCGCGCCCTGTAATCTATAAGCTACAGATGATCGAGGTCCGGCAGACCGAAATCTTTCAGGCGTGGCGGACCGGGCTCCGAGACCAACGGGCTCGCGAGCGCATCGCCCAATGGATCGCCCGGTTGCAAGCCGGTTTGCCCGGTGATGTGAAGCCGGTAGGCCATGGCGTTTCGGAGCTGCGCATCGATTACGGCCCTGGCTATCGCCTGTATTTCACCCAGCGGGGCCGGACTTTGATCATCTTGCTGTGCGGCGGCGACAAGGGCTCTCAGCAGCGCGACATCGCTGCGGCGAAAGCCCTGGCGGCGGAACTGGAGCAGTGACCATGCCCCTCAAGACACTTCCCTACGATCCCGCAGAGGACCTCAAGAGCCCCGAGAGCCAGGCCGAACTGCTCAACGACGCCCTCGAGAGCGGTGATGCCGGATACGTCGCCAACGCGCTCGGCATCATCGCCCGCGCGCGCGGCATGTCGCAGGTCGCCCGGGAGGCCGGCCTCAGCCGCGAGGCGCTGTACAAGGGACTGAGCGACAGCGGCGATCCGCGGCTCAGCACCCTGATCGGCGTGGCACGTGCGCTGGGATTCAAGCTGAGGGTTGCGCCGGCCTGACCCCCGGCATCCGCCGACCCGCCTCGGCGGGACGTGCCGGTTGCCGGGGAGAGCTCGCAGGATCGCTTTCCCCTTGACTCCCAGCCGCTTGCGGCACTAGGGCTCGGCTTCTCGCGCGCGGGCGTCGCCCGCTCGCACTGCCGGCGCGCCCGCGCACCGGCCGGGACAGGTGGACCGGACATCACCGCAAGAACCCGGGTCGTTCAGGCCTCCAGCGCCTGCGACCAAGCCGTGTCGCCGCACCAACACATCGGCGAGGCGCCAACCCCAGGGCCGGCGGGCAACCCCGGTCCACACCAAGGACAGAACCCCTAGATGGCAAACGGCATGTCTCATGCCACCAGCCTCGGCACCCATGGCGCCGAGGATTTCGCCGCACTCCTCGATGCCACCCTCGGCCCCGATACCGGCTTCGCCGGCTCCGTCGTCACCGGCCGGGTCGTGCGCATCGACGGCGACTACGCGGTCGTCGATGTCGGCCTCAAGAGCGAAGGCCGCGTCCCGCTCAAGGAATTCGCGCCCCAGGGCCAGAAGCCCGAGGTCAAGCCCGGCGACGTCATCGAGCTCTTCGTCGAGCGCTACGAGGACCGCGACGGCTCCATCGTGCTGTCGCGCGAGAAGGCGCGGCGCGAGGAAGCCTGGACCAACCTCGAGAAGGCGCACCAGGCCAACCAGCGCGTCAACGGCGTGATCTTCGGCCGCGTCAAGGGCGGCTTCACCGTGGATCTCGGCGGCGCCGTCGCCTTCCTCCCGGGCTCGCAGGTGGATATCCGCCCGGTGCGCGACGTGCAGCCGCTGATGGGCTCGCCGCAGCCCTTCCAGATCCTCAAGATGGACCGCGCGCGCGGCAATATCGTCGTCTCCCGCCGCGCCGTGCTGGAAGAGACCCGCGCCGAGCAGCGCAGCGAGCTCATCCAGGGCCTGAGGGAAGGCATGGTGCTCGACGGCGTGGTGAAGAACATCACCGATTACGGCGCCTTCGTGGATCTCGGCGGCGTCGACGGGCTGCTGCACGTCACCGACATCGCCTGGCGGCGCATCAACCACCCGTCCGAGGCGCTCAACATCGGGCAGCCCGTGAAGGTGCAGGTGATCCGGTTCAACCCGGAGACCCAGCGCATCTCGCTCGGCATGAAGCAGCTCCAGGCCGATCCGTGGGACGGCGTGGCGCTGAAGTACCCCGTGGGCGCCAAGTTCGCTGGCCGCGTCACCAACATCACCGACTACGGCGCCTTCGTGGAGCTGGAGCCGGGGGTGGAAGGCCTGGTCCATGTCTCCGAGATGAGCTGGACCAAGAAGAACGTGCACCCGGGCAAGATCGTCTCGACCTCCGAGCAGGTGGACGTGATGATCCTCGACGTGGACGAGCCGAAGCGGCGCATCTCGCTCGGCCTCAAGCAGGCCCAGGGCAATCCGTGGGAGCTGTTCCTCGAGGCGCATCCGCCCGGCAGCGTGATCGAGGGCGAGATCCGCAACATCACCGAGTTCGGCCTGTTCATCGGCGTCGGGCCGGATGTCGACGGCATGGTGCACATGTCCGACCTCTCTTGGGACGAGCCCGGCGAGGCCGCCATGCAGCACTACCACAAGGGCCAGGTGATCAAGGCCAAGGTGCTGGACGTCGATGTCGAGAAGGAGCGCATCTCCCTCGGCATCAAGCAGCTCCAGGCCGACCCGGCCGCCGAGGTGCTCGACCGCGTGCGCAAGGGCGACGTCGTCACCTGCGTCGTCACCAAGATCGAGCCCAACGGCATCGAGGTGAAGGTGGACGACGTGCTCACCGGCTTCATCCGCCGCGCCGAACTCGCCCGCGACCGCGCCGACCAGCGGCCGGACAAGTTCGCGATCGGCGAGAAGGTGGACGCGAAGGTGACCGCGGTGGACCGCGCGGCGCGCCGGCTCGCCCTGACGATCAAGGGCAAGGAGATCGAGGAAGAGCGCGAGGCGGTGAAGGAATTCGGGTCCTCCGATTCCGGCGCCTCGCTCGGCGACATCCTCGGCGCGGCGATCCGGCGCCGCCGCGAGATGGCGGGCGAAGAGTAGGAAAGGAACCGGGGAGGGAGATGAACTCCCTCCCCGGACCCCTCCCTCCTTTTTTTGGCACTTGGCGCAAGCGGCGAGGGGAGCGCTTCGCCCGCGAACGCCGCGCTGGCTGAGAGTGCGGAGACACCTTCTCCTCGAGACGACGGTTCGCGGGCTGCGACTTTGCTGGCCACCGGTGCCAAGTCACCAAAAAAAGGAGGGATGGGGTCTGGGGAAGGGAGTTCATCTCCCTTCCCCAGCACTTTACTCTCCCCTTCGATGTCCCTCGAGCCCGATCTCCTCGCCGACCGCAGGCGCCTGAAGCGTCGCCTCTCGTGGTGGCGCGCCTTTGCCGTGCTGTTCGGCGTCGCCGCGCTCGCGCTGGCGATCGGGCTGCGCCAGGACGCGGGCCTGCCCGGCCTGCCGCACGTCGCCCGGTTGCCGGTGCGCGGCTTCATCTCGGACGACCGGCGCGTGATCCAGGCCCTCGACGACGCCGCGCGCAACGACAGCGTCCGCGCCCTGATCGTCGCCATCGACAGCCCGGGCGGCAGCGTCGCCGGCGGCGAGGCCCTGCATGCCGCGATCACGCGTTTCGCCGCCCAGAAGCCGGTGATCGCCGTGATGGGCGGCACCGCCGCCTCGGCCGGCTACATGACCGCGGTCGCGGCGCACCGCGTCCTCGCGCGTGCTTCCACCGTCACCGGCTCGATCGGCGTGCTGCTGCAATCCTTCGATGCCTCGGAGCTGCTCGCCCGGCTCGGCGTGCGGCCGGAGAGCATCACCTCCGGCCCGCTCAAGGACCAGCCCAGCCCGTTCCGGCCGCTCAGCGAGGAAGGCCGCGCGGCGCTCAGCCGCGTGGTGCAGGACATGCACGGGCAGTTCGTCGCGCTGGTCGCCGCGGGGCGGCACATGGAGGAAGCGCAGGTCCGCGCGCTGGCGGATGGCCGCATCTTCACCGGGCGCGAAGCCCTGACCCTCGGCCTCATCGACGGCATCGGCGGCGAGCGCGAGGCGCGCGCCTGGCTCGCCGCCGAGCGCGGCATCGCGGAGACCACGCCGGTGCGCGACCTTGCCACCCGCTCGCGGACGGAAAGAATACTCGATCAGACCGTCGGGTCGGTCATAAAAATCCTTTTCCAAGAATGGGTTGGCGTTGACGCTCCGCGGGCGCTCTGGCAGGCTTTCCGCTGATCGCGGGGGCGTTCCATGACCAAGTCGGAGCTGATCGCGCATCTGGCGGCGGCGAATCCGCACCTTCGCCAGCCCGACATCGAACTGATTGTCGCGACGATCTTCGAGGAGATCACGACGGCCCTGACGCGCGGGGACCGGGTGGAACTGCGCGGCTTCGGCGCCTTCTCGACCAAGCGGCGCGATCCGCGCACCGGCCGCAACCCGCGCACCGGCGCCTCGGTGTCGGTGGCCGGCAAGTCGGTGCCCTACTTCAAGCCAGGCAAGGAATTGCGGGAGCGCGTGAACGAGGGCGGCGCGCCCAAGCCGGCACGGGCGGAGAAGCGCAGCACCGTTCCGGCCTGATCCGCGCCGCCGAGCGGCGCGCCGAACCGCGTGCCCCTTCGGGGGGCGTTCCGTGCCGCGGCGATCCGCTCTAAACCGCGGCCATGCGCTGGATCGTCTTCCTGCCCCTCGCGGTACTCGCCGTGCTGTTCGCGCTCTCCAACCGCGAGACCGTGCAGGTGCGGCTGTGGCCGTTCGACCTCGCCTGGGCCACGCCCCTCTCGGTGGCGGTGCTGGGCATCGCCGGGCTCGCCTTCCTGCTCGGCGCGCTCACGGCATGGACCGCCGCCCTCCCCGCCCGCCGCCGCGGCCGCCAGGCCACCCGCCGCGCCGAACGCCTCCAGGCGGAACTCGACCGCCTCCAGGCGCGCGACCGCGCCGCGCCGGTCGAGCTCGCTGGGCCGGTGCCATGATGTCTGCGTTCCGCCGTGGCCAGGAGGGGCTCTGCCCCTCCTGGACCTCCCCGCTGGGGGGCAGCCGTGCCCCCCAGACCCCGCGAGGAGAGGTCCGGGAATGGGGAGGGGCACAAGCGGCTCGCCATCTCCACCCGCGCGCCATGCCCCTCCCCATTCCCGGACCTTTTTCTTCTCCCGCGGGGTCCGGGGGGCATCGCTTGCCCCCCGGCGGGGAGAGCCCGAGAGGGGCAGCGCCCCTCTCGGCCACGGCGGACCGCAAGACATGATCGCCCGCCCGGCGAACCCAACCGCGCGGCTCGTCGCAGCGCTGGACACGGCCGAGCTCGCCCGGGCGGAGGCGTGGGCGGCGGCGCTGGCGCCGCGGGTCGGGCTGTTGAAGGTCGGGCTGGAGCTGTTTGCCGCGGCGGGGCCGGAGGGGGTGTCGCGGGTGGCGCGGCTTGCGCCGGTGTTCCTCGACCTGAAGCTGCACGACATCCCGAACACGGTGGCGGGGGCGGTGCGATCCGTGCTCGCGCTGCGCCCGGCGATGCTGACGGTGCATGCGGCGGGCGGGCGGGCGATGGTGGCGGCAGCGCGGGAGGCGGCGGAGCGCGCCGGGGCGGAGCGGCCGGCGATCCTCGCGGTGACGGTGCTGACCAGCCTGGACGACGCGGCCCTGGCCGAGGCGGGCGTGGCGGAGGGGGCGGGGCGGCAGGTGCTGCGCCTCGCGCAGTTGGCGCTGGAGGCGGGGGCGGACGGGCTGGTGTGCAGCCCGCAGGAGGTGGCGCCGCTTCGCGACGCCTTCGGTCCGGCGCCGATGCTGGTGGTGCCGGGCGTGCGGCCGGCCGGCAGCGATGCGGGCGACCAGGCGCGGGTCGCGACGCCCGCGGCGGCGGTGCGCGCCGGGGCGGACTGGATCGTGCTCGGGCGGCCGATCACCCAGGCGGCCGATCCCGCGGCGGCAGCCGCCGCGATCGCGGCCTCGCTGCCGGGCTGAGCGCCATGGTCGTGGTGAAGATCTGCGGCGTGAACGACGAAGCCGCGATGGATGCCGCGGTGGAGGCGGGCGCCGATCTGGTGGGCTTCGTGTTCTTCCCGCCCTCGCCGCGCGCGGTGCTGCCGGCGCGCGCGGCGGCGCTGTCGGCGCGGCATGCGGGCGGCCCGTTGCGTGCGGGGCTGTTCGTGGATCCGGAGGATGAGGCGGTCGCCCGCGTGCTGGGTGCGGTGCCGCTCGATCTGCTGCAGCTGCATGGCAAGGAGACACCGGAGCGTGTCGCGGCGCTGCGGGCGCGCTTCGGGCTGCCGGTGATGAAGGCGCTGGGCGTGGCGACGGTGGCGGATCTGGATGCCTTGCCGCGTTACGCGGCGGACCGGTTCCTGCTGGATGCGAAGGCGCCGCCGGGGGCGGAGTTGCCGGGCGGCAATGCTGCGCCCTTCGATTGGTCGCTGATCGCCGGCCGTGCGGTGGATCGGCCTTGGCTGCTCGCCGGCGGGCTGACGCCGGCGAACGTCGCCGCTGCGATCCGTGCGAGCGGCGCGCCGGGCGTCGATGTCTCCTCCGGCGTGGAGCGGGCGCGCGGCGTCAAGGATCCGGCGTTGATCCACGCCTTCATCGCGGCGGCACGTAGCGTCTGAGCGCCGTTCTCAGCCCGACAACGCTGCGGCGCTGAGAGTGCGGGAGAAGCCAGCGCCAAGAGTCAAAAAAAAGGAGGCGGGGGGTTTGGGGGGGTCGCGGCACTGCCGCGACGTGAACTCCGCCCCTCGGTCTTTCAATCGCCGTGTGCGGTGCATAGACTCCCGCGCTGCCCCGGGAGGAAGTTCATGCCCAGGATCGCCGCGCTCGACGCGGGCCATTACCGCGTGCCGCTCGACATCGCGCTCAGCGACAGCACGCATGGCGACATCCTCGCCTTCGAGCTCAACACGGTGCGGCTGCGCGATGCGGATGGCGCCGAGGGTGTCGGCTACACCTACACGGTGGGCCGCAACGGTGCCGCGATCGACGCCATCCTGCGCCGCGACGTGCCGGAGCAGGTGCTGGGCGAGGATGCGGACCGGATCGAGCATCAGTGGCAGAAGCTGTGGTGGGGGCAGCATTATGGCGGGCGCGGCGGTGCGGCGGTGCTCGCGCAATCGGCGCTCGACATCGCGCTCTGGGATCTCAAGGCACGCCGTCTCGGCCAGCCGCTGTGGACGCTGCTGGGCGGGCATGATCCGCGCGTGCCCTGCTATGCCGGCGGCATCGATCTCGACTTCCCGCTCGAGAGGCTGCTGCGGCAGACCGACGACAACCTGCGCAAGGGGTTCCGCGCCATCAAGATGAAGGTCGGCCGGCCGCGCCTGGCCGAGGACGTCGCGCGGCTGCGGGCGATGCGCGAGCATCTCGGCGAGGGCTTCCCGCTGATGGTGGACGCCAACATGAAGTGGTCGGCGGACGAGGCGATCCGCGCCGCGCGCGCCTTCCAGCCCTATGAGCCGTTCTGGCTGGAGGAGCCGGTGATCCCCGATGACGTCGCCGGCCAGGCGCGGGTGGTGCGCGAGGGCGGGCTGCCGGTCGCGGCGGGCGAGAATCTGCGCACGCTGTGGGAGTTCCGCCAGCTGATCGCTGCGGGCGGCGTCACCTTTCCGGAGCCGGACGTCACCAATTGCGGCGGCGTGACCGCCTTCATGAAGATCGCGCACCTGGCCGAGGCCTTCAACCTGCCGGTCACCTCGCACGGCGCGCATGACGTGACGGTGCATCTGCTCGCCGCGCTGCCCAACCGCTCCTATCTCGAGGCGCATGGCTTCGGGCTGGACCGCTACATCGCCGAGCCGTTGCGCATCGCGGAAGGCGCTGCCGTGGCGCCAGACCGGCCGGGCCATGGCATCGTGTTCGACTGGCCGGCGCTGGAGGCCATCCGCGCCTGAGGCGCCGGGGCGGGCGTGGGCGCCGCGGCGGAACGCGGCGCCGAAGTGCCACGCCGTTGTCTCGCGAGGCGCGCAGCTTCGAGGCGGTGCGCCGGCGCTGAAGAACAGGACAGGAATCAAGGGTGCGACACGCCTTGTTCTGCGATGCCGGACCGGGCGAGCCTAGCCCGCCCGCCCGGCGCGCCACTATCCTCACGCCCTCGCGGGAGCCCTTGCCATGGCCGGATCGGAAGACCCAAACCCATCGGAATCGGGGGCGCTGCGCGCCCAGGCGATCCTCGAGCTCGGCGCGGCGCCACAGTTCCTGGAATTCGACGCCGTCAGCATCAGCACGCAGGATCCCGAGCACCTGATCGTGACGCTCGCGGATTCGACGGGACGCAGCCTGACCCTGAAGCTGCCGCGCGGCGAGCTGAAGCGGCTGCTGAATTGGCGGCTGCTCATGTCGCTGTAGTGTCCTGCCCGCGAAGTCCGCTGCACTTCGCAGCGAATGGCGCGGATCAGCAGGCCACTGAAAGCAAAGGCGAGTGGCCCGAAGCCGAGCTTCGCCGCACTGGCGGCGGACTTCGGATTCGGGACACTCGCCGGTGCTGCGCGCCTCCCGCCCGTTGTCACGCGGCGCCGAGCCTGTGCACCGCCTGCACGACCGGCGCCCTTGATGGGGCCGGCCCGATCCGGAGCGCGCCGGCACGCCGCGCCCGCTCAGCCTGGCGGCGTGCCCCGTTCGGCGGCGAGCCGCGCGAGGATGGCCGGCAGGCGCGCCTCCGCCGCCGCGCTCAGCCGCTCATAGAGGCTGTTGCCATGCGCATCGATGCCGATGGTCACCGGGCCCAGCGCTGCGACGCGCAATGTCACCAGCCGGTAGTGCGAGACGAGGTCGTTCCAGTGCACCGACAGCACCTCGCGAATCGCGTCCGACAGCAGCGGGCAGCCGCCGCCGACGAAGGAGAAATAGACGCAGCCAGTCTCCCGCATCGCCTCCGCCGAGGCGCGGTCCAGCCCGCCCTTGCCGCCCACGGCGCGCAGGCCGAAATGGCGGATCAGCCGCGGCATCAGCGGGTTGAACCGCGTGCTGGTGGTGGGGTTCATGTAGAGCACCTCGAAGCCTTGCGGCGTCTCGCGGCTGTAGCTGCCGAGGTGGAACAGGGCGGCGCCGGCGAGGTCGCGCGGGAGGTCGCGCTTGCCTTCGACGCACTCGATCAGGCGCAGATGCGTGGGTAGGCCGGCGGTGATGACGATCTCGCCTTCCAGCAGGACCATGTCGCCGGCGCGCAGCGCGCGGACATCGGCGAGGTCGAGCGGCAGGCGCAGCGTGGGGATCGCGGTGCTCATCGTCATTCGATCCGCTCGAAGCGGCCATCCTCGTAGAGGCGGGCGCGGGTGCGCCGGTTGATCCAGCAGTTGAAGGAGACCGCGACCGGGGTGAAGCCGTGCCCCGCGGCGTATTCGATGTGCACGCCGAGTGCGGTGGTGTCGCCGCCGGTGCCCATCGGGCCGAAGCCGGTGGCGTTCACCGCCTCGAGCAGCCGCGCCTCCATGGCGGCGAGCAGCGGTTCCGGATTGACGCTGCCGAAGGGCCGCAAGGTGGCCTTGGCGGCGAGCTTGGCGCAATGGTCGAAGCTGCCGCCGATGCCGATGCCGATCATCACCGGCGGGCAGTGCTGCGAGCCGGCCTTGAGCACGCAGTCCATCACGTAGCGCTCGATCTGCTCGAGCGTGGGGAAGGTGAAGATCTCGAGCGCGGCCCAGCGGCCGGAGCCGAGCGCCTTGGGCTGGCAGGTGATGTCGGCGTAGTCGGCGCCGTCGATGACGTCCCAGGTGACCAGCGGCATGTCCTTGCCGCGATGGCTGCGCTCATTGGTGAGCGGGTTCGTCACGTGCTTCAGCAGCGGCGGGCTCGTCGTTGCGACCAGTTCCTCGAAGCCGTCGGCGATGGCGCGCTTGATGTCGCCTTCCAGCCGGGCGCGGGTGCCGAGGCCGATGAAGTAGGTCGGCACGCCGGAATCGGAGCAGACCAGACGGTCCTGCGTCTCCGCCATGGTTGCGCTCTGCAGCAGGATGCCGAGGGTGCGCTTCGCGACCTCGTTGGATTCGCGCTCGCGCGCCTCGCGCAAGGCCGCCAGGGTATCGTCGGGCACCTTGCGCAGCGACCATTCGTAGAGCTTCGCGGTGGCCTCCTTCATCCGTGCATAGGTGATCGGCATGGGTTCAGCGCCCCTGGAAGACAGGCTTGCGCTTCTCGGCGAAGGCGCGCCAGGCCTCGCGCGTGTCCTCGGTGGTGGAGAGGGCGACGGTCTGGCCCTGCTCGTAGCGATAGCCTTCGTGCAGCGCGAGCTCCTCGGTCACCGCGAAGCTGCGCTTGGCGGCGCGCAGCGCGAGCGGCGCCTTGCCGGCGATCTCGCGCGCGATGCCTGCCGCCGTTTCCATCAGCGCGTCGCCGGGCACGCAGGCGGAGACCACGTTCATGCGATAAAGCTCAGGCCCGGTGATGCGGCGCGCGGCATAGATCATCAGCCGTGCGTCGGATTGGTGGAAATGCCGGAGCACGTGGCGCACGCCGCCGGCGAGCCCGACCTCGACCTCGGTCATGGAGAGAAAGGCATCCTCGCTCGCGACCAGGATGTCGCAGCAGAGGGCGAGCACGCAGCCGGCGCCGATCGCCGCGCCGTTGATGGCGGCGATCACCGGCTTCTCGCATTCCATCACGCAGTCGAAGGCGGCGCGCACCAGGCGGTTGTGGCCGGGATAGGCGCCGGGCTGGTCCGACAGGCCGGGGCGTTCCTTGAGGTCGGCGCCGGCGGAGAAGGCGCGGCCGGCACCGGTCAGCACGACGGCACGGATCTCCGGCGTGTCGTGCAGCACGTCGAAGACGCGGATGATCTCCTCGCGGAAGCGGCGGCTCTGCGCGTTGACCGGCGGGCGGTTCATGGTGACGGTGGCGACGTTCTCCGCCGCCGTCACGATGAAGCATTCGAGGTCCTTCAGGGCTTCCATCGCGATCACTCCAGCCTGATGCCCGCGGCGTCGATGACGGATTTCCAGCGTGCCGATTCGGCGCGGATGGTGGCGGCGAGCGCCTCCGGCGTGCCGCCCACCGGCTCCTCGCCGAGCTCGGCCATGCGGCGGCGGAAATCGGCATCGGCGAGGATGGCGTTGAGCGCCGCGTTCAGCCGCGCCACCGCCGCCGGCGGCGTGCCCGCGGGGGCCGCGATGTAGTTGAAGGGCGCGGCGTCGTAGCCGGGCAGCGTCTCGGCGATGGCCGGCAGCTCCGGCACCAGCGGCGAGCGTTGCGGCGTGCTGACCGCGAGCGCGCGGAGCGCGCCGCTGCGCGCATGCGGCAGCAGGATGGAGAGCGTATCGATCGCCATCTGCACATGGCCGGCGAGCAGCTCGGTGGTCGCGGGGCCGGTGCCGCGGAAGGGCACGTGCAGGATGTCGATCCCCGCCATGTGCTTCAGCATCTCGCCGGCGAGATGGCTCGAGGAGCCGATGCCCGAGCTCGCGAAGGCGAGCCGGCCGGGCTGGCTCCTGGCGAGCGCGATCAGCTCCGGCACGGATTGCGCGGCGATCGCCGGATGCAGGCAGAGCAGGTTGGGCGCCCGCTTGATGCCGACGACCGGCGCGAAATCGCGCTCGGGATCGTAGGGCAGGCTGCGCATCAGATGCGGGTTGATGATCTGCGGCCCCGGCGTGCCGTAGAGCAGGGTGAGGCCGTCCGGCGCGGCGCGCGCGACGAGCTGCGCGCCGAGCGTCGCGCCGCCGCCGGGGCGATTCTCCACGATGACCGGCTGGCCGAGCGCGGCGCCGAGCGGCTCGGCCAGCATGCGCGCGGTCTGGTCCGCCGAGCCGCCGGCGGCGAAGGGCACGATGAGCCGGACCGGCCGCGCCGGCGCCCATTCCGCGCCGCGGGCCATGCCGAGCGGGCAGGCGAGGCTGGGCAGGGCGAGGAGGGCGCGACGCAGGATCATGGCTCACTCCAGCCGGATGTTGGCGGCGCGCACGACCTCGCCCCATTTCGCCGTCTCGGTCCGCAGGAAGGCCGCGAATTCCTCGGGCGTGCCGCCGGCCAGGGTGCCGCCGAGGTCGCGCAGTGCCGCCGCGGTGTCGGCATCGTCGAGCGCTGCCCGCAGCGCCTGCCGCAGCAGCGCGATGCGGTCCCGCGGGGTGCCGGAGGCGGCCAGCAAGCCGTACCAGGTCGCCGATTCCACTTCCGCCAGCCCGGCCTCCGCCATGGTCGGCACCTCCGGCAGCACGGGCAGGCGCGCCGGCGCGGTGACGCCGAGCGCGGCGACGGCGCCGCTGCGGACATGCGGCAGCAGGGCCGGGACATCGCCCATCATCATGTCGATCTGGCCGGCCAGAAGATCGGTGACGGCCGGCGCCGCGCCGCGATAGGGCACATGGGTCAGGACGATATCCGCCCGCAGGCGCATCAGCTCGGTGGCCATGTGCAGCGAGCTGCCGTTGCCGGCCGAGGCGTAGGTGATCTGGCCGGGCCGGCGCTTCGCCTCGGCGATGAAGGCCCGCAGGTCGCGCAGCGGCAGCGACTTCCCCACCACCATGATCTGCGGCACCGAGAGCACGAGCGAGATCGGCGCGAGGTCGCGCAGCGGATCATAGGGCATGCGCGGCATGAGGTGCGGCAGGATGACGATGGCGCCATTGGAGGCGAGCACGATGGCGTAGCCGTCCGGCCGCGCGCGCGCGACGGCTTCGACGCCTACCACGCCGCCGGCGCCGGAGCGGTTCTCCACGACGATGGGCTGGCCCAGGCGCTCGCCCATGACGCGGCCGATCAGGCGCGCGATGGTGTCGGCCGGACCGCCGGGCGCGAAGGGTGCGACGATGCGGATGGGTTGGCTCGGATAGGCCTGCGCGCGGGCGGCGCGCGCGCCCATGCCGGCGAGCATCGCGAGCATCGTGCTTCGTCTGCTTGGCATGCTGTCCTCCCCCCGCACCTCTCAGCCCTGCCCGCGATGGCGGGCGGGCGGAATGGCAACCAGCCCGTCGGCTTCCGCGAGCGGTTCCGAGACGCCCTGCGGCAGCGGGATCTCGTGCGCGTTCAGCGTCATCGAGACCATCGTGTAGTAGCCGATCACCGCGGTGAGCTCGACCACGCCCGGCGTGCCCCAGCGTTCCGCCACGGCGTCGTAGGTGCCGGCCGGCACGCGGCCGGTCTGCTGCAGCTGGCGGGCGAACTCGTAGACGAGGGCGTCTTCCGGGTTGCCGAATTCCGGCGGCTCGCCGCGCCGGATGGCCTCGATGGCCTGCGCGGGCAGGCCGGCCTCGGCGGCGGCGCCGGCATGCACCCACCATTCGACCTGGCTGGTCCAGCGCCTTGCCGTGACGATGATGGCGAGCTCCGTCGCGCGCCTCGGCAGCGAGGTGCCGAAGCGGAGGATCTCGCCCAGCGCGGACCAGCGTTCCGCCAGCGCCGGGTTGTGGATGACCGCGCGCAGCGGGCCGATCACGGTACCGCGCGGCCCGGCGACGATCGCGTCATGCACCCGGCGCTGCTCCTCGCTCATCGTCGCCGGGGTGGGGAGCGGGATGCGCGGCATCACACCACGCCTTGTTCGGCGAGTGCGGCGCGCTCGCTTTCGCCGATGCCGATCTCCGCCAGCACCTCCGCGGTGTGCTGGCCGAGCAGCGGCGGCGCGCGCTCGAAGGCGAGCGGTGCCTCGGCGAAATTCATCGGGCTCACCACCTGCGGCACGGTGCCGGCGGCGGGGTGCGGCAGATGGCGCAGCATGCGGCGGTGGCGGATCTGCGGATCCTCGAAGACCTGCGGAATGGTGTTGATGGGACCGCAAGGCACGCCCGCCGCGTCCAGCGCGGCGGTGAGGCCCTGCTTGTCGAAATCGCGCAGGCGCTGGGCGAGCAGCGCGGTCAGCGCGGCGTTGTTGCGCACGCGGGCGGCGTTGGTGGCGAAGCGGTCGTCGCGCGCCCATTCCGCGCGGCCGATCGCCTCGCAGAGCTTGGCGAACTGCCCGTCATTGCCGACCGCCAGCACGATCTCGCCGTCGGCGCAGGGAAACACGTCCTGCGGCTGGATGTTGGGGTGGCGGTTGCCGCCGCGCTGCGGCGTGCGGCCGCCGACCAGCCAATTCATCGCCTGGTTGGCGAGGAAGGCCGCCTGCACGTCGAGCATGGCGAGGTCGATGGTCTCGCCCTGGCCGGTCTCGGCACGCCGCGCGACGGCGGCGAGGATCGCGACCGCGGCGTACATGCCGGTCATCAGGTCGACGATCGGCACGCCGACCTTCTGCGGGCCGCCGCCGGGCTCGCCGTCGCGCTCGCCGGTGATGCTCATCAGCCCGCCCATCGCCTGGATGGCGAAGTCGTAGGCGGCCTGGTCGCGGCGCGGCCCGTCCTGGCCGAAGCCGGTCACCGAGCAGCAGATCAGGCGGGGATGCGCGGCACGCAGCGCGGCCGCGTCCAGCCGGTAGCGCGCCAGCGCGCCGGCCTTGAAATTCTCGACGACCACATCGGCGGTGGCGGCGAGGCGGCGGACGATCTCCTGGCCCTCGGGCTTCGCGAGATCGACGGTGACCGAGCGCTTGCCGCGATTGGCCGCGAGGAAGTAGCCGGCGTCGCGCGTCGGCGTCCCGTCCTGGCCGGCGAGGAAGGGCGGGCCCCAGCCGCGCGTGTCGTCGCCGCTGCCGGGGCGCTCGAGCTTGATCACGTCGGCGCCGAGATCGGCGAGGATCTGCGTCGCCCAGGGCGCCGCCATGATGCGGCCGAGATCGAGCACGCGGAGATGCGCGAGCGGGCCGTGGCGTGGCGCCTCAGTCATCCACGGCTTCCGTCGCGCGCATGGAGGGACGGGCGCGGAATTCCTCGTGCCAGGCGGCCAGCGCGGGGCGGCCGCCGCGCCAGCCGAGATCGGCGAAGCGGAAATCGAGATAGGAGAGGGCGCAGGCGGTGGCGATGTGGCCGATGGTGAGCGGCCCGTCCCGCAGCGCGGCGATGTCCTGCTCGAAGCGGTCCAGCGTCGCCGCGGTCTTGACCGCGAAGCTGTCGAGCCAGCCTTGGGTGCGCTTCGCCTCCGGCTTGTCGCGCTCGTTGCGCCACAGGATGAGGGCATCGAGCAGGCCGTTGGCGATGGCGTGGCGGGTGAGCGCCGCCCAGCGCGCCTCGCCGGCGCGCGGGAACAGCGTGCCGCCGGCGAGCGCATCGAGATACTCGCAGATCACCAAGGAATCCGTCACCACGGCACCGTCCGCCAGCACCAGGGTGGGAATCTTGCTGAGCGGGTTGTCGGGCAGCAGCTCGCGGTTGGGCGTGTCCATCCGCACCACGGTGCGCCGGAGCGCGATGCGCTCGGCGAGGCCGAGCTCATGCGCGGTCACCATGACCTTGCGCACGAAGGGCGAGCGAGGGGACCAGTGCAAGGTCATGGACAGCGTGGCGGGCAACGCGGCTTCCTCCGATCGGGCTCTTGCGCATTAAGCTAACTTTATGGCCTTTATCCTGTCCAGCCCCTTCGCGCGGGGCTATTTGAGCTTGACCTCCAGCCGCACGACATCGCCGCGGTAGGTGCCGTCGGCGACCAGCACCAGCACGCCGCGCGCATCCACCGCGGCGCGGTGGACATGGGCGACCGGCGCATTGAGCGGCAGGTTCAGCGCCGCGGCGGTTTCCACATCCGCCGCGCCCACCGTCAGCACCTGCCGCGCATCCACGATGCGCAGGCCGGGTATGCCCGCGACCAGTCTAAGCGCCGTCTTGCTGCGCAGATCGGCGGGCGTGATGCGGGGCGAGAGCCTTTCGTCGAGCCAGACATCGGCGAGCAGGAAGGGCTGGCCGCCCCGCCAATGCCGGCGCCGGAGATGGCGGTAGCGCGGCGCGACCTTGCCGATGCTGTCCGGCAGGCGGGCGCCGTCCTGGCCCGGCGTGTCGGAGAGGATCTCGATCTCGGCCCCTTCACGCGAGCGCAGCAGGCCGGACCAGTCGGTCTTCACCTCGCACCACAGGCGGCTCTGCGGCGTCTGGCGCACGAAGGTGCCCTTGGCGCGGAAGCGCTCGATCAGCCCTTCCTTCTCCACCTCGTCGAGCGCCTGGCGGATGGTGGCGCGCGCGACGCCGCATTCGGCGGCGAGATCGTCCACCGTCGGAATCTGCTGGCCGATCCTCCAGACACCCTGGGCGATGCGGTGGCGGAACAGCGAGGCGAGCTGCAAGTATCGCGGGACGGCGCTGCGGCTCAGGTCGAGCGCCTCGGCGCCCGGCCTGGTCGGTTGCCTGCTGATGCCGTCCATCGCCCGTGCCTCGCCCGCCGCGGCGGGGCGGTGCCGCCCTGCCATGGGCGGCAGTCTAGGGCGGCACGGCTTCAAAGGACAGACTATTCGCCTTTCGTCGGTCGCCTGGTGATGGGAGGGACGCCGTTTCGCGATCCGCCGCCCGGAGGCTTCGCGAAGGCTCCAATGCGGAGCGGCAGGGCGCATCCGCCGCGGCGATCGGACGTTCGCGCCGTCGCACATGCATCGACGTCCGCGTCCAGCGCGCGATGCGGGCGGGGGTCGTGCTCCATCCGGTCCGGAAATTGGACCGCGAGGCGGCGCGGCGATGGGCTAGGCTGCCGCGCATGAAGGGCTATGGCCAGTACTGCGCGGTCGCGCGCGCGCATGAGGCACTGGGCGGGCGCTGGACGCTGCTGGTCGTCCGCGAATTGCTCTGCGGCAGTCGGCGGTTCAACGACATCCGGCGCGGCATCCCGCGCATCTCGCGCACCGTGCTCGCCGAGCGTCTGCAGGAGCTGACCGCGCTGGGCGTCATGTTGCGCGCCACCGGGCCGCACGGCCCGGAATACGCACTGACCGAGGGCGGCCGCGATCTGGCCGGGGTGGTTGCCGCGCTGGCGTGCTGGGGCCAGCGCTGGCTGCCGCGGCGCGCGCGCGAGGAGGATCTCGATCTCGAGCCGGTCCTGCTGGACATGCAGCGGCGGGTCCGCCTGGATGTTCTGCCGCGCGCGCCGGCCGTCCTGCGCATCGAGATCCGCGGACATGCCACGCGCTTCATGCTGCTGGCGCCGATGGAGCCCTCGGTCTGCGACCACAATCCGGGATTTCCGGAATCGCTTCGCCTGCATGGGCCGCTTGCCGCGCTGGTCGCCTGGTGGCGCGGCGATGCCGAGTTCGCGGCGGCGCGGCGGATGGGATTGCTGATCGAAGGCCGGCGCGAGCTGGTGCGCGCCTTTCCCGGCTGGTTCGAGCGTTACCAATTCGCCGAGGTCGAGGCCAAGCGCGCCTGAGGGGTCCGGATTCCGGACCCCACGACAGGTGGATACTGCGCCATGTCGTCCGTCATCACCGCTTCGGGAGTCGCGTGATGACGGCCGACATGCTGCTTTCGCTCTGCGCCTTCGCGGTGGTGAGCTCGATCACGCCAGGGCCGAGCAATCTCATGCTGCTCTCCTCGGGCGCCAATTTCGGATTCCGCAGGACCTTGCCGCAGATCTTCGGAATCGCGGCGGGGTTCGGCGCCCTGCTGGCGGGGGTCGCGCTTGGGCTCGGCGTGCTGTTGACTGCCGCCCCGGCGCTGCATGTCGCGCTGAAATTCGGTGGCGCCGGCTACCTGCTGTATCTCGCCTGGCGGATCGCGACGGCGCGTTCCGCCGGCGCGGAATCGCGCATGGCGCGGCCGCTGAGCTTCGCGGAAGCCGCGGCGTTCCAGTGGATCAATCCGAAGGCGTGGGTGGCCGCGGTGAGCGCCATGGCGGTCTATGCGAGTGCGGAGGCGCCGCTTCGCTCGGTCGTTTGGGTGGTGCCGGTCTTCACGCTGGCGATTCTACCGAGCCTCGCCATCTGGGCCGGCTGCGGGATGGCGTTGCGGGCCGTGCTCGGGGATGCGCGGCGGCTGCGCCTCTTCAACCTGGCGCTTGGCGTGCTGCTCGCGCTCAGCCTCTGGCCGATGCTGCACTAGTGTCCCGATTCCGAAGTTCCTGCCCATGCGGTGTACTCCGGAATCGGGACACTAGCCTTTGTTTTCAGTGGCCTGCTGATCCGCTCCGTTCGCTGCGAAGGGCAGCGAACTTCGCGGGCAGGACACTAGCGATTCGCGCAGCTGTCCAAACGCTGCACTCCCCACTTTCCCAACAAGCCAAAAGAAGGGAGGAGGGGTCTGGGGAGGGGGTTCACCCCCTCCCCAGTGTCCAGCCTCGCCGTGAGCGACCGCCCTCGCCGCCAGCGCACCGCAAGCCCGTGCCGCCGCCAAGGCCTTAAGGCCGTAAGAATGACCTATTGACGATCCCTCCGCCGCTACGCCAGAGTGGGCGCGCCCGTAGAAGCGCCGCGAGGAAGCGACCGCCATGTCCGACAGCCCCGCGCGGAGCGCGATTGCCGGCCTTGCCTTCGCGCTCGCCGCGGGCGCTGCTGACGCGGCCGAGCTTCAGCGCCAGCTCGTGCAGCACGGGCCGGCACGGATCGAGGTGCTGGTCGAGGGGCAGGGGCCCGCCATTGTCCTGCTGCCATCGCTCGCGCGCGGCGCCGAGGATTTCGACGGCATCGCGCCACGCCTCGCCGCCGCCGGGCATCGCGTGATCCGGCCGGAGCCGCGCGGCATCGGCCGCTCGGAAGGGCCGATGGAAGGGCTGACGCTCTACGACCTGGCCGCCGATGCCGCCGCCGCCATCGAAGCGGTGGGCGGCGGCGTGCCGCAGCGCGTCATCGTCGCGGGCCACGCCTTCGGCAATTGGGTCGCCCGCGCGCTGGTGGCGACGCGCCCGGATCTCGTGCGCGCGGTCATCCTGCTCGCCGCCTCGGTCGGCACCGAGATCGATCCCGCCATCCGCAGTTCGATCGATGGCAGCTTCGATCCTGCGCTGACGGAGGCAGAGCGCCTGAGGCATCTGGAGCGCGGTTATTTTGCGCCCGGCAACGATGCCCGCATCTGGCTTCCCGGCTGGCATCCGCCCGTCGCCCGCATGCAGCGCGCCGCCACCGCCGCGACGCGCGACCGCAGCTGGCAGCGTGTCGCCGAGCGCGTGCCGGTGCTCTATGTCGCTGCGGCCGAGGACGCGATCGCGCCGCCGCCGAGCCTCGAGCGGCTGCGCCAGGCGCTCGGCCCGCAGGTCTCGCTCGTCACCATCGCACGCGCCGGGCACGCCCTGCTGCCCGAGCAGCCGGAGGCGACGGCCGAGGCCATCCTTCGCTTCGCACGGGAGCTGCCGTGATGGATCGCAACAGCCGCGACGCCCTGTATACGTCCCGGCGCTTCGCGCCCTGGCCGCCGGGCATCGAGCCCGATGTGCCGGTGCCGGGCTACCCCAACACCTGGACCCACACGCCGTCGCAGCCCCTGCTCCGACGGCCGGTGACGCGCACCGAGGCGACCGGCCCGCTCGCGCTGGAGCGCAAGTTGCCTTGCGGCGACAGCAACCTCGCCGAGCCTGCGCCGGGACGCATGGCGATCGGCCAGCTCATGCACATCACCGGCCGCATCCTCGACGAGGATGGCAGGCCGGTGCGCGGCGCCATCGTGGAGCTCTGGCAGGCCAATGCCGCCGGCCGCTACTTCCATCCGATCGACGAGCGCGACGCGCCGCTCGATCCGAACTTCGTCGGCAATGGCCGGCTGCGCACCGACGATGACGGGCGCTACGCCTTCCTCACGATCAAGCCGGGCGCCTATCCGGTGCCGGTGAAGGAGACCTGGTGGCGGCCGCCGCATCTGCACTTCTCGGTTCTCGGCCCGTCCTCGCTGTCACGGCTGGTGACGCAGATGTACTTCCCCGGAGATCCGCTGAACGCGATCGACCGCATCCTGAATTCGGTGCCCGACGCGGCGGCGCGCGAGCGCCTGGTCGCACACCCGGTGCCGCCGGCCGAGGCCGGCGATCGCTGGCTCGGCTTCGTCCACGACATCGTGCTGCGCGGCCGCCACGCGACGCCGGAGACGCCATGAGCAAGGATGCGGCGAGTCCTGCCCGCCTGCTGCCGACCTCGCAGCACACGATCGGCCCATTCTTCCCGCACACCTTCTTCCGCGAGGGCGACAACGATCTGACGCGGCTGTCGGAGGATGCGCGCCCGACCGCGCGCGGGCAGCCGATCCTGCTGCGCGGCCGGGTGACGCGGGAAGGCGGCGTTCCCTGCGTCAACATGATCCTGGAGGCGTGGCAGGCCGACGCCGGAGGGCATTTCGATCATCCGCTGGATCCCGGGCGCGATCGCGCCGATCCCGATTTCCTCGGCTGGGGCCGCGCCTGGACCGACGAGGATGGCGGCTACGAATTCCGCACCGTGCTGCCTGGCGGCTATGCGGATGCCGCCGGGCCGCGCGCGCCGCATGTCAACCTGACACTCATGGGAGCCGGGCTGATGCGGCGTGCCAGCACCACCATGTTCTTTCCGGCATTCCCGACCGAGAACGCCGCCGATCCCGTGCTGTCCCTGGTGCCGGAGGCGCTGCGGCTGCTGCTGCTCGCCACTCCCGCCGGCGAGCTGGGCGGCGTGCCGGTGTTTCGCTTCGACATCCGCCTGCGCGGCGCGGCTGGCGAAGAGACGCCGTTCTTCGAGGAGTGATGCGGAAGAGCTGGGGAAGGGAGTGAACTCCCTTGCGTCTCCCGCACTCTCAGTTGGCGCCACCTGCGCGGGTGGAGCGTGCGGAGGCAGCCAGCGCCAAGTGGCCAAAAAAAAGAGGTGGGGGGTCTGGGGGGCGGAGTTCACTCCGCCCCCCAGTCCTCTCTTGTCACCCCGGCGACAGAAGCTGCCGCATCGCCGCTTCGGCCTCGATCCGCGCCCAGCCATAGCGCATCGGCAGCATCCGCGCCGCGGCCCAGGCCGCGTGCTGGTCGGCGTAGTGCGGGCTGCCGGGATGGCCGGAGACGCCGTGGAACACCACCCAGCGGCTGTTCTCCCAGTCGCCGACGGCGAAGCAGTACCGCGCCAGCGCGCCATAGGCGGCACGCGGGCCCGCCGGCGGCAGCAGGCCATTGGCGAGCACCGTGTCGTTGTCGCCGCCGACCGGCAGCGCCGCCGGATCGAGCAGCGCCGCTGCCTCGGGGAACACCGCCGAGAGCGGATGCGCGAAACGCGGCCGATGCACGAGGCCCCAGGGCTGCGCCGCCGCATCCTCCAACGCCGCCTCATGCAGCGCCGCGGTCAACGCCTCCTGCCAGCTCATGCCGCGGAGCAGCGCGGCGTCGTCGGCACGCAGCAGCGCCGGCAGGGTCCAGAAGAGCTGGGTGAGCGGCGCCACGCCCGGCGGAACCTGCAGATAATCCTGCGTGCCTAGCGCGCCGAGGCCGCTGCGCGCGGCGAGCAGGCGGGTCAGCGCGAGACGCAGCGCCATGTAGCCGCTCGCTTCCGTGCTGTCGGCCGCCATGCGCCCGTCCCAGGCGAGGATGCGCGCGCGGAGCGCCGCGGCGGCGGCGTCCGCCGGCACCGGCATCGCGGCCAGCCGCTCCCGGAACAGCAGCGCATTGGCCGAGAGCGTGTCGCCATGAATCGCCTCCGCCTGCATCGCAGGATCGGTCTGCGGCTCGCGGAGCATTGCCAGGATGCGGCGCGCGCGGTTGGGCGGATGGGAATCGGTGCAGAGATACTGGGCATGGCTGTCGGACACCGGGCGATTGTTGGCGGTGACGATCACGCCTTCGGCCGGATCGAGGATGCGTGGCATGTCCTCGAACGGGATCCAGCCTTGCCATTCGTGCGCGCCGGTCCAGCCGGGCATGGGAAGCCAGCCATTCTCGCGGCCGCGCCGGGGCATGCGCGCACGGACCAGATGACCGATGGCGCCGCCGGTATCGGCGGCGACCAGGTTGTGGTCGATCAGGCCCCAGCCGCGCGTCGCCGCGAACAGCTCGCGCACGCTGCCGGCGCGCAGCATGCGCGGCAGGCATTCGAAGGAGAGGTCGGTCTCGGCGAACTGCACCGAGCGCAGCGCAAGCGCCGTGCCGCGCGCGGGGTCGCCGGCGATAATGGGGCCGTGCCAGGTCTCGACGATCTCGACGGCGCGCGGCGCAGCGCCGCGGATCGCGATGTGCTCGGTGCGGCGCTGCGCCGCGCGCCATTCGCCGCGGAATTCGTAGCGCGCGCCGTCCGGCGAGAAGCGCTCGATGAAGAGGTCGTGGATGTCGACGAAGGCATGGGTGACGCACCACGCGACGCGGCCGTTATGGGCGAAATGCGGGAAGCCGGGCACGCCGGGCACGGTGAGGCCGATGGCGTCGAAATCGTCGCAGGCGAGATGCGCCTGCGCGTACATGCTGGGGATCTCGAAGACGCGGTGCGGGTCGCCGGCGAGCAGCGGGCGTCCGGTGGCGCTGCGCGCGGCCGAAAGCGCCCAGTTGTTGCTGCCGCCGCCGGTCGCATCCGCGGCGTCCGGCCCCACCGCCTCGAGCAGCGCGGCGATGGCCGGCGCGAGCGCGGCCAGCGAAGCGTTCCAGCGCTGCTCCTCGGCGCCTGGCGGGATGATGAGGAGATCGCCGCCGCCATCCTCGTAGCGCAGCTTGCCGATCTGCTTCGCGCCCACCACGGGAAGCGCCGCGGCGCGCCACAGCTTGAACCAGACCGAGCCCATCAGCAGGCCGAGGCGCCGCATGACGGCGATGGGATGCCACGCCTCCCACGCTTCGGGCGCCGTCTCCAGCAGGCGGTACTCGATGGGTAGCGGTGCGCCCGACGCGATGAAGGCGTTCACGCCGGCGACATAGGCTTCCAGCATCGCGCGCGCCGGCGCGCCCAGCGCGGCAAAATCGCGCCGGCAGGCGGCTTCCATGCCGAGCTGGCGGCACAGCGCATCCATCGCGAAGGCCGATGCGCCGAGCCATTCCGCGCTGCGCCCGAGCGCGCGGCGGCGGTTGAGCTCCATCTGGAACAGCCGGTCCTGCGCATGCACGAAGCCGAGCGCCAGGAAGGCGTCCTGCTCGCGGCGCGCGCGGATATGCGGCAACCCCTCGGCGTCGCGATACACCTCGACCGTCGCTTGCAGCCCGGGCAGGCGCAGCGTGCCGGAGAGCGGCGGCAGCGCCGCGCGAAGCTCCTCCTGTGTCACGTGCGGTCCACCGCCCAGAAGATCGGGAACGAGGATTGCACCAGGTCCTTGAGCGTCGTGCGGTAGCCTGCGGGGATGGTGAACTGGCCCCACATCAGCGACGGCGTCAGCTCATAGGCGATGACCTGGATCTCGCGCGCCACGCTCGCCCGCGCCGCGGCGTCCGGCGCCTGGGCGAAGCGCGTCAGCAGTGGCGGGATGCGCACATCGCAGGACCAGCCCGGATAGTCCGCGCAGGTCGACGCGACGTAGAAATGGTTGAGCGGCGTGTACATGTCCACGCCATTGGAATAGACGGCGAAGAGCGACCAGCTTTCCTTCCGCGCACGCCGCGCCAGCACCGTACCCCAATCCATCACCTGCTCGTCCACCGTGAAGCCGACGCGCTTCATATTTTCGGCCAGGATATGGGCCGCGGTCTGCGAGATGGAGCCCGACACCTCGAGGAAGACCACCGGCTCGCCGCGATAATTGGTGCGGCGCAATTCCTCGCGGGAGGCGTCGAGATCGAGCCGCGCGCCCGCGGCGCCGGCATCGGTGGAAAAGGGCGTGTCGCACATCCAGAAGGAGCTGCAGGTGGGGGCGCGGAACTGCGCCGGCACGCCGATCGCCGTCAGCACGCTGTCCTGGTCGATCAGCTTCCACAGCACGCGCCGGACGGCGGGATCGTCGAAGGGCGGATGCGCGTGGTTGAGGCGGAAATTGCCCTGGAACTGATGCAGCCCGCCGAGGCCCAGCAGTCGCACGCCACGCGCGCGCTCCAGGCGGGGGATGAGGTCGAAGGGCAGGTACTGCATGTAGTCGACCTCGCCCTGGATCAGCGCGTTCGCGCCGGTCACCTGGTCGGTCAGGACGCGAAGGTTGAGCTGATCGACCTTCACCACCTTGCCGCCGGCGAGGAAGTCCGGCGGCTCGCGGCGCGGCAGGTAATCGGGGAAGCGCTCCAGCACCATCACGCTGCCGGGTCGCCAGAGATCGGGAGGGAAGCGGAAGGGGCCGGAGCCGATCGGCGCCGCGATGCGCTGGTCGCCCGGTGTGCGCGCCAGCCGCTCCGGCATCATCGCCGGCACCGGCGCGTTGGGCTTGCCGAGCACGTCCAGCATCATCGGGAAGGGTTGCTTCAACTGGATGGCGAAGCTGCGCGCATCGCGCGCCTCGATTCCGGCGCTGGCGGCGAGCAGCATGCGCCCCAGCGGATCGCGCGGCATCCAGCGGTTGAGCGAGGCGACGCAATCCGCCGCGGTGACGGCGCCGCCATCATGCCAGGGCAGCCCCTCGCGCAGCCGGAACTCCCAGTGCAGCCCGTCGGCGGCGGTCTCCCACGCCTCCACCATCTGCGGCTTGATCATGCCGCGCTGGTCCATGGCGAACAGCGTGTCGAAGACGTGGTGGCTGAAGGTGCGGGTGATCGCGGCGGTGGTGAAGTAGGGATCGAGGATCACCACCTCGGATTCCAGCACCAGGTTCAGCGCCTTCTCGGCGCGCGCCCCACGCGGGCGGATGAGGCCGGATGCGGCGAGCGCCGCGCCTGCGGCGAGAACGCCGCGCCTCGCCATGGACGATGCCATCGCAACCTCCCGGGGCCGATGCCGGCGGCCGGGCTTCCGCGGCGCGCCTGAAGTGTTCAGGCTGCCGCGCAACGGGGGACTCGACAAGCCATGACGGGAAGCGATCTGCTTTTCATGCCGGCGACCCGCGCCGCGGCGCTGATCCGGCGGCGCGCCCTGTCGCCGGTGGAGCATGTCTCCGCCGTGCCGGCGGCGATCGAGGCGGCGCAGCCGCGGCTCAACGCCTTTCTCATCGTCGCCGCCGCTGCATGGCGCGCCGGTGCGCATCAAGGACGAGGTGGAGACGGCGGTCATCCGCACGAGGCACGGCACCGCGATCCACGCGGCGAATATCCCGGAGCGCGACGACATCCTGGGGACGCGGCTGCGCCAGGCGGGCGCGATCCTGGCGCGGCCCTGAGCGCAGCACCGGCCGCCGCACGGAGCCGGGTGATCAATCCAGCCGCACCACGATGTCCTCGAGCCCCGCCGCCACCGCCGGATAGCGCGCGAGCACCAGCGGATCGTGGCCGGGGATGATGTGCTGCGGCGAGCTCGCGAGGCGGCGCAGCGTGTCGTACCCCTCCAGCATCTCGGCGACGTTCGCGACGGTGGGGAACGGGCGCCCCTCCTCCATGTTGGCGTAGAGATGCGAGGCATCGCAGGCCAGCACCACCCAGCCGCGGCGCGTGCGCACGCGGATCACCTGCAGGCCGAGCGAATGCCCGCCGACATGATGCACGGTGATGCCGGGCGCGAGCTCCGCGGTGCCGTCGTGAAACGCGACGCGGCCTTCGAAGACGCGCCGCACCATGGTGGTGACGTCCTCCACCGCGAAGGAGCGGCGGAGGAAGGGATGGCACATGCACCGACCGGTGCAGAAGGCCATCTCCTTGTCCTGGATGTGGAAGCGGGCGCGCGGGAACATGTCGTGATTGCCCGCATGGTCGTAATGCATGTGGGAGAGGATCACGTCCTGCACCGCCTCGGGCTCGATGCCGATCGCTTTCAGCCCGACCGCGGGGGAACGGATGAAGGTGCGGTGGCGCTTGCGGCCCATCGCCTCGTCGAAGCCGGTGTCCACCACGAAGCTGCGGTCCCGGCCCTTGATCGCCCAGACGAAGTAGTCGAGCGGCATGTTGCCGTCATGCGGATCGCCGCCGATGAAGTTCTCGCCCGCCTTGCGGTCGTGGTGGCCGTATTTGATCGCGTAGACTTCGTAGGTGTCGGCTTCGCTCATCTGTGCTTCCTTCGCATGTGCGGCGGGGCGGCAACGCTTTCCTGGCGGGTCATGTTAGCGGTAAACCAGCGGCGGACGAAGCGGGCCGGATGGACGGGGTGACACGGCGGAGCAACGGGCGGGGCGGCGGCGGCGGGGCGCGGATGCGCGACGTGGCGGCGCGGGCCGGGGTTTCCGCCATGACCGTCTCCCGCGCGCTGAGCGATCCGCAGAAGGTCTCGCCGGAGATCCGCCGGCGCGTGGAGGAGGCGGTGCGCGCGGTGGGCTATGTGCCCAACCGGCTGGCGGGAAGCCTGTCCTCGAGCCGCTCCCGCGTGATCGGGCTCATCGTGCCGTCGATCCGCAACACGCTGTTCGCCGGCACCATCCAGGGCATCTCGGACGTGCTGCGGGAGGCCGACTACCACCTGATGATCGCCGACAGCCGCTACGACCTGGAAGAGGAGGAGGCGCTGATCACCGCCTTCCTCGCCCAGCGAGTCGCCGGGCTGGTGCTGCACAACACGAGCCATACCGATGCCGCGCGCGCCCTCATCGCGCGCGCCGGCGTGCCGGTGGTGGAGAACGGCACCATCCCCGCCGCGCCGCTCGACATGGTGGTGAGCTATTCGAATTTCGCCGCGGCGCGCGCGATGACGCTGCACCTGGCGCGGCTCGGCTACCGGCGCATCGCGCTGGTGACGCTGCCGGTGCTCGGCAACGACCGCTCCGCGGATCGGCGCCGCGGCTACGCGGCGGCGCTGGCGGAACTCGGGCAGGAGCCCGATCCGCGCATCATGCTGGAATTGCCGCCGGGCCTTGCTTCCGGCTGCGAGGCGGTGTCGCGGCTCGTCGCGCTGGAACCGCGGGTGGACGCGGCGTTCTTCGCCGGCGACATCCTGGCGATCGGCGCGCTGCTGGAATGCCAGCGCCGCGGCTGGGAGGTTCCCGGCCGCATCGCCATCGCGAGCTTCGACGACGTGGACCTGCTGCGGCAGCTCAACCCGCCGATCACCAGCGTGAGCCTGCCACGGGTGGAAATCGGGCGGCGCAGCGCGGAGATCCTGCTGGAGCGGATCCGCGGCCGGCCGGGGGAGAAGTTCGTGGTGGATATGGGGTTCGAGATCGTCCAACGGGCGAGCAGTTGAAGGAAGAGCTGGGGAAGGGAGATGAACTCCCTTCCCCAGACCCCATCCCTCTTTTTTTTGGCACTTGGCGCTGGCGGCTCCCGTACTCTCGGGCGCCGCAGCGTTGCCGGGCGGAGAACGGAGCTGGGGGACGGAATTCACTCGCGCCCGCCCTTTGCGCCGCGCGCGAGCGCCTCCAGCCGCGCCGCCAGGCGGTCCAGCTCCCACGACCGCGCCAGCGCCGCTGCCCTCCCCCAGCGCGGCTCCTGATCCGCGAGCGGCGGCAGCGGCGCCGCGGAATCCATCGCCGCGATGCGCCGATACAGCCTGAGCGCCTCCGCCTGCGCCGCGAACCGGCCCGCGGCCAGCGCGGCTTCCAGCGTGCCGTGCTTGCGCAGCAGCGCCGCCGCGCCCTTCGCGCCAATGCCCTTGGCGCCCGGCAGCTTGTCCGAAGGGTCGCCGCGCAGCGCGATGAAATCCGGCACCTGGCGCGGCTCGACGCCGTAGCGTTCGCGCACCTCGGCCGGGCCGATCCGCGCCATCTCGCCGCCGCGCACCGGGTAGAGGATAGTCGTGCGATCCGAGGCGAGCTGGAACGAATCGCGATCCCCGCTGGCCACCAGCGCGATCCCGCCGCGCCGCTCCTCGCCGGCGGCCGCGGCCGCCAGGAAATCATCGGCCTCGTATCCTGCCGCCTTGCCGTTGGCGAAGCCGCACGCCGTCACGAAGTCCAGCAGCACGCCGAGCTGCTCCACCAGCTCGTCGTCGAATTCGCGCCCGCCCTGATAAGGCGGAAAGGCGCCCTGCCGGAAATTCGGCACCTCGAGCGTGTCCCATCCGACCAGCACGGCGCGCGGCCCCTCCGCCGCGTGGAGCCTGAGCAGCGTGGTCGCGAAGCCGAGGATCGCGCCGCCCCCCTTGTTGCCGTGCCGGCGGATCGACTTGGGCAGCGCGTGATAGGCGCGGTGCGCGAAGGAATCGCCGTCGATCACGAGCAGCGGACGAAGCCCGGCCTGCCCTTCCTGCCCTTGCATGGCACATCCCTTGCCTTGCCCCGCTATTCCCGGCGATGCATGCGGAGCCTGGTCGCGATGAAAGTCGGCGTCTTCATCCCCATCAACAACAATGGCTGGCTGACCTCCACTACCTCGCCGCAATACCTGCCGAGCTTCGAGCTCAACCGCGAGGTCGTGCAGAAGGCCGAGCGTTACGGGGTCAGGACACGAAAGTGAGTTGAGTGTCCGGTTCGAGCGAACGGAACTGGAACTCACGCGGCCAACAGCGAGGGCTTGTCACGCAGCGGCCTGAGCACGCCGGCGGCGCGTTGCGCTTCGGCAGCCCAGACGTAGTCGCCGGTGCGACGCTCGACCTGGTGGCCGGCCGGATTCAAGCGATGTTCGTTGTGGCATCTGGAGTCCTGCCGCAGGTGCGCGAGGGTCAGGCACGTCCGCTGGCGGTCACCGCCGCCGCCCGCCTTGCTCCGGCGCCAGAGGTCCCGACGCTGACCGAAGCCGGAATGCCTGATGCCGAGAGCTATGCCTGGATCGGGCTGATCGCACCTGCCGCGACGCCCTCGCAAGTCACCACCCGATTGGCGCTAGAGGCCCGCAACGCCCTTGGTGACCCGCGGACCCGCAGCGTGCTGGAAACTGCGGGATACGAGATCGTCGCGTCCAGCCCCGAAGAGTTCACCCGCTTCGTTGCGGCTGAAACCAGACGGTGGAGTGGGGTGGTTCAGCGCCTGGGGAATCACGGCGGACTAGGAACGCCTCAGTCGCTGCATGCCAACCAGTAAACGAGGACATCCGAGATGCTTCCATTCCTTAAGAGGAATAGGCGGGTCTCTTCTGGCCAAACCACTCGCCACGCTTCAGGGTGGATGAGACGGGTCTCATGACTGCCCTACGGGCGCTGGCCCGCGCGCGCATGTTTGCGCATGAAACCGAGCCAGACGGGATGCACAATTTGAGCCGCTTGGCGGCGGCTCAGCGGCCCGCGCTGCGGGTGCCGATTGGCTGCGCCTGCGCGGCCTGACGCCCTCGACAGAGGACGTGCCGGTCGTGCAGGGCGCGCATGAGGGCATCCGCAATGCAGGCAGTGACACGCCCCGGCGACCGCGTGCTCTGCGAGAGGCTGCACTACACCGGCCTGCGCCGCCTGGCGGCGCTGCTCCAGATCGAGCTGATCGGGGTGCCGATCGATGCCGCGGGGCTCGACGCAGATGCCTTGGCGCCTCTGCCGCGACCTGGTGCCGCGGGCCGCGGTGCTGACGCCGATCCTGCAGAACCCAACCACCGCGACGATGTCACCCACCCAGCGGCAAGCTGCGATGGAGGCTGCCCGCGCCGCCGACCTCGTCATTATCGAGGACGACATCAACGGCCATTTGGCCGGTGCCGAGGCGCCGCTGGCGCTACTCGACCCCGATCGCGTTATCCTGGTCACCAGCCTTTCCAAGAGCATCGCGCCCGGCCTCCGCGTCGGTCAGATGCTGGCGCCCGCGCGGTACGGGGCCGCGGTGCAGTCGGCGCTTTACGCGCTCGGCTGGACCGGCCCGGCCCTGCAGGTCGCGCTGGCGACGCAGCTGATCGGCGATGACGGCGCGATGGTCTGCCCCCGGGCGCAGCAGTGCGAGGCCATGGCGCGCGTGCGCCTGCTGCGGCAATATCTGAGCGACGCGGCGATGGCGGACGACCCAGCGCAGGCCGCACCGCGGCCGCTCTATCACGCGTGGCTGCCGATGCCTCCCGGCCGTCGCGAGACCTTCGAGGCTGAGCTGCTGGCCCGCCAGGTGCTGGCGGCACCTGGCCGCGACTTCCTGCAGGATGATGATCCGGCGCCCGAGTGGTCGTCACCGGCTCTCGGCCAAGGCCTTCATTCGGGCCAAGCCGCTCCGCAGGAATGGATCCGAATGCACGTAGAAGAACTGCACGCCGCTGTGGCTCCAGCGCACCATCTCATGTTCGAACACCAACGTGCCTGCGATCTTTCCCGCCGCCCTGATCCTGCGGACGCCTGCCGCGATCGCTTCCTGGACCTCCCTCGGGCGCTCCTCGCCAAGTGGCACGCTCGGCGGATAGCCCATGGACTGCGACAGATCGCCAGGCCCGATGAACAGCACGTCGACGCCATCCACCTTCAGGATCGCATCCAGGTTGCGCAGCGCCGCCTGCGTCTCGATCATGCAAACGACCAGCCGTTTCTCGTGATCGGAGGGGCAGGCCCAGCGAACCGTCTCGACGACGACGCTGGCCTGGTCGGCGGTTTCCACCAGCGGCACCATCAGGCCGTCCGCACCGCAGTTGAGATAGCGGATCAGGATCGAGCGCTGGTGCGAATCCGGCCGGACGATCGCACCCCCGCCGCCCGCCCGTGCCGCCACTGCCATCGCGCGCACATCCTCGAAGCCAGCGCTTCCGTGCTCGCAGTCGAGGAACACCGCATCCGCGCCTAGCTCGCAGAGCCGGCCCGACAATCCGGTCGAGACATGGTGCGGGTTGACCATCAGCAAGCGTTCGCCAGCTGCAAGGCGCGCCCTCAGCCGTGATCCGATCATCAGCGTTCCCCAACGCGCAAGCCCGCTTCCGGGCCGGCGATTTTCCCGACCAAGCTAGTGTCCCGATTCCGAAGTTCCTGCTCATGGCCGCGTACTCCGGAATCGGGACACTAGCGCTTGTTTTCAGTGGCCTGCCGATCCGCTCCGTTCGCTGCGAAGTGCAGCGAACTTCGCGGGCAGGACACTAGGTTCGACTCGGATCACGACGCCAAGACGGATCCGATCTGTCCTCATAGAGGTTGTCTATAGGCGTTCCGTTGCTCCGCGTGCTTTTCCTGCCCTATGCTGCGGCTGCTCCGGGCGAGGGCAATTCCCTGATCAACCTGCGGAAGATCCAGTATTTCCTTGGGGTCGTCGATAGCGGGTCGCTGTCGCGGGCCGCCGCCGGCCTTGGCGTGACCCAGCCCACGCTCTCCCAGCAGCTTTCGGCTTTGGAGGCCTATTTGCAGCGCCAGCTTCTGGTGCGTGACGTGAACGGGGTCACAGTCACGGATGCCGGACGCGTCTTCTATCGCCACGCTCAGGTGCTCGCCCGCCAACTGCGGCAGGCGGAAGCCGAGGTGCGGGACGCCGAGGATCGAGTCGGTGGCAATGTCTCGCTCGGCCTCGCCACATGCGGCGCCGCCTCTACCCTGGCCCTGCCAATCCTGCAGGAGGTCCTGTCGGCGCAACCTCAACTGCGGCTGCGCATGCACGACAACTTCGCCGGCACGCTGAGCGAAGCCATCATGAACGGCCGTCTCGACCTTGCCCTGGTCTATGGCGCGGGACCGAGCCGTGGCGTGCGCTTCCGCAGGCTGTTCCTGGAGGAGTTGTTCCTTCTCGTCCCCGCCGGCCTGCGGACGGCTGCGGCAGGCCGCCGCGCCGTGCGCCTGGCGGAGCAGCGCGGCCTTCCGATGATCCTCCCCAGCGAGGTGCATTTCCTGCGCCCGGTGATCGAGCGTGCCTGCGCCAGGGCCGGCTTCCGGCCCCATGTGGTCGCCGAAATCGACAGCCTGGCGGAACTGCGCGAGGCACTTCGCCGGAGCCTCGGCGCCGCCATCCTGCCACGCGCGGCCGTCGATGGCGTTCCGGGCCTGGATGGATTGCGCATCCTGCCGATCGGCCCGGAGCGTCTGGAGGCGACTGTCTCGCTCTGCACATCGGCACAGTTGCCGATCACCGCCGCCATCGACGCCTTGCAGGCCACCATCCTGCGGCTGGTGCAGGCCCGCCTGACCGACGGCACCTGGCGTGGCACGCGGCGTCCCGGCGGGCGCGAGGCCGAGGGAGGGGCTGACCTGACGGTCAGGCCACCGGTTCGGCCGGCATGATGGCCTGCGCCATCTCCGTCGCCAGCGCGTGGATCGCCAGCACCGCCGCCGAATGGCTGTCATCCTCCCCGATGCAGAGCGAGAGCGGAAGCCGGGTGCGCGGGCCGCCAAAGGCTCGCAAGCGGAGGCCGGAATCGGCCGCCAGTTCGCGCGCGACCGACTCCGGCAGGATGGAGGCGCCCAGGCCCGCGCGTACCGCGGCTGTCAGCGTCTCGAAGGATTCGATCTCCGCGACGACATGTGGCTGCTCGCCCCGGCTGCCGAAGGTGGCATCGACGAGCTGGCGCAGGGCATGCATGGGCTGCGGCAGCAGAAGCGTCACGGCGGCCGCAGAAGACTGCCTGCCGAGGATCGCTCCGCTCCCGATCAGCATGAGCCGCTCCTCGCGGAGCGGGGCGTACCGAAGACCGTCGCGAGGCACGAGTTCATAGACGAACGCCATATCCACGCGCTTCAGCAGCAGATCGGCCGTCAGCACGGCTTCGAAGTTCTCGCTGATGCGGACGACCACGTCCGGATACCGTTCCGTCGCGGCCCGGAGCAGCGGCTGGATCAGCCGGCGTGCCTGGCTGTGCGGTGCCACCCCCAGAGTGACGCGCCCGGCCGGCGCTTCCGCCAGCACCCTCACCTCTGCCTCAATGCGCTCGACTTGCCGCTCCATGAGCTTGGCGTTCCGATAGACGAGCTCGCCGGCGCGTGTCGGCTTCACGCCTTTTGCGCTGCGCTGAAGCAGCTTCGCGCCGAAGCTGCGCTCCAGGGTCTGGACGTGTTGGCTCAGAGCAGGCTGGGCGATGCCGAGCGCATCCGCTGCCCGCGTGATGCTGCCAAGCTCGATGATGCGGACGAGAAAGGCCAGCCGTCGGAGATCCATGCGCGCGTTCGGCACCAACCGAGGAAAGACAAGCATAGGGGATCCCTATGGCCTTAGACGATATGACTCTTGGCGGTCCGCCGTGGAACGGCTCTACCGTCCCCGGCTACCGGGAGCCCGACGGCGCAAGCGGCTCCGCCCCATGTCGTGGCAAGGCTGCTCGAGCAGGAGGTCAACGCAATGGCCCGGATATCGCGTCGTCGGCTGCACCTCGTCCTGGCCGGAGCCCTGGCCGCGGAAACACTTCCTGCGCCGGGGCGCACGCAAGGGACGGGCAGCGGCCCGCTCAGGGTCGGCCTGGTCGTGCCGCTGAGTGGCCCGGCAGCGCGGTGGGGGGGCTTCGCCTGGCGTGGCGCCTCCCTGGCGCAGAGCGAGATCAACGCCGCGGGCGGCGTGAACGGCGCGCCGATCACCCTGGTCCGCGGAGACAGCCAGGGCACGCCCGTGGAGAGTGTCTCCGCGGCCCGCCGCATGATCGCCCAGGACAACGTCCAAGCCATCCTCGGCGACATCGCCTCCTCCGCGACCATTGCGCTGCAGCCGGTCGTCGAAGATGCTAAGGTGATCCTGCTGAACGCCGCGTCATCCAATCCCGACATCACCTATCGCGCCGGCGTCGGCGGCTTCAGGTGGACGTTCCGGGCCTATCCGACCGACGAGCTGCGCGCCCGGGTGATCCTGCAATACGCAGCCGAGAGGCGGAACTTCACGCGCTACGCCGTCCTTTCGGTCGATAACGACTATGGCCGCGGCGCCATAGCGTTCTCGAAGAAGTACCTCCCGGAGTACAACGGCCAGATCCTCTCCGAGGACTACTACAAGGACGACGAGACGGATTTCCGCCCGGTGCTGTCGCGTATCCGCAGCCGCAACGTCCAAGGCATCCTGATGTACGGGCTGCCGGACGCGACGCGGCTGATCGTGCGGCAGATGGCGGAGCTCGGCCTGGCCGGCCGTGTGGCGCTGCTCGGAAATGGCGAGTTCATCGTTCCCGACACGATCCGAGTCGCACCTGCCGTGCTGAACGGTGCGGTCGAGGCTGCCGCCTGGTCACCGGATTTCGATTCCCTGCGAAGCAGGCAGTTCGTGGAGAACTACCGGCGCGCCTACGGCGCCGAGGTGCCGAACGTGCATGCCTATACGCATTGGGAAGCCATCTACCTGCTTGCCGCCGCCGCGCGCTCGGCCACCGGGCGTGAGCAGGAGGCGTTGCGCACCGCGCTAGCCAACATCGATTATGACAGCGCGACGGGCCGTGTGCGCTTCGACGATCACAACCAGGCCGAGCTGCCGATGATCATCTACGAGGTGGTCAACGGCCAGGCTGTCAGCAGGGGATCCTTCACGGCGCGCGTCCAGTACCCTGCGCGATGAGGGACATGGCGGCCTGGTGCCGTCATGAAGCATCGCAGTCGGCGGGGGGCCGGCAGCCATGCTGATGGACGTCGCCATCAACGGCATCACCGCCGGCTCGGTGTACGGCCTCGTAGCCGTCGGCATGGCGCTTATCTTCGGCGTGCTGCGTGCCATCAATTTCGCCCATGGCGAGTACTACATGCTCGGGACCTTCGCATCCTGGTGGGGGATCGAGACGCTCGCCTTTCCTTATGCGTTGTCGATTCCCGCCGCAGTGGTCGTGGTCGCGGCGATTGCCTTCGCGGTCGGCCTGCTGGTGATGAAGCGGCTGATCGACGCGCCGTTCCAGGTGGGTGTCGTCGCCACGCTCGGGGTCTCACTCGTCCTGCAGAACCTCGTCATCATGATCTTCGGCGGCACCTACAAGATGTTCGAGGGCGGCTGGATCGAACCGGTCGAGATCGGCGAGACATTCGTCTCGAAGCAGCGCATCATGATCGTCCTGGCCGCGCTGCTGATCTTCGGCGGCCTGGACCTGATGGTCCGCCTTACCCGCTTTGGCAAGACAGTGCGTGCTGTGTCGCAGAATTTCGAAGCCTGCACGGTGGTCGGCGTCGACGTTCCGCGCGTGGTGGTCGGCACCTTCGTGCTTGGATGCGCCCTTGCCGCACTGTCCGGCGTGCTGACGGCGCCTGTCGTGGTCAGCCTCTACGGCGGGATGGGTACCGCCATTACGGTGAAGACTTTCGCCATCATCGTCATGGGGGGTGTCGGCAGCACCACCGGCACGCTGCTGGCAGCCTGGCTGCTCGGCCTGACGGAGAGCATCGTCGCCAGCTATCTCGGCCTGCAATACCGCGATGCGGTGGCGTTCACGGCCCTGATCGGGGTGCTGACCTTCCTCCCCGGCGGACTGTTCAGCCGGCGAGAGCGCTTCTGATGGACGGCGCGCTTGACAACCGGCTGCGGCTAGGCGGCTTCGTCCTCCTCCTCGTGGCGCTGTTGTTCGCGCCGCTGGTGGCAGGACCCTATGAGCTCCACGCCCTCGTCGTCTCCCTCACCTTCCTGCTGCCGGCTCTCGGGCTGAACCTGATCCTCGGCTACGCGGGCATGCTGTCCTTTGCGCAGATCGCCTTCTTCGGGATCGGCGCCTACACCTCGGCGCTCATGGCGATGCACTGGGGGACGCCTTTCTGGCTGAACCTCTGCGCCGGCGGGCTGATGGCGGGGGCGGTCGCGGTGCCGCTCGGCGTGCCGGCGCTGCGGCTCCGCTCCTATTCCTTCGTGATGTGTACCCTCGGCTTCGCCGTGATCGCGCAGACCGTGTCGAAGAACTGGGTCAGCGTGACGCGTGGTGATCTGGGCCTGTCGGGCGTGCCGCGGCCGCGCATCGCGCTATGGTCCGGCGGCTACGAGGTGTCCGGGCCGGTTCCCTACTACTACCTGGCCCTCTTCATTGCCGTACTCGCCGTGCTGCTGTTCGCGGCGCTCGTCACCTCGGCGGCCGGCCGCTACTTCGTGGCCATCCGGGAGAACGAGACGCTTGCCGCCTCGGTCGGCACGCCGACCTGGCTCTACCGCATTATCGCCTTCGCACTGAGCGCCGTCTTCGCCGGCGTCGGTGGCAGCTTCTATGTCCACTACTACACCGTCATCAGCCCGACCATCTTCGAGCCCTATTATGCCAACACGCTGCTGATCATCGTGTTAGGCGGCGGCATCGGCACCATCGGTGGGGTCGTCGTCGGATCATTCCTGTTCGTCGCGCTCTCCGAGCTGCTGCGCGTGGCGCCGGACATCCGCATGATCGCCTATGGCGTGATGCTGGTCGTCATCGTCTTCGCCTGTCCCGAGGGGCTGCTGCCATTGATGCTGCGCAGACTGACGCGTCGTACCCAGCGCCCTTACGTGAGCGGCTCGCCATGACCGGACCGATTCATGCCGCGCTGTCCATCCGTGGCATCGAGAAGGATTTCGGCCCTATCAGGGCGGTTGCGGGTGTCAGCCTCGACATCCCGCATGGGCAGATCTGCGGCCTCACCGGCCCGAACGGCTCCGGCAAATCGACGCTGTTCGACTGCACCACGGGCCTCCAGGCCCCGACTTCGGGCCAGGTCTTCGCCGGCGGCCTCAACATCACGGGCTGGGAGATGCACCGCATCGTGCGGGATGCGCGGGTCATCCGCTCCTTCCAGAAGACCGTCGTCTTCCGGGCGATGACCGTGGAGGAGAATCTGGTCCTGGCGGGCCAGATGGTCGGCTTCCCCGGCGTGCCCGCCACCTTCGGAATCGGACCCCGCAGCCGCGAACGGACGCGCCGCCTCCGGACGCAGGCCGGCGCGCTGCTGGAACTGGTGGGCCTGTCGCACATGCGCCACGTCCGCGCCGGGCAGACCTCCTTCGGTCAGCAGAAGCTTCTGCAATTCGCGTCCATGCTGATGCCGGAGCCGAAGGTCATCCTGCTCGACGAGCCCATGGCGGGCGTGAACCCGGTGCTGATCGAGCGGATGATGGAGAATGTCCGCGCCGCCAATAGGGAGTCTGGCATCACCTTCGTCGTCGTCGAGCACAATCTCGACGCGCTCCAGGCCCTCTGCGACAGGCTTGTCGTGCTGAGCCGGGGCCAGGTGATCGCCGACGGTGTCCCCGCGGAGGTGGTGCGCAATCCCCAGGTGGTGGAGGCCTACCTTGCCGGCTGAGCCCAGCGCGCTCGTCATCTCGGAGCTCCGGGGCGGCTATGGGCCGCTTGAGATCATTCGCGGGCTCGGCTTTCGCGTGGAGCCCGGGGAGTTCGTGGCCCTGATGGGGCCGAACGGCGCCGGCAAGTCCACGCTGCTGAAGGCGATCTTCGGCATGGCGACGATCACCGGCGGTTCCATCCTGTGGCGTGGCGAGGAGTTGGCCGGGCGGCGTCCGCGCGACATCCTGCGCGCCGGGATCGCCTATTGCCCGCAGGGCCGCTGCAACTTCCCGCTCATGACGGTGGACGAGAACCTGGACATGGCCTCCTACGCCGCGCCGGCTGGCGTCGGCCGGGCGGAACGGGAGTACGTCCTCGACCTCTTCCCGATCCTGCGGGAGCGGCGCCGCCAGCCGGCCGGCTACCTCTCGGGCGGCGAGCAGCAGATGCTCGAGATGGGCATGGCGATGCTCCTGAAGCCTCGCCTGCTGCTCATCGACGAGCCTTCCGTGGGCCTGTCGCCTCAGTCGATTCAGAAGGTCTTCGACGAGATGATCAGGATCAACCGCGCCGGCTGCACGATCCTGCTCGTCGAGCAGAACACCAGGAAGGCGATGCAGGTGGCAAGTCGCGCCGCGGTGCTGCGCCTCGGGCAGGTGATCTGGACCGGGCCGCCTGGCGCGATCTCCTTCGAGGAGCTCGGCGAGATCTTCATGACCGGGCGCCTGCCCAGCTCCGCCGCATAACGCGTTTTATAGGCGGCGAATGCAGTGGCCATGCATGGCCAAGAGCAGAGGATTGCGATGAAACTCGCCTTCGATACCGGCGGCACCTTCACGGATCTGGCGCTGCTCGATGACGCGGGTGTCGTGCACCCGCACAAGGTGCTGAGCACCCCTGACGATCCTGCACGCGCCGTCCTGCAAGGGATCGACGAGCTGCTGGCGATGTGGGGCGGGCGCGGCAAGGATGTGAGCGCCATCCTGGGTGCGACCACCGTGGTGACCAATGCCGTGCTGGAGAGGCGCGGCGCGGCCACAGCGCTGATCACGACGGACGGCTTTCAGGACATCCTGCGGATCCGCACGGAAGGCCGTTACGATCTCTACGATCTCAAGCTCCAGTTCTCGGAGCCGCTGGTGCCCCGCCGCAACTGTTTCGGCGTGGAGGAGCGCGTCACGGTAGATGGCGAGATTCTCGTCCCACTCGACGAGGCTGGAATCGGCAGCATTGCCGTGGAGCTGGAGCGACGCGGCATCGGATCGGTCGCCGTCTGCCTGATCCATGGTTACCGCTACGTGATGCACGAGGCCCGGATCGCGGCGCTGCTACGCCAGCATTTGCCTGGGATCAGCATCTCGCTCTCCTCCGTAGTGTGCCCGGAAATACGCGAGTACGACCGCGCTTCGACCACCGTGGTCAACGCCTACACCCGGCCGCTGATGGCCGGCCATGTCGCGCAGCTCGAAGGCGAGCTGCATCGCCGCGGCACCGGCCCCCTGCTCTGGATGACGTCCTCGGGTGGAATCGTCCCCGGCGTCACCGCCAGCGCCCTGCCGGTCCGCATGATCGAATCGGGGCCGGCTGCCGGCGTGGTCGCCGCCGCCGAGTATGCCCGGCAGGGCGGCGGCATGGACCTGCTCTCCTTCGACATGGGCGGTACGACGGCGAAGCTCTGCATGCTCATCGGCGGCGAACCCCGGATCGCGCCGGATCTCGAAGTCGCGCATGCCGCGCGCTTCCGGCGTGGCAGCGGCCTGCCGTTGAAGATCCAGTCGGTGCAGATGATCGAGATCGGCGCCGGCGGGGGGTCGATCGCGCATGTCGGCCCCCTCAGCCTCCTTGCGGTCGGGCCGCGCTCCGCCGCCGCGGCACCCGGGCCGGCCTGCTACGGGCTGGGCGGCACCGAGCCGACCGTCACCGACACCGACCTCGTGCTGGGCTATCTCGATGCCGATTCCTTCCTCGGCGGATCCTTCCGCCTGGACCGCGACGCGGCCGAAGGCGCCATCGCGCGGCTGGCGGCGGAACTCGGCCTGACCCCAACCCGCTGCGCGCAGGGCGTGCACGACCTGGTCAACGAGGCAATGGCACGTGCCGCCGCGATGCATGCGATGGATGGCGGCGTCGATCCGTCACGGCTGACCATGATCGCCTTCGGCGGCGCGGGCCCCGTCCACGCCTATGGCGTCGCGCGCAAGCTCGGTGTCCGACGGGTCGTCTGCCCGCTCGGCGCCGGAGTGAATTCGGCGCTGGGCCTGCTGGCCGCGCCGGTCGCCGTGGACGTCGCATCCAGCGCGCCGATGTCGCTGCAGGACGTGACGGAGGCGCGGCTGGCGGAGGTGCAGGAGGGCCTGGTGCGGGACGCGGCACCGGCGATCGCCGCCGCCGGGCTTGTCGCGGACGAGGTTTCCCACCTCTTCTCCGCCGATATGCGCCATGTCGGCCAGGGCTATGAGATCGCGATCCGCCTGCCGCCCCGCGGCACGCCGATCGAGACCTTCCGCGCCCATGTGCGCGAGACGTTCCGTGCCACCTATCGCCAGCTCTATGGGCGGGAGGTCGCCGGGACGGGCATCGAGGTGATCACCTGGCGCCTGCGCGCCAGCGGCCCGCGCGGGGAAGTCGGAGAGATCCGCACGCAGCGGCGCGCGGGGGCTGGCGGCGCGGCGATGCGGGGGCGCAGGTCCGTCTATTTCGAAGAGGTGGGCGGCCATGTCGATACGCCGGTGTACGACCATTATTCGCTTCGGCCGGGCGAGGCGATCGCCGGGCCGGCGATCGTCGAGCAGCGCGAAAGCACGGCCGTTCTCGGCCCCTCGGCCCAAGCCACGCTGGATGGGCGGGGCAACCTCGTCATGACGATCCGCTGACGGAGGGCACGACCATGGCACTCGACTTCCAGGATCCGGTCACGCTCCAGGTGCTCTGGAACCGGCTGGTCTTCATCACCGACCAGGCGGATATCGCCCTCGGCCGCACCTCCTTCTCCCCAATCGTGCGCGAGAACCACGACTACGTCACGGTGCTGATGGATACAGAGGGCAATGCGCTGGCGCAGTGTACGCTGGCCATCCCGGTTTTCATCAGCACCCTGCCGATGGCGGTGAAGGAGCACTTCCTGAAGGCGCACCCGCCTTCGACGCTCCGGCCCGGCGACATCCTGGCCACCAACAACCCGCGGATCGGCACGGGGCATCCGCCGGACCTCGTGATGGTGACGCCCGTGTTCCTGGAAGGCCGCATCGTCGCCTATGCCGGATGCATCGCCCATCTGCCGGATGTCGGCGGGCGGCCGCAATCGCCGGATTCGGTCGATGTGTTCGAGGAGGGGATCCGCCTGCCGATCGTCAAGCTGTTCCGCGAAGGCGTGCCGAACCAGGATGTGCTCGACATCATCGCCTGCTCCTCGCGCCTGCCCGAGGAGGTGCTGGGAGACATCAACGCCATGGTGGCCGCCAATGAGGTGATGCGGCGCGAGGTGCTCGCCTTCCTGGCGGAATACCGGCTCGTCACGCTCGCCGACCTCGCCCGCACCATCTATGCGCGGTCGGAGGCACATCTGCGCAAGGCGATCCGCGCCGTGCCGAACGGCATCTACCGGGCCGAGATGCTGCTGGACGGGATCGAATCGGACATCACCCTGCGCGCCGCCGTGCATGTGCACGACGACAGCATCCATGTGGACTATGCCGGGACCTCAGCGCAGGTGGAGAACGGCATCAACGTGATGCCGCATTACCGCATCGCGCACAGCCTCTATGCGCTGAAATGCCTGCTCGATCCGGCCTCGCCGAACAACGAGGGCTGCACGCTGCCCTGCACGGACGAGGCGCCGGAAGGCAGCATCCTGAACCCCCGCCCGACCGCGGCGGGCGCCGCGCGCAACCTGGTGGGCCATACCATCCCGAGCCTGATCTTCCGTGCGCTCGCCGATGTGCTGCCCGAGCGCGTGCAGGCCGACAGCGGCGGCGCGCCGATCTGGGGCATCAACTGCACGGGCATGGATCGCGTGGGCCGACCCTACAGCTCGATCCAGAACTTCCACGGCGGCCAGGGCGGCCGCTGCGGCCTGGACGGCAACGACACGCTGAGCTTCCCCTCCAACTGCAAGGTGACGCCGGTCGAGATCTACGAGCGGTCCGTGCCGGTGGTGATCGAGCGCAAGGAGCTGGTGCCGGATTCGGGTGGCGCTGGCCGCTTCCGCGGCGGGCTGGGACAGCGCGGCGTGATCCGCAACATCTCCGGCCAGCCGATGAACATCTACCTCAACACGGAGCATGTGCGGCATCCCTGCTTCGGCGTCCTGGGCGGCGCGGATGGCGCGCCGGGCCGCGTGACGCTCGGCAATGCGCCCGTCCCGTCCAAGGGTCGCGTGGTGGTCCAGCACGGCGAGGCCCTGGTGATCGAGACGCCGGGCGGCGGCGGCTGGGGCGATCCGGCCGCGCGCGATCCGGGGCTGCTCGCCGCCGATGTCGCGGAAGGCCTGGTGACCCGGGCGGGTGCCGCGCAGGATTACGGTCATGGCTGATCCGTCCGGGCCGCTGGCCGGCCGCATCGCCCTGATCACGGGTGCGGGCAGCGGCCTGGGCCGCGCGACCGCGCTGCGGCTGGCCGGAGCCGGCGCGCGCGTCGTACTTGTCGGTCGTCGCGCCGCCGCCCTGGACGAGGTCGTGGCCGAGATCAAGGAGGCGGGTGGGCTGGCCTGGGCGCGGGCCTGCGATCTGAGCGAGGCGGGCGCCGCCGCGGCTTTGGTCTCCGCCATCCGCGGCGACATCGGGCCCGTCGATATCCTGGTGAACAATGCCGGGGCCGCGCCGGCCATCAAGAACTTGCGCTGGATGCCGGACGATCAGTGGCACGCGACGCTCGCCGTCAACCTAACCGCGGTCTATGTGCTGGTCCAGGCGGTGCTGCCGGAGATGCTGGACCGGGGCGATGGCACCATCATCACTGTCTCGTCCCTGGCGGCGCTGCGGCCCAACCTCCTGGGCGGCGCGCCTTATGGCGCGGCGAAAGCGGCGGTCGGCAACCTGATGGGGTATTTGCGCGCGACGTATCGCAACCAGGGGCTTCGCGCGACGACGATCCTGCCGGGCGAGATGAACACCCCCATCCTCGATACGCGCGCCCCTCCGCCCAGCGCTGAGGAGCGGGCCCGCATGCTGGATCCCGACGACGTCGCACAGATCATCCTGTTGTGCTGCACGCTGCCCGCCCGCGCGCTGATCGAGGAGATCCCGGTCGCACCGACCTACCAGCGGGACCAGACGCCCGACATCGAGATCAGCCGGAACTTCGGCCGGCCCGACTGACAGCGCCGGCCTGCTTCACCCCATCCCGAACGGAACACAATCATGCCTGGCTTCGCCGACCGCTTGAACGGGGTGCAGGAGTCCGCTTCCTGGGCCATGGCGAAGGAGTGGCAGTTGCGCTGGCCGGCACGCCGGTGACCGGGCTGTCCGGGGGGAAACCCGATTTCCCGACGCCACTGCATGCCATCGAGGCGGGGCAAAGGGCCGCCCTGGCGGGCGATACGAGAACCCCGCCGGTTAGCCGGCACCCGCGCCCTGAAGGAGGCCGCGCAACGCAAGTTCTGACGCGACAACGCGCTTGGCTATGCAGTCCGGGCGACGAAGTGGTTATCCTAACGCCATCTTGGGACTTTCCATAGCCTCCGATGTGCGACAGCTCCGGCTCGCCTCTCGCGAGGCGCAGCAGGTGGCTGTCGGCTGGAGAGCCAACGAGAATGTGGGTCCCAGTGAACGTCCGCTTCGCGCCCTACTCGGCCGTCCAGATGGCTCAGTCGCTTTCCACAGACTTAGAATGCCGGTTGTCGGTGGGCTGTTAATAAGGTTGTCGGAATGGTTTATTGGCGCCTCCGGCATCGCCCGACGGTATCGGCTCAGGCGGCGAGGTCAATGGCGACGTCGCTTGGCCTGTGACCGAGGGTCTGCCAGGCGTCCACCTTGCGTATGGTGATCTGGCCGGAGGCGAGCAGCGCCCAGAACAGCATCGCCGCGGTCTCGGCCGAGGGCAGGACGGTTTGGGTCTTGATCCTGCGCTTGAACTCTTCGTGCAGACGCGTCGGTCGTGCGTGCCGATTTCCACTGGCTCGGGTGCAGGCGGGTGAAGGCGAACAGCCGCTCACCGGCTTCCTCGAGACTGTCGGCTGCGGCGCGACACTTCAACCGCCATTTCCGCAGGAAGGCGTGGCGGCGCTGCTCGATCTCCGTCGCCGTCGCGGCGTAGATCATGTCGCTGTAGTCGGCCGTGAGCTCCTCATGCAGCGCCTCTGGCGCGTGGGCCAGCAGGTTCCTGTGCTTGTGAACCGCACACCGCTGCGCCGGCAGCACGGGCCACAGCGCCGCGAGCGCCTTCTCCAGCCCGGCGGCACCGTCGACGATCAGGCACTCCGGCGTCCGCAGGCCACGCGCAACCAGGTCGTCGAGCACCGCTCGCCAAGCGGCCTCGCTCTCGCCCCCCATGCTGTGCGCCGACAATCAGGACGGTTTTGAGCGGCGATCTGGATGAACGACGGCGGGGTCGGCCGCAGGGCGGGCGTAGCCCGACCGTAGGCTGACCCCGCCGTCGGCGCAGCTCCCTGCAGGGAGCCGGCCTGCGACTCCGTGACGGGGTGGCGGAATGGCGAGGTTCTCACCTCCCCAGAAGAGACCCTGGTGCCGTCGCGGATGTGGTGGGAAATGGAGGCGGCGTAGTCTCTGGCTTGTTCCACAAGCCATGACCGGCGTTGGCGCGCCGGCGGAGACCACGCCATGGGCAAGGATAGCATCGAACCAGCGGCCGGCGAGGCGACGCTGTTCGCCGGAGAGGCCTGGTTCGATCCGATCGAGTCGGGCCTGCGGGGGCGGATCCGCGGCTTCATCGAGGAACTGATCGAGCAGGAGCTGGCGGCGGCGCTGGGGCGCGACCGCTACGAACGCGGCGGAACCACCGCCGGTCATCGGCACGGGCGCCGGACGCGC
>Ga0081539_10000848_pt1 | contig 58499 bp, 68 predicted proteins | sample TabmetS4T2R2_FD_71023 | JGI IMG/M metagenome (GOLD analysis project Ga0081539, IMG submission 71023) | Tabebuia heterophylla rhizosphere microbial communities from the University of Puerto Rico - S4T2R2 | ecosystem: Host-associated > Plants > Roots > Rhizosphere ...
ACAGGATAGGCAGCGCACGATCGGCGCAAAACAAAAGCGGCGCGCCCGGTGAGGACGCGCCGCTTGCCGTAGATCGATTCCGGCGCGTTATTCCGCCGCCCTCGCCGCTGCGCGCTGATTGTCGCGTTCGTGCTTCATCACGAGCTTGTTGAGTGCGCCGAGATAGGCTTTGGCGGAGGCGACCAGCGTGTCGGGATCGGCGCCGCGGGCGGTCATCGAACGGCCATTGTGCGACAGGCGGACCGAGACTTCGGCCTGCGCGTCGGTGCCCTCGGTCACCGCATGCACCTGGTACAGTTCGAGCTTGGCCTCGTGCGGCACCAGCGACTTGATGCACTTGAACACCGCATCCACCGGACCGTTGCCTTCGGCTTCCTCGATCCGCGTATGGCCCTCGATGTCGAGCTTCATGGTCGCGCGCTGCGGCCCATGGGTGCCCGCGATCACCGACAGCGATTTCAGCTTGATGACATCCTGCGCGTGAACCAGCTCCTCGTCGACCAGGGCCTCGATGTCCTCGTCATAGACATCCTTCTTGCGGTCGCAGAGCGCCTTGAAGCGCACGAACACGTCGTCGATCTGGTTGCGCGAGAGCTGATAGCCGAGTTCTTCCAGCTTATGGATCAGCCCGGCGCGTCCCGAATGCTTGCCCATCACCAGCGACGTGCCCTTCACGCCCACGGTTTCCGGCAGCATGATCTCGTAGGTCTGCGCGTTCTTGATCATGCCATCCTGGTGGATGCCGCTCTCATGCGCGAAGGCGTTGCGGCCGACGATCGCCTTGTTGTACTGCACCGGGAAGGAGGTCGCCGCCGAGACCATCTTGGAGGCATGCGTCAGCATCGTCGTTTCGACGTTGTTCCAGAACGGCAGCTTGTCCTGCCGCACCCGCATCGCCATCACGACCTCTTCCAGCGCGGCATTGCCGGCGCGTTCGCCGATGCCGTTGATCGTGCATTCGATCTGCCGCGCTCCCGCCTTCACGCCCGCCAGCGAATTGGCGACCGCCATGCCGAGATCGTTGTGGCAGTGCACGGAGAAGCGCGCCTTGTCGGAGTTCGGTACCGTTTCGCGAACGCGCTTGAACAGATCGAAATATTCCTCCGGCACGCTGTAGCCGACCGTATCGGGAATATTGATGGTCGTCGCGCCGGCCTTGATCGCGGCTTCGACACAGCGGCAGAGGAAATCGAACTCGGTGCGGGTGCCGTCCTCGGACGACCATTCGACGTCGTCGGTATGGTTGCGCGCGCGGGTGACGGACTCGATCACCTTTTCGTAGACCTGCTGCGAGTCCATCTGCAGCTTGTACTTCATGTGCACCGGCGAGGTGGAGAGGAAGGTGTGGATACGCCCGCGGGCGGCCGGCCTGATGGCTTCGGCGCAGCGGTCGATATCCTGCGGCGAGGCGCGCGACAGACCGCAGATCACCGAATTCTTCGAGCGCTTGGCGATCTCGCGGACGGCTTCGAAGTCGCCGTCGGAGGCGAAGGGGTAGCCGGCCTCGATGATGTCGACGCCCATCTGGTCGAGCATCGAGGCGACATTGAGCTTCTCCTCGAAGGTCATGGTCGCGCCGGGGCACTGTTCGCCATCGCGCAACGTAGTATCGAAAATGATGACGCGGTCCTTTTCGGACTTGTTGACGGGTTTCATGCTTGCAAATTCCTTTTGGGTCGTGCGCCGGTTAGCGGGCGCTGAAGGGTTTTCTCGATCTCACGCGAACCCCTGAGTGCCCAGGCGCAAACCGCCCAGACGGCCCTCAGGGGCCGATAAGAAGCAGAAGCCCGCCAATAAGGAGGGTCGGCAGGGACGCAGCCGAGATCGCGGGCACGCGGACGGCGTCGGCCGCCCCACCCAAAATCCCGCCATTTTCGCCGCGAATCAGCATTGCCTAACCCACCAACCGGGGCAGCCTCGGCCAAAACCGTTGACGGTTCGTTGCCGCGCACCCCGCGCCGGGCCGTTCTAGACGACAAATGCGAGGGGCCGCAATGGCAAAAGATGGTCAGGAGGGGTGACCTTTTTGCCGGTCCCTTACCTCGCCCCGCTTGCGGGGAGAGAGGCTGCCTCGGCGCAATCAGTGCCAAGAGACTCGCAGAGATTCCCCCTCACCCGGATCGCATCTGGCGATGCGATCCGACCTCTCCCCGCAAGCGGGGCGAGGTAAGAGTCTCCGTCATTGCGAGGAGCGAAGCGAACGAAGCAATCCAGAGTCACGCACGCGGCTCTGGATTGCTTCGCTTCGCTCGCAATGACATGGAGAGACATGCGTCCTCATTCCCGCGGCGCGATCTCGCCCGGGTTGTGCATCTCGTTGGCCCCCTCATCGAGCAGAGGGCGCAGGGAAAGCCGGGCGCTGGCTGCGCCCGTAGCACCGTGTGCGAAAATAGCAAAAGAGTGCACACGGCTTTGACAGGTACAGCCGAGGCATCCCGGCTTTCCCCGCGCAATGGTTTGACGGCTTATACGTGCTCTCCCCGGGGAACGGCCTTTCTTGCCCCCGTAGCCGGCGGGACTTACCGCCAGCGTAGCGCCAGGGTCGCGGCGCCAGGACCACACGACTTCACCGGCCGCCGCGAACGCTTCGTCTATACGGTTTGCACCGCACTGACGCCGCAGCGGCCCATCGCAACCCGCACCACGTTTCGTGACGATCGCGAAACGTCCCTCACGGTGGCGCGGGCTGGGCGGATTGATACCGCAAATCAGAATTCTTGTAAAGCGAAATATTTTTGGATTTTGGGGCTTGACACGATTCCGGTAAACCGAAGTGATTTGCCGGTCGTGCGGAATTGGCAACACCCTCCCCGTCATTCCGGGGCGCGCCTCTTGACGCGAGCCCGGAATCCATAGCCACAGGCGATCGTTGCTTCGAAGAAAGTCGTCCAACGGCGCGCTCCAGCGGCACGGTCACGGCGTATGGATTCCGGGCTCGCCGCTTCGCGGCGCCCCGGAATGACAAACAGAGAGAATTCACGCCGCCGGACGCGGCGACGGCAGCTCCTTCGCGGCAGTAGCCCGCGCGCTTGACCCGAAGCGGGCATAGAGCGCGGGCAGCACCAAGAGGGTCAGCAGCGTGGCGGTGAGCAGGCCGCCGATGACGACCGTTGCCAGCGGCTTCTGAACCTCGGCGCCGGTGCCTGTCGCAATCGCCATTGGAACGAAGCCGAGCGAAGCGACCAGCGCGGTCAGGATGACCGGGCGGAAGCGCGTCAGGGCGCCCTCGCGGATCGCGCGCGCTGGCTCGATCCCGGCTTCGATCAGGCTTCGTATCTGGGTCAGCATGACGAGCCCGTTGAGGACAGCCACGCCCGAAAGCGCGATGAAGCCGACGGCCGCCGAAATCGAGAACGGCATGCCCCGTAGCCACAACGAGGCGATGCCGCCGGTGAGCGCCAGCGGCACGGCGCTGAAAACCAGCAGGGCATCCCGCGCGGAGCCCAGGGCCCCCAGCAGCAGCAGGAAGATCAGCGCAAAACAGGCCGGCACGACGATGACAAGACGCTGACGGGCGACCGCGAAATTCTCGAACTGTCCGCCCCATTGCAGGAAGCTGCCGGACGGCAGACTGACCTGCTCGGCGACCTTGGCCTGCGCTTCCGCCACCAGCGAACCGATATCGCGGCCGCGCACCTCGGCCGTCGCCACGATGCGCCGCTTGCCGTTGTCGCGGCTGATCTGATTGGCGCCGACGGTCTGCTCGAATGACGCAATCGCGCTTAAGGGCACGGTCGGCGCGGCGGCATCGGCCCGCGTGCCGGGCAGCGGCACGGGCAGGTTCTGCAGGGCGGAGATATCATTGCGCAGGGCGTCGCCGAGCCGAACCACGATCTGGAAACGCCGGTCGCCCTCGAATACCAGACCAGCGACACGGCCACCGACCGCGGTCTCGACCAGATCCTGCACAGACGCCAGGCTCAATCCGCGCCGGGCGATCTCGGCCTTGTCGATGCGTATTTCGAGGAACGGCAGCCCGGCCGTCTGCTCGACCTTGACGTTCTCCGCGCCCTCGATGCCCCGCAGCACATCGGCAATGCGAGCGGCGGTGCGCTGCATCTGGTCGAAATCGTCGCCAAACACTTTTACCGCGAGGTCTTCGCGAACGCCGGCGATCAGCTCGTTGAAGCGCATCTCGATCGGTTGCGAGAAACCGACCTTGTTGCCGGGCAGCTTGACCGCTTCGGCCTCGATCTCCTTGATCAGTTCGTCCTTGGACATCGACGGATCGGGCCATTCGTCCTGCGGCTTGACGATGATGTAGGTGTCGGAGACACTTGGCGGCATCGGATCGGCCGCCAGATCCGGCGTGCCTATCCGCGAGAACACGAAGGCGACCTGCGGGAATTTGCTGATCTGCTTCTCGATCAATAGCTGCATGGCCTGCGACTGGGCGAGCGCCGTGCTCGGCACGCGCTTGACCTCCATGACGATGTTCTTCTCGTCGAGCGTCGGCGTGAATTCCTGACCGAGCCGGGAAAACACCAACAGCGCAGCCAGGAACAACACCGCGCCCAACGCAATCGGCGGCGCGGGCTGCGCAATCACCCGCGCGAGCAGCGGCGCGTAAGCTTCCTTCATCCCGTGAATGACGACGTTTTCGGCTTCCCGAACGGGCCGGGAAACCGCGATGGCTATCGCTGCCGGCACAAATGTCAGCGAGATCACGAAGGCCACCGCCAGTGCAATCATCACGGTCAGCGCCATCGGCTCGAAAGTCTTGCCCTCGACGCCGGTGAAGGCGAGTAGCGGGACATAGACCAGGATGATGATGATCTGGCCGTAAACGGTCGGGCGGATCATTTCGCTTGCGGAATCCCTGACGATGGTCAACCGCTCATCCAGCGCAAGCGCGCGCCCCAGCTTGCGCTGGCCCTCCGCGAGATGCCGCAGGCTGTTCTCGGCGATGATGACGGCGCCGTCGACAATCAGGCCGAAGTCGAGCGCACCTAGGCTCATCAGGTTGGCGCTGATCCTGGCGCCCAGCATGCCGCTTGCCGTGATCAACATGGTGACGGGGATGACGCAGGCGGTGATGATGGCGGCGCGGAAATTGCCGAGCAGCAGGAACAGCACCGCGATCACCAACGCCGCGCCTTCGGCCAGGTTGGTTGCGACCGTCTGGATCGTGGCGTCGACCAGCTGGGTCCGGTTCAGCACCGTGCGGGCGTGGATGCCGGGCGGCAAGGCCTTGGCGATTTCCCTGATCTTGGCGTCCGCCGCCGCCGCCACCGTCCGGCTGTTGCCGCCGATCAGCATCAGCGCGGTGCCGAGCACGACTTCGCGGCCGTTCATGCTGGCGCTGCCGGTGCGCAATTCCCTGCCGATGCCGACATCGGCAACGTCCCTGACGCGGACCGGGATGCCTGATCGCGTCGATATGACGATCTGCTCGATATCCTCTGCGTTCTCGACGCGGCCGCCGGCGCGAACGACGACGCCTTCGCCGTTTTGCTCGATGAAGTTGGCGCCGCGGCTGACATTGTTGGCTTCGATGGCCGCGATCACCTGTTGAAAGGATAGCCCGTAGGCGACGAACTTCTGCGGGTCCGGCTGCACCTGAAACTGCTTGACGAAGCCGCCGATGGCGTCGGCCCCGGCCACGCCCGGCACCGTCTTCATCTGCGGTCGCACGATCCAGTCCTGCACCGTGCGCAGGTAGACGGTGCGGTGGAAATCGTCAGCGAGACGCTCGCCCTCCGGCGTGAGATAGCTGCCGTCGCTTTGCCAGCCCGGCTCGCCGTCGCGAATCGGCGCGATCGCGCCGGGCGCTTCGTATTCGATCGCCCACCAGTAGATCTCGCCAAGGCCGGTGGAGACCGGGCCCATCTTGACCTCGACGCCGGGCGGCAGGTTCGGCTTGGCGTCGCCGATCCGTTCGGCCACCAGCTGGCGGGCGAAATAGATACTGGTGCGGTCGGCGAAGACAGCCGTGATCTGCGCAAATCCGTTGCGCGAGAACGAGCGGGTGGACTCCAGGCCCGGTATGCCCGCCAGCGAGGTCTCCAGTGCGACCGTGACCTGCTTTTCGATCTCGATCGGAGTGAGCGCAGGCGCTACCGCATTGATCTGCACCTGTACGTTGGTCACGTCAGGCACGGCGTCGATGGGAAGTTTCGTGAGCGACCAGATGCCGGCCGCCGACGTCACCAGGGTTGCCAGCACAACCAGCCAGCGCCTTCGCACCGAGAAAGCGACGATGTGCTCTATCATCATCAGTCCTCGTCGGCAGGTTTCGACAGCTCAGCCTTGAGCGAAAACGTGTTCGTCGTGGCGATGGTCTCTCCCGGGGACAGCCCCGACAGCACCTCGACAAGCCGTCCATCGCGCTCGCCGAGATTGACATCCCGCTTCTCAAAACCGTCGGCGGTCCGCACAAAGACGATCTTGCGGCCGTCCATGGTCTGGATCGCGGTGGCCGGAATGACGACAGCCGCCTGCTTTTGCGCCAGCGCAATCGCGGCGGTGACGAAAGTGCCCGGCCGCCAGGCGCGATCCGGATTTTCCAGCGTCGCCACCACCCGTGCGGCACGGGTTTCCTTGTCGAGCAACGGGCTCACGAACATGACCTGCGCTTTGGCCGCCTGCCCGTTGCGCGCCGAGACATCGACGCCCTGCTTCTCCCTGACCAGCGCGAGGTCCGCAGAGGGCACCGAGAGTTCTACCCAGACCCGGCTGAGATCGACGATGACGAAAAGTTCGGTTTCGAGATTGTCCCGGCCGACCGCCGTGCCGAGCTCGACCTTGCGCTCGACGAGACGCCCGGAGATCGGCGCGCGGATATATTGCTGGCGCAGCGAGCCTTCACTGGCTTTGGGAATTTCCGCTATCTCCCGGTCCTCGACGCCGAGCGCCATCAGCTTCTGGCGCGCGATGTCGAAGCGCATCGCCGACTGGGCGGCCGCGTTGCGCGACTTGATGTGCTGCTGCTCCGGGATGGCGCGCCCTTCCCACAGCAGCTTGTCGCGGCTGGCGAGATCCTGCTGCAGCTCGTTGGCGAGCCGTGCGGCAAGGTACTCGCTCTTGGCATCGGCAACCTCGCGGCTTTCCAGCACCGCCAGCACCTCGCCCTTGACGACGTCGTCGCCGATATTCTTGCGCAGCTCGGCGACCGTGCCGGCGAGCTTGACCGAAACATGCGCGACCCGGTCCGCATCGGGCACGACCGTTCCAGGCACGGTGAGACGCCTGGCGATGTCGCCCGGTTCCGCCTTCGCCTGCTCGATCTGAGCCAGCTTGATCCGCTCGTCGGTCATCGGAACCACCGGCTTGCGAACGGCGGACGCGTTTTTGACCTCGCCTTGCGGCGTTTCCTTTTTCGCGATGACGCCCGGCCGAAGCGTGGTCACCACGCCCGGCATCCAGACGGCAAACGCAACGCCCGCGGCGAACACCGCAAGCAGCAGAAGAATCCGTTTCATATGCGCCTTCCCTGCGCGCGGCTGTTTCGGCCTGGCGCGCGTGCTCGATCGATCAAAGCATGGGATGCTCCGCCGCCCTCGGCGGCAGAGCTTGTTCGGCCGTCAGGGCCGGATCAGGCGCGGGGTGGCTTGAAGGGAGAGGCAGGATCGGCCCCCTCGGGCAGGGGTGCGGCGGCAAAGCTATAGGGCCGCGTGACATATTCGATCAGCACCGCGTTGTCCTGCGGCGCGACCCCCGTGGCATGGGCAAGGCAATGATCGCCATGCGGCGCGTCCCAGTCGGGGGTGGCCTTGCCGGAAGTATCGCCACTCATCTGCACGGATGCGACGGTCACCGCGCCATGATCATCGTCAAATTCGCCCCAGTCATGGAGGAATGACAGCACCACGGCGAGCGAGGTCAGCACCGCGAGCACGCTGCGCCAGCGCCGTCGGCGCAGACGGGAAGAGCCGGGCTGAACTGCAAGGCTTGCTGCCATAAGGACCTAGTTAGCGCCGCCCGCCGGGGTTTACAAGGAAGAAGGCCACGATCTGGAACTCGAGCGCAGGGAGTGATCAGACTTCTCCTCTCTCAACTTTTCTGCTCCGCCAGCCCGATTGGGTGTAACCAAAACGGGTGAATGGCCGAACTCCTCCGTAAGGTAGGCATGACGACTACGGAAACAGAGCTCAAGGCACTTATGCTTGCCAGCCAAGGCGGCGATGCGGCGTCGCATCGCATGCTGCTCGATCGTTTGAGCAGACATTTGCGGGCCTACTACAAGGGCAAACTCGCAAGTTTTGGCAAAGGCGCGACGGAGGCGGAGGATTTGGTTCAGGAAGCGGTATTGGCCATTCATGTTCATCGCCACAGCTACGACCCGGCAGAGCCCTTGACGCCGTGGGTGTACGCGATCGCACGCTACAAGTTGATCGATTTCCTTCGGAGGTCGAAAACTTCACGCGCCGATGTGCCCCTTGACGAGGTCAACGATATCATCGCGCATGATGACCATTTCGCTGCGGAAAACAGCTATGACGTCAGGCGCTTGATCGCAAAGCTGCCGAAAAAAATGCAATGTGCCATAGGAGCTGTCAAACTGGATGGCTTGAGTGTCGCGGAAGCGGCGCAGAGATGTCGGCTCTCCGAACCCGCGGTGAAGGTCAGCATTCATCGCGGGCTCAAGGCGCTGGCGGACCTTATTGCCAAAGAGGTCAAGGCATGAACACGGACGAACTTGTTGCGGCGCTGAGCAGGCACGTCGAGCCGGTTGATCGCGGAGTGATCCGCCGGACCATCGGACTTGCCCTTGCCGCCGCCATCGTGGTGTCGCTCGGCTTGATGGGGCTGTGGCTGGGCGTGCGCGCCGATTTCATGACTGCCCATGCCGCCGCCTTTCTCGTCGCCAAGATCGCCTTTGCGATCGCGATCGTTGGTATCGCGTCGATCTATTTGTTCCGGCTGGCGCGCCCCGGAGGGGAGAGCAGGACGGTTTCGCTCTGGGTCATGGCGCCGTTTGCGGCCGCCATTCTTCTCGCGATCGCCAGCCTTGGAGTCGCGCCGCATTCGCATTGGAACAAGATGATCCTGGATGACGAATGGCTGGAATGCCTCTTGTCGATACCGATCATCGCGATTGTGCCGTTTGCCGTCCTGGTGTGGGCGGTGCGAAAAGCTGCTCCGACGGATCTCGTTCGCACCGGTGCCTTTACCGGCCTCGTTGCCGGCGGTGTGAGTGCGGCGGCGTACGCGCTGCACTGCACCGGCGACTCGGTGCCGTTCGTCGCCGTGTGGTACGGCGGCACGATCGTGCTCTGCACGGTGGCTGGGGCGCTGTCTGGACCTCGGCTGCTGCGTTGGTGACTCGTCAGCGATTCGTCGTTTGACGGAATCAACACGAACGCGTCAGTTCAACCTCCGGCGCATCCCGTCGGAGTGATTGCGAACGGGAGCGCCGCGCGATGATCAAGAACGAAGATATTTGATTGCCGACGCGATCCCAAGCACCGCAAAAGTGAGGATGGCGAGGTGATAAATTCCCATCGCCAGCATCATGCCGGTTCCCATTGTACTCATATCCATCATCATGAACCGCTCCGCGTGCGTTCCCCCGAATGGACCGCGTTTAAACGAGCGTCCAACGGGAACGTTCCTCTTGGCTCGTTCAACGGTGTGCAATAGGAGAGCGCGGCGCTTGTTGCGACGCCATCTCACGTCCCTGTGAACCTGTAACCGCCCACTGAGCCCCTCCGAACTCATTTGAAGAAGCACACAGGATGCGCTTCCAACCAAGATGGAGCCGGGACTATGCTTAAGAAGAGCCTTCTCACCATTTCGTTCTTGCTGCCGCTCGCAGTGCTGACTGCGACCGCGCACGCGGGCTCGACCATTACCGACAAGAGCTACTGGCCGAACGAGGCGAGGCGCAGTGCGCAATACACGGGTTCGGCGCAAGACCGCGTGAATTCTGCGTTTGCGTACGACCGCGGTGTATCCACCGCAGCGCCCGCCGCCGCGGTTTCGAATGAGGATCAATCGGCCTGGCGCTACCAGGGTGGCCCGAAATCGCACTAGCGGCGATTCAGCGGCGTCCGCGCAAGGGACTGCGGATGAATCAACATCCGCAGCCCTTTTCAGAACCGAACCAGAGGAACATCCCATGGTTATCAGTCAACAGAACTTCACCACAGCGAAGAATTTCTTCGATGCGGGGCGCAACAAGCTGGGCGATTATCTGGATCGATATCGACTGGTGCTATATCCGACGCTTGGAGCTGTCGTCGCGTCCGGCATCGCCTATAACTGGCACTGGCTGACGACCGCCGAACTGGTGCGCCTGGTGACTGCGCTGCCCTGCCTGCTGATGATGTACAAATGCCTGACGTGCGGAACGAGCCAGGGGGATCGCAGGGTGGACCAATCTCGGCGGGCGACCGAGCCGGCTGATTGATCTGTCTCACGTCAAAAAAGCGGCGATATGGTTTAAAAAGACCGGACGAATCGCGGTCACATCGGCCAAATCCTCCGGTTTTGGCGAAATCGTGATCTCGCTGCGGTTTGCGGTTTGCGGGCGGGCGTGGGAAACTGGTTCCATGAGTCCAAGACGGCTTTTCAACCTTCTGATCGCGCTAACCGTGGCGGCGGGACTGCTGTCCGCGCCGTTTGCGGCGCCCGCGGTTGCGAAGTCGTATCATGCTGCCGTCGCCGAGGCGCACGCGGTGGCGGGCGGGATGCAGATCAAGGCCGGCGACATGCCGTGCTGCCCGGACGAGGGCAAGTCGCAAGGCTGCGACTCCTGTCCGCTGCTCGCGTTGTGCTCCCTGAGCACGCCGATATCGCCGCCGTCAGGTGCCTCTGTGCTTGCACCCGGCGAGACCGCGCAAACTTCCTTTGCCTTTCCCGACGATCTCTTGATCGACGGTCTTGCCGCCCGTCCGCCTGATCATCCTCCCCGAACGAACGTCTGACCGGCGCTAGCTGCGTCGGATCGCCGTCGCGCGCCGCCGTAATCGGCCGCGCGCATTGGCATGCCGCCTGCCGCGGCAGGTCAGATCGTTCGAGGACAAGACAATGAAGACTTCCACTTTCGCGCGCGCCGCTCTCCTGGCGCTGACCGGCCTTGCCACGGCCGCGCCGGGTACGGCTTTCGCCGACATCAAGGACTATGAATTCCAGCTCGTCGCTCCGACCGTGCAGGTCGGCCCCGACCGTGTGTTCACCGTCCGCTTGCTGAACAAGAAGACCGGCAAGGCCGTGCCGGATGCCGTCATCTTCGCGACCCGTCTCGACATGGCGCCTGACGCCATGGAAGAGATGGTGACGAAGGTCGTGCCGGTCCCGGCCGGAGAGCCGGGCACCTACAGCTTCAAGGCACGCTTTTCCATGGAAGGGCGCTGGCAGCTCTCGCTCGGTGCCAAGGTACAGGGCGAGACCGGCACGGTCGAAAGCAAGCTCGTCATGAAGGCGACGCCATGACACCCGGGAGCGGCAATATCAGCTCGGCCGTGATCGGGGCCACCATGGCGCTGCTGTGGTTGTCTTCGGCGCACGCTGCCGAGCAAAATCTGCCGGGCGCGACCGTGGAGAGCGTCGTCGCGCTCGCCAGGCGCGCCAACCCGACAATTGCAGCAGCGGCGCTCGAATTCGACGCGGCGATCCACAAGATTGGAACGGCGGGGGTGCTGTCCGATCCCACCCTTATCCTGGAAGCTTGGGACGTCAATCGACTGGGCGTAGGGCAACGCCGCGTTGGTCTCGAGCAGCAAGTCAAGCTCTGGGGCAAGTATGGTTTGGAGCGCGATATCGCCCGGTCCGAAGCCGACGCCGCAAAATTCCAGGGGCGCGCCACCGTGACGGAGCTGATCGCGCAGGTGGTCGCCGCCCACGGTGAATACAACGCGGCGTATGAGGCCGTCGGAATCGCGACTGAAATCCAGCGGCGATACGACGACATACTTGGATTGTTGCGGACGAGATACGGCGCAACGTCGGTCGATCGGCAGGACGTGATCAGGGCGGAGATTGAAGCGGCGACGGCGGAGGCCGACCTTATCCGCCGGCAAGGTGAACTCAAAGCCTCGGCCGCGAGGCTGAACGCGCTGATCGGGCGGCCGTCCCTCGCTCCCTTGGCGACGCCCACCGGTTTCAGGTCCGTCAAGGCGATCAGCCTCGCGCAGGCGCAGGCACTCGCGCGCTCGGCGAATCCGATGCTGGCTCTCGCGGGCGCGCAAAGCAACTCGGCTGCGCAAACCAAGTCCCTCACCGACCTCAATTTCTATCCTGACGTAACGCTCGGCGCGAAATACGTGCAGCGGCCCGGCACGGATGACACCGGAGAATTCATGGTCGGATTCAAGTTGCCATTGCAATACGAAGTCAAGAATGCGGAGCAACAAGCGGCTGGTGCGCGGCTTGGCGCTGCGCAGGCCCGCGGTGAGGCGCTGCGTCTGCGGATCGACGGACAGATCGCCGACGCCTGGTTCGGCGTCGATGCGCTCCGCAAGGTCGTGCAGCTCTACGCGTCGCGCCAGCTTCCACCCGCTCGCTCGTCGGTGGAGAACGCACGCAACGCGTTCCAGTCCGGCTCTGTCGATATCGCATTGCTCTTCGAGGCGGAGCGAAGGCTTCGAACGGTGCAACTCGACCTGTTGAAGCTCAAGGTGGAGCTGCAGGCGAAATACGCTGACATGGAACGTTTGGCGGGAGGCTCGCTGTGAACCGGTTAGTGAAGGTGATCCCGACCGCAGGCGTGGCGCTAGCCGCCGCAATCGCCTGGTTTGCCGTCGGCCAATCGAATTCTCCACATTCAGGATGGCTATCCACCGTGCTGCCTGCGGTTGCAAATCAGAGCAAATCCGAGGCGACGGCTGCGCCGCTGTACTACCGCGACCCCGACGGCAAGCCGTTATATTCGCTGACGCCGAAGAAGACGCCCGATGGGCGCGACTACGTAGCTGTGCCCAAAGGCGACGACATCAGCTTCGATGATCCGCCCGCGCCGCAGCCAAAGGCGTCGGCCGAGGGACCGCGCAAGATCAAGTACTACCGCAACCCGATGGGCCTGCCGGACACCTCGCCGGTGCCGAAGAAGGATTCGATGGGGATGGACTACATCGCCGTCTATGAAGGCGAGGACAGCGACGACGGCTCGGTGAAACTGTCGCCGGGCAAGATCCAGCGCACCGGCGCCAGGTCCGAACCGGTCGCGCGGCAAGTGGTGCGCTCGATCGTGCGCGCGCCCGGCACGGTTCAGGAGGACGAGCGGCGCATCTCGGTCGTGGCGTTGCGTTTCGAGGGATTTGTCGAAAGCGTCGCCAATGTGACCACCGGCGAGCACGTGCACAAGGGGCAAGTGCTCATGAACGTGTACAGCCCCGCGCTCTCGGCGGCGGCAGCCGAATATCTTTCCGCCATCAATGCCGGCGCCACCGGCCAGGCGCTGAAGGGCGCGCGCCGCAGGCTGGAGAATCTCGCGACACCCGAGCCCGCGATCAAAGAGCTGGAGCGGACGCGGGAAATCTCGCTTTCGATTCCCTGGCTCGCGCCGCAGGACGGCGAAATCCTCGAGCGCAATGCCGTGAACGGCATGCGGGCCGCCCCCGGCGACGTGCTGTTCCGGATCGCGGATCACCGCCTGGTCTGGGTGCTGCTCGACGTGGCCGAACGCGATCTCGCGCAAGTCGGCACCGGCACGAAGGTGACCATCCGGCCGCGTGCGCTGCCCGGGCAGACCTTCGCCGGCACGGTGGCGCTGGTCTACCCGCATCTCAACACGCAGACTCGGACCGCGCGCATCCGCATCGAGGTGCCCAATCCCGACGAGACGCTGCGGCCGGAAATGTATGTCGATGCCGAGATCGAAACCGGCACGCCGGGCGAGGTGCTCGCCGTGCCGGAAAGCGCGGTGCTCGACAGCGGCGCGCGCCAGGCGGTGCTGGTCGACAAGGGTGAAGGCCGCTTCGAGCCGCGCGAGGTAAAACTCGGACGCCATGGCGGCGGCTATGTTGAGATCACAGACGGCGTCAAGGAAGGCGAAGTGGTCGTCACCTCGGCCAACTTCCTGATCGACGCGGAGAGCAACCTGAAGGCGGCGCTGAAGGGATTCGCCGAAGCCCCCAATCCGCAGGCCGATCAACCGGTCAGTCACGAGGCCCATCGATGATCGCCCGCATCATTGCCTGGTCGGCCCGCAACCTGCTGCTCGTCCTGTTCGGCACCGGCTTTGCCGCCGCGGCCGGACTGTGGGCGCTCACCCATATGCCGCTCGATGCCATTCCGGATCTCTCCGACACCCAGGTGATCGTCTACACCGAATATTCCGGGCAGGCGCCGCAGGTGATCGAGGACCAGGTCACCTATCCCCTGACATCGGCGATGCTGACGGTGCCGAAGTCGAAAGTGGTGCGCGGCTTCTCGTTCTTCGGCGTGTCGTTCGTCTATGTGATCTTCGAGGACGGCACTGACCTCTACTGGGCGCGCTCGCGCGTGCTCGAATTCCTCAACGGCGCGGCCTCGCGGCTGCCGGCGGGCGTGACGCCGAGCATCGGCCCGGACGCCACCGGCGTCGGATGGGTCTACCAATACGCGGTGATGTCGAAGGCGATGAATCTCGCCGAGACGCGCACCATCCAGGACTGGAATCTCAGATTTGCGCTCGCCAAGGCCGAGGGCGTCGCCGAGGTCGCCAGCGTCGGCGGCTTCGTCCGGCAATACAATGTCGTGCTCGATCCACAGCGCATGCGCGATCTCGGCATCACCATGCAGCGGGTGCGCGACGCGATCCGCGCCAGCAATGCCGACGTCGGCGGCCGCACCGTCGAATTGTCCGAGTTCGAATATGTCATTCGCGGCAAGGGCTATTTGAAAAGCACCGACGATCTCGGCAGCATCGTGCTCAAGACCGAGCGGGGCACGCCCGTGCTGGTGCGCGACGTCGCCCGCGTCGAGCTTGGACCTGACGAACGGCGCGGCATCACCGAGCTCAATGGCGAAGGCGAGGTCGCAAGCGGCATCATCCTGCAGCGCTTCGGGGTGAACGCGCTCGACGTGATCGATAATGTCAAGAAGCGGTTCGCCGAGATCGCCTCGAGCCTGCCGAAGTCGGTCGAGATCGTGCCGGTCTATGACCGCTCCAACCTGATCTACGCCGCGATCGACACCTTGAAGCGCACGCTGTTCGAGGAAAGCGTCGTGGTGGCGCTGGTCTGCATCGTGTTCCTGCTGCATGTGCGCAGCGCGCTGGTCGCGATCCTGATGCTCCCGGTCGGGGTGCTGATGGCGTTCGCGGCGATGAAATTCTTCGGCATCGGCTCCAACATCATGAGCCTCGGCGGCATCGCGATTGCCGTCGGCGCCATGGTGGACGCCGCGATCGTCATGATCGAGAACGCGCACAAGCATCTGGAGCGCGCCGAGCCGGGCAAGTCGCGCGTCACGATCCTGATCGAGGCGGCCTCCGAGGTCGGGCCGGCGCTGTTCTTCAGCCTGTTGATCATCACCGTCTCGTTCGTGCCGATCTTTACACTGGAATCGCAGGAGGGCCGGCTGTTCTCTCCGCTTGCCTTCACCAAGACGTTCGCGATGGCGGCCGCAGCGCTGCTGTCGGTGACGCTGGTGCCGGCGCTGATGGTGATCTTCGTGCGCGGCAAGATCATTCCCGAGCACAAAAACCCGATCAACCGCGTGCTGATCTGGCTCTACCGGCCGCTGATCCGCGGCGTGTTGCGCGCCAAGACCGCCGTCATCCTGGCCGCTGTCGCCGTACTCGCGATCACGATCTGGCCGGCGCGCCAGCTCGGCACCGAATTCATGCCCAATCTCAACGAGGGCACGCTTCTGTACATGCCGACGACGCTGCCCGGCATCTCCGTGACCAAGGCGGCCGAGCTGATGCAGACCCAGGACCGCATAATCCGTTCGTTCCCGGAGGTGGATTCGGTCTACGGCAAGGCCGGGCGCGCCTCGACCTCGACCGATCCGGCGCCCACCGAAATGTTCGAGACGGTCATCAACCTCAAGCCGAAGGATCAATGGCGCAGTGGCCTCACCGTCGACGGCCTGATCGCCGAGATGGACAAGGCGCTGCAGTTTCCCGGCGTCTCCAACGCCTGGACCATGCCGATCAAGGCGCGCATCGACATGCTCTCGACCGGCATCCGCACGCCGGTCGGCGTCAAGGTGATCGGCACTGATCTTGCCGAGATCGACCGGCTCGCGAGGCAGGTCGAAGCCGTGCTGCGCACGGTGCCCGGGACGTCCTCGGCCTATGCCGAGCGCGTCATCGGCGGCTACTATCTGGAAATCGTGCCGGACCGCGCGGCGCTCGCGCGCTACGGCATCATGGTGCAGGACGTGCAAGATACCATCGCAACGGCGCTCGGCGGTCAAAGCGTGACGACGACCGTGGAAGGCCGGCAGCGCTTCACCGTCAACATGCGCTATCCGCGCGATCTGCGCGACAATCCGAAGAAGATCGCCAGCGACATCCTCGTCCCGATGCCTGCCGGCGGCGCGGTGCCGCTCGGCGAAGTCGCGACCGTGCAGCCGGCGCGGGGTCCGACGACGATCCGCACCGAGAACGCGCAGCTTGCGACCTATATCTATGTCGACATCCGCGACCGCGACCTCGGCGGCTACGTCGCCGATGCGCGGCGCGCCGTGCAGGCCAGCGTCGCGTTTCCGCCGGGCTATTATGTGACCTGGAGCGGGCAGTACGAATATCTGGAGCGGGCGATGGCACGGCTGAAGATCGTGGTGCCGGCGACGCTCACGATCATCTTCCTATTGCTCTATCTCAACTTCCGCTCCATCGCCGAGACCATGATCGTGATGCTGTCGCTGCCGTTTGCGCTGGTCGGCGGGTTCTGGCTGATGTGGTGGCTCGGCTTCAATTTGTCGGTCGCGGTTGCGGTCGGCTTCATTGCGCTGGCCGGCGTTGCCGCCGAGACCGGCGTCGTGATGCTGATCTATCTCAACCACGCGCTGGAGGAGATCAGGCAGCGCCGCACCGCCGAAGGCCGCGCGCTCAGCCGCGATGACCTGCACGAAGCGATCATGGAGGGCGCGGTCGAGCGGGTGCGGCCGAAGATCATGACGGTGGTCGCCATCATGGCCGGGCTGTTGCCGATCATGTGGAGCTCCGGCACCGGCTCGGAAATCATGCAGCGCATCGCCGTGCCGATGATCGGCGGCATGATCTCCTCGACCTTGCTGACGCTGATCGTCATCCCCGCCATCTTCGGGCTGGTGAAGGGCGCGGCGCTGCAGCGCAGCCCGGCGCCGGCAACAGTGGCGGCCGGCGCGCCGTCATCATAGGACCGATGTCAGGTCGCGACGGCGGGCATCTTCAGTTCGCCGCGCGACTGGCGTATCACCACAAACGCGCCCTGCAGCGCGAGGCCGGCCATGCAGGCGGCGACGATCACGTCTGGCCAGCCGGTACCGGTGCCGAAGACACCCAGCGCCGCCAGCAGCACGGCGATATTGCCGAGCACGTCGTTACGGGTGCAGATCCAGGCGGAGCGCATGTTGGCGTCACCCTTGCGATACGCCCACAGCAATCCGAACGAGGCAAAGTTGGCGAGCAGCGCCGCGACGCCTACGGCGCCCATGGCAAAGGCGCTTGGCAGCGTGCCATGGGCGGCATGCCAGACCACCATTGCGCACACCCACAGGCCGAACGCGGCCATGGTGATCCCCTTGGCCAGCGCGGCCGAGGCGCGATAGCGCAGCGCCATGCCGACCACGAACAGGCTGATGGTGTAATTGGCGGCGTCGCCGAGAAAATCGAGCGCGTCGGCCTGCAACGAGGCCGAGCCAGCCGCAAGGCCCGCGCCGATCTCGACGCAAAACATCGCCGCATTGATGCCGAGCACGGTCCAGAGGACGCGGCGATAGCCTGCATTGCCCCGGTTGCGGTCGAGGTTCAGCGGCGGAGGTGTGCAACAAGCGTCAGCCATCGGCGCAAGGTTACGTCGGTACGCTCTGTTATACAATCACAGTCCGTAGGATGGGTTGAGCGCAAGCGAAACCCATCACCCTTGTTGCGGAGCCACGATGGGTTTCGCGTTCGCTCAGCCCATCCTGCGGGCCTGTTACGCGGCGCGGCGCGGCGTGTGCGGTGTCGTTGCGGCGGAGGTCGCGCTCTCGTCGGCCACGCCGACGCGATGACGGTAGACCATCTCCCAGCCCTTCCAGCCGGTGAACAGCAATCCGCCGACCGCGATCAGCGACAGCACGAGGCCCGTCGGCACGATCGCTGATTTGCCGCCGCTATAGCGCATGTACCAGTTGGCGGCCTCGATCAGCACGATGAGGACGTTGCCGCCGGCGTGCCACCAGGCGTCGGTGAGATTGAAGATGCGGTTGTCGCCGAACACGTCGATCAGGCCCATCACGGCGGCGAGCAGCGCCATGACGATGCCGGCGCCGAGCAGCCACATCGCCGTGGTGGCGACGGCCTCGCTGCCGTTGCGCCAGAACGCGAGGTCGCAGACCAGTGTCGCGACGAAGAAGGCGACCGGGAACGGAATCAACATGGGATGGATGGGATGGCCCGCAATGCTTGCGGTGCTACGGGGATTTGGCATGGGAACCTCCAGCTGAAAAAGTGTCCCATGTTCAACGTGCGCTGATCGTGCACGTTCCTGTTGCGACGCCGCGAAATGCCCGCGTTTCAGGCCGGAATCGCGTCTTGCGGGCAATTGGTCAGCCGCGCCGGCACGCCTACCGCGGTGCAGCCAGCCGGCACATCGCTTGTAACGACGGCGCCGGCGCCGATCTTGGCGAAATCCCCGATGCTGATATCGCCGATCATGCTGGAGCCGGAAGAAAGATAGGCGCCGCGGCCGATCCGTGGGGCGCGCGCCGGAGCGTCCGGCTTCCGCCCGATGGTGACGTTCTGCAGGATCGTGACGTCGTCGCCGATCACTGACCGCGCGCCGATGATGATGCCGGTGGCATGGTCGAGGAACACCGCGGTGCCGATCGAGGCCGAGGGATGAATGCTGACCTGCAGCCGCTCGGAGGACGCGCTCTGCATCATCAGCGCGAGATCGGTGCGGCCGCGCCGCCAGTGCCAGTTCGAGACACGCCAGGCCTGCAGGGCGACGAACCCCTTGAAGTTCAGCAGCGGCGGCAGCAACGCGGTGACCGCGGGATCGTGGCGCACGATACCCTGCAGATCGAGGCTTGCAGCTTCGACGAGTTCGGGCGCGGCCGCGAAGGCCTCGTTGGCGACGCGGGTGAATCGCGCGCGCTCCTCGTCGCTGGCACCGAGCCGCTGCCCGATCTGCAGCGCCAGCGCGCTGCCGAGACCAGGATGATCGAGGATGGATCTCGATAACGATTGCGCGAGCACGGGATCGGCAGCCGCGATCGCTTCTGCCTCGCGGCGGATTGATTGCCAGAGCTGTTCGGCGAAAGCCATTGCGCGCCATCCTCCGCTAGACGGGGAATGTAGGATGGGTTGAGCGCCAGCGAAACCCATCACTCCCGTCATTCCGGGGCGCGCCATTTGGCGCGAGCCCGGAATCCATACTCCCCGGTGGTGGTTATGGATTCTCAGGGGCGCAATTGCGCCCCATAGCTCGCCGCGGAGCCTGTCATCGGGCGCGCGTTCGCGCGACCCGTTGGCGGCGCCCCGGAATGACGAAAAGAGAGAGAAATCGCCCCTTGACGAGAATCGGAAATTCGGCAATATTGTCCGTGCGTGACGATCGCACCTGCCCCCAAAGGGCAGCTTAAGGCCGCCCAGGGCTTCGCCCGGCGGCCTTTTGCATTTCTGGGGCACCCCAACAGCGACGTTTGTACGCTTGACGTATATCGTCACGGCCACTGTCTTTACGCTCGATGATCCTGAGCTTCCGGGAAAGCGCACCGAGTGGTTCGCTAGCGGCGAATTCGTAGCGGCATTCAAGGGCTTCGAACGGCAAGGCTGGAAGCGGCTGGAGATTCTCGAAGCGGCTGGCTCGCTGGCCGACCTCGCAGGCCTTCAGCAACCGGCTGGAAGCCCTGAAAGGCGATCGTGCCGGTCAATATTCAACCCGCATCAACCAGCAATGGCGAATCTGCATCCAATGGCCGAAATCAGCACTGGGGCCGTCGAACGTGGAGATCGTGGATTATCATTGAGAGAACAGAACGATGTCACGTCCTGCAATCCACCCCGGTGAAATCCTCGCCGACGAACTGAGCGAACTCGAGATCACGCCGACCGAACTGGCGCGGCAGATTGCGGTGCCGCCAAATCGAATTTCGCAGATCATTCAGGGCAAGCGGGCCATCACGGGCGACACTGCGCTTCGGCTCGGACATTGGTTCCAGACCAGCCCGCAGTTCTGGCTCAACTTGCAATCCGCCTACGATCTGCGCGTCGCCAGCAAGCAAGTTGGGCGGAAGGTGGCAGAGCTTCCAACCAGGCTCGGCAAGCGCCAAGCCCGCGCATAACAAACCGCCCGTCTGCTTTCGCAAACGGGCGGCTCGTTGCCGTTCAGGACTTTGGGGGCTTATGCCTGAAGGCTAGCTCTTTTAGTGGGCACGATCTTGATCGGAAAGCCGGTGCCCACTTTTCCGGATCGTGCCGTTAGCTCTGCGGCGGCTGGTCGTTCGGCGGCGTCGGGCGGTTCTTGTGCTGCGCCATGAACGCGTCGAACTCTTCCTTGTCCTTGGCGTGGCGCAAGCGGGCCAGGAAATCCCGAAACTCCTGCTGCTCTTCCTCGAGACGGCGCAGCGTTTCGGCGCGGTACTCGTCGAAGGCGCGGTTGCCGCTCGACGGCGGGCCAAAGCCCCAGCCGCTGCGCTCCATGCGGCCGCGCATGCGGTCCATCTTGTACTGCATCCGCTCCATCTTGTTGGCCCAGCGATCGCGATCGTGGTGACTCCAGCACGCCATTTTTCTGCTCCCGAGTGTAAAAAAGAGAAGGGCAAGTCCGATCGGCCACCAGATGATGAAGCCGAGGATCGTCACGGCGATCCAGCCCGGATGCCATGGCGTATCGAGCATGTGCGGACGGTAGTACTCCTCCCCCTGGGGGGTCGGGCCGCGCCAGCGATTGACATCTGCGGTGTAGGCCATTTCCCTTCTCCATCACGGCATCACGCCGTTGTGAATGTAAATAACATTTACATAGATAGCTCAACCATCGGGATTGTCAAGCGGGCCTCCGGACGCGCCCGCGAACTTATTTTTGGAACATTATTTCGCCCGGCCCCAAGGACCTGAAGGCGGTACCGGCGGCGGCTCGGCGGATTTCGCAGCCCCCTGCTCGCGGCGATCAGTCGGGAAGCCGAGGCCGCGCAGATAGATCAGCACTTCGGCTTCCAGGAGATCTTCCGGCGACATCGGCAGCTTGCGGCGCGCCGCATCGCCGCGCCCGAACAGCGAGGCGACGCCATGCGACATCGCCCAGATGTGCAGCGCCATCATCATCGCTGGCGGCCGCGGCGTGCCCGGCGGCGCGAGTGCCGCGAGCCGTTCGGCTGCGGCACGGATGATGGCAAACGCGCGCTCACTTGCTGCAAGCAGCGTGGGATTGGCGTCTGATGGCAGGCCGGATTCGAACATGGCCGAATAGAACGCCGGCTCCTCGCGGGCGAAGCGCAGATAGGCTTTTCCCACGCGCTCGAACGCGGTGACGGTGTCGGGACGCCCATCATCCCAGGCTTGCGTGAGCAAAGCCTCGAATTGCTCAAACCCGCGCTGGGCGATGCTGGCGAGCAGCTCGTCGCGGTCGCGGAAATGGCGATACGGCGCAGCCGGGCTGACGCCGGCCATGCGCGCGGCGTCAGCGAAGGTGAACCCGGCCGCGCCCTTCTGCGCGATCAGGTCGAGCGCCGCCTGTAGCAGCGCCTCCTTCAGGTTGCCGTGATGATAGCCGCGTTCGGTGCGGCGTTGATCTTTGCGCCAGCTCATGTGAAAGACTCTTACATGAGCCGGGCGTAAAGGTCACTAGCGGGCGACTGCGGCAATCACCCTGTTTAATGAACGTTAACCTGCGGGATTAATCGAGATTAACCCGCGGGAATCGCCAGCACCGGCATGATTTCCACGCGCTCGCCGGGGAAGTGGGTGAAGTGCGGGTGGTTCTCGAACATTTTTGCCGCGGCCTCATGCGAGGCGGCGCGCACCACGGTGAAGGCGCCGAGCTCGTTGGCGATGTCGGTGACGCCCTTGGCGTCGACCTGCTTGGTCTTGCCGAGCGGCCCGCCCATTTCGAGGATGGCGCCCTGGTGCTTTGCCACCCAGGCCTTCCAGGCTGCGATGCCCTCATGCTCCTTCTTCTGCCGCTCGGCTTGCGGCAGCGCGTTCCAGGCGGCCATCCTCGGGCTCTCCTTGCTGCCGAGGAAGACGGCGAGATAGGTGTCATTGCTCATGAAATCTTCTCCCTTGCGTTGATGGGGTCGCGGTGAGCGCTCAACGTCGTCGAGCCGCCCTGCCCTGTAACGTCGTGAAATCGGCGGCGACGCGCTGCATCTCCGCCGGGTAATCGGCGACTTCGTGCACCTGGCGGATCTCGATGATCTCGTTTTCGGCGCCCGGGCATTTCTTCGCCCACGCGATCGCCGCCTGAAGGGAATCCACCTCGATCATCCAGTAGCCGCCCAGCACTTCCTTGGATTCGGTGAACGGCCCGTCGGTGACGACGGGCTTGCCGGTGGCGAAGGAGACCCGCGCGCCCATCGAGGGCGGATGCAGGCCGTCGAGCGTGATCAGCACGCCCGCGTTCCGCAGTTCTTCGTTGTAGCGCATCATCGCGGCCATCCGCTCCGGATCGTGCTTCACATCCGGCGGCGCGCTCTCGTAGCCGAGCGGGATCATCAGCATCATGAATCGCATGGTCTGCTTCCTGTCAGTTGCTGTCATTCTGGGGCCCGCGAGATTGCGCCCCTGAGAATCCATGACCACCATCGTGAGTATGGATTCCGGGCCCGCGCCAAGAGGCGCGTCCCGGAATGACGAAGGAAAGAGCATCACCCGACCTGCGCGCGCAGGCGCTGCTCGCGCTCGCGCAGCTCGGGGGTCAGCGCCTCGCCGAAATCGTCTGCGGTGAAGACCTGGCGGATGTCGATCTCGTCACCGGGGCCGAACGGCGCGCGCTTCATCCAGCCGATCGCTTCGTCGAGAGACTTGGTCTCGATCAGCCAGAAGCCGGCGATCAGGTCGCCCGACAGCGGGAAGGGCCCCTTGCTGGCCGCGGCCTGGCCACCGCCGGCATATTTGATGCGCGCGCCGCGCGAGGTCGGATGCAACCCCTCGCCCGCCTTGATCACGCCGGCCTTCGCCATCTCCTCGTTGAAGGCACCCATCGCGGCCAGCATTTCCGTGCTCGGCATGACGCCGGCCTCGCTATCCTTGCTCGCCTTCACAATCACCATGAATTTCATCGTCCGCTCCATCTGGAACCCGGCCTGTTCCTGCTGCCGGCGCTCGTCACTATGACGAACGGGGTTTTGCGGCACCGACATGGCCCTGGAAATTATTTCGCAGATAATCTCTAGCCGGCCGCATCACCGTGCCGTGAGCTGCAACGGGCACGCCATCGGCCGCGGATTCGCGGGAGCGCTCGGCAGAAAATGTCGAGCGCCAGTCGGCCTGCTGACGGCTGCCGCCACTCACTTTCGCCGTTGCACGAGCAAGTGCGCCGCGCGGCCGGCCGCCTGGGCGTAAGCGGCATCGCGATGCAGCAGTATCTGCGTGACAGCTCCATCGACAAGGACCATCAAGCTGCGGGCCAGGGCGTCGCAATCGCGATGACCTTCGGCCGCGAGGCTGTCGCGCAGCCATTCCTCGAATCCCCTTTTGTGGGCACGGGCGATCTTCAAGGCCGGATGGTGAGGGACATTGGCCAACTCGCCGGTGGCGCGCACGAACCCGCATCCCTTCCAGGTCGGCGATTTGGCGCAGCGGCCGAGTCGTCGAAACATCCGCTCCAGGCGTTCAGCGAGTGTGCCCTCGTTTCCGGCCCATTGCCGGAAGCGCTCAAGTGTCGGGCGATCTCTTGCCTCGAGATATGCGGCAATCAGTTCGTCCTTCGATCGAAAATGATAGTAGAGGGTCTTCTTGGTGATTCCGGCCTTGGCCGCGATGTCGTCGACGCTCACCGGGCGCAACCCCTCCGCGTAGAACAGTTCGTCAGCCGCCGCCAGAATGTCCCGGCGCGTCATGCTGGAGTCACGTGCCATGGCCTGTTCCTTCGTTTCGACGCGCGCAATGTATACTCACCAGTGAGTATCATAACGGACTCGCACGGTCTACGTTCCCTGCTCGACCCCGGGGGGCCAACCCCAACTCAGGAGGACGGAACATGCCTCAGGTCAACATCCAGGTGATCGGCAAGACACCCTCAGACGTTCAAAAGTCGACGATCTTCGCCCAGGTCACGGATCTCATGGTGGACGTGCTGGGACGCACGCGAAAACTCGTGGTGGTTTCGCTCAGTTCGGTACCCGCCTCGGACTGGGCCGTTGGCGGAGATGCCTGCAAGGACGGCGGGCTTGCAGGCGTTCAGGTCGTCATTCGGATCATTGCGGGTGCGAACTCCGATGAGCAGAAGTCGCGAATGATCGCCGAGACAACCAAAGCTCTGCGCAAGGAGCTCGGTGATCCCGTCATGCCTCTCTATGTCACGTTCGACGAAGTGCCGGTTACAGCGTGGGGATACGATGGGCGCACGGTGGCGGAGATCGCCGCGGCGAGGGCGGCGTCGTAAGGCGTCTTAGGACGATTCCCACCGCCGGATGACGTCGCTGGCCCCTTCCAGCGTCTGCTCGAAGATCGGCGAGGCCAGCACTGCATGGATGTGCAGCGTGGTGGTGCCGGCGTTACGGAACCCGTGCAGGCGGCCGGCGGGCACCAGCAGGGCCTGGCCGGCCGCCACATGCACACGCTCGCCGTCCATCCACATCTCGGCCTCGCCCTCGCGCACCGTCAGCACTTCCTCGCACGGGTGCGAATGGGTCGGCGCGCCGTGACCGGGCGCGACCCACTGCTCGAAGATGCAGAGTTGTGCCGCGCCGGTTTGCGCCGAGGTGACCATGCGGGTTTCGACGCCTGCACGCCACTGCTCCAGGGCGCGGTCGCGGGGTTCGATGATGTTCATGGACTGGCTTCCCGGCTGAACAAACCTGCCCTAAGAGAGCAGACGCGGCGCGTTCGCGCCAGTGAGCCCATTCACATAGTTCGGGAACGCCAATGCCTCCCTCCCCGTCCAAAGTCGCCCTCGTCACGGGAGCCGCGCGCGGCATTGGGCTTGCGACCGCCAGACGCTTCCTAGCCGACGGCTTTCGCGTGGCGCTGCTCGACATTGAGGGCGAGTTGCTTGACGGAGCGGTCGCCGCGCTGGCCGACGCCGACAACACACTCGCACTGCATTGCGACGTCTCGGATGCGAAGGGTGTCGCGGCCGCGATTGATGCCGTCAACAAGCGGTTCGGCCGGCTCGATGCCCTAGTCAACAATGCCGGGATCGCGGCGTTCGCACCGATCATGGAGACGTCGGACGCGGACTGGAGCCGGATCATGGAGGTGAACCTCACCGGGCCATTTCTCTGCACCAAGGCGGCCGCGCCGCTGCTGCGCGAGCATGGCGGCGGCGCCATCGTCAACATCACCTCGATCTCGGCGGTGCGCGCTTCCACGCTGCGCTCGGCCTATGGGACCAGCAAGGCGGGACTGGCGCATCTGACAAAACAGCTCGCGGTCGAGCTCGCCTCCCTCGGCATCCGCGTCAATGCGGTGGCCCCGGGGCCGGTCGAGACCGCGATGGCCAAGGCCGTGCACACGCCGGAAATCCGCGCCGACTATCACGACGCGATTCCGCTCAATCGCTACGGGCTGGAAGAGGAGCTGGCGGAGGCGATCTTCTTCTTGTGCAGCGATCGCGCGAGCTACATCACCGGGCAAATCCTCGCGGTGGACGGCGGCTTCGACGCCGCCGGCATCGGCTTGCCGACGCTGCGCGGGCAACGGCGGAATGGGTAGCCCGGCTCTCTCGTGTCCCTCTCCCCGCTCTTCGCGGGGAGAGGGTTGGGGTGAGGGGCTGCTTCCGCATCGGGACTCGTGGAGGGTCCCCCTCACCCCGGATCGCATCTACGATGCGCTCCGGCCTCTCCCCGCGCGCGGGGAGAGGCGAAGAAAGCCCGGTCAGCGCTGGTTGACCGCGACCACGCGCCATCCGCTTTCGAGCCGGTCGATCCGTGTCAGCGACAGCGGATCGATCACGAAGCGCAGCGCGCTGTCGGCAGCGAGATCCAGCGCAATGGCGAGCAGCGCGCGGATAGTGCCGGAGTGCACGACCAGCACGACGTCGCCCGCGGGTAGCGAGGCGAGACCGGCGCGGGCGCGGGCGATCTGGTCGACGAAGCTCTCGCCACCGGGCGGGCGGTTGCTGGCCGGCGACTTCCAGAAGTCGCGATAGGCCTCGCCAAGCTCGGCCACGAGATCGTCGTGGCGGCGGCCGGTCCAGTTGCCAAAATCCTGCTCGCGGAAGGCGGCGTCCTCCGCCGCGGCGAGCCCGAGCGCGCGCGCCGTCTCGCGGGTCCGGCGCGCGGGGCTGCAGACCGCGAAGGCGCTCGTCGGCAGTTTTGCCTTCAACGCGGCGATGGTCGCGACATCACGGAGATCGGCTGGCGCATCCGGCGCATGAATGACGCCGCGCGGGCCATCGACCGGAGCATGGCGAATTAGCCAAATGTTTGTCTCGCCGTTCATGTGTCAGCCAAACCGTGCGGCGAGCAGCAACAGCACCGCCGTCTCGGCGACCTGCTCGGCGGCGCCAAGCACGTCACCGGTCTGGCCGCCGATCTGCCGCCTGGCGAGCCAGGCGATCGCGAGCGCGCTTATCGCCGTCACCACGGCTGCCCAAAACACGTTAGCCCAGGACAGCGCGAGCAGCGCAATGACAAGCGCAATCGCCATCGCCACCATCGCGACCGCGGGATCGGGCTGGCCGGCATTGGCGGCGAGCCCGTCTTTGCGCGCATAGGGAAGATTGAGCGACATCGCCGGCAATACGCCGCGCGCCAGCGCGTGCGCGGCGATCAGGCCATATACGACCTGCGCGTCGGGAAGCGCTGCAAGCGCGGAGAGTTTTGCCACAAAACTCACCAGCAGGACCACCGCGCCATAGGTTCCGAGCCGGCTGTCGCGCATGATTTCCAGCTTTGCCGCGGTATCGCGGCCACCGCCAAAGCCGTCGGCGACGTCGGCGAGCCCATCCTCGTGCAGCGCGCCGGTGAGGATCATGCCGGCGCCGAGCGCAAGCGCAGCCGAGGCAAGATCGGGCAAGCCGGTGGCGCGCAGCGCAAGGCAGAACAATCCGATCGCCGCACCAATCAGCGCGCCGACGACCGGAAACATCCGGTGCGCGCGCACGAAGTTCGGCGGCGTCGGCCCCAGCGGATGCGGCATCGGCAGGCGAGTCAGGAACGCAACCGCGGTTTTGAAATCGTCAAGCCATTCATTCATGGTGGCGAAATCCGGGAATCGATTAGCGTGCGAGTCTATTGCTTGCGCATGATCTTGACCGAAAACCGCTGCCCACTTTGCGCTAACGCGGCCCTTCGGGTCAGGATCATGCGCGTCTGCCAGATGGAAGGAATCGCATGCAGCTTAGCAAACTCGACGACATCAGCGCGTTTTGTCGCGACCTGGCCAAGGGCGATTCGGCCGCCGCCGATTCGGCGGCGGCGCGGCAACAGGTGCTGACAAAACCGCCCGGCAGCCTCGGCCGGCTGGAAGAACTCGCCATTTGGCTCGCGCGCTGGCAGGGCCGCGCCAAGCCGCGGCTCGATCGCGTCGCCGTCAACGTGTTTGCGGGAAATCACGGCGTCGCCGCGCGCGGCGTCTCGGCCTATCCGGCCGAGGTGACGGTGCAGATGGTGGCGAACTTTTCTGCCGGTGGCGCCGCGATCAACCAGCTCGCAAAGCTCGCCCGCGCCGAATTGAACGTGGAGGCGATCGAGCTTGACCGCCCTACCCGCGATTTCACGACGGCGAGCGCGATGGATACCGACGAATTCCTCCATGCGTTCGATATCGGCGTTCGCAGCGTGCCCGCGGATTGCGACCTGCTCGCGGTCGGCGAGATGGGCATTGCCAACACCACCGTCGGGGCCACGCTGTGCGCGGCGCTGCTCGGCGGCAGCGCCGAGCGATGGGCTGGCCGCGGCACCGGCGTGGACGATGCCGGGCTTTCGCGCAAGCGTGCGGCCATTACAGCGGCGCTCGCATTTCATCGCGGCATTCTCGCCGATCCGCTTCGCGCCGCCGCCGCGCTGGGCGGGCGCGAGCTTGCCGCAATCGCAGGGGCCGTGCTGGCGGCGCGCAGCCGCCGCATCCCAGTGCTGCTCGACGGGTTTGTCGCAACATCGGCGGTGCTGCCGCTGGCGCGGGTCGCCCCTGACGCGCTCGACCATTGCCGCGCCGGGCATGTGTCGACTGAGGCCGGCCACCGCGCGCTGCTCGAGGCGCTGCGGCTCGATCCGCTGCTCGATCTCGGCATGCGGCTCGGCGAGGCCTCGGGCGCGGTCACGGCGATCCTGTTGCTGCGGGCGGCATTGGCCTGCCACAATGGGATGGCAAGCTTTGCCGAGGCTGGCGTTTCCAACCGCGGCTGATCCTGTCGCCGGCTCAGGCGCTGACCAGGTGGACTGCATGAAATTTGTGCGAATGATAGTTGCCGCGTTGGCGCTTGGTGCCGGCATTGCCTCCGCACGCGCCGAGGTGCGCATCCTATCGAGCCCAGGCGGACAGGTCGGTCCGTTCATCGAACTGTTCGACAAGGTGCGCGAAACCGGCGAGCGCGTGGTGATCGACGGCCCCTGCCTGTCGGCCTGCACGCTGGTGCTGATGACGGTGCCGAGCGAGCGCATCTGCGTGACGCGGCGCGCCGTGCTCGGCTTCCACGCCGCGCGCTCGATGGACCAGCGCGGGCGGCTGTACGCCGAGCCCGAGGCCTCGAAAGCGGTGCACTCGGCCTATCCGGAGCCGATCCGCAACTGGATCAGCCGCCGCGGCGGGCTGACGTCGCGCATGCTGCTGCTGCGCGGGCGCGAGCTCGCGGCGATGTATCCGAGCTGCAGGTAGCATTCCTTCTTACCCTTGTGGCAGAGGGTCGCTTCGCGGGACGCGAAGATGCAGCTCTTTCATCGAGACGTCCGCGTCTGCGGAAACAGACCCCTCATCCGTCGCGCATCTGTCGATGCGCGCCACCTTTTCCCACATCCGCCTTCGCCAAGGCTTCGGCGGACATGAGGGGAGAAGGAAGAGTTGCCCTCACATCTCCGCCGGGCAGTTCACCATCCAGGGGATGCCGAACTGGTCGACGCACATGCCAAAGCCTTTCGAGAAGAACGTCTTGCCGAACGGCATGTTGACGGTGCCGCCTTCGGCGAGCGCCTTGAACCTGCGCTCGGCGTCGGCAGGATCTTCCACCTGCAGCGAGACGGAAAAGCCCTGCGGCGCCTGGAAGTGGCCGGGCGGCGAGTCCGCGGCCATCAGCACCTCGCCGTCGATGGTAATTTTCGCATGCATGATCTTCTTCTGGTAGTCCGCCGGGACCTTCATCTCGGGCGGACCTTCACCAAAGGGAAACATCGCCTCGATCTTCGCGCCGAGCACCTTCTGATAATATTTCAGCGCGGCTTCGCAGTTGCCGTTGTAGTGGAGATAGGGATTGACCTGCATTGGAGTTCTCCTTCGGGAATAGCGTCGCGGGCGCTGGTCACTTCTCGGTGAGCCGTTTCAGGTTGGCGAGGCCCGCTTCAAAATCCTTGCCGACCATCTTGTCGAAGTTCATGAACACCCCCATGACCTTCGACATGAACGTCGCGGGGCCATGCATCACCCAATGCACATTGGTCGCATTTCCCTGCGGCAGCATTGTGAATTCGGCGGTGTTGTGCGCCTCGAACGGCTTGAAGAAGTCGAGCTTGATGGCGAGCTTCGACGGCGCGTTGGCTTCCAGGATTTCCATCCGGCCGGTTCCGACATTCTTGTCGCCTTCCCAGCCATAGACTGCGCCCTTGCCGCGCTCGGCGCCGCTATAGCTGCGCTTCATGTCGGGATCCTTCGTCTCCCACGGCGACCAGCCACCCCATTGATGGAAGTCGCTGAGCACGGCGAAGATCTTTTCCGCCGGCGCGTTGATGGTGGCGCTGCGCTCGATACGGAATGTATCGGGCTTGGTCGCGGCGAGGATGAAAATGACGGCGATGGCGATCGCCAGCACGACGGCAATGATGATGATCACTTCGAACATGGTCGTCTCCGTTTTCGGGCAACGTTGTAGCGGGGAAAATCAGCGGCGGAAAGGCAGTAGCGGGCGCAAGGTTCCGTCGCGCAGCCACAGCCCGCCCCACAGCATCAGGCCGAGATAGAGCCCGAACAGCGTGTGCGTGAACAAGGGGCTATCGATCCGCACATGGGAGGCGATCGCGCCGCCGAGATAGCCGGTGAGCAGGATCGCGCCGAGGATTGATGTCGGCGGCACGGCATAAAGCACGGTGCAGACGATGGTGATGATCCCGAGGCTGCGCGCGAGATTGTCGCTCGCACCCCAACCCATCTTGTCCATGGTTTCCGTGACGATCGGCAGCGGCAGCAGTTTCATGGCGCCGTCGAACAGCAGAAAGAGAACGACCACGCCGCTCAGCGCGCGGCCGGTCCAGCGCGCAGCCGTCGAAACGCGTGCGTTCGAAGCGGGCGCAGATTCAGCGAAGATCGTCATGGTTTGCTCCGTCAGGGCTTGTTGATGTTCTGCCCATATGACGAACGGTGCACAGCGAAGCCGACAATCAGCGCGAAGATTTTTTCTCTTCGGATTACTTCGCAGCCTTCGCGGGCGGCTTGCTGTCGCGCATCAGGCGATCGAGATGCATGCGGATGTGGGCGGCTTCCGCCGACGTGTTGGCGAGCGCAATGGCGCGGTCGAAGGCGGTGCGGGCCTCGTCGTTGCGGTTAAGCTGCATCAGGAAGGCGCCGCGCACGCCGAAATAATGAAAATAGTTCGACAGCCGCGGCGCCAGCGGCTCGATCATGTCGAGCGCGGCCTGCGGTCCGCGCACCTTGGAGACCGCGACCGCGCGGTTGAGCGTCACCACCGGCGACGGCTGCATGACTTCCAGCGCGCCGTAGAGCAGATCGATCTGGGCCCAGTCGGTATCTTCCGGCTTCTCGGCGCGCGCATGCAGCGCCGAGATCGCCGCCTGCACCTGATAGGGCCCGCTGCGGCGATGGCGCATCGCCTTGTCGATCAGTGCGAGACCTTCGGCGATCAGCGCCTTGTTCCAGAGCGAGCGGTCCTGGTCCTCGAGCAGGATCACGGCGCCGTCGGCATCGAAACGCGCGGCGGCGCGGGCGTGCTGCAGCAACAATAGCGCCGTGAGCCCCATGATCTCGGGCTCGCTCTGGAACAACCGCAGCAACAGCCGCGACAGCCGGATCGCCTCCTCGCACAGGGGCGCGCGAATCTCCGCGGTGTCACCGCTCGCCGAATAACCCTCGTTGAAGATCAGATAGATCATGGCGGCGACAGAGACGAGACGCTCGCTGCGCTCCACCGCGCCCGGCGTCTCGAACGGAACTTTTGCTTCCGCAACGCGCGCTTTTGCACGGGTAATGCGCTGCTCCATCGCGGCCTCGCTGACCAGGAACGCGCGCGCGATCTGCTTGACGGTGAGGCCGGAGACGATGCGCAGCGCCATGGCGATCTGCTGCGTCGCCGGCAGATCCGGGTGACAGCAGATGAACAGCAGCCGCAAAATGTCGTCGCGGTAGTGCGAGCCGTCGAGCCGCTCGGCGATTTCCTCCTCGGCATCGTCGAGATCGGAGATCGCCTCGTCCTCCGGCAGCGCCTCCTGCTTGCGGGTGCGCCGGACCTCGTCGATCCCGGCATTGCGGCCGACCATGATCAACCAACTGGCGGCATCGCGCGGCGGACCGTTCTGCGGCCAGGTTTTCAGCGCGCGCAGGCAGGCGTTCTGATACGCCTCCTCCGCGGCATCGAGGTTGCGGAAGTAGCGCAGCAGCGCACCGACCGCCTGGGGGCGCGCCGAGGTCAGCGCGGCGTCGATCCAGGCGGTGTCGGTCACGTCGCAACGCTCCCGGGATTGAGCACGCCGACCGGGCGGATTTCATAGGCGCCGCCGGGATTGGCCGCGCCGAGATCCTTGGCGACGTCGAGCGCCTCATCGAGGTTCTTGCAGTCAACGATGTAGAAGCCGAGCAGTTGCTCCTTGGTCTCGGCAAACGGGCCGTCGATCACCAGGGGCGGATCGTCCTTGCGCAAGGTGGTCGCCGCGGTGGTCGGCAACAGGCGCGCAACCGGGCCGAGCCGTCCTTGCTTGGTGAGCTTGTCCTGCACGACGGCGAGTTTCTTCATGACTTCGGCGTCGTGCTCCTTGCTCCAGGAGCCGACCAGATCTTCGTCGTGATAGCAGAGGATGGCGTACAGCATGCGGCAGGCTACTCCGGGGGGTCATCTCAAAGACGACGGAATATGCCTAAAGCCGACAGCGAAGCGGAAGAAATTTTGCAATTTCTTCCGCTTCGCGAAGGGAACTTCAGCGAGTTGCGTCTGGCTTACCAGTACACGCCATACTTGGCGGCGATGCGTCGGGCCTTGGCCTCGTCGGACTCACGGCGGACCTTCTTGGTGCTCTTCGAGGTCGACTTGGTCGTGGTCGCGGGCTTGGTCTCGGTCGTGGTCGCCGTCGTCGTGGTGGTCGCAGCGGCCGGAGCGGCGGTCGTCTGGGCCGGAGCGGCAGCCGGCGCGGCCGGCGCCTGCACCTGAACCGGGGCGGCGTCGTTGGCCGTGGTGGCGGCCTGGGCGAGGCGGACCGAAACCTGGGTGATCGCCTTCGGCGCCGCGGCGGCAACGGTGCCGGCGGAGGCGGCGGTCGTGCTGACCGTCGGGATGCCGGCCAGGCTCAGGCTGCGGGTTTCGCCGGCTTGTGCTGAAGCGGAGGCCAGCAGCAGGGCGGAAATCAGGATGAATTTGCGCATATGAAATCTCCCTTGTTTGATGGCCGCAAGATTAGGGCACCCGCCCGATCCGTTATGTGATAGACGTCACACAAATCCCTAAAGCGCGATGAGATCGAGGATGAATCGTCATCGCGCTTTATCTCTTTGTTTGAGCATGATCTTTTCGGAAAACCAGCTCACACTTTTCCGGATCATGCTCTAGGGAACCCAAGAATGACAAAAGGCGCCCTCGCCATCCTCGTCCATGGCGGGACGGAAAACTGGTCGCCGGCACGCTGGAAGGAGCGGTTCGACGCGGTCTGCGGCGACCGCCGTGTGCTGCTGCTTCCCGCCGAAGGGTTTGACCCGGCCGAAATACATTATGCCGCGGTGTGGAAGCCGCAGCCGGGCGAGCTCGCCGGCTTTGCCAATTTGCGCGTGATCTTCAATCTCGGCGCCGGCGTCGATGCGCTGATGGCGGATCGTTCGCTGCCCGATGTGCCGCTGGTGCGCGTGGCGGTTTCCGATCTCACCGACCGCATGGCCGAATATGTCGTGCTGCATGTGCTGATGCATCACCGCCAGGAGCCGTATCTGCGGCAGTCGCAGCGCGAGAAGCGCTGGGCGCCGAAATTCCAGCATGCCGCCAGCGCAGTCTCGGTCGGCATCATGGGGCTGGGTACGCTCGGGGCCAACGCTGCCGACATTTTGCGGCGGCTCGGCTTTCGCGTGTCGGGATGGAGCCGGGCGCCGAAGCAGATCAACGGCGTGACATGCTTTCACGGCGCCGACGGCTTCGATGCCTTCCTGCGCCAGACCGAGATTCTCGTCTGCCTGCTGCCGCTCACCGCGGACACGCGCCACATCCTCAATCGCGCGGTGTTCGAAAAACTCAGCCGCAGCGGTCCGCTCGGCGCGCCCGTGCTGATCAATGCCGGCCGCGGCGGCCTGCAGAACGAAGCCGATATTCTGGCGTGCCTCGATGACGGCACGCTGGGCGCGGCCTCGCTCGACGTGTTCGAGACCGAACCGTTGCCGGCGGCGAGCCCGTTCTGGAGCCATCCGAAGCTGGTGCTCACCCCGCACAACGCGGCCGACACCGATCCGGACGAGATTTCAAAATATGTCGCGCGGCAGATCGCGCGATTTGAAGCCGGCGGCGCGCTGGACAATGTCGTCGACCGCAAACGCGGCTATTAGCACGACATTGTGAAGTGCCGCCGCCTTCATCCGTTCGGATGATGTGACGGCTTTTCCTGCATGCCATGGTCGCTCGCGCTCATTGGACGCAGCGAAACGGCCAAGAGAACTCACATGATTGTGTGTGCAGCGTGGCTGTGAATGGTTTCACAGCCGAGCCGTGATCGCGGCCTTAGCATCGTCCTCGTTTTCAGATTTCGCATTTTTAAGGAGATTGCCCATGACGATCGCAGATCATGTTTTCATTCGATCGCGCTCGACCGAGCGCAACCACGACGCCTGGATCATCTTGGGCTACGCGGCTCTTTCGATCGTCGCGATCGCGGCGATCTATCTCGCGGCCGGCGGGCCGGGGGCATCCGAGGCGGAAATCGCATCCGCGATGTTGGTGCCGTGACAGCCGAACGGCGGCCGCCATCCGCGTCGCCGCCGGATCCTGCAACCCAGATTGGAATCGACAGTCATGCTCGAACAAATTGCGCGCGTCCTGTGCTGGCTTTGCATCGGTGAAATCGCCGCCAGATCGGGGTTGTTGCCGCTCCCCGCGCCGGTCACCGGGCTGATCTTGCTCTATGCCGAACTCGCCGTTCGCGGCAAGCTGCCGGAGGATCTCGGCATTCTTGCCGATCGGCTGCTGGCATTGCTGGGCATGTTGTTCGTGCCGGCCGGCGTCGGCGTGATCGCCCATTTGCATGTCCTGAAGGCGGAAGCACTGCCGATCCTGGCCGCGATCATCGGCGGCACCGCCATCACGCTGTTCGTGACGATGGTTGTCGCGAATTGGGTCGGCGTCGCGATAGCGAAACGCCGCGAGCAAGCGCCGGGCAAACTCGAGGGAGCGGTCAGCGATGTCAACACTTAGCCAATTGACCGGCCTGACCTGGGCCAGCTTTGCCGACAAGCCGGTGCTCGAGACCGGCGCGACGGTGTTCGCCTTCCTGGCGGCGACGAGGATCGCGCGCCTCGGCGGCAATCACCCATTGCTCAATCCAACGCTGCTCGCGATCGTCCTCATTGCGCTCGGCCTCGAAGCAACCCGCATTCCCTACGAGACCTATCTGCGCGGCGCCGACGTGATTCACTTCATGCTGGGCCCGGCCGTCGTGCTGTTGGCGGTGCCGTTGTTCCGGCAAAGAACCGTCATCCGCGCTTCCGCACGATTGATCGGCGCGGGCCTAGCGGTCGGATTGCCTGTCGGCGTATTGAGCGCGGTCGGAATCGCCTGGGCGCTGGGTGCATCCTCGCAAACCATCCTCTCGCTCGCGCCCAAGTCGGTTACCGCCGGCATCGCGGTCGGCATCTCCGAGCAGATCGGCGGCCTGCAGACGCTCACCATCGTGCTGGTGATCATGACCGGCATCACCGGCGCCGTTCTCGGCCCCATGATCGCGCGCCTTGCCCGCATCGAGGATCCGCGCGTCGTTGGTCTCGCGATGGGTATCGCCTCGCACGGCATCGGCACCGCCCGCGCGCTGCAGATCAACGAGACCGCCGGCGCCTTTGCCGGGCTCGCCATGGGCCTCAACGGCGTGCTCACCGCGATCCTGCTTCCGCTGGCCTGCGGTCTGCTCGGATTTGCCCGATGAGTGCGCCTTACCTTCGCTCCAACCTCACATGCGTCGCATCCGGTGTCGCCACGCTCTCGACGACGGTGTAACCGAGCTTCGGCAGATCGATCCCGGCAAACAGATTTTCTCCGGCGCCGAGCAGCACCGGCGCGAAGGCGAGATGCAGCTCGTCGAGCAGTTTCGCTTGCAGATATTGCCGCACCGTCGCAGTGCCGCCGCCGACGCGGATGTCCTTTTCGCCCGCGGCGGCGCGCGCGCGTTCAAGCGCGGTTTCGATACCATCGGTGACGAAGTGAAAGGTGGTGCCGCCTGCCATCTCGATCGGCGCGCGGGCATGATGGGTGAGCACGAAGACAGGCGTGTGATAGGGCGGCTCATCGCCCCACCAGCCCTTCCATGAATCATCCTGCCAGGGGCCGCGCAGCGGGCTGAACATGTTGCGGCCCATGATCCAGGCGCCGAGATTTTCCATCGATCGATGCGCGAACTGGTCGCCGATGCCGGTATCGCCGCCCTCTCGCCCCGTCATTTTGTGAAAGAAGCGCGTCTTGAGCATCCACGCCGGCAGCACCATGCCGCCGACGCCGAAGGGATTGTCGATGCTCTGGCCTGGCGCCGCACCAAAGCCGTCGAGCGATACGGAGAATGCGGCCGCTTTCAGTTTTCCCATGAGATTGCCTTCACCTGCTTCGTCCTGATGTCATCAAGACGGACGGCGAGCGCTGGAGCCGACATACGGCGAATCATTTCCGAGGTAGGAGAAGACGCGCCGCCTCACCGCTAGCTCCGCTGTCGTCCCTGCGAAAGCAGGGACCCATAACCACAGGGCGTGGTTGTTGACGGAAGCCGACCACCATCTCACCAAGACAATTTCCGCCGCGGCGTATGGGTCCCTGCTTTCGCAGGGACGACAAAAATCACCGCAGCGGGCGACCGCCAACGACGAGCGGCGACTGGCCGGGAAGCAGCGGCGAATTGATGTCGCTGTCGACGAGCCCTTGCGACTGGTACTGCGTCACGCCGACGCCGAGCGACAGGCTGAGATTGTTGGTCGGCCGGTATTCGATGCCCGCATTGGCGCTGAAGGCGCCGGGCGCCGTGGCGGACCTGTCGAAGGCCGCGAACGCGCTGCTGCCGCTGCTGCCGGGACCGGTATTGTATTTCAGCGTGTCGAAGCCGGTGTAGATCGAGACCGGCGAATTCTTGAAATTGTAGCCGAACTGCACGCCTTCGGTGGACAGCGAGCTGAAATTGCCGAACGCCGCGGCGCGGTTGAAGCTGCTCAGGCCGAAGTCGCGGCTCGTGGTGCCGATAAACCAGCCGCTCGGAAAATTGGTGCGGGAGGCGCCGCCGCTCGCGTCGCTGGTGTCAAGCGCCGGACTGCCACCGAGGCCGAGGAACCAGTTCGAGTTGGCATAGGGCACCGGCGCGGCCTGGGCATAAGCGGATCGTCCGCTCAAGGAAAGCGCCAGCAATGCCAATACGAAACTCAATCTGCGTGCGAACAGGAACATGCGCGAAATTATACGCGGTCGATGTTGGGAACGCCAGTACCCATCCTACTTGCTATCCTTTGCCGCGCCTGGCCTCTATCTTCTGCCGGTTTTGCGCCAGCACATCGGCAGGATTGCGTCCGGCCACCACGCAGAGACAGGCCCAGAAATAGACGACGTCGCCGAGCTCATCGAGCAACGCAGCCCGATCCAGCTTGCCGTCCCTCAGCCATCGCTTGATCAGGTCGGCGACTTCGCCTGATTCCACCGACAAGCCCAGCGCCAGATAGGACAGCGTTGCCTTGTTGAGGCCGGCCGTCACCCTGGCGACCGAAGCCGCCCAATTCGCGTATTCCTCCAGGTTCATCGCCGCCAGCCTTCCCCTTGCCGCGCTCAAAGGCACGTCACGTCAGGCGCAGTGCTGACAATGGCGTCCGGTTCTGCCCCGCGGCGACGCGGGCGCAGAATGCAATTGTGTGATACGTGAAAAAAAGGGGCCGGTTTCGACGGCGCCGGCGGCGCGCAAAGAGCCCACTATCGCCCGGCGAGCCTGCTCTCGATCTTCCGCCGGCTTTGCGTGAACACGTCGGCGGGATTTTGACCGGCAGCCACACAGAGACAGGCCCAATAATAGACGACGTCGCCGAGTTCATCGAGCAATGCGGCCCGATCGAGGCCGCCGTCGCGTAGACGTTTCTTGATCACGTCCGCAACCTCGCCGGCTTCCGCCGACAAACCCAATGCCAGATAGGTCAGTTTCGATTCGTCGGGATCGGCCGTCACCCCGGCGACCGAAGCGGCCCAGTCCGCGTATTCTTCCACCTTCATGCGCGACTACCTTGCTGATCTCGCCTCGCATATCACATCGAGTGCGCCCTTGACGATGGCATCGAGTTCCGCGCGGGACACCCGCGCGCGGGCGCGAACGGCAATGCTGTGGAGCGTGGCGGATGCGAGATGTGCCAGCACCTGGACGTCAGCGGAAGCGGCAAGTTCGCCGCGCTCCTGCGCGCGCTTGAAGATGCGAGCGAAGAAGCGGTCGGTCTCGACAAGGCCTGATATCACCATGTCGCGGATCGCGGGATCGAACACCGCTTCCGACGTCGCGGTCATCACCGTGAAGCAGCCGCGCGGGCCGTCCTTGCCCGACAGATACATGTCGAGCGCGATGGAATAGATGCGCTCCAGCATCGGCCGCAACGGCATGTCGATGCCGAACACTTCGCCCATGCGCTGCCGCGCGCGGTCGCGGTAGGCCTCGTAGCTCTTGATGTAGAGCTCGCGCTTGTCGCCGAAGGCGCCGTAAAGGCTCGGCCGGTTCATGCCGGTCGCGGCCGAGAGATCGTCGAGCGAGGTTCCCGCAAATCCCTCCTTCCAGAACACGTCGAGCGCGCGCGCCAGCGCCACCTCGGGCTCATAGGCGCGCGGACGGCCGCGGCGCCTCGGTTCCGCAGAAGCCGCAAGAGGCTGCACTGGCTTGGCTTTCCTGGCCGCCGGCCGGGCGCGCGTCTCGGTGCGATTTCTTTTTTGTACCATTTTGCAAAATAATCCTTGACGCCGCTCAATTTATGCGGAACGGTACATAAATCAAGCTTGATCCTGCGTCCACTTCGAAACCGCCCGACTAGATCACAGGGAGATTCCACCCATGGACCTTTATTTCTCGCCGCTCGCCTGCTCGATGGCAACAAGGATCGCGCTGTATGAGGCCGGCCATCAGGCCAACTTCATCGAGGTCGACCCCAAGACCAAGAAGGTGCTTCGGGACAATTCCGACTTCCACGCCATCAACGCGCTCGGCCTCGTGCCGGTGGTGCGCACCGATGACGGCACCATCCTGACCGAGAACGCCGCGATCCTGCAGCATGTCGCCGAAAAGCTGGCTGCCGCCGGCATCGGCGCCAGGGAAGGCATCGAGCGCAGCAAGCTGCAGCAATGGCTGTGCTTCATCGGCACCGAGTTGCACAAGGGCCTGTTCACGCCGTTGCTCGGCAAGGCCGTGCCGGCCGAGGTGAAGTCGTACACGCTGGAGAAATATCTCTCCCGCCTCGACTATCTCGACAAGTACCTGAAAGGCCGCGAATTCCTGCTCGACCATTTCAGCGTGGCAGATGCCTATCTGACCACCGTGCTGAACTGGAGCATCGCGACGCCGATGATCGATTTTTCGAAATATCCCGCGGTGAAGGATTATCTGGAGCGGATGAAGAAGCGCCCGGCGGTGGCGAAAGCGCTCGCCGAGGAGTTCGAGCTCTACAAGGCCGAAATGGCGCGCCACAAGGCGGCGGCGTAACAACACCGTCGTCCCGGCGAACACCGTGACCCATACGCCGCGGCGCCTGCAAAGGGCACAAGCGGAGACGGCGTCTCTCTCCAATCGGCAGCGGTGGTGATGGGTCCCGGCGCGCGCCGGGACGACACCATTTGTGAGGCTGCCTTCCGGCAACTACTTCCGGTTCTCCTCGCAGTATTTCAGCGCCGACAGCATCTCGCCGGCGTTTGGCGTTTTCAGCTCGATGCTGTTGTCCTCATCGTCGTCGAAATCGAGCGACAGCTGCTTCGCCCTGGAAAGCCTGTCCATGATCGCCTGATCGAACTCGAAGACGCCGCGCACGGTGGTCTTGTCCATCACCTCCCATTTGGACTTCATCATGATGTCGTCCTTGTCGGTGGAGAAGTCGGCCTTGAGAATCTCGCCGGTCTTTTCCCATTCCCAGCCGTCGTAGACCACCACGAAGACGATCTTGTCGGTCGAGTAGGTGATCACCATCGCGTATTCGCGGTTGTCGTCGTCCGGATCCTTGTAGCCGCGGCTCGCGTTGCAATGGGTATCCTTGTCACGTTTCTCGACCGTCCAGTCACCGACCTTGGTCTCGGCGTGGACGGGGCCGGCAAGGAATCCGGCGAGCAGCGTGGCGGCAATCAGTAGCTTCTTCATGTCAGTCAGCCTCCCAATCAATCAGGGTACGATATTGTTTTCTGTTAGCAATTTGAAGACGCGATCGGCGACAAAGACGTGCCCCTCTGATTGCAGTGGCCGCCGACTGGTCGCTCATATGAAAGGCAGCGCCGTCGAGCGACGCGAAGGGTATTCCGCTGCGCTCCAGGAAGCGGGCAAGCAAGCGCGCCGGGCGCGGAAAAACGATCGCCGCCTGCGGCTCTGAAAATGGCGATGGCAAGCCGGCGAGCGCGTCAGAACGGCTCGGTGCCCAGTCCCGGCACGTCGGCCGGACGCGGTCCGGGGGCCGGCCAGCGGAAGCGGCGGTCCGTTTCGGCGATCTCGATATCGTTGATGCTGGCCTCGCGGCGGCGCATCAGGCCGTGCTCGTCGAACTCCCACTGTTCGTTGCCATAGGAGCGATGCCACTGGCCACCCTCGTCGTGCCATTCGTACTGGAAGCGCACGGCGATGCGGTTGTTGTCGAAGGCCCAGAGGTCCTTGATCAGGCGGTAGTCGAGCTCTTTCGCCCATTTGCGGGTGAGGAAGGCGACGATGGCGGCGCGGCCGGCAAAGAATTCCGAGCGGTTGCGCCAGCGGCTGTCCTCGGTGTAGGCCAGCGCGACGCGTTCGGGATCGCGCGAATTCCAGGCGTCTTCCGCCATGCGCGCCTTCTGCGCGGCGGTCTCTCTCGTGAACGGCGGAAGTGGCGGGCGGGACATGGCGGCCTCTTTTGCTGATGCACGCAATTTATCGCGGCGCGATGCGAAGTCGATGGCAATCCGCCTATCGGCCCATCGTCATTCCAGATCGGCCTTCATCAGAAGGCGCAAACTCTTCGGAATCGGCTGCGCCTTCCCGTCACAGATGAAGGCGACGCGCACCTGCGCCTTCACAAGCACGTCATGGCCGCGGCGCACTTCCTGCGCGAGCGTAATGGAGGCGCCCTTCACCGCCACCGGCCAGGTGACGACATCGAGCACATCGTCCATCCGCGCCGGCTTGAAGAAATCAAGCTGCATCGAGCGCACCACGAAGGCAAAGCCGGGCGTCTCCACCTGCGCCTGCTCGAACAGCGCGTGCTGCTCCGCGCCCATCAGCCGCAGATGGTTGGTGCGCCCGCGCTCCATGAAGCGGAGGTAATTGGCGTGATAGACGATGCCGGAGAAATCGGTGTCCTCGTAATAGACGCGGACTTGCATGTGATGGCGGCCGTCGCGGATCTCGCCGTCGAGAATGGATGAAGTCGCTTGCAAATTCACTTGCGGTCCTCGATCGCCCGAAAGCAATCGTTTTGCGCAAATTCGCCGTCCGCGCAAGCGCCTCAGGCCACCTGCGCCCTCGTGCCGCCGAGCGTCACCAGCACGATTTCCGGAGGCACGCCGAGGCGGAACGGCATGATGCTGCAGCCAAGGCCGCCGGAGACGACGACGTCACAATTCTTGCGGATATGGCCATAGGCCAGCTGATGGCCGGACGGCGAGATCGGCGACCAGCCGAGCAGGCGCACCTGTCCGCCATGGGTGTGTCCCGACAATTGCAGCGCCACGCGCGAGGGTACGCGCGAGGCGACGTCGGGCTCATGCGCCATCAGGATGACCGGCGCGCTGTCGGTGACTTTGGCCAACGTCGCGCCGAGGTCATCGACGCCGATGCGCCGCACCGGGCGGAAGCGCCGTGCCGGCAGATAGGCGAGCTGGTCGCCGAGACCGGCGAGCCAGAACGGCCTGCCATCCTTGATCAAGCGTTTTGCATCGTTGTCGTAGACGGGAATGCCGGCGCTCTGCAGCGCGCGGCCGGCAATCGGCAACCCGTGCCCTGCCCGCTGGATGTCCTTGTCTTCCCACCAATCGTGATTGCCGAGCACCGCGTGAACGCCGAGCGGCGCCTTGAGCGTTGCCAGCACCGCGGCCCATTCCTCCGCCGGAATGAACCGCGTCACCTTGCGATGCCCGGCGACGTAATCGCCGAGCATCACCACGATATCCGGCTTGAGCGCGTTGGTGCGCGCGACGATGCCCTCGATGCGCGCCAGCGACATCCAGGGATCGCAGGCGTGCAGATCGGCGATCACGGCGATCTTCAGCCTGAAATCGGCCGGCCATTGTGGCGGCGCGAGGCTGTAGCGCGTGACCTTGAGCCGCTCCGGCTCGACGCCAAAACCATAGGCCGTGGTCGAGACGCCGAGCGCGCCGACCCCGCCCATCACCTTCAGAAAACGCCGCCGCGTAAACATGTGAGCTCGCTTGTGATGCCTGAACAAGGTGGGAGCCGATTGCAGCGGAATTCGGCCCAGCTTGTGCAGATTATCAGCAGGGCGAAATGGTCGCATGGCTACGAAAGTGGCGAATTTTGCCTGCCCGCGATTTCACTATAGGAAACCTTGCAGAGGCTGGAAAAGGACGGCGGGGATGACAAGTTTCGCTTTGCGCTGGTGGTCACGAAGCAAGGACGGAGTCGGCTTCCAGAAAGCAACGCGCGGACCGGCGTCAATTGCTGCAGGCACTCTCGGCGATAGCCGGCGGCGGCGCCTTCGCCGCGATGTCACAACCCGCGCAATCACGTCGAAGCGGCACGTCAGAGCTTGATCCCGGCCCCAATTGCTGGAATGGAAGGCACGGCGCACGCTCAGCGGAAATCGCAGCTTCGGCGGGAGATATCGAACTTGAGCCAGACAGTCATGGTCAATACCGACAAGTCGTCCTCCGACCATGCGGATGCCGCGGAAATGGCCGGCCGGGCACGGCGTCGCGCATCCCTGTCGGCAATCGCATTGCTGATCTTCCCGGTGCTGCTTTTCATCGCTGGTCTTGTGATGATCAGCCACATGAGTCCGATCTATTCGGGCCTGCGGGGCCTGGACTACGACCCCGCCTATCAATACCTGTTCAACGGCGCCGGCCTGATGAAGGGGTACAATCCTTCCCACACCGATCATCCGGGCACACCCGTCCAGCTCGTATCGGGTCTCGTCAGCATCATCGCCTGGTCGGCCGCGCGGTTATTCGGGCTGACTTCGCTGGCGTTCCCGGCATCGATTGCGGCCAATCCGGAAGAATATCTGCAGGTGATCATGATTGTGTTTGTCGCCATGAACGGGGCTGCGGTCTACTGGCTCGGCAATGCCATCGCACGATCGACTGGCATTGCGGCCGCGGGCGTCGCATGCCAGGCAATCTATCTTCTCTTCGGACCACTTTATCCCCGAACCTTCCACGTCGGCTCCGAAGCATTTCTTTGTCTCGCCGCAACAGCGTTGATGAGCGTGCTCACGCCAGCGTTGTTTGCCGACGAGGAATGCTCGGACAGAAGAGCATGGACGGTGGGCCTTTTCATCGGCCTTGGCATCACCAGCAAGGTGACCTTCCTTGCATTGTTGCCGCTGATCCTTCTCTTGAGGCGGCTCCGACCGATTCTCATCGCGATGTCGGCAAGCGTCTTATTCGGCCTGTTCTTCCTTCTTCCCATCGCCGGGAAGCTGAAGACCGTATTCGGCTGGCTGTTCTCGATTGCCACGCATTCAGGCGTTTACGGAACGGGGACAGCCGGCTTGATTGACTGGGCGGCTATTCCGAGCCGCATGCTCCAGATCGCGTCCGAGGAACCTTTGCTCGCCGTGGCGGCGGCGGCTGTCGCCGCAGTCTTCGCATTTTCGAATTCCCGTAACAGATACAACGCCCTCATCATTGCCGGTGCCGCGGGCACGCTGCTGGCACTCGTCCTGAAGCACTTCTCCGTGCACTATCTGATGCCGGTGCTGGCGATCGCTCCCGCAATTATCGTCTGGGCGATCAGTCGCTTTGTCAGGACGGATCGGGCATACCTGGTCGCGTCCGCGGTTGCGGCGGCAATCGGCATCACCTCGCTCTGGAAAATGTCTTCGACATTTGCCGACGAGCGAGCGCTGCGCCGCGCGAACGAAAAGGCCGTCAACGAGGCCATCGCCAAATACGACAATCCAGTCGTGATCGGTGCCTATCGGTCAGGTTACAAGCCATGGGCAGTGCTGTTCGGACTGGCGTGGTCCGACCTGAAATTTGCGCGATTGTTTCCCCAGACAATCGCGGCGGACAGCCTGACCTATGATTCGAGCATCAGGAAACCCTGGCGCGCGCATCACGGCGAGGTCGACTGGAGCTATCTGGATCAGTTCGAAAAGGCCGGCCGTGCCGTTTTGATCATTCAGTCAAGGGACTCCAAGATCCCACGTGAGACGGCGCGGACCGAGACCGTCATGGACCAGGGTTTCGGCGATACGGTCCAGCGAATTATCGTCACGCCAAGGGACAGCGGTAAGTGATCGTCAGTCGTCGCTGTCGTTGCCGAACAGGCCAAACTGCGCGGGATCGCGTGCCGGCTCGGCCAGGCCGAGATGGCGGAAGGCGTGCGAGGTCAAGAGACGCCCGCGCGGCGTGCGCTGCAGGTAGCCGCACTGGATCAGATAAGGCTCGATGATGTCCTCGATGGCATCGCGCGGCTCGGACAGCGCGGCCGCCATGGTCTCCACGCCGACCGGCCCGCCGCCGTAGTTTTGGGCGATGGTGGTGAGGTAGCGGCGGTCCATGGCATCGAGGCCGGCGGCATCGACTTCGAGCGCGCTCAGTGCGTGATCGGCGATGGCGCGATCGATCGAGGTGGCATTCGCCGCGGAGGCAAAGTCGCGCACCCGGCGCAAGAGGCGGCCGGCGATACGCGGCGTGCCGCGGGCGCGGCGGGCGATTTCGTTGGCGCCGTCCGCCGACATGCCGATGCTGAGCACGCGGGCGCCGCGGGACACGATCTTCTCCAGCTCTTCCTCGGTGTAGAAATTGAGCCGCACCGGAATGCCAAAACGGTCGCGCAAGGGATTGGTCAATAGCCCTGCGCGCGTGGTCGCGCCAACCAGCGTGAACTTTGCCAGTTCGATCTTCACCGAGCGCGCCGCCGGCCCCTCGCCGATGATGAGGTCAAGCTGAAAATCCTCCATCGCGGGATAGAGCACTTCCTCCACCGCGGGGCTGAGGCGATGGATTTCGTCGATGAAGAGCACGTCCCGCTCTTCGAGATTGGTCAGTAGCGCCGCAAGATCGCCGGCCTTGGCAATGACGGGACCGGAGGTGGCGCGAAAACCGACGCCGAGCTCGCGCGCCACGATTTGCGCCAGCGTGGTCTTGCCGAGGCCGGGCGGGCCTACGAACAGCACATGGTCCAGCGCCTCGCCGCGCTTGCGCGCCGCCTCGATGAAGATCGCGAGATTCTTGCGCGCCTGCGCCTGGCCGACGAATTCCGACAAGAACTGCGGGCGCAGCGCGGTATCGCCGGCATCGTCGCTGCGGCGCTCGGGCGTGACGATGCGGGAGGGGGTGGTCATGCGGCCTTATCTCACCTCTTCGCCCCGTCTCTTAAGCCTTCTTCGGAAACAATGGCCGGAAAAACGACCGTTCGTAACGAGTGAAGCAGCGCGTCTCCTTGGCGAAGGCCACGGCCTTCTGAACGTCCGGATCGTTTTCCGCATCCTTGCGGTACTGTTCATAGGCCGCCAGACTCGGAAAGCTGAACAGCGCCAGCGCGACGTCACTCTCGCCTTCGGACGGCAGAAAATAGCCGTGATGGATGCCGCCGAACCGCTGCACCAGATCGATCCACATGGCGCCGTAGGCTTCGAACTCGGCAACCTTGCCCAGAGGGACCTGATAACGCAAATAGCAGGTGATCATTTCGCGAGTTCCTTCAGTCCGAGCCGGATCAGCTGTGCGGTCTCCGCTTTCTCGCCGGCGCTGCGCGCAGCCGCGGCGATGGCGGCGGCCGCCTGCGGCTGGCCGTAGCCGAGATTGACCAGCGCCGAAATCGCGTCCGCCACCGGGCGCGGCGCGCGCTGATCGTCGATGGCGCCGGCGAGATGCACGACGGCCGGATCGACATTGGCGAAGGCCGGCGCCTTGTCCTTCAATTCCGTAACGATACGCTCGGCCACTTTCGGGCCGACGCCGGGCGTGCGGGCCACCGAGGCCTTGTCACGCAGCGCAATCGCGTTGGCCAGCTCCGACGGCGGCAGTGTGCCGAGCACGGACAGCGCGACTTTCGCGCCGACGCCCTGCACGGTCTGCAACAGGCGAAACCACTCGCGCTCATGATCGGTGCGGAAGCCGAACAGCTTTATCTGGTCCTCGCGCACGTAAGTTTCGATCGACAGCACCGCCGCCTCGCCCGGCGCAGGCAGCGCCTGCAGCGTACGGCCTGCGCAGTGCACCTGATAGCCGACGCCGCCGACGTCGAGGATGACAAAATCCTCGCCGTAGGAATCGATCAGGCCCTTCAGTTTGCCGATCATGCGCCGGCCACTTTCAGCCGCAGCTCGACGCTGGCGCGGTGGTGCGCATGCGTGATCGCAATCGCCAGCGCGTCGGCGGCATCGGGCGATTTCGGATCGGCCTTCGGCAGGAGAATCTTCAGCATCATGGCAATCTGATTCTTGTCGGCGTGTCCCGCGCCGACCACGGTCTTCTTCACCTGGTTCGGCGCGTATTCGGCAACCGTGATGCCGAACATTGCAGGCGCCAGCATGGCGACGCCGCGGGCCTGCCCGAGCTTCAGCGTGGCAACGCCGTCCTTGTTCACAAACGTCTGCTCGACCGCGGCCTCGGCCGGCTTGTAGTCGCCGAGCACGGCGGCGAGCCCCTCGTGGATCGCGAGCAGCCGGCCCGACAGCGGCAAATCGCCCGGCGGCTCCACCGAGCCGCAGCCGACGAAGGTCAGCCGGTTGCCCTCGCTCTCAATGATGCCCCAGCCGGTGCGGCGCAGGCCCGGGTCGATGCCGAGGATACGGATTGATGAGCGAATCGGAAGCGGTGCCATGGCGTAGTGATAGCGCCACAGCGACGTGAACGAAACATAAACAGCGCGGGAAATCCGGCTTTCCCCGTCATTGCGAGGAGCGAAGCGACCGAAGCAATCCAGAGTCCCACCCGTGGCTCTGGATTGCTTCGCTTCGCTCGCAATGACGGTTATTACCCGCCCATCTTGGCGACCAGCGCGTCGGACACCTCGAAATTGGCGAACACGTTCTGCACGTCGTCGTGCTCGTTGAGCAGGTCCACCAGCTTGAGCAGCTTTTCGCCGGTCTCGTCGTCGACCGCGATGGTGTTCTGCGGCTTCCAGGTCATCGCCGCTTTGCGCGGCTCGCCGAATTTCGCTTCCAGCGCCTTCGCAACCTCGCGATACGTGGCCTGGGACGCATAGATTTCGTGGCCGTCCTCGCTCGACACCACGTCGTCCGCGCCGGCTTCGATCGCGGCATCCAGCATGGCGTCGTCGGAGGCGACGCTGCGGTCATATTCGATGATGCCGGTGTGGTCGAACATGAAGGACACCGAGCCGGTTTCGCCGAGATTGCCGCCGGACTTGGAGAACATCGAGCGGATGTCGGAAGCGGCGCGGTTGCGGTTGTCGGTCAGAGCCTCGACGATGACGGCGACGCCGCCGGGGCCATAACCCTCGTAGCGGATCTCGTCATAGCTTTCGCCTTCGCCGCCCACGGCCTTCTTGATGGCGCGCTCGATATTGTCCTTGGGCATGTTCTCCTGGCGCGCCGCCACTACCGCCGCCCGCAGGCGGGGGTTCATGGCGGGGTCCGGGGTGCCGAGCTTGGCTGCGACCGTGATTTCCCGCGCCAGCTTGCCGAACAGCTTCGACTTCTGGGCATCCTGCCGCCCCTTGCGGTGCATGATGTTCTTGAATTGGGAATGGCCGGCCATTGCTGGGTCTCGAGATTCGTCGGGAGTGAGGGGGTGGAAAGCGCGGCGTTATAGGCCGCAAGAAGGGCAAAATCAAAGATTCCTGCGGCTTTCTGGCACCTCGTCAGGCCAGCGGACCATTTGGTGAGCCGCTGTTAACCATGACTTCATGCCCGGATGAGAGGATGTCGCGGGGATTTCAACCATCAAGAGCACGTCATGGCGTTCGGCCTGTTTCGAAAGCGTCCAACGGAATCAGCCGCGCCGGCCCCGGAATTGAGGGGCGAGCCGAAGCCGTCCACTACTTCGATACCGGCAGCGAGCGAGCCCGCGGCCGGCGCCGAGGGCGAATCGGCACGTGCGATCCTCGAGCTGCTGGAGCTCGAACTCGGCGCCATGATCGGCCAGCTTGAGCGGGCGGCCGGTTCCGTCGCCGGCGGCGCCGAAGCCACCGCCGCCACGCTCGCCACCATCCGCCAGCGCACCAACGCGCTGACCGGCCGCACCACCGCCGCGCAGAGCACCGCCACCACCTTCTCGCAGGCGGCCGAAAAGTTCACCCAGTCGGCACAGGGCATCGGCGCGCAGGTGCACGACGCCGGCAAGCTCGCCGATGAGGCGGGTGCCGCGGCCAGCGAAGCCCGCGCCAACGTCGACCGCCTGCGGGAATCTTCCGCCGCGATCGGCAACGTGGTCAATCTGATTGCGCAGATCGCGCGCCAGACCACGCTGCTCGCGCTCAACTCCACCATCGAGGCGGCGCGCGCAGGCGCGGCCGGCAAGGGCTTTGCGGTGGTCGCCGTCGAGGTCAAGGCGCTGGCGGTGCAGACCCAGCAGGCGACCGAAGAGATCACCAAGAAGATCGAGGCGCTGCAGCGCGATGCCGCGGGCTCGGTCGAAGCGGTGCACCGCATCTCGCAGGCGATCGACGCGATCCGTCCTGTCTTCGCGACCGTCAACGGCGCCGTGGCGGAGCAAAGCGCCACCACCGGCGAGATGAGCGCGAACGCGGCCTCCGCCTCCAGCTTCATCGCCTCGGTCGGCGACAGCGCTTCCGAGATCGACAGCGCGACCAAGCAAGCCGAGACCCATGGCGAGAGCGTCGCCAAGGCCGGCCAGGCCGTCACGATGTTTGCCAAGAAACTGCGATCGCGCTGCGCGGTGCTGCTGCGCCAGAACGAGCGGGCGGCGCAGAAGCGCGAGCGGCTGCCCTGCAGCCTCAAGATCGAGCTGAAGACGCCGCGCGGCTCGGTTGCCGCGCCCGTGTACGAGATTTCGCTCGACGGCATTTTGATCAGCGGGCCCGAAGCAGAGCAGCTTGCGCGCGGCCAGAGTTTTGACGCCACGCTGGCCGAAATCGGCGACTGCCGCATCCGCATTGGCGAGAAGACCAAGGGCGGCACCCAGGCGGCCTTCGAGCGGCCTTCGGCCGCCACCATCGAGAAGATCGAAGACAAGATCTGGGCGCTGCAGGACGCCAACACGGAAGCCGTGACGCGGGCGATGGAAGCCGGCCGCGAGCTGACCAAGATTTTCGAGAATGCCGTCGCCAGTGGCGCGATCTCGATGGATGATTTGTTCGACACCGACTATGTCGAGATCCCCGGCACCAATCCGGTGCAGCACCGCACCAAGTTCCTCGACTGGGCCGATCGCGCGCTGCCGGCGCTGCAGGAAGCGTTCCTGGCCAAGGACAAGACGATGGCGTTCTGCGCCATGGTCGACCGCAATGGCTATCTCCCCGTGCACAACAAGATCTATTCGCATCCGCAGAAGCCGGGCGACGTCGCCTTCAATACGGCGAACAGCCGCAACCGCCGCATTTTCAACGATGGCGCGGGTCTTGCTGCCGGCCAGAACACCCGCGCCTATCTGATCCAGACCTATGCCCGCGATATGGGCAACGGCAAGCTGATCATGATGCGCGAGATCGACGTGCCCGTGCGCGTGCGCGGACGGCACTGGGGCGGGTTCCGTACGGCGTATCGGCTCTAGGCACGCGGCTCTCCGTCGCCGCCTCAACAATCCTTTTTCAAATTATCGTCATCGAGCGCGGCTATCCGCACGCGAAAAATGACAGCCATCATGTCAAATCCAAAAAATCTAGTACGGTTTTGACAAAATCGCGCGGCGCGCATCTGCGCCGCGAAAAAAATCGCGTGCTTCCCGACGCGCAGCAAAGCAATATATTGCGCAACTGCAACGCTGCGGAAGCAAGGAGGCTCGCGATGGCAACGACGCTCACAATCAATGGCGAAGCCAAATCGTTCGATGCACCCGCCGACATGCCGCTGCTCTGGGTGCTGCGCGACATCCTCGGAATGACCGGCACGAAATTCGGCTGCGGCATCGCGCAATGCGGCGCCTGCACCGTGCATATCGACGGCAAAGCGGTGCGCTCCTGCGTGTTGCCGGTCGGCGCGCTCAGTGGCCGCAACATCACCACCATCGAGGGTGTCGGCGCGACGCCCGCTGGCGCGAAGGTACAAAAAGCCTGGCTCGATCTCGAAGTGATCCAGTGCGGCTATTGCCAGCCCGGCCAGATCATGTCGGCGTCCGCGCTGCTTGCATCGACGCCGAGCCCGGACGATTCCGACATCGATGCGGCGATGAGCGGCAACATCTGCCGCTGCGGAACGTATGTGCGCATTCGCGCCGCCATCAAGCAGGCGGCATCCGGACGTCAGTCATAGGAGCGCGCGCCATGACAACAGCAACACATCCCTCCCGTGTCTCGCGCCGCGCCATCCTCAGCGGCGGCCTCGCCAGCGGCTTTCTGTTCGCCTTTCACTTGCCGGTTCGCGCGGCGAACGAGCCGATCCAGCCGCCCGACGTGACCGAGGGAAAATTCGCACCGAACGCCTTCATCCGCATCGAGGAGAGCGGCCGCACCACGCTGATCATGCCGCAAGTCGAGATGGGGCAAGGTGTCTACACCTCGATCACGCAGATCATCGCCGAAGAGCTCGACGCCGATCTTGCGCAGGTCGCACTTCTGCACGCGCCGCCGAACGACAAGCTCTACGGCAACCCCACCTTCGGGCTGCAAGTCACCGGCAACTCCAATTCGATCCGCGCCTTCTGGAAGCCGCTGCGCAATGCCGGCGCCACTGCGCGCGCCATGCTGGTGCAGGCGGCCGCCGAGCAATGGCAGGTCGGGCCGAAGGAGTGCACGACGTCGAAGGGCGAGATCGCGCACGCCGCCAGCGGCAGAAAACTCTCCTATGGCGCCGTGGCGCTCGCCGCCGGCAAGGTGACGCCGCCGAAGGAAGTTGCGCTGAAGGATCCGAAGGACTTTGTCTATATCGGCCAGCCGCTGAAGCGGTTCGACACGCCGGACAAGACCAATGGCAAGGCCATTTACGGCATCGACGCGATGCTGCCGGACATGAAGTTCGCCACTGTCGCCGCCTGCCCGGTGTTCGGCGGCAAGGTCGGCAAGGTCGACGATACCGCCGCGAAGAAGATCGCGGGCGTGCGCAAGATCGTCGTGCTCGACGACATGGTCGCCGTGGTCGGCGATCACATGTGGGCGGCGAAGAAAGGCCTGGAAGCGCTCAAGATCGACTGGAACGAAGGGCCGAACGCGAAGGTGAGCTCTGCCGACATCTGGGCGCATCTGCGCGCAGCCAGCGAAAAGGACGGCGCGGTCGCCAAGTCCGAGGGCGATATCGCAAAGGGTCTCGCCACAGGCGAAAAGCACGAGGCGTCGTTCGAGCTGCCGTTCCTGGCGCATGCGGCCATGGAGCCGCTCAGCGCCACCGTGCATTTCAAGCCGAACTCCTGCGAAGTCTGGACCGGCACGCAGATCGCCTCGCGTGTGCAGTCGGAAGCAGCTAAAGCAGCCGGCCTGCCGGTCGAGAAGGTCATCGTCAACAACCATCTGCTCGGCGGCGGCTTTGGCCGCAAGCTCGAGCCCGACATGGTCGTTGCCGCGGTCAAGATCGCCAAGCAGGTGGACGGGCCGGTGAAGGTGGTGTGGACCCGCGAGGAGGACATCCAGCACGACTACTACCGGCCGGTTTATCGCGACGTCGTGACGGCGACGCTTGCAAACGGAAAGATCGTCGGCTGGAAATACAAGGTCGCCGGCTCCGCAATCCTGGCGCGCTGGCTGCCGCCGGCGTTCCAGAAGGGCATCGACATCGACGGCGTCGACGCCGCCGTCGACATGCCCTACGACATCCCGAACTTCCATGTCGAGTTCATCCAGGCCGAGCCGCCGGCGGTGCCGACCGGTTTTTGGCGCGGCGTCGGCCCGAACAACAATGTGTTCGCGGTCGAATGCATGATGGATGAGCTGGCGCGCAAGGCGGGGAAGGATCCGGTAGAGTTCCGTGCTAGCATGCTGGGTAAAAAGCCCCGCGCGCTCGCTGTCATGAAGACGGCGGCGGAGAAGGCCGGCTGGGGCCAACCCCTGCCGGCGCGCGTCGGCCGCGGCATCTGCCTGCAGCCGTCGTTCGAGACGTTCATCGCGACCGTGATTGAGGCCGAGGTCGACAACCAGGGCGAAGTGTTCATGCGGCGCATCGTCTCGGTGGTCGACACCGGCATCGCCGTCAATCCCGATACCGTGGAGGCGCAGCTCCAGGGCGGGCTGATCTTCGGCCTCACCGCGGCGCTCTATGGCGACATCACCATCGCCAAAGGCCGCGTGCAGCAATCGAATTTTCACGACTACCGCATGCTGCGCATCGACCAGATCCCGAAGATCGAGGTGCATGTGGTGAAGAGCAGCGAGCCGCCCGGCGGCATCGGCGAGACCGGCGCCAATGCCGGCGCGCCGGCGCTGCGCAACGCGATTCTCAGCGCGACGGGTGTCGCGCTGCGGCGGCTGCCGATCGATCGTTCCCTGCTGGCGGTTGGGAGGAAGGCATGAAGCGCATTCTCCTCAGCGTAATTGTAATCGGCCTGATCGTCGCCGGCGCCGCCGTATGGATCATCAAGGGACCCGGGCCGCTCGCCTTTGCCGACGGCCCGAAGGTGGCGCTTGCGGACTATCGCGGCACCAATCCCACCGGCGTGCCGGCATCGCTTGCGAAGGCAAGCGCGGTCGAGCGCGGTGAATATCTGGCGCGTGCGGCGGACTGCATGGTCTGCCACACCGCGGCAGGCGGCAAGGAATATGCCGGCGGCCTCGGCTTCAAGCTGCCGTTCGGCACGCTCTATTCCACCAACATCACCGCCGACAAGGAAACCGGCATCGGCAATTACAGCGACCAGGATTTTCTGGCCGCCGTGCAGCACGGCAAGCGACGCGACGGCGCGATGCTGTACCCGGCGATGCCGTACACCTCCTACACCTACCTGAGCGACGACGACACGCTCGCCATCAAAGCCTATCTGTTCAGCCTGCCGCCGGTGCGCGCGACGCCGCCTCAAAACACGCTCGGCTTCCCGTTCAACCAGCGCTGGGCGATGTGGTTCTGGGCGACGGTGTTCAGCCCCAACACGCGCTACATGCCGGACACCTCGAAGACACCGGAATGGAATCGCGGCGCCTATCTCGCCGAGGCGCTGGCGCATTGCGGCGAATGCCACACCCCGCGCAACCTCGCCTTTGCGCTCGACAACCGCAAGAAGTTCGGTGGCGCCCTCACTGCCGGCTGGCGCGCCTTCAACATCTCCTCGGACAAGGCGACCGGCGTCGGCAGCTGGAGCGATGACGACCTGATCGCCTATCTGTCGACCGGCCACGCCAAGGGCCGTGGCACCGCTTCCGGCCCGATGGGCGAAGCGGTTGATCACAGCTTCAGCAAGCTCGCGCCCGACGACATCAAGGCGATCGTCGCGTTCATGCGCAGCGTGCCGGCGGTCGTGTCCGCCGATTTGCCGGCAACGACGGCCCCCGCAGCACCCGCCTCACACAAGGAAGGCCCCAGCGCGGATGCGCGCGGCAAGATCGTGTTCCAGCAGGCCTGCGTGAGCTGCCATGGCTGGAGCGGCGAAGGCCCGGTCTCGACGATGGCGACGCTGACCGGTGCCTCGGCCGTCAACGATCCAGGCGCCACCAACGTGGCGCAGATCGTCATTTCGGGCACGAAGCGGCACACGCCGGAAGGCGCGCTGTCGATGCCGGCGTTCGGCCACAGCTATACCGACGACGATATCGCGGCGGTCGCGAATTACGTCACCGCACGGTTCGGCTCGAAGGGGTCGAAGCTGACGGCGAAGGATATCGCAGAGTTGAGACAGCAGACGGTGGAATGAGAGTTAGACGCGCCGTCGCGAAGTAGCGCAGCCAGAGGCGACCCTAGAGAGCGCCAGCTCCCTTGGATTCGTCCAACTTGCATCGATCGGGCTACCGCCGCGCCCTAGAGAGCGCCTGCCGCGCCGACCATCTCGTCACACGCGCGCCATTCCCCTGTAATGCAACGGCGTCACCCTGACAGCCAAATCGCTGCAGGGGGAGCCGGACATGACGATGAAGCGCCGTGACTTTCTTCGGATGGCCTTGGCCGGAGCCGTGATGGGCAAAACCGCGCCGGCGTTCGCGACCGGGTTCGGCTCTCCAGATGACGACAAATGGACGCCTCGGCCGACTGACCTCAAGGAAGGCAAGGTCTTCCGTCACGGCGTGGCGAGCGGCGATCCCCTCCACCACAGTGTCGTGCTCTGGACACGGGTGACGCCCAAACACGACAGCATCGTTCCGGTCGAATGCCATGTCGCGACCGATCCCAATATGCGCCGCGTCATCGCCCGCCACACCGAGTTCACCAGCTCACTGCGTGATTTCACCGTCAAATTCGTACCGCACGGCCTGATACCGGGCGAGACCTACTACTATCAATTCACCGCGCACGGCGAGGCTTCCCCCATCGGCCGCACGCGGACGCTTCCGCACTATGCCGACCGCGTTCGCTTCGCGCTTGCATCCTGCTCGAATTGGCCCGCGGGCTTCTTCGCCGCCTATGGTCAAATCGCCCGCAAGGAGAATCTCGACGCTGTTATCCACGTCGGCGACTACATTTACGAGTACGAGAACGGAGCCTTCGGCGACGGTACGGGCATCGGCCGCATTCCCGCGCCGAACAAGGAAATCCTGACGCTCAACGATTATCGAACGCGCTATGCACAGTACCGCACCGATCCAAATTTGCAGGCGGCTCACCGGCTGCACCCCTGGATCATCGTGTGGGACGACCACGAGATCGCCAACGATGCGTGGCTCAATGGCGCAGAGAACCACAATCCCGAACTCGGTGAGGGCGATTGGCAGGTACGCAAGCGCCGGGCGATCAGGGCCTGGTACGAGTGGCAGCCGGTTCGCGATCCGCAGCTGTTCGGGGCGGCGCCGGGCCGCATCTATCGCAGCTTTCAGTTCGGCAATCTCGTCAAGCTCGATATGCTCGACACGCGTCATGCGGGGCGCGACCAACAGATCCCGGGCCTCGTCGATCTCAACACGCTTGGCCTGGTGCACCTCGAGGGCACGCCGGAGCAGGTTTTTGCGGAGATTTCGCGGCGCATCGCCGGCTACAACAATCCCGATCGCCAGCTCCTCGGCAAGGAGCAGGAGGAATGGCTCGCCAAGCAACTGCTTGACCCCACCTCGGGCGCGACCACATGGCACGTCCTCGGCCAGCAGGTGATGATGGGGCAGCTCACGGTTGCCAACGCGGCGCTGCCTCCGGGCGTCCGTCTTCCGCTCAATCCCGACCAGTGGGACGGCTATGCCGGTGCGCGCGAGCGTCTGCTCCAGTTCATCAAGGCCAAAAGCATCAAGAACGTCATTGTCCTGACCGGCGATATCCATTCGTCGTGGGCCAACAACGTCGCACGCAATCCCTACGCGGCCGACTTCAATCCGGCCCGCGACTCGCTGGCGGTCGAATTTGTCTGCCCCGGGATTTCCTCGCCGTTCTTCACCAGTTCCAACCCTCAGGTTGCCAAGACATTCGAGTGCATCGCACGGGCCAACAATCCGCACACCCGCTTTGTCGATCTCGAGAAGAATGGTTATGCCGTGATTGACATCGACATCTACCGCGCCCGCTCCGAGTGGTATCATATCGACAACGTGCTCAATCCCGACAGCACGGAAATTCTGGCCGCGGCGGTTCAGGTAGACGCGGGCAAGAACTTCATTACCCAGGTGGACGACAGAACGGGGGTGCCGGTGCCACAATGCGTCCAGCAGGTATCCGGCCTTTAAGGAAGTACGCGTCCTAATCCCGCCAGAAATCCGGTACGGCCGGCGCAAGCCGGCCGCCCCTGCGCACCGGCGCGATCTTTATCGCAAGCCCCGTCGCATCGTCGGTCTCCACCGCGACGCCGCTCAATGTCGCCTCGCCGCTTGCCGGCTCGAAGCGCGCCGAGGGAATGCCGGTGGTGAAGCGGCGCAGCGGTTCCTCCTTCTGCATGCCGATGACGGAGTCGTAATCGCCGGTCATGCCGGAGTCGCTCATATAGGCGGTGCCGCCGGGCAGGATCTGGTGATCGGCGGTCGGCACATGGGTATGCGTGCCGACGACGAGGCTGACGCGGCCGTCGCAATAAAATCCCATGCCCTGCTTCTCGCTTGTCGCCTCGGCATGGAAATCGAGCACGATGGCATCGGCGGCCTCGCGCAGCGGGCAGGCCTCGAGCTCGCGATCGATCGCGGCAAAGGGATCGCCCACCAGATCCATGAAAACGCGGCCCATGGCGTTGATAACAAGCGCGCGCTTGCCGTTCTTGGTGTCGACCAGCGTGCTGCCGCGGCCCGGATTGTGGCGCGGGAAATTGAGCGGCCGGATCAGGCGCGGCGCGCGCTCGATGAAGACCAGCGCCTCCTTCTGATTCCACGCATGATTGCCGAGCGTGATCGCATCGGCGCCGGCATCGAGCAATTCCTGATAGATCGCCTCCGTGATACCAAAACCACCGGCCGAATTCTCGCCATTGACGATGACGAGATCGAGCGACCAGTCCTTGATCAAGCCGGGAAGATATTCTGCGACGGCGGTGCGGCCGGTGCGGCCGACGACGTCGCCGATGAAGAGGATGCGCAACCCTATTTGCTCCGGAAATCGAACACGTCTTTCTCCGTTAGCACAAAATCCAGCGCCACGTCGTGCGACAAGGCCGGAATGGCTGGCGTTTCCTGGATCGCAAAGGCGAGCCCGACACCCATCACGTGATGGATTTTGCGCAAGTGAGCGAAGGTGTAGTCGTAGTAGCCGGCGCCATAGCCGATGCGGTGGCCGGCGCGGTCGAACGCCGCCAGCGGCACCAGCATGATGTGGGGGATCAGTTCGGCCGCCGCCGGCGAGGGCTCGGGAATGCCGAGCGAACCCAGCACCAGACGATCGTTCGGCGACCACGCGCGGAAGATCAGCGACTTGCCGCGCGCATTCACGACCGGCAGCGCCAGCCGCGCGCCGGCGATGGCGAGCTTCAACATCAGCGGCGTCGGATCGATTTCATTGCGAATGGGCGAGTAACCGGAGACCACGGCGCCCGCGCCGATCTCGATCGGCATGCCGCGTTTCGCAAGCTTGGCGGCCGCGGCCTCGCGCTTCCTGTCCCCCAAAGCATCGCGGGCCGCTAAGGCGGCGGCACGCAGGTCAGCCTTGGAAGGTGCTGCGTCCATGGTTCAAAGCGGCCAGAGTGCAAACGGCCAAAATAAAGTGCGAAGCCGCAGATGCCGTTGAAGCGCTCGATCCCGGAGTTCCCTACGAAAGTAGGTGGGCACCATATGTCCGAGCCCACGGGCCCGGCCAGGGACAGTTCCCTAAAGGATCGATAAGGCCCCGGGGATATATGGCTCCTGACGCGCAACGCAGCTTCGCGGGGGTAATGTAGCGATTGGCGGCAGGAATCGCCAGCGGTAAGGGGACGCGCGGTAAATGGGCTGTGCGCAGCGCTTTTCTTACCCTCCCCTGGAGGGCCCCTCCTGGGGAGGGTGTAGAGTCACCCGATCGCAATGCCGTTGCCGATGGTGCGGTTGAGCACCTGCGTGGTCTTCTCGACGCGCTCGGCCGCCGCGTTCAGCGCGCTCGCCACCGCGGTCTGCGTCATCCGCGCGCGGTCGACGGCGGCGGCGCGCATGTTGCGGGCGGTTTCCAGCTCCTGCTCCATCGTGTGCAGGCGGGCGTTAGCATCGAGCAGCTCGTCGCAGACGGTGAGCGCGGCCATCACCGTGAGACGCGCATCGCCGATCTCGCCGAATTTTCCGCGCAGCTCCGTGACCCGCGATTCCAGGGTTTCGGCGAGTTTCAGCAGGCGCACCTCCTGACCCTCTTCGCAGGCCATGCGATATTGCCGGCCGTTGATGGTGACGTTGATGTGGCTCATGCTTCGTCTCCGCCATCGAGCATGGCGCGCACGGTGCCGATCGCGGTATCGAGCCGTTCGGCGATCTCGCGATTGGTGCGCTCGAGCTTGCGCGTCTTCACCAGCGAATTGTCGAGCTCCTGCGCCAGCCGCGAGCGGTCGACCCCGAGCGCCTGGATGCGGCTTGCCAGTTCGTTCTCGTCGCGGTCGGAATCGCGGCGCCGCTCGACCGCATGCTCCAGCGCCTCGAGTGCCGACATCAGCCGGCGCGTCGCCGCTTCCAGATCGAAGGCGGAGGTGTCGGCATTGCCGGAACCGTGGGCGGGGCGTTCGTTCATCCGGGGATTACACGTTACTTTGGCTCGGCCCGCCACTCCGGTAAAACTACGGTTCGGCAAGCGCTTAGACGGAGAAGCTTACGTGGCCGAATCGGCTCGCGCAACGAGACTTCCAAGCTATGCACCG
>Ga0081539_10000849_pt1 | contig 58424 bp, 53 predicted proteins | sample TabmetS4T2R2_FD_71023 | JGI IMG/M metagenome (GOLD analysis project Ga0081539, IMG submission 71023) | Tabebuia heterophylla rhizosphere microbial communities from the University of Puerto Rico - S4T2R2 | ecosystem: Host-associated > Plants > Roots > Rhizosphere ...
CCGAAACGGATCCAACCGCTCGCGGCACGGCATGCGAACATTTGGCATTTTTTCCCCAGCACTGAAGACCCGCAGGAGACGAAACGGCTGTGTGACAGTTTCGACCAACTCTGTCAAAAAGTGAAACGTGACCCCGCGGCAGTGGAAAAATCACTGTCGCTTCGTCCGCCTCAGCTTGTGGGTTCGAGCAAAGAAATCACAAATCGTGTCAAAGCGCTCGCAGATGCTGGGGTCAGGCATTTCATTATTTCCCTTTCACCACCCTTCGACCGTGCACTCCTACGGCGTTTCGCGACCGAAGTCATCCCAGCGGTGAAAAAGGTGTAAAGACAAATATACCTGGCAATCAACAACCGTCACATTCTCCTCGTACCCAGGCTCTGCTTAAGACGGAGCCCACCTGAGGCAACCCAAGATGCTGCGTAGAGACGTGACAGGTCGCGTCTCTACAGAACCTCAAATCGCATGCAGGGGCAACCCGCTATAGTCTTCTTGCTTCGCCCTTGGACTTACTGAACAATCAGTCCGAGAGGCGCTGCTGGCACCGGATTGGTACTGAGGCGCAGGACAAACGCATCACGATCAACGCTGTTGAGGACCACGAAGACACCAAGTTTCGGCGCATAATTCCAGCGTTTGAGCGTCCCGGTTGGTGAGGCACTGCCAGGTCCACCCGGATACAACGCTGCTGCCCAGGATTTGCTATCGACATTCAGGACGTAGACAGTATCACCACCGTTCCAGCCCACAATCCGTCCGTTCACAGGATCATAAGCAAGTCCTGGATTGTGAGAACTCACCAGCGCCTCTGCTCCTGTTGTCTTGAACGCTTGCGGGACAAAAGTACTATCGGGCCCAACATCAATTACCCACTGATCTCCACCACCAAACAAGAAAAACTTTCTCCGTACCGGGTCGAGCACACCAGTCATCCAGTATCCGACTCCGTTCAGCCGCTGGCAGGAACCGCCGACGGGAAGACTTTGATAGCTGTTCGTTGCAAAATCGTAGCTATACATACAGAGTGCGTCATGAACGAACACTTTGCCAGTACTTGCATCGTAGGCAGTCATTGAGATAAAACCTTTTGGATTAGGACCCCTAGGGTGCATCCACTGCCAGTGATTCGTGGCAAAGTCGAAGGTCCACGTTTCGAGACTGCCGTTGCTAGTAGAGGAAAGATGTCCGCCTCCGCCAAAGGAAAAGAGTCGGTCAACGTTCTCCATGTATGCCAAGCCATCGAAAGTATGGCGGCCATTGGGTTGGGTGCCACCAGCAAGCGCTTCCACCCCACTCGTGTAGGGGGTAGCGGGGTCGGTCAGGCGTGACACTGATAAGGTCTCGAGATCCAATGCATATAGCTCGTTACCAAGATACGAATCTGGCCCGCCCCCCCAGATGACCAAGCGGTTGCGTTTGGTATCGAACGCCCCACCACTTGTCGCATCGACAACCGCAGAACATCCGGTATTGCCAGGCACATGTGCAGGGCAAAGGGGGCGGATTTTCGTGTTGGTCAGTTGTGACCATCCTGCAGTTGTAGGAACACTTGCAGTCACGAGGCGTGGTGTCGCCAAGGTCACCGCATTGGAAGCCGTAGATTCGTGATTCGCACTATCAATGGCTTTGACATAGTACGTATACGCGGTAGTGGGAGAAACCGTAGTATCCGCAAACGTCAGTCCGGTAACCGTAGTTTGGAGTGAGCCATCCCGAAAGACCTTATAGCCATTGATGACCGTGGAAGCACTGCTCGCCGGCCCCCACGAAAGATCGATAGAAGAGGGAGTAGTGGAGCCGGTCAGATTCTGCGGTGGGTTCAGGGTAGTTGTCCCTGACGGCGGATTTATGCCAAATTCGCACGCGCCATAATCCAGTGCACTGCCTACGGTCGGCCGGCTCTGTTTGTCGAGGGGATCCAGATACTGAAAAGTGGGTAGCAAGGCAAAACCTCCGGCAGCCGTTCCTGGGTTCACCCCTTTGTCTATGGCAGGGGACCCAGCAACCAAGCGATAGTTTTGATTGGTGAGATCGAGAAATCCAGGAGTCTTGGTTTGCAGATTGTTCTCTGGGACGCCCTTCGCCACTCCAGCCTCCCACAGCACCCTTCCATCACCAACAAACAAGTTGTTTATAACCTTCAGGGTTGTCACAGGACTCACTACTTTGACAAACGTCCCAGTCCCAACGATACTGTTGACAAACGTATTGTTGATCACATACAGTTCTTGCCCTGGATTCGTCGCGCCTTCAGCGGCATGCGTGAGCATCGTATAATTTTCAGAATTCACACTTTGATAGATGATGTTGCCGATAACGTAGTTTACCCCGCCATTAGGGAGGTCGAGCTCGTAGTTCGAGGTCCCGCCGGGTTGATCAACGAGTCGATTGTAGAGAACGTAGTTAGTGTTCGCGCGAGACTTGACGAGTTGTCCATTGTTGGCATCGTGCGAGAAACTATAACGAAGGGTAAAGGTTCGCACGTGCCCAATATAGATGTTGTGGGTTTGCCCATCGTTCGCTCCATTACGCGCGAATTCTGAGGATTCAACCACAATATCGCTGGTGGGTGACGTTCCCTGGTTACCTGTTAGCAATCCCATCTGGTTGTCGTGGAAGAAGCAGTTCCGCACCGTTAGAGAGACCCCTTCTAACTTAATACCAGCACCGTTGCCGTCTGGGACCTGGGCACCGGAAAACTCAATATTCTCGACGGTGGTGTTATTCCCCTGAATAAGCCAGATGGCTTTTCCTTGCGAGTCGAAAACCCCTTGAGATTTCATGTACGCCCGTCCGCCAACCCCACGGATCGTGAGGCTATTGGCCTTCCAGGTCGCGGCATCTTTTGCATAGATACCAGCGTCAATCTCAATAGTATCGCCATCAAGTGCGGCGGCGGCCGCTTGGCTGGGAAGGGTGTAGGTTTTTCCATTACCGACCTGCAGAACTCGTCCTGCTACCGCACGCGATGGTACGAGGCAAGAGAGGACACTGCTTATGGCCAGGGCCACGAGCAAGACCGTCCGGCGATGCCGGGGTAATGTAAACCATGCAGTTGAGGAAGCCTGAAAACAAGTACACGTATGGAGAAGTGTAATCGACATATAACCTCGCTAAGTAGATCAATGAGAGCACTGGAATAGGGCTCGTCAGTAAGAAGAAGAGGGAGCATATTCCTCATTGCCTCTTGGACATCATATATCGGGTCTTCAGCAAGAGCCTTAAGACAGACGGATTATTGACGACTGTCTCTCCGTTTCGGTCGCAACTGTTGTTGCAACACCTTCTTGCGCAAACGAATCGATTGTGGTGTGACTTCCACGAGTTCGTCATCCGCAATCCACTCAAGGCCGGCTTCGAGGCCCATCTCTCGTGGTGGCGAAAGCTGGATATTTTCATCGCGGCCTGCGGCCCGCATGTTGGTCAATTTTTTCTCACGGCACGCGTTCACATCCAGGTCGGTATCTCGTGAATACTCACCGATCACCATCCCTTCATAGACCGGAGTGCCAGGTGGAACAAAAAGAATGCCACGCTCTTGCAAATGAAAGAGCGCGTATGGGACCGCGGTCCCTTCGCGGTCGGCAACCAGGGCACCATTCACACGGCTTTGGATCGGTCCTTGCCACGGCGCATAACCGTTGAACAGCGCATTAATGATTCCCGTGCCACGGGTATCGGTCAGAAAGTGCGAGCGAAAACCGATCAATCCACGAGAGGGGACTGAGAACTCGATACGAACCCGCCCCCCAGAGCCTTCATGTTCCATTTTTGTCATCACGCCACGTCGTACGGCCAGCAGTTGTGTGACAACACCAATATACTCTTCAGGCACGTCAACAAAGAGCAACTCCATTGGTTCTTGCACTGCACCGTCAATCTGTTTGGTCACAACCGTCGGCTTCGAGACTTGTAACTCATAGCCTTCGCGTCGCATGGTCTCGATTAGAATCGCCAGTTGCAGCTCACCACGCCCCAGCACCCGGAAAGAATCAGGCGAGTCCATCTCTTCGACCCGCAAGCTGACGTTCTTGCGCATTTCTGCATCTAACCGTTCGCGGATTTTCCGCGATGTCACAAACTGTCCTTCACGGCCAGACCATGGCGCCGTGTTGACCCCAAAGATCATCGAAATGGTCGGCTCGTCAATCCGAATAGCCGGGAGTGGTTGAGGAGTTTCACGATCAGAAACAGTTTCACCAATTTGAATCTCGTCGATGCCAGCAATCGCTACCACGTCGCCAGCTTTGGCCTCGGCAATTTCCACTCGTTTCAGTCCCTGCCAAGTGTAGAGTTGCACGATTTTACACGGCACTTGGGAACCATCGAGGCGACAGAGGGTATAAAGACCAGCGGTCTTGAGTACGCCACTAACGACCCGGCCAACGGCTAGTCGTCCAACGTAGTCGTTGTAATCAAGATTATTGGCCTGAAACTGCGCAATCGCCGTCGGATCACTGACCGGTCCTGGCAGGGTCGAAACAATCAGGTCAAACAACGGACGGAGATCTTCCGACTCCTCTTCCAGGCCTCGTTTGGCGATTCCAGCCCGCGCATCGGTATAGACCACAGGAAAATCGAGTTGTTCTTCGGTGGCATCGAGATCGATAAACAGGTCGTAGATTTCGTTGAGCACTTCGATGATACGGGCATCAGGCCGATCGATTTTATTAATACACACGACTGGCGGTAAGCCAGCTTCGAGAGCTTTTTTCAGAACGAAGCGGGTCTGAGGCAGGGGGCCTTCTGATGCATCGACTAACAACATGACACCATCAACCATAGCAAGCGCACGCTCTACTTCGCCACCAAAGTCAGCGTGCCCTGGAGTATCGACGAAATTAATTTTCACGCCACGGTAGCTGAGAGCCGCATTCTTAGCGAGAATGGTAATGCCCCGTTCACGCTCGAGTTCAAATGAATCCATTACTCGCTCGACAACCTGCTCCTTCACGCGAAACGTACCGCTCTGCCGCAATAGCGCATCAATCAGGGTCGTCTTCCCGTGGTCAACATGGGCGATGATAGCGACATTACGGATGTCCTCGCGCCGGGGCGTGCTGTTCTGCACTGGAATCCTCCTTATAACTTGGGGAAAAGAGGCCGAAGGCGTCCGGCCTCTGTATAAAGATCTTGGCTCATGTGATCAATTTGTGCCAATCATAAAAAGGTTACAGGAAATTTACTTTAGCAGCACAAGTCAGTTACATGAGCCAAGATATTTACTTTGTTGGATTATTGTGCCGGATTTATGCGATGAAGTCAGCAGGGATCACTAACTGCAGCTGCAGGGTTAAAGATTTCTCTCGTATCGTCGATACCTTTAAGACGGGAAAGTCTGGGGGATATTTAGAGCGCACTGTATTTCTTACACCTCCATCCACGCTTTCCACCACAGAGAGAGCTCCGCTCATGTTGGTGAGTAAGGTATATACCATCAACGGAGGCGAGTCTCACAGCGGAACAACTGGTTAGAAGCTTGACGAGATGAGAGAAGATGTCTATGCAGCAGAAGCACAGCGGGATGCAAAGAACAAAACGAGGCGGAAAGAAATCAACTCCGACAATCACTCGAGAGAAAGCGGTACGGGGCAAGACCGCTCTAGGCACCCACCCAAAGGCATCCCCAGCGCACACCGGCGTGAAACCGGCACCACAACACGGACAATGCCAAGCCTTGTATGCAAAAGAGACCACGACCTCTCCTCTTCCGCTCGAATTTCGCCCATGTGCGCTTGTCGGTCCCGATGGGCAAAGCCGCCCAGGCTGGGAATTGTGGGTGAACGGGATGATGTTTGGGCGTGCAGATTCAAAAGAAACACTACTTGCCTACCATACGCGCCTGTATGAACCACTGCCTAGTGGCCATTGGAAAGATCGGGCGTGGCAACCAATGAAGAAAAAGCTGACGGGTAAACGGCCTGCCACAGCATCAGAGTCTCGGTTCGACGACGATGAAGCAGGCCCTGAGTTAGAAGTGGATAGTTCTTGGACTGAGTAGGGAGGGAGAGAATACTCCACTTTGCACCGACATAAATTGCTCTTTTGTCATGCTCCGCAACACAGCGATTCATCTCCGTGCTACAGGGACAGCGCCCCCTAAATGGGGCTCAAAAACCGGATTTATCCGGCGTCGTATTGGTAACACGGGCATGTATGCCTGTGATGAAAAGCACAGTTTGTTCCTAGATTCAGTAGATCTCCGGACCGTTTCCTCGCTCATCACTCGATACTCATTACTCGCTACAGATACTCACAGTGTGAAAATATGCACTGACGCGACCGCGTTTTCGTTCCCTAACACGCCACCGCCATTTTCTGTGAGCCCGACTTTTGCTCCCGGAACCTGACGTTTTCCCGCTTCACCACGCAGTTGCCAGAAAATCTCGCAGATTTGCGCAACCCCGGTCGCTCCAACAGGGTGCCCTTTAGCGAGAAGGCCGCCGCTGGGATTCACCGGCACACGGCCGCCAAGCTTTGTGACTCCGTCATCAATCATCTTGCCACCTTCACCCGGACGACACAGTCCGAGCTCTTCATATACAATCAGTTCTGCCGGCGCGGTCGCGTCGTGGACTTCGACGACTTGTACTTCTTCTGGACCAATTCCCGCCATCTTGTAGGCTTTTTGCGCGGCGTTGGTTACGATGCCTGGCGCATCGGCTGAGTGTTGCTGGCTTGATGCCACAATCGACGCACGCACGACCACCGGCTTCGCTGTAAGTTGGCGAGCTTTCTCAGCGGTTGTAATCACCACTGCCGCAGCACCATCTCCAATCGGCGAGCACATCATGCGGGTGAGGGGCTCGGCAATCATAGGAGCCGCAAGAATATCTTCTACCGTGCGAGGGGTCTGAAACTGAGCATGGGGATTGAGACTGCCGTTGGTGTGATTCTTCGCGGCAATCCGCGCAAATTGCTCACGAGTTGTGCCATAACGAGCCATATGCGCCCGCGCGAGGTTGGCATAATAGTCCATGAACACACTGCGTGACTCTCCAGCGCCAACTGCTTGCTCACCGCTCATTTGTCGAGCAAATTCATCGGCTAGCTCAAGATCAATCGCACTACCAATTGCCGTAAACGTCCGCTTCTTGTCAGGATGAAAGAGCTTTTCCATGCCAACCGCGAGCACCGCGTCGTACATTCCCGAAGCCACGTATAACCATGCCAAATGGAATGCCGTCGAAGAACTGGCACAGGCGTTCTCGGTATTGATAACGGGAATCCCCCCAATGCCCATTTCCCGTAAAACCACCTGGCCGCGAATGCATTCTTGACCAGTGATAAGCCCAGCGACGGCATTCCCAACAGCTGCGGCTTCAATCGCGTCTTTCTCGATGCCTGCGGTATGCAGGGCATTTTCCACAGCTTCGCGGGCAAGATCTTTCATACTGCGGTCTTGATGTTTGCCAAAGCGGGTCATTCCGGCCCCAACCACGGCAACTTGTCGCATACTGGCCTCCTTCGCTCAACATGATAGGGTGTGAAGTCTAGCAGGTGAAACAGCCGACAGGAAGGAGCATGGGTTATGGAAGATGCCTTGGCAGTAGTTGGACAATGGGTTGGGCTCGTGAAAGCGGCAAAATTTGCCATGGCAGAAATTAGCCGTGACTGCGAAGAACGCGTCGCCAACGGTACAGTCACGACAGAAGACGATTTCCGTGAAGCCATCGATTCGATTTTCGAGGCGCTCAGTTCGTTACAAGTACAACTCGAAGAGCAAGAGGCGGCTCTGGAACAAGAGTTAGACGAGGAAGGGGAATGAGATTATTCTAGCTATTGACACATCAAAAAAAATTGATATATTCAGGGTATGTCGTTGGCCGCACAAAAAGCTGTCTTTCCCTTGCGCGAGGATCTTGTCCCACGGGTGGCGCGGTGGTTTCATGCGCTGTCAGATGAAACCCGATTGCGGATTGTCGATCGACTGAGCGACGGAGAGAAATGTGTCTGTGATTTAACCGACCTCCTTGACTCCGCCCAGTCGCGCCTCTCGTTCCACCTTAAAACGTTGAAAGACGCGGGCATCTTAAAGGGCCGCCGCGAAGGGCGCTGGGTGTATTACTCCCTCAATCCCGAGGTCGTGAAAGACTTAGAAACTTTTCTCTGCTCGCTCACCGATTGCTGTCGGAAGCTGAAAAAGGAGGCATCCTCACGTTGTAGCTAGTCTCTTTTTTTACTCTAATTCATCAATATTTTTTGATTTAACGAAAGGAGACAGAGAATGGCACAGAATACGTTTCATGTTGCACTCACAGTGAAGGACCTTCCTACAGCGATCGAGCACTACAAAAAGATTTTGGGTATCGAACCGGCGAAGGTGAAAGCAGATTATGCAAAGTTTGAGCTGTCTGATCCACCGGTCATTCTCTCCTTGAACCCTGGTGCCAGTGAGCCAGGAACAGTGAGTCATCTTGGTATCCGTTATGCAGATAGTGAAACCGTCATCACAGAATTGGCACGAACCAAGACCCGAGGCATTGCAGCGCGCGAGCAGGTCGGTACCACTTGCTGTTATGCAAAAGCAGACAAGTTCTGGGTCCATGACGCTGACGGCATGGAATGGGAGATGTACACACTGCTCGAAGACGCTGACGTGCACTCATTACCGGATAATGCGTGTTGTGCGCCAGCCTCGACCACACAGACAAGCCAACAACAGACAACCGCTGCAGGTTGTTGCACCCCAACCACAAAAGCCGTCGTGGATGCGCCATTAGTACAGATTGAGACGAAACGGTCGTGTTGCTAAATCGAACCACGGAAGATTCGTACACTATGGGTACGTCTTGTGCCGGTTCCGCCGGACGCTCAGGCGTCGGGCTCAGTAAGCGAAACCTGGTTTACCAGGCTCTCAGGTGGCTTCAGCCGCCTTTGTTAGCCGAGCCCGGAGCTTAAGCTCCGAGCCGTGCGTATATCAATGTCATTTGGTTCAAGTTAGTACACGCGAAAGGCGCTGAACATGAAGCAACTCTCTTTTCTCGATCGTTTTCTTACGCTGTGGATATTTTTAGCGATGGCAACTGGCGTGCTCATTGGTTATCTCTTTCCCAGTGTCGAATCATTCATCAATCAATTCCAAAGCGGCACGACTAATATCCCGATCGCCATCGGTCTCATCCTCATGATGTATCCTACTCTCGCCAAGGTGCGTTATGAAAATCTCGGGAATGTCTTTCGCAACTGGCGAGTCTTACAACTGTCTCTTCTGCAAAACTGGATCATCGGGCCAGTGCTCATGTTTGTCCTGGCCACAATTTTTTTGCGTAATTATCCAGAGTACATGGTCGGGCTGATCATGGTCGGGCTCGCACGCTGCATTGCTATGGTGATCGTGTGGAACGAACTTGCCAGAGGAGATACTGAGTATGCGGCTGGTCTGGTAGCACTCAATAGTGTCTTTCAAGTGATTTTTTTCAGTGTTTATGCCTGGTTCTTTATCACAGTCTTACCACCTCAGTTCGGGCTGCAAAGCACTGTTGTCAATGTCAGCATTGCCCAAATCGCCCACAGTGTTTTTATCTACCTTGGCATTCCTTTCCTTGCTGGGTTACTGACACGTGCCGCCTTAGTCAGCCTTAGGGGGAAAGAGTGGTATCACTCACAGTTTATTCCTCTGATTAGCCCGCTGACGCTTATCGCTTTGTTGTTTACGATCGTCGTGATGTTCAGCCTCAAAGGCAACTTGATCATTCAACTTCCCCTTGATGTCCTGCGCATTGCCGTTCCTTTGCTTCTTTACTTCGTCATCATGTTTCTCGTCAGCTTTTATATGGGGCACAAAGTCGGGGCCGACTATTCACAAACAGCGACGTTATCATTCACCGCAGCCAGCAACAATTTTGAACTCGCGATCGCCGTTGCGGTTGCCGTATTCGGTATTCACTCCGGAGCCGCATTTGCTGCGGTTATCGGACCGCTCGTAGAAGTGCCGGTGCTGATTAGCCTCGTGAACGTCGCGTTGTGGTTGCAGCGACAGTACTTCTCGCCAACAACAGCAAAGAGTCTGGCACGGACTGGTGCGGTGTAGGAACCTATATCGGCTTTCATAATTGAGCGACTCATTCGCAAAACCGTAAGGAACGCCAGGCGCTTCGTAGAGACGCAACAGGTCGCGTCTCTACAGGACCTCAGGTCGCATGCGAGTGCAAACCACTATAAGGGGTTTTGACAAGCAGGTTTGGGATGTGGAGGTAGAGCAGGCATCTTGCCTGTCCCACTAAAACGCTGGCTTACCGATTGCCTTGCCAGGAACCAGCGTGCTCTCATCACAACTCGTGTCTATGCTACTATTGTCCTTCAGTTGGCACTGGTTCTCCGCCGTCAACCCGATCTTTCCAGCGTAAGAAGCGGAAACCGTTCACACCAATGCGCTGAACTACCGCGCTCACCCGACGGGTGATTTTTGTCTCACGCAGATAGCCGACGCTTTCGATTGTCACAACTTGTGGAATACTAAAATTGAGACTTCCTCCGGCGCCTCCGCCAGGAAAGAGTCCACCCAGATTCGCACCAGTCGCCTCTGCTCGTCGTTGCACCAGATCTCGTGCGGCGTCGGCATCGACACCAAGAACAGCGCGAAGCACGAGCGGATTCGCCGTCAGCAAGTTCACTGTTCCGCCACCACCACTGTAGACAGTAAAGAGCTGCTGCAGTGCTGGTCCTTCTCTGCCATAGAACAAGGCGGGAGTGATACCGCGGATCAGCAACAACTCGTCGAGTGAATCGAATGGCCCATCTTTGGCCGGATACGGAACGGGTAAGCTTTGATAATAATCGTTCTCCGCACCGTGGAGCCGAACTAACGGATCAGTGTCTCGCCAGTCCTGGATGGTATCCGTCAGCAACTCTCCAGTTTCTTGGTCAAAGCCAAGATTAACAAACGTCTGCCGCAGGGTCGCTTCGTCCACCTGATTCAGATTGATTTTCCCACCTTCATCGATCACCCGCACCCAGTATCCACCAGCGCCGAACTCCTCTTTTTTCCAGCGCCCATCCGCGCGCAGCCAGACATCTTGCTCTTCTTCGCTCCGCGGATTTTGGCCGCCTGCTGGTTGTCCAAAACCGCCCCGCAGTTGTCCGAACTGTCCTCCTGCACCCATGTTGAGCAAGTTCCGCCCCAGTTGTTGGGCACGCAGGACACGATACATCACTCGATGTACTCCTGCTGTAGCTAAGTAATACGCCGCCGTATCCTGTTGGTAGACATTAGTAGTTCGCCCTTCGATCCGCGAACTCAGTGACAACTCAGCTGCAAGTACCATAAGGACCATCATGGCCCACAAGACAATGATGAGAACGATCCCACGTTCACTGCTCATCGTCTGTCTCCGTCGAAGGAACCTCTGCGCCCATGCCGCCCACCACGACCTGGAACTTGCGGGGATGCGAGCATTTCTGTTCGTGGAAAACGCACTGTCAGCGGCACTTCGATATGCCAGTCATAGGGGAGCTCTCCGAGCTGAGCCCGCCACGACAAACGCACGGCGAGTGGTAATTGGCGTTCTTCTTTGCCATCCCAACGATCGGTCCACTCTTCACGATTTTGCATTGGTAACTGGCGGAGATATTCCCATGAGATATTCTCGATCTCCGGCAAGACCTCAGTTTCTTGCCAGAGCCCTCCTTCACGGTCATTGAGTAAATCCGCTGGTAGCGTGGGGGCCGCGGTCCGTAACCAGAGACTACGACGTCCATGTTGCTCGCGGATGAAATATGTAACTTTTTCGAGCCCACCGACTTCTGGCCGAGCTGTAGTCGCAACAAAATTCAGCTCGTCTCGCCCACCAGTGAAGTAGACCGCGATACCTTTCTCGGTCTGTAATGCCAAGGGATAGGCAGACTTTAACTGCCGGGTGATCAGCGATAAGGCAGCCCGCGCACGTTGATTCTCGGAACCACGACCCTGGCCTTTATCAGCAGCTTGGAGACCGATAGTGAGCGCCGCATTCACCGCCAACACAATCAGCGCTACAATCGTAAGGCTGATGATAAGTTCAAGAAAGGTGAAGCCACGATGGGAGAAAAGCTTCATGGCTATTGTGCTTGTGGTTGGGGTTGATCGGTCACCGTACGCAGCGAACGGAGCGTATAGGATTGTTCGCCCACACCTTCACTCCAGTACACCTCAACATTGATTTGTTTGAGACGAAAGAATTCGGTCTGGTTTTGACTTTTCTGTTGTAGCGCCGAGGCATCATCGTCGGGACGAATTTCGTACACTTGCGCCCGCCAGGAAAATCCACCAGGGAACTGACCACCGTTGTCGCCATCGTCCAACGTCGACTGCGCTAGCAAGCGGTCCATCACATTCTGTGCATACACTACGGCTTGCGTCCGCTTTGACGCCCTAGCGGTCAACCGCAAACCGCCGCCGAACAGTTCAAGCACCGCGGCAATACCTACAGCTAAGACAGCAAGAGCTACCATCACTTCGAGTAACGTAAAACCATTTCGGGTTCCAGGTTTCAGGTTCCAGGTTCCACGTCTTCGGTTCGCGGTGCGAAGGGCAGCCCTGCATTGAAACACGTGAAATGTGAAACGTGAAACGTGAAACTTTTTCACCTGTCCCCTGTCCTCCTGTTACCTATAACCTAGTTGTCCCGCCGAATCGTAGCCGTCCCAAGCAGCGGATTGAGGGTAAGCCCATAAACCTTCCCCCCTTCACTGCGCGGTTTTTCGAGGCGCACCTCACCGCCAGAGTTAGTACCGTCCGGATAAAAATGAAATTCCACCTCACCGGTTTCCCGCGTAAAACGCCCACGTGCGGCAAGTGCACCACTCTCGGGTGGGACGCTCACCTCCTCGCCACCGCCCTCGTGCCAGTAACGCCCGTCTTCTGGAGCTACAACCAGGACTTCTTCTTTACTTTCTTCAATCGCCCGCACTCGTAGGAGTTCCATCGCTGCACGCAATTGAACAATCGTCAGACGGGGGTCGGCAGAAGTAAAACGATTGCCAATTGCCGGCGCCACGAGTGCCGCCGCTACCGCCACAATGACAAGCACGAGAACGAGCTCCAACAAGGTGAAGCCAGCAGCGCGATTATTTCCCATCAAAAGCCGTGATACATGTTGCTCCATTAAGGACCGTCTCCAGCTACACCGTACATAAAATACAGAGCGGGGTTTCTTCTTCGTCATTCGGGTAAAGCCACAGGCCGCGACCTGGGAGCCACTCCCCCCCTCTGGATTCCCGCGAAGCCTGGCCTGAGCCTGGCGAAGGGCGGGAATGACGAGCTGCGATGAGATCCACTCAAGGTGAAGTCCCCGCAACAGGGTCAGCCACATCATTACCCACGTAGAAGACTAAGCGCATCAAACCTGCGACGGTTTCCGCGTCCCAGCGCTTGCTTTCCTGATTTCCCCAATTTTCAGAATGATAACTAACACTGCAATCCCAATACTTAACAAGTAGCGAGATTCGTTCAGGGGCTCAGGCGACCGGGCAATCTCGATAAGGCCGAATAGAATGAGCGCTCCCATCAGAACGATCATGAATCGATTCCACGTATCTCTGCTCATACGAACTCCCTAGCGAATCAAATCCATTCGCCGTGTCAGATCCTTGGCAATGTTTTTCTGATGAGCTTCTAGCGTACCACCGCCAATCTCTAAAAGCTTCGCGTCACGCCAGAGGCGTTCGACAACATACTCATTGAAATAGCCGTAGCCTCCTAATACCTGCATGGCATTATCTGCGACTTCTTTTGCCATTGTCGTCGCCACGAGTTTCACGCCATCAGAATCGACACGTTGGCCGGGCTTATCGAGACTCATTTTCATCGCCGTATGATACAGATACGTACGGGCAGCCATATACTGCGCATACGAATCAGCGATGTAGCGCTGAATCTGGCCAAACTGGTTGATTGGTTGCCCGTATGCCGTTCGCTCATTCGCATACTTGGTCATAACCTCGACACAGCGCGCAGCAATACCGGTGGACATCGCGGCAATCGTCACTCGCTCAATCTCCAGATTACGCATCATGTGAATCGTGCTCTCGCCTTCCTTACCAAGCCGATTATCAACCGGCACGACACAATCCTCAAATACCAGCTCCGCAGTCATCGAGGCACGCATCCCCGCTTTGCCGTGCAGTCGTTGACCAAGTGAGAAGCCCGGAAAGTCACGTTCGACGATGAAGGAACTGATCCCGGCCTCGGTGCGCGCATAGACAAGAAAGATATTGCCGAGCGTCTTGTCGTCGATTGCACCGTTAGTGATGAACATCTTTCGTCCATTCACATAATAGAAGTCACCGCGGCGCACGGCTTGCGTCTTCATCCCCAACACATCGGTTCCCACCGACGGTTCGGTCATACACATCCCACCAATCCATTCGCCGGAGATCACTTTACCGAGATAACGCTGACGCTGCTCCTCGTTGGCATTGTGATAAAAGTTGTTGACAAATAACATTGAGTGAGCCAGGTACGCGAGACAAAACCCCGGATCTGACGCTGACAGCTCTTCGTGGACGATGACTGCCGCCAAGGCATCCATCCCCGCGCCGCCGTGCTCACTTGCTACCGTAATGCCAAGCAACCCGAGTTCGCCGAGTTGGCGGAACAGGGGCAAATTGAAACGTTCATCACGGTCGTGCACTAATGCTTGCGGTTCAACTTGCTCGCGGACAAAGTCTCGCACGGTCTGTCGCAGCAACGAATGCTCTGGAGTGGGATTAAAAAGGTCAATGGCTGACATACACCTCTCCACTGTCTGGTGGGGTACCGCAAACGCGTTACGTATGAATCCTGCGTGAGCAGGTGTGAGCTGTCAACTAAGGGGCGTGCGGGAGTGCATAACTAGCGAATGGTAAAGGGGAGGCAAAGGCGGGAAGACAAAGAGGAGAGAAGCGGAGACGCGGGAGAGCGAGGCAATGACACGCTAGGCGAAGGGGGAGACGACAGAGTTGCACGCATGGCTCTGTTCTCCGGGCCGGCGCGAGGGTGAGGGCGGGCAAGCACCTTGTCGCGGGACGTCTCACAGGCCCCAGCAGGCGCTGGAATGGCGCGGCCGCATATTCGCTCCTGTCGTTACGCGGTCGGTTTCTTGATCAGTCCTGGCGACGGACTGAGAAGCGCAAGGGCCGCTGGCTGCCTGAGTACTACTCGCTGGTTATATACCCAGTATAAAATATGGCCTTTTGACTCGTAGGTTGAGCTGACCCAGCAAAGCCCAGCACCTACAAAGAACCATTGGGCAATGCTGCACTTTCGCCTAACCTACCTTGCCTTATACTCGTTTTGCATCACCTTCCCAACCATGATAGAGCGAGCCTCAACGTGTGTCGGGGAGGGACATATGCGGCGGTTTGCTTGGTTGGTTCTCATCCTGTGGTTGTCTATCGAGTCGACAGCTCATGCGCAACAACAAGACTTCTCGAAAATCGATGTCAAAGGCAGCAAGGTGAATGGCAGCGTCTACATGCTGCAGGCTGACCCAGGCAGCGGCAACGTCGGCGCGTCGGTTGGCCCTGATGGCGTCTTGATTGTCGATGATCAGTTCGCACCGCTGGCAGATAAAATTCGTGCGGCATTAAAAGAAGCTGGTGGTGGGCCGCTTAAGTTTATTCTCAATACGCATTGGCATTTCGATCATACCGGCGGCAATAAAGTCTTTGGTCCCGAAGCGCCGATCATCGCCCATACTCATGTGCGCAAACGGCTGATGACCGCGAACACGATCATGGGCAACACTATTCCCGCCGACCCAAAAGAGGCCTGGCCAGTAATCACCTTCGATACCTCGCTGTCCGTCCATTTTAACGGTGAAGAGATTAAAGTCCTGCACTTTCCACATGGCCACACTGATGGTGATAGTATCATCTTTTTCACTGGGTCTAATGTCGTCCATATGGGTGACCACTATTTTGCTAACTGGTTTCCGTTTGTCGATTTGGAAAGTGGTGGTGATGTCGAAGGATACACAAAGAATGTGGCGGCAGTGATTGCCCAGCTTCCCGCCAATGTAAAGATTATTCCCGGCCACGGACCGGTATCTTCTTTGACTGATCTTAAAGCCTATCACCGTATGTTAGTTGAGACTACCGACATTGTGCGAAAGCGCATGGCTGGTGGGAAGAACCTTGAAGCAGTCAAAGCAGAAGGGCTCCCAGAAGCGTGGCAATCGTTCGGGACCGGATTTCTCAAGGCTGACCAATGGATAGAAACTATTTACCGCAGCCTCTCGCAGAGCAGTGGCAAGAAAAAACGATGATGTCATGGAAAACCCTGATCTTACGTTAGAATTATCACCTGAAGAGATGCGTCGCCTAGTCGCGCAGGCGCTCGACTATATCGTGACGCATGTCGAGTCGTTGCCACAACAACCGGCGATCGACGTGGAGGGAGGACTAGCACTAGCGCGCAGCCTTGTCGAACCGCTGCCTGAAAAGGGGCAACCGTACGATCAGCTCCTCGCCTTACTGTTTCAGCAAGTTATTCCTAAGAGCTTTAATACGGCCGGGCCGGGTTATCTAGCGTACATTCCCGGCGGTGGAATTTTTCATGCAGCAGTAGCTGAGCTGATTACCGCTGCAGTCAATCGTTACATGGGGATTTGGTTGGTAGCTCCCGGCCTCGCACAGTTGGAGACGACGGTCCTGCGGTGGTTTTGTGATTTGGTCGGATATCCTGCCAGTGCGCACGGGCTCCTCACCACGGGTGGATCGTTGGCGAATTTTTCTGCGGTCGTGACTGCGCGGCGCGAGCGGTTGCCTGAGAATTTCTTGGCGGGAACAATTTACGTCTCTGACCAGACCCATCACTCAGTGCAAAAGGCTGCGCTTCTAGCAGGATTTCCGCCGGAGAATGTTCGCTCGATTCCCTCGGACGAACGCTTTCGTATCCGTGTTGATCTCCTCGAACACCGTATTCTTGAAGATCGTGAGTCCGAACGTCTGCCGTTCATGATCGTTGGCAATGCTGGAACAACCAACACTGGGGCAGTTGATAATCTTCCGGCTTTGGCGGAGGTCGCGCAGCGTGGACGGTTTTGGTTCCACGTCGATGCGGCGTATGGCGGCTGTTTCCTGTTAACTGAATATGGTCGCAGAGTGATGAAAGGAATTGAGCAAGCAGACTCAGTTACCCTTGATCCACACAAAGGATTCTTCCTTCCCTACGGCACAGGTTCACTCTTAGTGAGAGACGGCCCGGCGTTGAAGCGTGCCCATGCGGTCTCGGCGGTCTACCTTCCCTCGGTAGAAGATGAGGGTGATCTGGTCGACTTCTCGCAGATGTCACCGGAACTCTCTCGCGAGATTCGCGGTCTGCGCGTATGGTTGCCGTTCAAGCTACACGGGGTTGCCCCGTTTCGCCGTAACCTCGAAGAAAAGTTGCAATTAACCCAGTGGGCCACAGAAGAGCTACGCACGATTCCAGACATTGAAATTGTTGCCCAGCCGCAATTATCGATTGTCGCGTTTCGGCTCGTGCGCTCGGGCCTGGATAAGGATGCGTTGAACCAATTGAATCGTCAGGTATTGCAATTGGTCAACGTCCGCAATCGCGTGCATCTCAGTGGTACCATCTTGCACGGCAACTTCGTCATCCGCATTTGCGTGTTGTCGTTCCGTACACATCTCGATCGTGTGCAGATGTGTCTCGAAGACATACGCGCCGCGGTAAAATCTGTCTAACAGGCAGAGGGGAAAAGGGTAAAAGGCGAAATGGGCAAAACACAAAAAACAAAGAACAAAAGCTTCGGTCACCCTTTTCCCTTTTTCCCGTTTCGCCGTTTCGCCCTTATTTTTCCGCAGGTATTAGTTCATCAATCTGAATGAGAATGCCGTCTGGGTCTTGGACAAAAGCACTGCGAATTGTCCCGGCTTTCGTCTTGCCCAAAACATGCGGCGGAGCGACGAACGTCACCCCCTTGCTCTTTAAGTCTTCATAGACGGAGTCCAAACCTTTGACCCAAAAGCCGACGTGTGAGATGCCAATTTGATCGATCTTGATACTGGTGCCGGTTGGGGGTGATTCGAGCGGGGCGATCAAGACAACGATCGGTGCATCTTCGTTCATGCCGAACGGTGTGGCGTTCGATTGCCCATAACGCAACGTGACAAAACGAAACTTCCGATCCTGTCGTTCGTAGATACCTCGCTGCTGTTCCGTGATTTCGCCTTCCGTTCCTTCCTGTGCGACCTGGAACCCCAATAGATCACGATAGAAATGTAACGAGCGATCAAAGTCTGTGACACAAAACGCAACATGCGACATACTGCGTGGAATCATGATGAAGTCCTCCTTTTCTGCCTACTCTACTGCAACCATCATCGAGATGACAAGTGGAAAAGCCTGGCGCAGTTTGATACATGCGACGTGCCACAAGAACGAAGGAGGTGGATCATGCCGAGACGTGAATCTGTCGTTCCTCAAGAGATGAAAAACATCCACGAGCGTTTTCGCTATTCACCAGGAGTGAAAGCTGGACACATGTTATACATTGCCGGGCAGGTGGGCCGTGATGAAAACCTCAAGGTTGTCGAAGGTACAGAAGCGCAGTTTACCCAGGCCTTTGAGAATGTGAAGAAGGTGCTGACCGCAGCGGGCGCGACGTTCGACGACGTCGTCGATATGGTGACGTACCACACTGATATGCGTGACCTACAATTGTTTATGAAGGTAAAAGATCGATATTTTACCAATCTTGATCGTCTACCAGCTTGGACAGGGATTGGGACAACAGCATTAGCAATGCCAGGATTGCTAGTCGAGATTAAGTGTGTAGCGATGTTGGCGGAGTAGGGCATACGCTCCTTTTTTCTCGGGTGGTTTTTACTGAGTGAAAAGACGAGACGTCATTCCCGCGAAACTTGTTCCCGGTCCTCTAGGGGACCTGTCCCCAGTCTCTACTGGGGAGCGGGAATCCAGGAAACTCAAGCAACGGAAAGAAGCAAATGAGGAGGCTTTGTATCTGATTCTCCATCAGCGCTTACCCACGTCTTGACCCCGCTGACCATTGGTACCACCGCCGTAAAGCACCGCATCATGGTGACTGGTCATACGCAGCTGTACGGGAAAGATGAAACTATTAGTGATCGTCACATCGCTTATTATCGTGAACGTGCCAAAGGCGGGGCAGCACTCCTCACTTTGGAGCAACAAGCCGTGCATCAGGCCGGGATGAATTACCACGCGGGCTGTATTGCGTGGGACCCGCGTGTGATCCCGCAGTACGAGAAGCTCGCTAATGCGGTGCATGAGTTTGGCTGCAAACAATTTGTTGAGCTTTTTGCCAGCGGTGCACAAGGGAAAGGGACGATGTACATCGATCGCTGGCGTCCGCTGTGGGCGGCGTCGCGCATCCCATCGGCGATTTACAACGAAACACCGCTGGCGATGGAACAAGTACATATCGATCAGATCGTGGCCCACTTCGGTTTGTCTGCACGCAATGCCAAGCTGGCTGGGATTGATGGGGTCGAAATTCACGCCGCGCACAGTCAGTTAGTTGGCGAGTTTTTGAGTCCCGCCTTTAATAAACGCACGGATCGTTACGGTGGATCAGTACGCAATCGCTGTCAGATTGTGTTTGAGATTGGCAAGGAAATTCGCCGCTGGGGTTAGCAGAAGTGCTAGCGAAAGCCGGGGTGCACGTCGAAGCGATCACGCCCCATCTCTTCATTGGCGAAGACACGTTGAAAACCCTGGAAATGCCTCACCTGTTCCCACGCCTGAAAGCTGCAGGCGTGAAACGCACCGCCCAACAGTTTGTCGAGAAGATCAACGCTGATAGTGCAGAAGTCTACGATATTTGGGGAGGTGAGCGACGGACAGTGGAAGTGGACACGGTTATCATTGCCATGATGCGCAGTCCCAATGACGCGCTCTTCCAAGAGATTCGTCAGAGTTTCAAGAAAGAACTGTACCGCATTGGCGACGCGGTCGCCCCGCGCAAGCTAGAAGCAGTAATTTATGAAGGGGAGAAGGTGGGGAGGGAAATTTAAGACAATGAAGAATGGAGAATTAAAAATGAAGAATTGGAAAGCAAAAGATACAGGGTCAGAAGAAACTCTCTTGCCTTTCTCATTTTTCATTCTTCATTCTTAATTTTCCATTGCCGTCAGGCTTTCCCTTGACTCTCCTCTGATCTCAGTATCTACTGTCTCAAATTTGGTCTGGTCGGTTCTCATGCCACGCGCATGAATGAGGGAGGATCGATGGAACAGCCGCAACCGAAGTTCTTCTATGGCTGGGTGATTGTCTTTGCCGGGTTGTTTCTCAGTTTGATCATGTTCGGCATTGTCGATGCCTTTGGCGTGATGTTTAAGCCGCTTTCGGAACAATTCCAGTGGGGCCGGGATACGGTCTCAATGGCCTCGATGATCAACTGGATCTGCTTCGGGCTAGGGACTCTGGTTTGTGGAACGCTGAGTGACCGCTTTGGTTCGCGCCGATTACTGATCGTTGGTGGCGTGTTGTTCATCATCGGCACGTTGCTGATGAGTCAGATTCAATCCTTGTGGCACCTCTATCTTGCGTTCGGAGTGATAATGGCGATTGGACGCTCCGCGGCGGCGGTACCACTCACCGCACTTATTACTAAGTGGTTTACCCGCAATCAGGGGCTGGCGCTCGCTATAGCGCAATCTCAGAATGTTGGTCCTGCCGTGTTCGCTCCATTAACCGTCTTTTTATTGTCGCAGACCAACTGGCGGGGAGCTTATCTCTGGCTTGGTGTAGGAGCGTTACTCATCATTCCTCTAGCGCTCTTCATGAAAGACCATCAAGAAGAGAGCGCGTCGTCTCAATCTTCTAGCAGAAGCATGAACCGTACTGCCGTCATGCCGGCGGTGCATCTCACTCTTAGTCAGGCAATGCAAACCCGTGTGTTTTGGACGCTAAATCTCATGGTGCTAGGGTGTTGTGTCTGTCACTCCTGTATTCTCTTGCATGGGTTCAATCACATGACTGATGTTGGGCTGCAAGCGGCTACTGCTTCGAAAGTTGCGGCAGTGATGGCGATCTCTGGTATGGTAGGAAAGATCATGTGTGGCATGCTGGCCGATCGCATTGGCGGCAAGTGGGCGATGGCTCTATTTCTTACGCTACAAGCTGTGATGATTCCGATGTTCATCAATGCCCATGCTGTGCCGACGTTTTTCTCCTGGGCCGTGCTCTTCGGCCTTGGCTACGGTGGACCAATGCCAGTCTACGCTATGCTATTCCGTGAGTATTTTGGCACGCGTTCAATCGGTTCCATCCTTGGGGTGTTCTTTATGATTGCTGCCGTTGGCATGGGTTCTGGCGGACTTATGGGTGGAGAGATGTATGCCCGTTTTGGCAGCTACGTACTGCCATTCTTCACCAGTAGTGGCACTGGGCTGATCTCGGCACTTCTTGCCTTGACTTTACCCTCGGCGAAAAAGTCGGAGCAGGAAATGGCAGAGCCGCAAGTGGTATTCCAGGCGAGCTAAAGAGATTGGAGATTGGGGAATGCCCCCCGACGGAGGGGGCAGGCGGATTGCGAATTGAAGAAGTCTTTTGTTTAGCAATTGGCATCCCGAATTCCAATGAACAGTTCTTCTGCTCCTCGTCCTCTTTTTTACGGTTGGATCATCACTACCTGTGCGTTTCTCGTCCTTCTTTTATTCTGCCGTTTCTGGTATGCTCGGAGCGTGGGGAGCGATGATTTTTGGCTACCTGCGTGATGTGACTGAGAGTTACTATCTTGCCTTCAGCGGTTCAGTTATCACCAGTGTTCTGGCGCTGGCGCTGCTTCTTGTGACCCCGAAGCCGCCACCCTATCCAGAACAGTGAGAACACTCGAGACTCTACAAACCCACCGTAAGACTTGCTATGCCTACAGATTAAGAAATGCACGAGAAACGAGGAGAGATCATGCGCTACGTCATTTACGGTGCCGGTGGAGTCGGAGGCGCTATTGGTGCTCGCTTATTCCACTATGGACATGAAACGGTTTTCATCTGCCGTGGTGAACACCATGCCATTTTGCAGCGTCAAGGGCTGACGTTCAAAACTCCAAGCGAAACTCTGCGACTCCGTGTGCGTACAGTAGGACATCCTGCTGAGCTGAAGTTTACTAAGAATGATACCGTTATTCTCACCATGAAATCACACGATACCGAGGGTGCACTGCGAGACTTAATCCGAGTCGGAGGGAGCGACGCTGCGATTGTGTGTGCCCAAAATGGTGTCGATAACGAGCGTATGGCGGCGCGTCACTTCGCTCGTGTCTATGGCATGGTTATTGTGCTTCCGGCGACATATCTCGAACCCGGAGTCGTGCTGAATCATTCAACCCCTCTTGAAGGCGTACTCGACGCCGGCCGTTACCCGACTGGCATCGATGAAACGATCACGCAGGTGACCAAAGACCTCACTGCTTGTGGGTTCAGTGCGAAGCCAGACGCGAGTATCATGCGCTGGAAATACGCCAAGCTCTTGACTAACCTCCAGAACGCACTGCAAGCCGCGTGCGGACTCGGGATGCAGGAGAAAACCTTTGCGCGTGCAGTTCGTGACGAAGCCGTCGTGTGCCTCAAAGCGGCGGGGATCGAGGCGGCATCTCAGGAAGAGTTTCGTCGCCGTATGGTGGCAGTAACGATCAAAGATATTCCTGGTCATCCGCGCACAGGCGGTTCTACCTGGCAAAGTCTTATGCGTGGCCTACCAACGACCGAAGCCGATTATTTGAACGGAGAGATCGTCTTGCTCGGCAGGTTGTACGGCATTCCGACGCCGTATAACCGCGTCCTCCAACACATTGCCGGCGAGATGGCACGCGCAGGGAAGCAACCAGGAAGCGTGACAGTCGAAGATCTGCAAAGAATGTTGGTTGAAGAGCAGGCGCGCGGCAAGTAAGGGTGGAGAGGAATCAAGAGAAGTAAGGAATAACACAATGAATAACCTGATCGTTGTTCTCTGTCTCACAATGGTCCTGATACCGACACCCGGGTCAGCTGAGCACCAGCATAATGTTCCACCTATCAACGGCACCTCGGTACCTCCTCTGTTCAGAGGTCTGAGTACTTGGAGCCATAAGGTGACAACCAGTTCTCCGCAGGCTCAGCAATACTTTGATCAAGGGCTACGGTTCATCTACGGCTTCAATCATGATGAAGCGACACGCTCGTTCACAGAAGCGGCACGACTCGACCCGAATTGCGCGATGGCATACTGGGGCATCGCATTTACCTTAGGGCCAAACTATAACTTGCCAACCGATCCTGAGCGTGCCAAAGCTGCTTATGCAGCGACACAGAAGGCGGTCGCCCTTGCTCCTCAGGTGAGTGAAAAAGAGCGAGCGTACATCGAAGCTATCACCAAGCGTTATGTAGCCGATCCGCAGGCGGATCGCAAAGCTCTAGATCTTGCGTTCGCCGATGCGATGCGCGAAGTTGCCAAGCGCTATCCCGACGACCTTGATGCGGCTACGTTGTTTGCCGAGTCGATGATGAACTTACGACCTTGGGATTTGTGGACCGCCGACGGTAGCCCACAACCAGGAACAAAGGAGATTGTTGCCACATTAGAATCGGTACTGAAACGGAATCCCGATCATCTTGGTGCCGCGCATTACTACATTCACGCCGTCGAAGCATCACGACAACCAGAGCGCGCCGAACGTTATGCCGATCGGTTGGGGAAAGTGGCACCAGGTGCAGGCCATCTCGTGCATATGCCCTCACATATCTACATGCGTATAGGTCGCTATAAAGATGCAAATGTGAGCAATGCGCGAGCCGCAAAGGTGGATGAGGATTATCTCGAAACCTACAACATCCAGGGCGTCTATCGCATCATGTATTATCCGCATAACGTGCACTTCCAGTGGGCGGCGGCGACTATGGAGGGACGCAGCAAAGATGCCTTGCAAGCAGCGCGCAAGCTAGTAGCTCAGACGTCGATTGAGTTTATCAAACAGATGCCCATGGTCGAGTTTGTCCCGCCGACGTTGCTCCTGGGGCTGGCACGCTTTGGCCGGTGGGAAGAAGTCTTGCGACAACCCAGTCCACCAGAGGAGCTGCAGTATACGACAGCACTGTGGCACTATGCGCGTGGACTCGCGTTCGCAGCGACTGGCAATACGAAAGATGCCATGATCAAACACGCTAAGGTCACTGAGATTGCGGCAGCGATGCCGGCTGACCGTCTGATTGGACAAAACTCGGCTGCCGTTCTCTTGAAGATCGCCGCGCGCACCCTTGCCGGAGAAATTGCTGCACAACGTGAAGAATATGACGGAGCGATTCGTGCACTAGGAGAAGCCGTGCAGCTGCAGGATGCATTGAAATACGAAGAACCACCGCCGTGGTATTTTCCGGTCCGCCACTCATTAGGGGCTGTCCTGCTTGAGGCAAACCGCGCCGCTGAGGCTGAGAACGTCTACCGTGAAGACTTACAGCATAATCCAGAAAATGGTTGGGCACTCTACGGACTCGCACAGAGCCTCCGTGCGCAGAAGAAGACAAAAGAAGCAATGGCGGTCGAAAAACGTTTCCGTAAAGCCTGGGCACGCGCGGACGTGAAATTGCGCGCGTCGCGGTTCTGAGTACGCAGCACACGAAATACAGAGCAGACTCTCATCTTCGTCATTCCTCCGAAAAGTAGGGGCACGGCGTGCCGTGCCCTCGCACTAAATCACCCGCTCATCTCTCCACCGCGTGAGATCGTCGGGCGCACAGCCAAGTAAATTGCAATATATCTCGTTGTTATGCTGACCGGGCCGAGGAATAACACCAACCGCACCTGGTGTAGCAGAAAACTTCACCGTGAGCCCTGGAACGAAGGTTCGTCCGGATTCGGGATCGTCGGCTTCTACCAACATCTTTCGCTCCCACAGATGGGGGTCGTGTGCAGCTTGCGAAATGGAGTGGACAGGCGCGACCGGCACTTCGGCGCGTTCTAACGTCGTCACAACTTCTGCTACTGTCTTCTCACGCACCCAATCTGCAACCAGTGTGTCGAGATCTCGTATATGTGCACCACGAGCGGCGATACTGGTAAAGCGTGGATCACTGAGGAGATCCTCACGGCCAATGCCACGACAAAATTTGCCAAACATGTCTTGCGGAATTGCCAGCAGATACACCCACCCGTCCTTGGCGCGGTAGGTATTCGCTGGCGCAATACCGCCAGCGCGGTTGCCATTGCGCTGGGGTTCTTTATCGCTGAGCAGGTATTGGGCAAGAGGAATCTCCATAAGTGTGTAGGCAGAGTCAAGCAGGCACACATCGAGTGATTGTCCTTCGCCCGTCATGTCACGCCGATGCAATGCCGCCAGCGCACCAATCGTCGCGTGCAATGCCGTAGTACGATCAATAATCGACGCATTAGTCATCACCGGCGGGCCATCAGGAAATCCAGTAAAACTCATCAGTCCTGACATGGCCTGACCAATTGGATCATAGGCCGGACGATGTTTGTATGGTCCTTCTTGGCCGAAGCCAGACACATTGATGAGAATGAGTCTTCGATTAAGTTGTTTGAGCGTCTCATAGCCGAAGCCCATTGCAGCCATCACGCCAGGCCGGAAGTTCTGTAACAACATGTCGACTTTCGGAATCAGGGCACGCAAGAGCGCTTTCCCCTGTTCGCTGCGGAGATTGAGCGTAATGCTTTTTTTGCCCCGATTATAGGCAGCCCAATACACGCGCCCGAGACCGCGCGACTCGTCTCCACCCGGCTCTTCAACTTTAATCACTTCAGCTCCCAAATCAGCCAGGATCATCGCACAGCGCGGCCCAGCCTGATAACGCCCCAAGTCGAGCACCTTAATGCCATCTAAGCATCCTGCCATGACATGTCCTCCTTTTGGTGGCGTAGTTTCTAGTTTCTTGCCACAGGTTGCAAGAGCAGCATTTCCTTGACAAACGTGCGGTTTCAGGATTCAAGTCTCGGGTTCTTTACCGTTACACAGTATTATGAACATGGAATACAACAGCGCACAGGGAAAGAACTCGCGGACGTCAATCACCCAAGTCGCCGTTGCCAGTTTCATTGGCACCGCGATTGAATGGTACGACTTCTTTCTCTATGGCACTGCGGCAGCGCTAATTTTCAACAAATTGTTTTTTCCTACTTTTGATCCACTGTCTGGCACCCTGGCTGCGTTTGGCACCTATGCAGTCGGCTTTGTTGCCCGTCCGCTAGGTGGCATTGTCTTTGGCCATTACGGCGACAAGATTGGCCGTAAAGCGATGCTGAGCCTCACACTCCTCCTCATGGGAATTGCGACATTCTGTATTGGATTGTTACCCACCTATGCGGTGATCGGTCCGTGGGCGACAGTCCTTCTTATCATTCTTCGTCTACTGCAAGGCTTTGGCGTCGGTGGCGAATGGGGAGGCGCGGTATTGATGGCGGTTGAGCATGCTCCTGCCGGGAGACGCGGATTCTACGGCAGTTGGCCGCAGGTTGGCTCACCTGCTGGGTTACTACTCTCTACCGGCGTATTCTCCGCTGTATCCATGCTCCCTGAGGATCACTTGCTCAGTTGGGGTTGGCGCGTGCCGTTTCTATTAAGCCTGCTGTTGGTTGGCGTGGGCCTGTTTATTCGCTTGCGGATCGCAGAAACGCCAGCCTTTAGCCGGATACAGGAAACCGGGGCGGTCGTACGCGTTCCGCTCCTTGATGCCATACGCTCGCATCCAAGAAACACCTTGTTAGCAATGGGCGCGCGATTGGCAGAGAACGGCGTCTTTTACATTTACAGCGTGTTTGTATTGGTCTATGTCACAGAACAATTGAAGCTGCCGCGCAGTATGGCACTGAATGGCGTGCTCCTTGCCACTGCCGTGGAGTTGCTCAGCGTTCCCACGTTTGGCGCGCTCTCTGACCGTATCGGTCGTCGCCCAGTTTACATGGGCGGAGCAGCGTTCTCAGCGTTGTTTGCCTTTCCGTTCTTTTGGCTCCTGGATACTCAACACCCGACCTTGTTATGGCTCGCCCTTATTCTCGGGTTCGCGGTCGGCCATGGCGCGATGTACGGACCGCAGGCAAGTTTTTTCTCTGAACTGTTTGGCGCACGCGTTCGCTACAGTGGTGCGTCGTTTGGGTATCAATTGGCGTCGGTGTTTGCTGGCGGGCTCTCACCACTTATCGCCACCTCGCTTTTACAATGGAGCCACGGCAAACCATGGCCAATTGCGGTCTATATGATCATCATGGCACTGACAACGCTCATTTCCGTTTATCTCGCAGCGGAGACACGGCAGGAAGACCTTCTCGGCCGCTAAGGGCACGTCGAGCTCCCACTCAGTGGTCGGGAGGGGCAACGGCAAAAAGGGTAAATGGAATAAGGGTAAATGGAGAAACAGAGCAAAACGCTCGGATAATATGCCGCGGTTTTCCGTTTCGCCTTTTCCCCATTTCCCTTCGCCAGAGCCTGAGTTGACCTAATCGGGGCACTTTATTATGTTCGCCGGACTACACGAGAGGAGTACCAAGCCATGGTCGGTGTCCCAGGAACAGAGGAGCGGGTTGCCTTGGCCGAGGTCGAAGAGCGGCTGCGACGTGTGCGCGCGCGGATCAATTGGTACAGCATGCAACGTAATCTCTATAACTTAGGGACGCTTGTCGCTCTCGGCATCGCTTTGTTGATTCTCTGTGCATTTAGCCTCTCTCCGTTGTGGTTTACCGTCCTCTCTTGGCCGGTCCTACTTGCGTTAGCCTTCGCGTTGTTGTTTTTTCTACGCCGAATAGTCATCGAGTGGCTTGACTTTGATCTCACCGCGCGCCATGTCGATACGAAGCTGGAGTTAAAGGAACGCTTCTCTACGTTAGTTGCGCAACTCACAGCTGGTGTGATCGGCAAACCACAACCTTCACAGCTTTGGCCGCATCTATTGCGAGAAAATACCGCGTTGTTAGCCGGTTGGACGATCAAGCAGGTCATCCCGCGACGCGTCCCTTGGCATGTCTTGCCGTTTCTCCTTGCTTCACTCCTCGCGCTTTTTATTGTTGCAGTGCCGTTGATGTCATCGCGGTCCGAGACCTCACCGTTTTCGCTAGACAATCTACAGCAAATCGTAGAAGAACTGCCGGAACGGGCCAGCCAAGCATTTGCAAAGCAAATGTCGCTCCTCCCAGAGCCGTCTGATGAGTGGGGCAAAAGCAGTCTCTATAATCAAGATCTGCAACAAGCCCAAGGCGCAATGAGACTAGAGGAGGCAAAACCAGGAGAAAACCGTCCGCAAGATGCGCTCTCTTTTGCTTCACTGCCAGAAGCCTTACAACAAAAGATTCGCCAGGCACTGGAAGGACTGCCAGATAAAGAGCCGAAACCAAACAAAGAGCAAGAGGTCGCCAAAGGAAAAGAAGACCGCCGCCTTGCTCTCCAACCTTCAGATAAGACCAAGAAGCCGGATGCGGTAGCTGAAGCCAAGAACCTTCCACCGAACGCGACCGAGCAAATCCAGGAAAACAGTCGTGGACGCGGTGGTGAGAAAAAAGGGGGGAACTCTGCGGGCAGCAGTAGTGCCGCACAAACTCCAGTCCAGGGCAGCGGCATTCAACAGCTTGACCGTGCGCAATTAGAGCGTAAAAATGCCCGCGGCGCGTTTCAGCCCAGTCCCGACAGCCCGCAGCTGCCGAGTAGCGGTGGGGAGGCCGGAGAGGGTGGACCTGGGGCCGGAAGTGGCACTGATCCGCGTATTTATGGTGAACAATCAGTGTTGAATGATGGGTCAAAAAGCTTCCAGCTTGCGCTCGAAACCACTCATGAGAAGACGCATCAAGGTGAGGACTCCGACACAGACGATAAAGATGAGGGCGGCATTATTGAGAAATCGACCCGTGGCCTCAATCAACAACAATCACTCGATGACACCATCCGTAAATCGCGCGTCCCTGCCGAGTACGAAGAAATTGTCAAACGCGTCTTTACCCGAGGAGAATCACGGTGAGTGAATCCCCAGCTACCCAATTGATCAATGAATTTCAGCACACCTTTCGCCGTATCGAAACCGAGCTGGCCAAAGTCGTTGTTGGCCACGGCGATCTGATTCGTGATATTCTCACCGCCTTCTTTGCCGGTGGCCACGTGCTTATTGAAGGTGTCCCTGGTACCGGTAAGACACTCATCGTGCGTTCATTGGCAGATGTGTTGAACCTCAGCTTTAACCGGATTCAGTTTACGGTTGACCTCATGCCCGCTGACATCACCGGAACGCGTATGGTCATGGACCGGGACGATGGACGCCGCGACTTTGTCTTTGTCGAAGGGCCCATCTTTGCCCACGTGCTGTTGGCCGACGAAATCAATCGATCTACGCCCAAAACCCAAGCGGCTTTGCTCGAAGCCATGGCCGAACAACAAGTGACGGTCGCGGGAACAACCTATCGTTTGCAGCCACCGTTCTTCGTCTTGGCGACATTAAATCCAATTGAAATGGAAGGCACCTATCCGCTACCAGAAGCCCAACTTGATCGCTTCTTTTTTAAGGTTCGCCTGACCTACCCAACACATAAAGAAATCCAGCGGATTATCGGCTCGACCACGACAAACACGGTTGCTGATCTTCGTCCGGTCTTTGAGCGTGGCGAGGCGGCGGAAAAAATTCTTACTTTACGGCAACTCGTGCGCGATGTCCTAGTGGCGCCGCACCTCGAGGAGTATATTGCCGCTCTGATCCACGCCACCATTCCAGTAGGGGCGAAATACCTCAATATCGGAGACACTCCCAAGACGACGCTGGCAAAAGACGATTTTGTCAATCGCTATGTCAGTTTTGGCTCAAGCCCGCGCGGCGGCCAGACTCTTATGCTCGGCGCAAAGGTGTTAGCGTTGCTCGATGGGCGCGCCAACGTCAGCTATGACGATGTCGATCGTATCGCTGTCCCGGCGCTGAATCACCGCTTAGTGCTCAACTTCGCCGCAGAAGCCGAGAACATCGATCCGAGCGATATTGTGGTACGGATCGTCCAGTCTGCACGCAAACTCCGTCGCTAACCGCACGTACTCATGAGTGTCATCGATTCTACTTTCCTTCGTCAGCTCGATCGCCTGCGTGTGCGTGTGCGCACCGCCCGCGGACTGCGCCCAGGCGAAACGCAGATTCCCCGCAGTACGCAAGCGTGGGGGATCGAGTTTGAATCGTATAAAGACTACACACCTGGTGACGATTTTCGCTATGTCGATTGGAACGCAGTTGGCCGTCTCAATCAGTTAGTGGTGCGCGCGTTTACTGCCGAACGGGAAATTCCCTATTATCTCTTCTTTGATACCAGCGCGTCGATGGGCGCACCGGCGATTGATCAGAAGTTCACCTTCGCCTCGGATCTTGCGACCGCCTTAGGCTACGTTGTTGTCAACAACAATGACCCGCTACGTTTGGTCGCGCTGACTGCATCGGACAAAGGCCAGCCCCATTTTCGTGTCGCCCCTGTGCTACGCCATCGGAGTCAGTTCTCGCGCCTGCCGGCGTTCCTGGGCACGCTTGCGCCGCGGGGCAAGACCTATCTGCGTGAGGCACTGCGATCCTACGCTGAACAAACGCGCGAGCCTGGCGTTGCGTTCATCATCTCAGATTTTTTGCTGGAAGCGCCAACCTACGAAGAGGCGCTACTGTTGATGAAGGCGCGTGGCTATGAGGTCAAGGTCATTCGTGTGCTTGGGGCTGCGGAATTGTCGCCCGAAAGGCTGTTTCGTCGCGGCAAGTTGTATGATGTTGAAGATGGTCGTGAGCGCTGGATTTCGCTGTCAAAGGCCCATCTCCAACAATATCAAGAGGCGCTTCAAGCTCATCTAACTGCGCTGCAACAGTTCTGCCATCAACATCACATGCTCTATGCGCAAGTGTCAACCGATACCAACCTGGCGACAGTCGTCAGCGAAGAATTTACCCGCGCCGGACTGCTCGCGTTTCGTTAGATCACATTATGGGAATCCTTAATCCAGCCGCGTTACCTTTACTTGCCGTCTTAGGGATTCTCATCCTCATTTATCTGCGCGAACGTTGGCGTACACGCATCGAAGTGCCGAGTCTCCTCTTCTGGAACCTTGTCAAAGAAGACAAAACACGGATACGGCGTTTCACTCCGAGCCTCTTGTTCCTCCTGCAAGCGCTTTTACTTGCCTTGCTCATTGGCGGGGTCTTACATCCGTTTCGGTCACAGATAGTGACTGAAACGCGTGGGAATCGACACATCCTCGTTATCGACACCTCAGCCAGTATGCAGGCGCGTGAGGGGCGAACGCCGCGTTTCGAGCTGGCACGCGATCAAGCAAAAAAGGTCGTGCAATCGTTCAATGTCCTTGATGAGGTGATGCTCATTAGTGTGAGTACCCGCCCGCTTGTCGTCAGCGGCCTTACCAAAGACCACCTCCTGATCCTCCATTTGCTTGAGACACTGAAACCTGTAGACACTGGCACCAATCTCGACTTGGGCATCGAACTCGCCCTCGCTCAACGCGACCGCGAAGGACGACAAGGCCAGATCTATGTGTTTACTGACCTACCACAGAGTGTGCTGAATCTCTCAGCCGACAAGCTCAAAGCCCTCGCCTACTATCGTATAGGTAAGACCGACGACAACGTTGGCCTTGCTGCGTTGCATCTATACCAGAATCCATTCCAAAGTTATTCGCAGGCCCAGGCCTATGTGGTGGTCCGCAATTATGCCGTGCGTCCCAAGAGTGGTATCCTCACTGTTCGTTTGAACGAGAAGCAAATGCTGCGCCGTGAGTTCACCCTGCCGGCGCGTGAAGCCACGTCTTTCTCTGTGAAAGGATTCGAAGGTCCCGGTAAGTTGGTCGCGCAGGTGGAAACCAATGATGCGCTGAGCGTCGACAATCAAGCCTTCGCTTGGCTCGCGGAGCTGCATGACCGTCGCTTGGTCTTGGTCTCTGGAGTAAAGGGATTACAAGAGGAGATTGCTCGCGTCAGCGAAGCAATTCCTGGTTTAACGCTGACCACGCTCACCCCGGACCGCTTTTCTCCAGTAGAGATCAGGTCACAAGATGTTGTGTTGTTTCATCAGTTTGTTCCGAGCGCCACCGTGTCAGCAAACAGTTTGTATGTGTTCCCGCAGTCGCAGAATCCGCTCTTTCCTGCAGTCGCCGAAGCTGAGGACGTGAGTATTCTCGACTGGCGCGAAGAGCACGAAATGTTACGCAATCTCCACTATGTTGAGGCCCTGCCGCTTAAGAAAGCGCGGGTGCTGGCACTCCCATCGTGGGCACAGGTGCTGATCTCTTCGCGGACTAAGAATAGTGAGGTTCCACTCGCGTTCACCGGAGAGAAAGACGGCCATCGCGTAGCGTGCTTTGCTTTCGATTTAAGCAAGGGCAACCTCACCAACTCTGATAACATGACGCTGTTGTTGTTGTTCCTCAACACCATACGCTGGCTGTTTCCTGCTGACCCCGCGACGCCGACGCTCGTTCAGACGGGTGAGGCGTTTTTCTTACCGCCGGGCGCAGGGCCGGATTCCCTTCGTCTCCTCCCCCCGCAGGGCGAAGAACAAAAAATCGAGACTGATGTCGTCGAAGTGGATCACGTCGGCGAGTATCGTCTCATCGGCAGTCGTTATCACGCAACCTTATACGCCAACTTGTTTGACGAACACGAGTCAGATATTGGTCGGCGTGACGAAGATAGTCAGCCCATCACTACCAACAGAGTGGTAACGAAAGCGCCGCAAGAATTAACCCAGTCGGTGCCCATGGAATTCGGGCGGACCTTGTATTATGGCGCAGCTAGCCTGCTGCTGCTCGAATGGCTCTATGCTTTGTGGCGTTATTATCGTACGAGTAGAGCATGACCTACGATCTCTTCGGCACGAGCTACACAATACTACAGGCAGAATGGTTACAACTGCTCTGGCTGTTACCATTGTTGTGGCTGCCTGTGTGGTGGCAGCGGCGCCGTGGTCTGCTGTTTACTGCCCTCGTCCTGCGTACCCTTGCCGCAATGTTGGTAGTGGCTGCGCTCGCTGGTCTTAGCACACAAACGACGTTGCCTGAACATAAACTCTCGCTGGTCGCTGCCATTGATGTCTCCGACAGTATTGCTGCAGAAGGGCGCACGTGGATGAAAGAGTATCTCGATCGTCTCATCCCAGCGCTCGGACCGGATGATGAGTTCTCTGCGCTCTCGTTTGCTACAGATACGAATCTTCTTGTTCCACCAGGACCGGTAGGCGCGATACAGTTACCTTCCCAGAGTTTTGCTCAGTTGCCGGCTGGACAGGGCGGTGGCACGAACCTCGCCAGAGCACTCGAACGGGCATTCGCACTGTATCCCGAAGGTGGCGAAAAACGGCTCGTGTTACTCACCGATGGTAACGAGACCAGCGCCGCTAGCAAACGCAACATCGCTCTTGCCAAGCAGATGGGCATCAAGATCTTTCCGGTCATCCCGCCATCCGGGCAGCACCCCGAAGTATCGCTGGAGAAGTTTGTCGCCCCTCCGCTCGTACGTGAAGGGAGCGCTTTTAGTCTGCGCTTGGTGGTGCGGAACGGCAACGACAAAGCCGTGCGCGGCTCCATCGCGGTGCTTGCCAACGATCAATCGCTCACCCGTCAGGAGCTGACGATAGCGCCAGGGCTCTCAGTCCTTGAAATCCCCGCCCAGATTTCGCAGAAGGGAAACTATCTGTTACGGGCTGAGATCAACGCCTCACCGGACACTATCTCAGGGAACAATCGCCAACAAGCCACCTTAGCGGTGACCGGCAAAGTGCGGGCTCTGGTGATTACTGACAATCCCAAGACCCATCTCGCACGGGCACTAAAACTAAAAGAGGTCGAGGTCGAGTTTCGTCGCCCAGAAGGCATCCCGACCCAACTCTCTGAACTGCTCGACTACAACTGTCTGGTGTTCGACGACGTCAGCCGTGGTGGTATCACTGCCCAGCAAATGACGGTAATCGAACATTACGTCCGCGACTTTGGTGGCGGGTTTTTGATGGCCGGCGGCATGCGCGCCTTTGGAGATCTCTCCTACCAGAATACGACCATCGAACGGGTCCTTCCTATTACGTTCCGTGAGCAGCGACCGAAAAAAAAGAAGCGCACTCCGATTGCGGTCTTCTTAGTCATCGATCGCTCCAACAGCATGGGCTATAACAGCAAGGTGCGTGGCTTGCATGACGGACAAAAAATGCACTATGCCCAGAAAGCTGCGATCGAGTTGCTCGGCCAACTCCAAGATACTGACTACGCCGGAGCGATTGCCTTCGATTCTGAACCGTATACGCTCTCTCCGCTTTTACGGCTGGCAGAGAACCGGGCCGATCTGGTCCATAAAATTGGTCGCTTGCAGTATGGTGGCGGCACCGATTTCTACGGCGCACTTGAGACAGCGGCCGATCAACTCGGCCAAATGCGCGGCGCCATTCGCCATATCATTCTCCTCACTGATGGTGATTCTAATCGGTCGGCAGCGGACCATTATCCACTCATTGCCACAATCGCCCAACGGCAGATTACGATTACCACCATTCGTATTGGTGATGATACGGTTAATCTCCAGCTCTTGTCCTTCATGTCAGAGAAAACTGGTGGGCGGTTTTATCACGTCGAAGATGTGGAAATACTGCCGCAACTGTTGATTAAAGACACGCGGCGGGCAATGCGAGAAAAAGATGATAATGAGGAAGAAGGGCCGAAGGAGATTGTCCCCCGCGTTGGCGAGCGTGGTCAGGTGCTGCAAGGCTTGACGGACTTTCCCTTACTCGACGAGTACATGCTGACTAAGCCTAAGGATGGTGCTGACGTACAGCTGTATACCGACGTTCATACAGAACACGATCCGCTGCTTGCGACTTGGCAGTATGGCCTTGGCAAAGTCGTGGCGGTCACTTTCGATCCAAGTGGCAGTGGCTCTGCCGATTGGATTCGCTGGGACGGATTCGGCAAATTTTGGTCACAAGTAGTGCGCTGGGCGATTCGTGATGAGACGCCGTGGGACTATCGAGTCAGTGCACGTCAGCGTGGCGAGCGAACGATTCTCCAGGCAGAGTCCTATGACAATGAAGAGGACAGTTTTCTCCTCGCGCGGTTGCCACGCGGAACTCAGACGGATGAGGTCTCGTTATTCCCAGTCGCGCCACGGGTGTACGAAGCTGTTCTTCCTGGGAAACGGCAAGGCAATTTGCAGGTGACACTGCTGAAGCGCAAAAACGGCAAGGTCATCAATCAAAAGAGCGAAACCGTTATGGTCAGTCAAACGCCGGGAGAAGTACTCGACGAATATCGGCAACAGGAACCTAATCGGAATCTCGTTCGAGAATTAGCAGAAGGCACTGGTGGCAGTATTGATCCAGACATCAACGCGCTCGTATCGCAGAAGCGCGAGGGACATAAGACGCTGATCCACTCGTTAGAGAACCCGCTCATGATCGCAGCTTTATTCTTGCTCCTCGGTGATATCGCACTACGGGTGATGTTCGGACCGCCGGTGTAGCTCTAGCGATACGTCGAACCCAATCTCAACCAGAACAGACCATTAGCACTCTTCTTCACGTAGCGCGCGCTGTGCGCGCGACCTCTAGCCAACGCCATTCGTGCCCATGGCGCACGCTACGAAAGAATAACAGGTGAGCATGTGTACAAATCTTGCGTGGCTTGATTAGGTCCTCAGTTGAGAGAGGGAGTTCCACATTAACTTGCTCATCCACCTCTACTCTGCTATCCGTCGCTTGGCTGTCGGGAGGCGGGGAGAGTCAATTTTCACAATGAGCAAGGGGACATCATGAGCAAAGAACCTTTTACCATTGCTATCCCAGAAGAAACGCTGACTGATCTGCGCGAGCGTCTCGCGCGAACACGTTGGCCTCGCGATTTTGCCAACGATCAGTGGCAATATGGCACTAATAGCGCTTATCTCAAGGAGTTAGCTGATTACTGGCTGCACAAGTACGATTGGCGCAAGCACGAGCGGGAGATCAATACGTTCTCTCACTACAAGACCACGATTGAGGGAATGCCCATCCACTTCATTCACCAACCGGGCAAAGGCCCGAAGCCGATGCCGATTATCCTCAATCACGGTTGGCCGTGGACATTTTGGGATTTGCACAAAGTCATTCGCCCGCTCGCTGATCCAGCCGCGTTTGGTGGCGACCCTGCTGACGCGTTCGATGTCGTTGTCCCATCGCTCCCTGGTTATGGTTTCTCGTCACCGCTCAATACGCCAGGCATCAACTACTGGCGGACCGCAGATCTCTGGGTAACGCTCATGCAAGACGTCCTAGGATATAAAAAGTTTGCTGCCCAGGGTGGAGATTGGGGAGCAGCAATCGTTGCCCAGCTTGGTCACAAGTATGCCGACCGGGTCATTGGTATTCATACGCACATGATGTTCCCACTCAACGCTTTTGCTGCACCGCTGACAAATATGCTCGATCCGTCACATTACGGCCCGGATGAAAAGGGCTGGTATGAACGCAGTCTGCGCTTCTTCACTGCCGAGGCTGGGTATGTTGCGCTACAAACTACCAAACCACAAACGCTTGCCTATGGATTGAACGACTCACCGGCCGGATTGTGTGCGTGGATTTTGGAGAAACGCCGCACCTGGAGTGGCTGTGATGGCGACGTTGAGAAAGCCTTTACGAAAGATGAATTGTTGACGGTGATGACCCTCTACTGGGTGACGCAGAGTTTTAGCTCATCGGCCCGATACTATTATGAAGCTGCGCACAACTTGTGGCAACCTTCACATAACCGCGCACCAGTCATTGAAGCGCCGACTGCTGTTGCCGTATTTCCCAAAGATATTATCCTCTTGCCGCGCTCATGGGCGGAGAGGTACTACAACCTCAAACGCTGGACTGTCATGCCTGCTGGTGGCCACTTTGCTGCTATGGAAGAACCGCAACGGTTAGTTGATGATATGCGGGCGTTTTTTCGACCGTTACGCAATTGAGCAGCGGCGGGAGGTAGACCGCTCTCATCGTAATCGGAATACTACGTTGGTGGTGAGCACTGATAGAACGCTACCGTAAGATGTAGGGAGCTAATGCCCGAAAGTGTTCAGCTTCAGGTTCGCTCTCCCCTTGTGGGAGAGCTTGTCCTTCGCGTAGTCGGAGGAGGCCAGGGTGAGGGGGCAACCGCATTCAACACCCTCTCCGGTATCCTCTCCCTTGATGGGCTAGAGGAGAAAAAGAGAACATTTCGCAGTCCGCATCTTAGGTGTGTTTTTCTATAGCTCTATGCTCAACAACACTTTCCTCGGAGGTCCACAATGGATGTACGTGCAGCCGTAGCGCATAAAGCTGGCGCGCCCTTAACGATAGAAACAGTACAGTTAGACGGCCCAAAGGCTGGTGAAGTGCTGGTCGAGATCAAAGCCACTGGCATTTGTCACACCGATGAGTTCACCCTCTCTGGCGGTGATCCTGAAGGAATTTTTCCCTCAATCCTTGGTCATGAGGGCGCGGGCATTGTCGTTGATGTCGGTCCAGGCGTGACAAGTGTACAAAAAGGCGATCACGTGATCCCGCTGTACACGCCAGAATGTCGGCAGTGTAAATCTTGCCTCAGTCGCAAGACCAACTTGTGCACGGCAATCCGCGCCACGCAGGGCAAAGGCCTAATGCCTGATAGCACTAGTCGTTTCTCACTCGGCAAAGACACTATTTATCACTACATGGGGTGCTCGACCTTCTCGAATTTTACCGTTTTACCCGAGATTGCTGTGGCCAAAATTCGCGAAGACGCGCCGTTCGACAAGGTGTGTTATATCGGCTGCGGCGTCACAACCGGTATTGGTGCGGTGATCAATACGGCTAAGGTAGAGCCAGGTGCGAATGTCGTCGTGTTCGGTCTTGGCGGTATTGGACTTAACGTGATTCAAGGCGCACGGATGGCGGGCGCCAATATGATTGTCGGTGTAGATATCAATGCCAATCGCAAGACACTCGCTGAAAAGTTTGGCATGACTCATTTCGTGAATCCCAAAGAAGTACAGGGGGATCTTGTCCCTTATCTCGTCGACCTCACTAAAGGCGGAGCAGATTATAGTTTCGAGTGTGTCGGCAACGTTCAGTTGATGCGCCAAGCGCTGGAATGCTGCCATCGCGGTTGGGGCGTGAGTGTAATTATTGGTGTCGCTGGGGCTGGACAAGAAATTTCTACCCGACCGTTCCAACTCGTCACTGGTCGTGTATGGAAAGGCACCGCCTTTGGTGGCGCGCGTGGCCGCACTGACGTGCCAAAGATCGTCGATTGGTACATGGAAAAGAAGATCAACATCGACGACCTGATTACCCATGTCTTGCCGCTTGATCGCGTCAACGAAGGCTTTGATCTGATGCACGCTGGTAAGTCGATTCGCACGGTGGTGCAATATTAAGAGCGAAAGGGGAAATGGCGAAATGGAAAGATGGAGAAGAGTATGTGTCTGTCGTCTTCCTTTTCGCCGTTTACCCTTCTTACCTTTTCCCCTTTTTCACCGTAGAGCCATAGGGCAGGTTGTGCCTGCTGATTTTAATTCTCTCGGAAGCCCCACCAATCCTTGCAATCCTTGTCTCGGCATTCTAGAGTAAACAGCGACGGAGGGGACGTCTATGGCAACCGCTGCAGCAACAACTCATTTCAATCCGGCTGATGATCTCATCGAACAGCTGTACGAACAAGGAGTGACAGACGGACTTCCGGTTGTCCCACCGACGCGTGACCGCGTCGAACGAATGCTCGCCGGAGCACCGGAGCGAGCGCGAGACGAACTACTAGGAACGATCGGCCCACAGTACGGCGAGGCTACAGTGGAACGCGTGGCCATTAACGCAGTCATGGCCGGATGCAAGCCCGAATATTTTCCGGTTGTTTTGGCTGGCGTAGAAGGTCTGTGTGACGAACGGCTGTGTGCGCACGGTTTGAACGTCACGCTGTTCTCTGCGGCGCCGTGGGCAATTATTAACGGTCCGGTACGGTTCCAGATCGGTCTCAACGGTGGCCATAATGCCCTTGGTCATGGATTTCGTGCCAATGCTACCATTGGTCGCGCGTTGCGTCTCGTGATCATGAACATCGGCGGGGCACGTCCACACGAACTCACCAAAGCAACGATGGGCCATCCCGGGCAATACACGGCGGTCATCGCTGAGAATGAAGAGGAATCACCGTGGGAGCCGTTTCATCTGGAGCGTGGCTTCAGTGCCGATGACTCCGCCATCACGCTCTTTGCCGGTGGCTCGCCGCAACAGATCAGCGACTTTCAGAGCCGCAGCGCTGAGCAATTGTTGTGGTCCATTGGCCGCACGATGGGGGGTGGGTTATGGAACTATAAAAACTATCCACTCTTCGGCGATACGATTCTCGTTTTAAGCCCCGAGCACGCGCAAACGATCGCTGCCGATGGATTGTCACAAAAAGATGTGCGTCAGTTTCTTTATGAGAACGTGACGCTCTCGATTGATGACCTTAAACCTGGCAAAGAAGGTGGCGAGGGCTTTGGGGCTGGTTTGTTAAAAGCGTTCGGAGCCAAGGGCTTTGTAGTTGACGACCGTGTGCGCAAATTCCGCTCGCCGGAGTCAGTTTTTGTCGTGGTTGCAGGCGGAACAGCAGGACGTTTTTCCGCCGCGATTCCTGGCTGGGTAGCCGATGATCTGGGGAGTACACCGGTGACGAAGAAAATTATGGTAGATTAACCTTTGACATCTAGCCTTGAGCCTTCAGGATTTTCATTGTCTTGCTGACTGCTGATGGCCGAATGCTGATAGCTTTAACGTAAAGGAGGCAATAGTATGGCAGACGAAATGCTCAATCCGATTGGCTACGGTGGGAAGGCAGAGAAAGCTCTCGCCCCAAGGTTGTCCAACCTGAATGGCAAAACGATTGCCTTGGTGGACATCGGCTTTCCCAATAGCAACATTTTTCTTGATCGTGTCGAGACATTGCTTAAAGACCGCTTTGGTGTGGCGGCAGTCGTGCGGCATGCAAAACCATCGCCGACTCGCATGGCCAAACCAGAAGTGAGAAAAGATATTCTCTCACGGTGTCACGGAGTCGTCGAAGCGGTCAGCTCGTGAGGGTCGTGCATATCGTGCAGTTCGCACGATGTCGCCTACTTTGAAGAAAACGGTATTCCGACCGCCAATATCTCCACGACCGAGTTTGTCGCTGCTGCCCGCTTGCAGTGTAAGAATCTCGGCATCCCAGCGTACGAAGTTATTACTGTTCCCCATCCGATCGTGCCGCTGACTAAGGAAGAAGTGTGGTCACGTGCCGATGCGATTATTGATTCGATTGTCGCCAAGCTCATCGGTAACGAAGCACGAGCGGCGGCGTTGTAAAATGCTGCGCAGAGGCACTCCGTTGGGGCGCCTCTATTTTCTTGTACCAAGGCTCTGCCTGCGACGGAAAGTAGAACCGGAGACCTCTCCACCTTGCTTCATCACTGATTCTCCGTTTCACCAGTTCCTCGATTCATTTTCCGTCTCTGTCTTCCCCTTTTCGACTCTTCGCCTTTTCCCCATTTCCCCTCCCGCTGATAAATCCTCCTCGTCAACTTCCGATACTTTCTTTGTTGAAACATCGGTAGAGCTGATAGAGGAGGGAGCTTTGTGTTCTCCGCAACCCTAATAGATGGCTACACCGGGAAACATCGTACAGTAGACGTGGTAGTCGAACCACACCGCCTCCGCATGTTCTCTGAAGAAGGGAAACCGCTTGCTGACTGGGCAGTCAAAGGGTTGCAGTTTGCTGAAAAAGTGGAGCGTGGACGCCCGGTGCGCTTGGCACATGCAGATCACGATCGCTCTCGACTGATTGTTGACAGTCCTGCCATTCTTAGTGAGCTGCGCAGTGCGGGAATTACCTTGCGAGCCGCTCGTTCCGCTTGGCGTGGGCTTCCTACCTGGGCAATTGTCGCACTAGTCGTGCTTGGCGGACTTGCTATCGGACTCCTCAGTGGTAGCACACTCGTTACCGACTCGCTGGTCTATCTCGTGCCAAAGACAGTGGAAAAATCGTGGGGACAAGAAACTATCGCGACCATCGTGCAGCAGGCGCCTTTCTGCGAAGAATCCGAGGGAAAAGACGTATTGCGCCTGCTGGTAAAACGTCTAGCGGCAACGACTCAAGCTCCGTATCCTTTCGAGGTTCATGTTAGCAATGCGCCGATAGCCAATGCCTTTGCCGTTCCTGGTGGACAGATTGTGATCTTCCGCGGTTTGCTGACGATGGCCACATCACCGGAAGCGGTGGCCGGTGTCCTAGCCCATGAAATGGCGCATGAAGTCCGGCGCCATCCAACTCGGAGTGTCGTCCGCGCGTTGGGAATTCAAATGGTCATGAGCTTCGTTTCTGGTAATACGGGAAAAGGGTTGGGAGCAGCGACAGGAGCCTTGATCAATTTATCGCACGGGCGCAACGATGAAAGTGAAGCCGACCGCCTTGGTGTAGCGATGCTCAACAAAGCCAATATCCGCGCTGATGGGCTCATCCACTTTTTCCAGCGCGTGAGTGGTGGATCGTCTGCAACGGCACACCAGAGTGAACGGCCGTCAAATCTCTTGACGTATCTTTCGACTCATCCAAGTGATGTATCCCGTATCGCTGCGATTCGCAGCATGGCACATGGCGACGGCGAGGCGATGACAGCGAAAGAGTGGCAAGCGTTGCGATCGATCTGTGGAGTCGAAAAAGAGAAAGATGGCGACCCGCTGTCGGCGTTGTTTCGTTAGAGTGAGTGGCATTACCCCTCTCTCTTTTTGGACCTTGTCCTGTCCCTCTCCTTGACGGGAGAGGGGAAAACAGATGGTAGCGTGCGCTGCGCGCACGATGTGCTGACACGTCACCATGTTCGCGCGCATGGCGCACGCTACGGACTGTTCTTTTTCCCTACTGCCTTTTTTATTTCCCTTTTTTCCATTTCCCCATTTCGCCTTTTCGCTCCTTTGTTTTTGGGCTAGTCCCACCCCAGCTCAGGCGCTTTCTTGTAGACTGCAAGTCCTAAAGCACACCCGACAGCGATAGCGATGTACGCCTTCACAAACGCCATGCCGATGTCACCGACAATTGGTATCATCCCGAAGATTTTTCCTATGCCCAACTCCGTCATTGTCAGTCCGGTATAGATCAGCAGCACATGCCAGTAGACCGGCCCCATGCGACGGATCGTATCAACACCAATCAGTGGATTCAGCACTGACATGACATTCTTCGACAGTGCGGCGACAATCAACGCAACCGGCGTATATGCCACTTTCCAGAGCAACGCCAACAGCAACAAGAGCGAGACGCCAGACACTGTCCCAACTGGAGAGGCTGCCACAGCTTTCTTTGCCGGCACCTGAGTGTGACGAGGAGTCGCTACTTTTGGCTCGCGGCTCACCGTCGTATCTTCACTGTTTGTTTCCTCTCCCTCAAAGTCTCCAAGGAGGTTCTGTATCTCTACCGGGGCGGGGTCTTCCTCGTCAGGGGGTGCAGCAACAGTTTCCTCTTTCGCTGGCGGGGAGCCACCCAGAATTGACGAGAAGTTCATCCCCATCCCTACATTTACTGTGAACAATACGCCGAGCAACAACAATGGTCCCCACGTGATAGTCATTGCCGCACCACTCAATCGCAACGGGTGAGTGAGATCGGAAACGTCATTAAACTCGGGAATAAAGCGCTGCAAATTGCCACTCGCCACCTGGTAGAGTGTATGGAAAGAGTACCAGAGCAGTATGCCCAACGAGAAGATAATCGCACGATACGAGAAGAGGGCCATAACACTGAAGAAAGCGGTGATCAAAGCAAAGATGAAAAAGGCCAGTGGGTCTTGCAACGGATAAGCCAGGATGGTCTTGATCTCAGCTATCATCGGACGTGCACGCAACCGTTCTTGCTCAAGCCATTTCTGGTATCCAGAGGCAGGAATACACGGAGTATCACAGATTGGACAGATCGACTTCTTACATTCTCCACAGTAACCCGTTGTACAGGCAGGACACATGGTTTCAGACTTCGCTTGTGGATGTTCCACACACTGTCGCCACACACCTGGACGTCGTTTGCCCGTCTGAGACCGTGGTGCCGCAGCTGGCGTTGCCATAGATGCAACGGCCTTATTCTGCGCTGCGGGACGGGAGCGTTGTATTCCTGCAGTCACTTCAGCTACTGCCTCAGCAACAGTAGTTTCTCCTTCATGTTCTTCAGACGCAGAGGCGAAGCGAAGCGGAGGAGCCAGGGACCCTTGCTTTTTTTCTTCAGAATGTGTGACAGGTTGTGACTCGACCAGACGTAGGGTGAACGCGTATGGCGCTGCCGCGCTCTGGTCGTCTCGTGCTGTCAGACGAGACGCGATGGGTGCCGCGTCAACAAGACGAAGCGTAGGAGCTTGGGGTGTTGGTGAAGTTTCCTTAGACGATGAGTTTGAATCCTCTCCGACTAGGCGGAACGCCCGTGGCTGTGCGGTTACCATACTATGCCCATTTTCTGAGACCCGGACATCGTTATTTCCCTGTGGCACTCCTGCCAAGGGAATCATAGTCCCACACCGGCACTGGAGTTGGAGCCGCGGTGGAGTCACATTCTCCGCAGGAACATCAAGAGTCGCATTGCACCTGGTACATTGGACTTGCATGGTTTTACACCCTCTTTACAGGATCACAGCACTGGCGCTGCCCTTCCTATTCGTCGTGGTGTGATTTCTGACACCAGACTGTCGTTAGCAACGGTATCGGCACTTTCGCCGGAGGCTGTATCGGCAGTAGTCAGTTGTTGAAGAAACTGTCAGACTAAGGCAGACGTAGCGAGCAACGCTCCTCCGGATAGGGCTTATGATCCGAGGGCAGTGACGACCTGTGACACACGTATGAGCAACGCTCGTAGGATGTGCTGTAGCGCCACGGTTGAAGTGTTCGTTGCGACAAAGTCGTGCCACAACCAGAAAGGAGGACAGAGGCATGCAAGGACTCGAAGGCGTAAAGGTCTTGGAACTCGGCAATATGGTGTCAGCTGCGTATACGACCAAGCTCATGGCTGACCTCGGTGCGGATGTCATCAAAGTTGAAGAACCTGACGGCGACCATGCTCGTCAGCGAGGTCCGTTTCCCGGCGGTGTGGTTGATCAAGAACAGAGTGGACTATTTCTCGCGCTGAATACCAACAAACGCGGGATTACCTTGGACCTGCGTAGGGAACGAAAGACGCTTGCCCGCTTGGTCGAATGGGCTGATCTTCTCGTTCATAATTATCCGCCCGCACAAATGGCGGAGCTGGGGATCGAGTATGCAACTTTTTGTGAGATCAATCCGCGCTTAGTTATGTGTTCGGTTACGCCGTTCGGGTTAACTGGTCCACACAAAGACTACAAAGCCTATGAATTGACCATGTCACACGGTGGGGGCTGGGCATGGTTAAGCCCTGGAGGATCAGACCGTGCAGATTTGCCGCCGCTCAAAGCCGCTGGTCACCAAGCCGATTTTCAGGGGGGTCTGGCGGCGGCGACTGTAGCGCTTGCCGCTTACTCCCGCGCCTTGCGGACCGGCGAGGGCGAACATATCGACTTTTCTGTTCAGGCCTATGTTACGTCATTTTTGGAGCATCACTTCGTTACTTATTCTTTTCTTGGTCGGGTTAATTCGCGCTTGGGAAGACGTTTGCAAGACCCGTGGGGAATTTTTGCTTGTCAGGATGGCGACATTTTCGCCGCCGTAGCAGAAGAGGACCAATGGCAACGGCTGCTGGCATTGATGGGTAATCCGTCGTGGGCTACTGCCGAGCTCTTTGGCGACTTCATGCTGCGCACCAAAAACCAACACTTGCTGAAGCCGCGCCTGAAGGAGTGGATGCAGCAGTGGCGCGTAATGGACCTCTTTCATGCCGGACAAGAACAGCGTCTATGTTTTGCCCCGGTATTGACCATGTCACAAATGGCCACCCAGGAACAATTACGCTCACGCCACTTTTTCGTTGACGTCACCCATCCCCGTGCCGGCACCCTTCCCTATTTGGGATCACCATATCAACTGCGCGAACCTTGGTGGCAGATTCGTCGTCCAGCACCGTTGCTTGGTCAGCATAATGCGGACGTTTCAAGTGCCACGTTTCAGGTTTCAAGTTCCCAACCTTCTGCCCCTAGCAGCCAGCCTCCAGCGTCTAAGTTGCCCCTTGAAGGTGTCCGTGTCGCAGACTTTAGCTGGGTGTGGGCAGGACCATTCTGTACTATGCATCTTGCCCATCTTGGGGCAGAGGTCATCAAAATCGAATCGCGGAGCCACCTCGATCTGACACGTCGGCTGCCGTTGTTCCCCAAAGGGATGAAACCGGGAGTAGATCGTAACGGCTTGTTCAATCAATGGAGCCTCGGCAAGAAAAGCATCAGCTTGAATCTGACGAAGGCTGAAGGAATTGCTATCGCCAGAGAGCTTATCGCTAAAAGTGACGTTGTCGTCGATAACTTTGCCACTGGCGTGATGGAGCGATTGGGGCTCGGCTACGACGAGCTCAAGAAGATCAAGCCAGATATCATCATGGCCTCCATCTCCGGCTATGGTCATACTGGCCCGCACAAGAATTATATGGCCTATGGTCCCGCCATTGCACCACTGACAGGTCTGTCGTCATTGACGGGATACGCAGGTAGCCCGCCACAAGAAGTGGGGCTTTCCTATGGCGATCCGAATGCAGGCATCAATGCGGCTGTCGCTATCTGTGCAGCCCTGACAGCACGCCAGCGCACTGGCCAAGGCCAATACATCGATGTGTCGTTGTGGGAAGCGGTTGCGGCCTTAGTGCCTGAAGGCTGGATGGACTATGCCATGAACGGGACCCAACCGCCACGACAAGGGAACCATGATCCAGTGATGGCGCCACACAACTGTTTTCGCTGTGCCGGCGAAGAGGAGTGGGTCACAATTGCCTGCGGTACGGACGCAGAGTGGCAGGCATTGTGTCGAGCCATCGGGCAGCCACAGCTTGTCAGCGATAAACGGTTTCTCACTATGAGTGATCGTAAAGCCAACGAAGACACGTTAGACCAGATGCTCGCTAGTTGGACCGAGACACGGAACAAATGGGAAGTGACGCGTATCCTCCAGGCTGCAGGAGTGGCGGCATTTCCGACGATGAATTGTAAAGACCTTGCTGAAGATCCGCACCTCAATGAGCGAGGGTTCTTTGCGCGCCTTGCGCATCCAGAGATTGGCGTACAGACTCACACCGGGATTCCCTGGCGCCTGCAGAATGCGCCCAACGGGGTACAGTCACCCGCACCACTATTAGGCCAGCACACCGACCATGTCATGGGTAACTTGCTCAAGTACTCCGAACAAAAGATTACCCAGCTAAAGGAGGAACGGGTGTTATACTGAACTGGACTCGCTAAACGAACCGAACACGCCGAGGCAGGCATCCCCGAGTATTGGGCCGTCCATCCCGAAGAGGGAACCGTCTCAGTGCTGAAGCTAACAGACGGGAACTACGTGGCCTATGGAATTTTCCGTCGCAGAGATATGGCGACATCCGCACTGCTGCAGGGCTTTATGGTGAGTGTCCAGGCAGTCTGCGATGCGGAGTGATATGAGCTGCGCTTATGGGGTCCTTCCCCCAGTCATGGGGGAAGGATAGGAAGGGAAGGAGGTCGTGACGTGGGCATCTCACGACGCTATCGCATTGTTGACCTGCGGGACACGCGCTAGCAGGGCTTGTGGGTCGTGCGCTACTCCACCACGGTAGACCGTCGTCAACTTGCGCAGTTCGCGCACATCACGCAATGGGTCGCCATCAACGACAAGAAAATCAGCATAGCGTCCGGTAGCAATTCTACCGATGTCATCCTGCCGTCGGATATAACGCGCAGCTACCGAGGTTACAGCTTTTAACGCTGCCATCGCACCAATCGACTCACTCAACAACTCAATTTCACGCAACAGGGCGAACCCAGGCGGTGGGTACGCGAGCCCTCCACAATCAGTGCCACCAACAATGAGCCCCCCAGCATCATGGAGCATGCGTGTCACTTCTTGATGTTTCTCTAACACTTTGGTCGCGGCGGTGGGCTCAAAGATTCCAGGGTGGATATCCCAGTCAGGACGTTCGCCTATGTGTGAAGCCATTGCCTTCTGGCGAGCAAGCGCCATCGGTGGAATATAGCGACGGTCGGGGTCTTGCATCGCCGCTTCACGTCCGCAGCGTGCGATCCACAACAAGTCAAGTGTTGTACCCATATTCACTTGATGTTTGATCATTTCATCGAACCATGTTTGGGAGCGTTTTCCTTTCAAGTCCGTTTCTTCCCATCCTTTGTTGAGCTGTTGCCAGAACGATGGATTCATCATCGAGGCACCGACCCCAAATTGCATGTCCAGCGCGCAGAAGTCGTTGTACGGCGAGATCCACACGTGCTCGAGGCCGTCGATGCCCGCTCTGATCACATCGAGTGAATGTGTGTATCCGAGATGTCCGGTCACTGGCACGCGTTTGTCCACAAAACGAATAACGGCGGTGGACGTCTCTGGTGGCAACGTAAAGTAGAGCTTAATGCCATCAACCCCAGCGGCCAGTAAGGAGCCGATTTTCTGCGGAACGGCCTCGGGCGACGGAATAGAGTCGAGCATTTCGCCGAGTGGTCCGTAGGTATCAAAGCTTGATGTCGGCCCGTCCAGCAACGGTCCATAGATGAGCATGCGCGGTCCTAGTGTTGCCCCAGTGTTGAGATCATGCCGCAGTTGCTGCGCTTTTTCGAGCTTGGCGCCAACGTCACGGACAGTCGTGACACCCGCGGCAAGGAACAACGGCAGACTCTCACGATCAACAAACGTGGCGTGGACATGTGTATCGATCAGTCCCGGCACCATGGTTTTTCCTTTGAGGTCAATTTCTTGCGCCCCGGCTGGAGTAGGAATAGGGCCACTCTCGATCGCGCTGATGCGATCACCGTTTACTACAATCGACACATCCATCCGTGGTTGGTCAGCAACTCCGTCAATAAGTCGTACATTTTTGAACACTGTTGTCTGTGCCATAGTACCTCCTTTTCGCCGGGTGACGTGTCTCGCTCCCAGCTTCTTTGCTGGGAGCATACTCTGTCTTGCCAGAGTTGCAAGACTTTTCATGCTCGCGACTGCGAGCGCTTTTCCTTGACATTGTGGAAGGAACAGGTCATGACAGTGCTAACTGTCACTCGCAAAGGAGGGGAGCATGCAACTGGACATCGAGGCAGTGGGCCTGTCCGTCCAGGGTCGAGCTAGTCGCATTCGTTGGTTGATGATTGGCATGATCTTCGTCGTTGACGTGTTGATGTTTATCGACCGCGTCAACATTTCCATCGCTGCCAAATATATCATTCCTGAATACGGTCTAACCGAGGTGCAGATGGGGTCGGTGTTCAGCGCGTTTGTACTGGGCTATGCCCTCTTGCAGATTCCTGGCGGCTGGCTCGGTGATCACTTCGGTCCCAGGCGTGTGCTAACAGTGGCTATTTTTTGGTGGTCAGTATTTACTGCAGTTACTGCTGTTGCTGGTGAACTTTTTCTGGTTTCACTGTTCGGGATCATTGGGTCGTTCATCATTGTACGGATCTTGATCGGAGCCGGAGAAGCAGCGGCGTTGCCGAATCGCAATCGCCTGATTGCGAATTGGATTCCGCCACACGAACGAGCGCTGGCAATCGGCATTGGTGGCAGCGGGAGTATGCTGGGCGCGGCTCTGACCCCGCCGCTGATTGTCGCCATCATGTTGACGTTAGGTTGGCGAGCTGCTTTTTATCTGGCTGGTGCGGTCGGTATTGGACTGGCTGCAGTGTGGTATTGGCTCGCCCGTGACCACCCTGAGCAGCACCCCTGGCTCAATCGGACTGAGCTTTGTTATATCACGCAGAATTCCGAGGAAACCGCCCGCCCTCAACAGCGTGCGAATGGGCCGAATCCGTGGCCAGCGCTTTTGCGCAATAAGAGCTTATGGTGTGTCACTGGCGCATATTTCACTATTGGTTACATTGCCTATCTCTATTTTTCGTGGTTCTATTTGTATCTCGTCAATGTCCGAGGATTTTCACTAACACATGGTGGGTTCTATGGCAGTTTACCATTTTTGACCGCAGCGATCGTTGCTCCCCTAGCAGGATGGTTGTCTGATCACTTGAGCCAACGGTATGGGAAGCGGATTGGGCGCTGCTTGCTTGGGATCATCGGGTTACTACTAGGAGCGAGCTGGATCTGCGCGGGAGCTGCAGCTACTCAGCCCTTGTGGGCAGTGGTGTTTCTTTCGCTTGGTGCCGGATCACTCTTTCTTGGGGTGCCAGCCTATTTTGCCACTACGATTGATCTGGCCAAATCGCATGCCGGCATTGCGGGTGGTTTCATGAACATGGGTGGCAACTTAGGTGGAGCGTTATCGCCCACACTCACACCACTGCTAGCGCATCACTTTGGGTGGGACGGGGCACTCTATACGTCCGCCGGGTTAGCGGTTATTGGTGCGCTGTTTTGGCTAGGGGTGCATCCAGAGCGAGAGATCGACTTTCGTGCCACAGCGTAACGACAGCCCTCAAACGATAACATTTAGTTGGAGAAAGGAAACACTTTATGAAATTCATCCTCCATCTTGGTCCTGTAGTGCCGGCCTCGCCGGACGAGCGTGAACAACTGCGCCCCATTGCCCATCGCACTGATAAAATTCAGCTGATGCTGGACGAGATGGTCGAGCTGGCGCAACTGGCGGAGGAAGTCGGGTTCGAGATTCTCACGTACTCGGAACATCAGTTTTTCTCTGATGGCTTGATCGCTGGCTCCAATCCCACACCCCATCTTATTAACTTGGCCGCCAAAACAAAACGCATCAAGCTTGGGCCGTTGGGGTATGTGCTACCGACGTGGGACCCAATCCGCCTAGCGCTGGATGTGGCGTGGGCTGATCAAATCACCAAGGGACGAGCGGTGGCCGGATTTGCCCGCGGGGTCTTTCCACACTGGGTCAATACCCTTGGGCAACACTACAAAGTCAAACCGTCAGTGATTGGCAAAGAAGAAGAATTGCACAATCGCGAAGTCTCGCAAGAATTATTTGAAGTGATCAAGCTGTGCTGGAAAGATGAGCCGTTTTCGTTCAATGGCAAGTATTACAAAGTGCCCAATCCACCGGAAGGCCTCAAATGGCCAGCAGCAGACGCGGCGCGTCGCTACGGCGCGCCGGGGGAAATTGACACCGACGGCTGGCTCCGGAAGGTCTCTCCAGTCCCGAAGCCGTTCCAAAAGCCACACCCGCTGTTACTACAAGCAATGACGCTCACTCAAGAAACCATCGCCTGGACCGCGCAGGAAGGGATTGTACCCATGATTTTCTTGCCCTTTCCTGATATGGCGATACGCGGTGCAGAAGTCTATCGACAGGAAGCTGCGAAAGTCGGACGTAACCTGAAGTTAGGCGAGAGTGTCGGCTTGGCGCGGATTATATCACTGGGAAAAAGCAAAGAGGCAGCGCTCGCTACTGCACGAAACGGGATCATGTATTTACTCGGGCTCTATCACTCGCATTTCTATCCGAATATCCCGACGACCATTGAGCCGGTCGTTGACGCCGGGGTCGCCTTCGTCGGTACGCCTGACGACGTCCGCCGTCAACTGTCAACAGTGCAGGAGCGATTGAACCCGGAGTATTTCTTGGTGTTTTGTGATCAAGGATTGCTGCCCTTAGATGAAGTGAAGCAGCAAGTCGAGATGGTTGCCAAGCTCATGCCGGAGTTTCGCGGGTAGAGGAACTGCAAGTGACGATACGCAAGCAGGCTGAAGTTTGGATTAACGGTCTGATCGACCTCACACGAGATAAGGATGAATTGTGTGCTTCAATTCCTGTCACCTCTTCTACGACCTAAAACGGGCCGCACAAGGGTTATACATGAGTGGTACGTAGGTGAAGAAAGGCGTGACTATGACCCCTTATTGCTTGCTTAGGAGACTTCTCACTTTGGAACAGCGGGTGCGTCAAGTCTACGTTGCCTTGAGTCACCACCAACAATTCCCGGCTCCCCTCTGTGCTGTGTGGAAGGCGATGGCTGAAGACGAAACACACCACATCGTCGCGCTCGAACGCTCGGCGTACCTGCTTAGTGTCATGGAGTCTTCTCCTTCAATTTCTGCGCAAGCACTCGCACATGTCGAGGTGATACTAGGCACGGCCCAAGCTATAGTACAACAGCCGACTTTAACTAGTGACGACGCGTTTCACCTGGCATTACAAATTGAGGGGTCGGAATTAAATCATATTGATGCGGCCTGGTTACACAGCTTTCGCCCGACCGCAAGTTTGTTGCTGAAAGCGTTTGCGCCAGACACTCAGCAACACGTTCGCCGCTTGATTGACGCTGTGTATTATTTTAGCATCAACATGGCGTTACATATAGAGGCTGATGCCTTGTGGGCACGCTACAAAAACCGTGACACAAGCCGACGTTGATCAAACCAGAGTACGAACAGAGAACTCACAACAGCTCTTCTGCTGTCTTATACAAAAATAAACTGTTTATGAGGACTATTTTCTCATATGTATTCGTGCAGGGCGGTATGCTTGCAGTTTAGGACGGAATCCCCCCTGTGAGTCGCTGGGCTATTAATTCTGCCAGCGCACTTCCCTGCTCTCCCGTTAAAGATTGTGCAGGCCACGCGATACCGAGGCCAGTTCCATCAGGGTATTTTGGGATAAGATGAAAATGTACATGCATCACCGCTTGGTGCGCTGTCGAGCCATTGTTCTGTAGAACATTGAACGCCACAGCACCGGTCGCTTGTAGAATCGCGCGGCTAATCTTCGGTAAAACGCGCCCAATAGCCGCCGCAGACTCGTCAGAGAGTTGATCGAGCGTTTCTGCCGGTTCCTTAGGAACCACTAACGTATGACCGCGACTCAGCGGGTTAATATCAAGAAACGCCAGTACATAATCATCTTCATACACGCGAAAACAAGGAATCTCACCAGCAACGAGTTTTGTAAAGATAGTATTCGCCATAGCAGTTCCCTTCACGAGTCACGAAGTACCACAGAGTGAGGCGATTACAAAGAGGCTGCCATCGCCCACTGGCGTAGAGATGCTTCGCCAAAGCGTCTTACAAGGAACTTTGCCGCCTTCTGTACACATCAGTTAGGATAACTATATTCTTGCTTTATTGCGCTCCTCCTGCGGCGGACGCACATGACGAAACTGCCAAAGTAACAATAAGTCATATATGATTTTCAATCCGCCGGCGAGATAAAATGGCACACTCATCAGCGAGGCGTTGAACAACGCACCCGCGGCAACCGGCCCTAGCGCGCTCGCACTCGTACGCGCGAGGGTAACGATCCCAGAGGCCGCCGAGCGTTCATCCGGATCAACGACTGCCATGATGTACGCTTGCCGTGTTGGCACATCCATCTGCGCGGTAGAATAGCGTAAAAGGACCATTGCCGCCGCAAGAGGAAACGTCGGCATCAACGGCGTGAGCAAAAGAAAGACATTCGCTGGCAAGTGAGTAAACACCATTGTATTGATCAGCCCGATCCGTGCCGCTACTTGCGCAGCAACCAGCGCAGAAAAACCAGCAAGCAGATTCGTACCGAAAAACAAGCTTCCCAACGCCGCTGGCTCGATACCAAACCGAGAGTGAAACCAGTAGGCCAACAAGCTCTGCACAATAAGCGCGCCAGCGAACGAGTCGAGGATAAACAAAGCGGACAACTTCTGGACGATGAACCGCGAACGGTGCAGACCGAAAAACTTGCTCACTTTTTGTTGCTGTGACGGTTCTACCTCAATCTGACGAGAGAGCAAAGAGAACGAGAGCATGAGAAACACCCCGAACCAGGCATAGAACGCAAACAACATCTGATAGCTCGCCAGCGGCGTATAGCCAGTGCGTTGAAGCATTGTGGCTAAAGTGCCGCCACTCCACGACCCTAGGGCTGCGGCCAATGAGCCCACCAGGTTATACCAGGCAAAGAGATGCGTGTGCTGAGCTGCCGGCGTCAGGTGCGCCAGCGCTGATTGTTCGATCGCGAGAAACGGCCCAACCTCATGCCCGGTCGGACTCAACGTGCCAATGAATGCTGCAAGAACGAGAAATAGCGGGTTCGTCGTCAGCGCGAACACGACACCAGTAAATATCATAAAACCGGCACTCGCCATGAGCATGCGCCGTCTCCCGATACGGTCAGCAACCTGCGTGACAACGAGCGAAAGCAAGGCGTCGCCAACTAACGTCAGCGTCAGCAGCAAGCCAATCTCACTCTCAGTCATTCCTACTGCAACCAAATGCAAAGCAAGAATGATCGAAAGAAAGCCGTAGGCGAATAAGCGTATGATGCGTCCGCCGAAGAGCAGCCGTCTATCTTGCGGTAAAAATCGTGCTGCCATCTTGCTGTGTTTTCCCCACCCTCGCCAATTGAGGACGAACCACGTACATTTCACATCGTTATCAGAAGATAAATCTGGGAGAAGAACGTATGGCTCAGTTATTTGCAGGAAAAGTTGCTCTTGTCACTGGCGCAAGTTCAGGCATTGGTCGTGCCACGGCATTGGCCTTTGCTCGCGATGGCGCACGAGTCGCTGTGTCTGACGTGGTTGTCGACGGCGGCAATGAAACTGTCCGGCTCATTAAGAAAACTGGTGGTGAGGCCGTCTTCATCAAAGCCGATGTTGCCAACGCAGCAGAAGTTGAATCGTTGATTCAACAAATTGTCGCTACGTATGGTCGACTAGACTATGCACATAATAACGCTGGGATTTCTGGTCCACTGACGACCGTCGCTGACACAGCCGAGAGTAAGTGGGATCGCGTGATCGCGATCAACTTAAAAGGCGTATGGCTGTGTATGAAGTCCGAGATTCAGCAGATGCTCAAACAAGGCAGCGGTGCAATTGTGAACACGGCCTCTGGAGCTGGACTCGTTGGGATCGCCGGAGCGAGCGCATACGTCGCCAGCAAACACGGTGTTCTGGGTCTGACGAAAACCGCTGCACTAGAATATGCCAAGCAGGGCATTCGGGTAAATGCCGTGTGTCCAGGGGTGATCGACACTCCAATGGTGCAACGGTTGACCGATCGTCATCCCAGTGCAGCTGAAGCTATGGTCGCAGCACACCCGATCAGTCGCGTCGGCAAGCCAGCGGAAATCGCCGAAGCCGTGGTGTGGTTATGTTCCGAAGCGGCGTCGTTTGTTACCGGTCATGCGCTGTCTGTCGACGGCGGGTATGTCATACAGTAACATTGAGTTAAGGAGGGTTTTCCATGCCCAAGATGCGAGCGGTGTTGTTCGACTTCGGTGGTACATTATTCGATTATGAAGCCGTTGCTCCTGGTGAGCGTGAGAGTGTCGTTGACATCGCCCGTTGGGCTGGTGTCACGCTGGAGCCGCGCGAGGTTCTCCGTGCCTATCGCGGTGCATTGAAAAACGTCTTCTACGAATATCTCTCACGCTCCTACTATTTGCACCGTGATTTATTTCACGACGTCTTGCACGCAATGGCGCGCGACCTCAATATCTCATTGACCGAGGAGCACTTTGCCCGCTATCGCCAAGTGCAATGGCAACGCCGTGAGCGCGATTTCACTTTACGTGAAGGCGTGTTTGAAACGCTCACCGCGTTGCGTGACCGCGGCTACCACTTGGGTATCGTCAGCAACATCGACGATGATCAACTCGAACACATGGTTGCCCTGAGCAAGCTCGAACCGTATTTCGACTCCATCTTGTCGAGTGAATCCGTGCAATCGTGCAAACCTGACTTGCGGATTTTCACTGAAGCGATACGACGTGCCGACTGTGCACCTCAGGAAGCGTTCTTTGTCGGTGATTCCCTTCAGCAAGACATTCCCGGCGCAAACGCGATGGGCATGCACTCGGTGTTGATCTGGGATCGCACCGACAGTGATCCACCAGCAAAAGAGGTGATGCCACGGTCGGTGATTCGGAGTATTCCAGCGCTCCTCGACTTGGTCCAGTGGGTCGAATCATGAAATAACGCGTAACACGTGCAATACGTAATACGTAAAAAAACCGAAGAACGGTTGGGGGGTGGTTACGCATTACGTTTTACGTTTTAATCTCTGTGAATCGCTACTTGAACCAATAAAGAAGGAGGTCCTTATGAGCACAGCCAACGAAAAAACCGTGACCGATTTTTGCAACTCGCTTCGTGACCGCAGTCTAAAGAAGCTCGTGTCGTATCTGACCGAGGACGTGTACTACCACAACATGCCATGGCAACCAGTCACTGGCCATGAGGGAGTCCGCAAAGTGCTGGCAGCCTTTGTCGAAGGCGACAAAATTGTTCTCGAAAAAATGGACATCAAGAACACAACCTCTGCGGGCAATGTGGTGATGAACGAACGCATCGAACACTGGGCAGCAGGGAACATCAAAGTCCAGTTGCCTGTAGTAGGGGTCTTCACTTTTACTGACAAGGGCAAAATTTCCCGTTGGTGCGATTACTTTGATGCCAAGACGGTCGAACCGCTCATGGAAGTAGCGAAATAAGGAAGAAACGTAAAGCGTAAAGAGTAAAACATATTCTCATCATTTCGTCTTTGCGCTTTACGTATCCGGTTTGTCACAATTTCCGTCGTGTGTGCTGTGTACTCTGGGAAGTTGGTCACTTTTTTCCGCGCTCAAAGATCTTTCCGAGCAGTAACAACGTCAAGGGAAAGACGAAGCTCGCATTAACGATAAGAGCCACTGCGGAAAAGATGCCCAAGGCTCCAAGCATTAACCCCCACGTAACGAGAGGGTACAGGTCTCTCTGGAGAATCGCTAACGCGACACAAAAGAGACCTGAAGTAATAAGAAGCATAAGAACTAGCTACGACCTTCGGATTCTCCATACCTCATTACTGTACGGTCCCCCTTCCCCAATGTAAATCTTCCTGGCAATAAGCATTTGACCCCGCGTGAGGAAGGAGGCCCTACAATGGCAGTCAAGACACCAAGCGTCGATGACCTCGCTCATGTTGCAGAAGGTCTGTCACTCAGCGTGACTACGGAAGATCTGGAATCTTTTCGTGGTCTGATGGCCAACTCAATGGCTTCGTACTCGCGGCTCGACGAGCTAACCGAGCCGACGATACCGGTGAAGTATCCGCGTACGTCAGGCTTCCGCCCACAACCGGAAGATAACCCTTACAACGCATGGTATTGGCGTACAGAGATCAAAGGCGCCTCGTCTGGTCTGCTGAAGGGAAAAACCGTCGCGATCAAAGATAACGTTTGCGTCGCGGGCGTGCCAATGATGAACGGTTGCGCCGTGCTTGAAGGCTATGTTCCGGAAATCGACGCGACTATTGTGACGCGTATTCTTGATGCCGGCGGAACGATTCTCGGCAAAGCCGTTTGTGAGAACCTCTGTCTGTCCGGTGGTAGCCACACAGCAGCCACTGGTCCGGTGCGTAACCCCCATAACGACAAACACACGACCGGTGGGTCATCGAGCGGCAGTGGCGCGCTGGTCGCCGGCAAAATCGTGGATATGGCAATCGGTGGTGATCAAGGGGGCTCGATTCGCATGCCGAGTAGCTGGTGTGGCATTTATGGTCACAAACCGACCTATGGACTAGTACCTTACACTGGTGCCTTTCCTATCGAACTGACACTTGATCATGTTGGACCAATGGCACGTACGGTCGCCGATCTCGCCCTATTACTCGAAGCCATCGCCGGACCGGACGGGCTTGACCCCCGACAACGGGCCGGGCTCAAAGGTGAAGTGTATAGCAAGGCGCTGACTGGGAGTGTGAAAGGTCTTCGTCTTGGGCTCGTCAAAGAAGGGTTTGGGTGGCCGGGGTTATCAGAGAAAGATGTTGATAGGAGTGTAGAACAAGCAGCACAGAAGTTTACCAAGTTAGGGGCAACGGTAAAAAACCTCTCGATCCCGTGGCATCGTGAGGGTATTCACTTGTTCACCCCAATTGCAGCCGAGGGAGCAACGATGCTGATGGTGCTCGGCAACAGCATGGGCACAAACTGGAAAGGGCACTACACAACCAGTTTGTTGGATGCCTATGCGCGTGGTCGCCTCACGCGCCCGGACGACCTGTCAGAGACCGTAAAAATGTTTACTATGCTGGGCGTCTACATGCAGGACCGTTACCACGGACGCTATTATGCCAAGGCGCAAAATCTGGCTCGCTCGCTAATGGCTGCGTATGAAGCGGCGTTTCGTGAGTGTGATCTGTTGGTGATGCCCACGTTGCCGTTAAAGGCGACCAAAATTCCTGCGGCGAATGCCAGCCGCGAAGAGTATGTCACACGGGCGTTGGAGATGATTGTGAATACCTGCCCGTTCGACATCACCGGCCATCCGGCGATCACGGTTCCGTGTGGCGTGTCCGAAGGGCTACCGGTCGGAATGATGCTGGTTGGGCGGATGGGTGAAGATGCAACCGTGTTACGCACGGCGGATGCGTTTGAAAAGCAAGTGTATGCTGCGCCAACCCCGAAGGGGATGAAGTGACGTGTAAAACTGCTCTGGTAGGACAGGCATCCACCTGCTATTGCGAATGAAGACAGGCAAAATGCCTGTCCTACTGCTGCTCTTGACATCGAGAGCACGAGAGGACTAGGAGGGTCAGGAGTAAGTAACGAGTAGCGAGTGACGAGTAATGAGTGATAAGGACTGATTCGATTGGATCATCGGGTCGTTGCTTGATTGAAACACTGATTCGATGACTCGATGATCCATATCTTCTCTTCTTCCCCTCACAATTCGTTACTAAACAAGGAGGTCTCGATGGCAGTGTCGTCCTCGGCGGCAATGGCAGTGCGGGTACAGCGATGGCCACAACGTCTCACGGTGGTCACGCTGCTGTGCTTTAGCGTCATCATCCTCTACATGGACCGGGTCAATATCTCGGTCGTCGCTCCGGTGCTGATGAAAGAATTCGGCTGGGACCCGGCAGTGATGGGCACGGTGCTCTCAGCCTTCTTTGTCGGTTATTTCCTTACACAGATTCCTGGCGGGTGGCTTTCGGATCGTTGGGGAACGAAAGGGATTCTTGGTGGTGCAGTGGCGTGGTGGTCGGCAGTGACGATGCTCACGCCTCTGGCATCCACTACGACTTCTATGCTCGCTGTTCGTGTTGGCTTGGGCTTAGGCGAGGGCATGAGCCCGCCGTGCCTTTACACAACAATGGCGCGCTGGTTTCCTGCCAGCGAGCGTTCGCGTGTTGGTGCCGTGTTAGCCAGTGGGATGTATATCGGCTTGGCCACTGCCTTTCCCCTGGCGGTGTGGATCATGACAAATCTGGGTTGGCCGTGGGTATTCTATCTTTTTGGTGCGCTCGGTTTGATCTGGAGTGTGATCTGGTATCTCGCTGTGACCAACAATCCAGAGGATCATCCGCGGATCTCACAAGAAGAGCTGGACGTTATCTTACAAGGGCAGCGCGCCACACCCAAAGCCGAAACAATTCCATGGGGCCTCATTCTTCGTGAGCGAGCTTTTTGGGCGCTACTCAGTGCGCACTTTTGTACCAATTGGACCTGGTACACGTTCCTCACGTGGCTGCCGACGTATTTGGTGCAAGCCCGAGGATTTTCGCT
>Ga0081539_10000850_pt1 | contig 58405 bp, 54 predicted proteins | sample TabmetS4T2R2_FD_71023 | JGI IMG/M metagenome (GOLD analysis project Ga0081539, IMG submission 71023) | Tabebuia heterophylla rhizosphere microbial communities from the University of Puerto Rico - S4T2R2 | ecosystem: Host-associated > Plants > Roots > Rhizosphere ...
GGAACGGGGGGGCGCCCGCTGCGGTATGTCCCCCCCTTTGCTGGATTTTTATTCGAAATCCGTATTTTCGGCATCGAGCCACAACCAGTCCCGGTCTTGATGAGCTGTTGTGTCGGCGGTGCGGTTCTTGGTTTCACTTATTGGCGATGGATCTTACCTGATGGGGTCCGTGACACGGTACGTGCACGCGTCGCCTCCTTTTTATAGGTGCGCTGGGGTTGTTTGCCGGTGGTAATAAGCAAATCCCGCGGTGGTGAGAGGTATAATTCGGCTGCCGGGGCCGTAATGTTTACGAAAAGGGCATCGATATGAACCAAGAACACCTCGAAGGGGGAGTTACTCTCTTCTCGACGTGTCCACAGTCAGCGACCTGCGAACCCGAGACCTATGTGCGCAAAGTTATCGATGTGGCACGTTGGAGCGAACGAGCTGGGTGCGCTGGCATCTTGGTGTATTCTGACAATAGTTTGGCGGATCCCTGGTTGGTGTCGCAGACTATCATCCAGAACACCGAACGACTGTGTCCGTTAGTCGCTGTTCAGCCGGTGTATATGCACCCGTACACTGTCGCAAAGATGATCTCGACGGTGGCTCTCCTGCATCGCCGCCGCGTACACCTCAATATGATTGCTGGCGGCTTCAAGAATGACCTCAACGCGCTCAATGACCCGACAGTGCATGACCGTCGCTATGACCGGCTGGTGGAATACACGCGGGTCATCAAACTACTCTTGGCGGGTGAACACCCTGTGACATATGATGGTGAGTACTATCAAGTCCATCAGCTGAAATTAACTCCGGGACTGCCCCGTGACCTATTTCCCTACTTTCTCATGTCTGGGTCTTCAGAAGCTGGAGTGGCCGCAGCACGAGCCACGGGAGCAATCTCTGTGGAATATCCCTTACCCAGCGCTGGTGTCGTGCATTGGAAGCCCGCGATAGGATTGCAGTGCGGTATTCGAGTCGGGATTATCGCTCGACGGACCGCGGCACTGGCGTGGGAGACTGCGCACAATCGCTTCCCCGTCGATCGCAAAGGCCAACTCATGCACCAATTGGCGATGAAAGTGTCGGATTCTGCGTGGCACCGCATCCTCGAGGACGCCGGAAAGGATGCGCAAGATGACCAGAATCCCTACTGGCTGGAACCTTTCCGGAACTACCAGACATTCTGTCCCTACCTCGTGGGGAGTTACGACATCGTGGCTCGCGAGCTCGCACAATATATCGGAGCAGGGTGTCGGGCCGTCATCTTAGACATTCCGACAGAAGAAGAAGAACTCGACCACATTGGCGTAGTCTTCCGGCAAGCCTCTGCGATAGCTAAGCCGTAGTCTTAGCCTGAACAGCAAGGCAGCATTTCAGGGAGGATGCGAAAATGATTCTCAGGCCTATCGATAACCAAGACGAACAGCAGATCGCAACCTGGCTTGCCGCTGGTGACATCTGTCAATTCTTAGATGTTGGGGGCCAGCCCCTGGGTGGGGTAGACATCCGAGCGCTCAATGGTAAAGCATCGCACTGCTGCCGCGTTTTCACCGAAGATACGCGTGATATTCCCATCGGCTTGGTGGGGCTCAGTCATGTCGGTCCTGATTCGTGTACCGGATTTCTGTGGTATCTGCTCGGCGAGCGAGAGTTCTGTGGGCGCGGTTACACGAGTCGAGCAGTATCACGGATGCTGACGATGGGATTCTCGTCTCTCGGATTACGCTCTATCAACGCCTGGGCGGTGGACCAGCATGTTGCTTCGATCCGCGTCTTGCAGCGTAACAATTTCCGATTCATCGGCCGGTTGCGACAGTGTCATACTATTCAAGGGAAGGTCTTCGATCGGTTGCTGTTTGATCTGCTCACCACGGAACATCGTGAGCCGTAGTGAGGGTGCGGAAGCGTATTCACTGGCGCCAGCGCGTAGTACCCAGAAGGGAAATTCAGGATGCGGTTGCTGCAAGACGGGATCACCAGGCAAGCGAACCTCAGACCACACGCTACGGCAATTGTGTTTCAGCAACAGCGGATGAGTTACGGTGTTCTCGAGGAGGAGAGTAACCGCCTAGCACGCTGCTTGCGAGAGCGAGGATGCCAACGGGGAGACCGAGTCGCGATCATGCTGCCCAAGTCGCCGGTCGCATTGGTGGCGATGTTTGCGACCCTCAAAGCGGATGCAATTTATGTCCCTATTGATCCGGCTGTACCGGCGACGCGAGTACAGAGAATCCTCCATAAGAGCGGTGCACGCTGGATGGTAGCAGCGGGAGCCGGGCAGCGGCTCCTTAATGAGGTTCTTGCCGATTCTTGCCTTGGGCCCCAGCTTCATTTGATATGGTTGGACGCGGTCATTCCCGCTAACTTTCGTGTCACATCGTGTATTACTCCGCAAGAGATAGCCTCGTGTTCAAGTGCCCCGATTGCGTATGAAAATGGCGTTGATGACCCGGCGCATATCTTGTTTACCTCCGGTTCAACCGGTGAACCAAAGGGCGTGGTGATTACACACGCAAATGTAGGACATTTTGTCGACTGGGGTATCCGGTACTTCGATATTACGGCTGAGGACCGAAACTCAGGACAGACGCCTTTGCACTTTGACCTGTCGACGTTCGACATCTACGGTACTTTAACTGCAGGGGCCGAGCTCCATTTGGTACCTCCCGAGACGCACTTGTTGCCTCACAAGCTCGCTACATTCATACGCGACTCGAAACTGACACAGTGGTTTTCCGTTCCGTCGATCCTTAACTATCTGGCAAAGTTCGACGCCGTGCAGGAACGTGACTTTCCTCATATGAAACGAGTATTATGGTGTGGTGAGGTGCTACCGACGCCGGCGCTAATATACTGGATGAAGAAAGTGCCCCACGTGACATTCACCAATCTGTATGGACCCACAGAGGCGACCATTGCTAGCAGCTACTACACGGTACGGCGGTGCCCGGCGACCGAGGACGAGCCGATCCCTATCGGGACGCCATGTACGGGAGAGGCACTCATTGTGTTAGATAAGGCATTACAGCCGCTCCCCAGCGGCGAGATTGGGGACTTATATATTGCGGGCGTTGGCCTCAGTCCGGCATACTGGGAGGACAAGGAAAAAACGGCGGCGGCATTTGTGCGAAACCCGCGAGCTTATGAAAGATACGAACGGCTGTACAAGACTGGCGATCTTGCCAGTATAGGTGAAGACGGCCTGTTCTATTTCCACGGCCGTGCGGACTTTCAAATCAAGAGCCGTGGGTATCGAATTGAACTCGGTGGCATCGAGGCGGCACTCAATGCGTTAGGGATGCTGGTGGAGGTCGCAGTGGTGGCGGTCACCACCGATAGCTTCGAAGGCACGGTCATCTGCTGCGCGTACGTGACCTCGACAGAACACAAAGTGACAGCGGTTATGCTTCGTGGGCAGCTAAGTAAGCATCTGCCAGCGTATATGCTGCCGACGCGCTGGCAAGAGTTTCCTGTGCTACCGAAGAACGTCAATGGAAAGATTGATCGGAGACAATTGAAGGAAGCTTTCGAGCGTCGTGAAGGCTTGCGGATGGAAGAGTCGCGAAAGAAAGGAACCGAGGGATGAAGGATCAGGTGACAGTTTGCAGCCGCCTACGGGAGATTTTCTGCGAAGAGCTGCAAGTAGAGCCACCGGCAGTTGACGATGACCTCATTGAAGCGGGGCTGCTCGATTCGATGATGTTTGTCTCGCTGCTTATGCATCTTGAGGAAGAATTCGGTACAACGGTGGCCATTCAGGATATTGAGATCTCCGATTTCAGTACGATTGGCAAAATTGCGCGGTTGGTGGTTGCTATCGACGGGCACCGAGCGATGTAAAACTCCCTAGAGAAGTGCTGGGGGTGCAGATTGTCGACATGGCATAGGGCTGGATAAATACGCATGAATATCCTCGGTATCAGTGGCTTTGAAAACGCAATTGCATTTAAGAAGACGCATTGGCCTAACCTAGAGGAACACGAGTATCGCATTTCCCAAGGGCATGATTCTGCTGCGGCGCTGATAGTCAATGGGAGCGTAGTCGCGGCTGCGGCAGAAGAACGCTTTAATCGCAAGAAGCACTGTGGGGATTTCCCCGTTAATGCGATTCACTATTGCTTAGCTGAAGCAGGTCTGACGCTGGCAGATGTGGACGAAGTCGCACACGGATTTGACTATGCGCCATTTCAGAAACTCTATTCTCTGGAGAAAGTCTCAAAGGCCCTGTACCATGAGGTCTTTTCGCGCGAGGCGCTGCTGACCTTCGTAAGACGTGATCTGTCTGGGTACCCGATCGACCGCGTAACGCATGTCCCCCATCATCTCGCGCACGCGGCGAGCGCATATTTCACCTCAGGATGGAATGAATGCATGGTGGTCGTCATTGATGGCATGGGTGAGGCACACAGTGTGACAGTGTATCATGCTCATGGCGACAAACTGGACATGGTATGGCAGGTCCCGACTTCAGACTCGATCGGTATCTTGTATTCGCTGGTAACGTTGCATCTAGGGTTCGACTTCAATGCCGACGAGTACAAAATAATGGGACTCGCGCCCTATGGTGACCCTGACCGCTTTCGCTCGTTTTTTGACCGAGTCGTTGAGCAACGTGATCACGGCAGCATTCGTATTCCGATCCTACACTTAAATCGGACACGCGAGGCGCGGGAGTTCCTTCGTGCCACACGCGGCTATCTAACCGAGCATCTCATTGAAGCGCGTCGGCCTGACGCTGACCTGACTATGCTGCATCAAGACGTCGCCGCTGCGCTGCAAGCATGTCTTGATCGGGTTATGCTCCATATCTGCGGGTATTGGGGCCACAAGCTTGAACAACGGAAGCTGGCGCTCGCCGGCGGCGTGGCGCTCAATTGTACAGCCAACGGCAAGCTGCTGCGTTCAGACTTGTTTGATGACATATACGTCCAACCGGCGGCAGGCGACGATGGTGTAGCTTTAGGAGCGGCTTTACACCGCGCTGCCCAGGCCGGTGAGGTGATCAACCATCGACTCCCGGTACCGTTTCTTGGCCCCGCGTATTCTCTCACGGCCATTGAGATGGCATGCGCGCAATACCAGGATGAGATTGAAACCATCAGGTTCTCCAGCTTGGCAGAGACCTGCGTAAGGGCCGCGCACTTCATTGCTGCTGGAAGAGTTATCGCATGGTATCGTGGACGCATGGAATACGGGCCCCGCGCACTGGGGCATCGGAGCATTCTCGCTGACCCTGGACATCCGGAGATGCGCGATCGTATCAACGCGATGGTCAAAATGCGCGAAGCATTTCGTCCGTTCGCACCTGCCGTGTCTGTCGAACAAGTATCACATTGGTTCGACGTGTTGCCAGGCACGATGTTGCCGTACATGATTATGATTGTGGATGTGAAGCCCGAACATAGGGCGACCCTGCCTGCGGTGACGCACGTTGACGGCTCCGCACGCGTACAAACCGTCTCTGCTCAAGATAACCTGGAGTTCCATACATTATTGCAAGCAGTAGGCAGAACGACAGGCCGTGAAATGGTGTTGAATACCAGTTTTAATATTAAAGGGCAGCCTATCGTTAACACTCCACAGGAGGCAATACAAACATTTCTACGTACGGGTATTGAATATCTCTTTCTCGAGAACATCTTGGTGAAGCGGAAAGGACAATAGACGACACCTTACGGGCTAGTCCAAGGCACAGATGGCACATTAGGTGGACACATAACAAATGAAGACAGTGCGGGTAGGCAGTTCGCTGACACGGAAAACCCCCGAGGTCGGTAGCTATGGGCTACGATCGGCAAGAGACGGAATGGTGCAGGGGCGAATTCGCACGGCGGTTGACGAAGATCTCCCGGCGATTGTTGCCCTCCATACCAAGATCTACCCACACAGTGCCAGCGGCTCTCGTGAGCGGCGGGTTGCGTATCTGACCAACATTTTACTGCAGCATCCCTGGCGAACCGAACGTTTCCCGTCCTTGGTGTATGAAGATGTGTCCGGCGAGGTTACGGGTTTGCTGGGGGTTATGCCAAGACCGATGCGCTTACATGGCGACCCGATGTGGATGGCGATTAGCCATAATTACATGGTGGCTCCTGACAGTCGATCGGCGCTCGTCAGCGTCAGGCTTGCACAAGCTTTCTTTCGAGGCTCACAAACACTCTGTGTGTGTCAACCTCAAGACATGACCGCTTTGAAAATAGCGCGAGCGTGCGGGGCGAGCCTCGCCCGCCTCTACAGCTTTATGTGGGTGCGACCGTTACGGCCGGCAGCCTATGTTGCCGAGCGCCTACAGGAACGGTGTGGATCGCCGACGCTGTGGCGCTTACTGGTTCCCCTTTGTCGACTCCTTGACGCAGGAGTACGACGCTGCGGCCATTGGTCCTTTCAACTACCGGAACAACGCCATGTTGTGGAAGATCTCACAGTTGAAACCCTGCTGGAGTGTCTGCTCGATTTTTCCTCTAGACGGACTCTGCGTCCAGAGTATGACGTTCCCGCGCTGAGCTGGTTGATCGCGGTTGCGAAAGCCAAGACGCGCTACGGGAAACTCAGGGTACGACGCGTTCGCAAAGATAGTGGCCACGTGATTGGATATTACTTGTACTATGCAAACCGTGACGGTGTCAGTTACGTGTTGCAGGTTGTCGCCCATCCAGACAGTGTCGGCGTAGTCCTGGACGAATTGGCGCGAGAGGCGTGGGAAGGTGGTGCTGTTGCGCTCTGCGGTCCCTTTGATCCGTATTACGCTGAGGAATTGGCCGCCAAAGCGCTATATATAAAATATGACTATAGAGCGCCGGTCCAAATCCACTCTACTAACCCTGCCGTAGATTGTGCGCTGGCGTCGGGAAATGCGTTCTTGAGTCCATTGGAGAGAGAATGGGCGCTATGGTGTCACGATGCCGGGGAGCAAAAAGATTCCGTAGGTGGGGGAAAGAATCTGTACGACGGCCATGAAAATTCTACTCGTCGGTAGCGGTGCAGCGGGCCTGCAGACGTTCAAGCAAATCCGAAGGAGAGGGCATCAGCTGACTGCTGTTTTGTCTACTCCCGCGCCGTATGAGTTCCGTGGTGCAAGTTTGAGCGGCTTGGCGGAGAAAGAAGGGGTGCCGATATGGCCCGGCACTCTGGTCACAGAGCCATGCTTCGCCGCCGTCGTCCGCGCCCACCAGGTTGACCTCCTATTAAACGTCAATTCTTTGCATCGTATCTGCCCCGAGGTGCTCGTGGCGCCCCGGATTGGTGCTTTTAATTTCCACCCGAGTCTACTACCAGATTACGCAGGGCTCAACGCGCCCTCCTGGGCAGTATTTCACGGCGAGAAATCTCATGGTGCCACGATTCACTGGGTGGTACCAACTATTGACGCTGGCTCGATCGCGTATCAAGGGAAGTTTCCCATTGAGGATCAGGACACCTGTGCAACGGTATCGTTCAACTGTGTGAAATTGGGTCTTGCTTTGATTGACAAACTGTTACATGCCGCTGAGAGCGATGCCAGTACGATTCCACGGATTGCTCAGGATTTGACGAGACGACGGTACTTCAGGGCGGGCCCACCACAGCGAGGTTGTATCCGGTGGGCGACACCTGCGCGCGAGATTGTCAACTTCCTGCGGGCCTGTGAATATCGTCCATTTCCTTCACCATGGGGACATCCGCGAATAAGGCTAGGCGGAACTCAGATCCATCTTGTCTCAGCGCGCTCGACTGGTCAGGCAACTGACCAATTGCCTGGGATTATCGGCCAGGTATCAGACGCCGGGGCAATGGTATCGTGTGTCGATGAATGGTTGTTAGTGAGCGAGCTTTTGATCGGAGACTCCTACCAGCGAGCGGCGACACTCCTACGAACGGGGTGTCGGTTAGAGGACATCAGCGAGGCGGATTAAGGTAAGTCTCATTATAGAGTCAAAGACCCTGTCCAATAGAAATATCAATCAGTAAGAAACCAATAGAGATGTCACATAAAGTGTTATCGCCATCATATCAACGGAGCTATTGGCTTGCTCACTAAATTGTCATTATTTGGCGCGATTGGAGTCATCAACACAGCCGTTGATTGGGGTATCTTCTGGTTACTCGGGACGGTGTGGAATAAAGCACACGGTTTTGTCTGGTTCGCTAAAGCATTCAGTTACGGCTGTGCTGTGTGCTCGAGCTTTATCTTGAACTCTCGCCTAACCTTTGCCAAAGAGCGATTCATCCTGCTCAACCGACAACGAGGGAGTGCGCTGTTACTCTTTGCGCGCTTTGTCAGTGTTGGGAGCCTATGCCTTGTCGTCAACTCGGCCATGTATGCCTCGGTGAGAGGGACCGCATATTGGGATTGGTTTGGGTTGCTGGCGGCGACAGCGACCTCTTTTGCATTAGGCTTTTTCCTCAACCAACGATGGACGTATGCAGTCCGGGAGCCCTACGTCGAATAGCGTCGATGTGTGCAGAAGTTCTAAACAGTGGGCAAACTACGCTCGTGATGCTTCCATGATAGAAGGGTTCTCTATCGTATCTCTTGCCAGCGCAGCTTTCCTAGTTGTGTCTCTCCCGGCGTTTCACCTGCTTTAGCAACCCTTCTCTGAATTCTGTGAACTAGCAGACCGTATAATGCAAAATTTGTCTACGTCTCGTGTCCGCGACGTCAATCTTCGGTCACTGATGGATAACAAACTTCATGTTTCGTTGCTTGAAGATTGGCAGCAAGTGTCTCGACTTCAGGGCGAGTGGAATACACTGTTGCGACAATCTCGCAGTGACTCCCTTTTTCTGACCTGGGAGTGGATTTCCGCATGGGCCACAATCGCACAACAGACTACCAAACCCCTCATCATATGTGTACGCAATACGTCCGAAGAGTTGCTGGGGATCGCACCATTCTATCTGACAACGCTCCGTCTTAAAGGTGGCATTTCATATCGTGTGCTGAGAGTTATGGCAGACTACGCTACCGGGGCCGAATATCCAGATTGGATCGTGCGCGTCGACGTGGAAGCCGCGGTTAGTCAGGCAATTGCCGACACGCTCATACGCATAGGACAGCGGTGGGATTGTCTGTGGATGCCGAACGTTGCAGGGTGGACAGGTGCCGTTGATCGCATCCTTCGCCCATGCCAAGAGCAGCGTTTGTTGTGGCGCTCTCGCCCATGTGAGTTTGGCGCGGTTCCCCTTCCTGACACAATGGATTTGTACGTCCGCTCCTTGTCATCAAACAAGCGCCAGCAGATGAAAGCTGAACAAAAACGTTTTCGTGCAAAACAAAGCCTGGTTATTCAACGATGCCAAAATGCCGAACAACTTCCCCGATTGCTCGACGCGCTCTTTGACTTGCATTATCGACGTTGGCAGGTTCGGGGTGAAGAAGGCTCATTTCGTCGGAAACCACAATTGGTCGAATTTTACAAACAGTTTGTTCCACGTGCGCTCATGAAAGGATGGTTATGGCTCTTTGGCTTACAGGATCAAGGCGATTATAAAGCCATACAACTAGGATATGTATACAATCACGTATTTCACCAAATCCAGGAAGGGTTTGATCCGGAATACGAACCCGGCGCGGGCAATTTCCTACGAGCCTATATCATAGAAGCATGTACCACGGCTGGGATACGAACGTTCGACTTTCTCGGTGAGATGACAGAGCATAAACGTCGGTGGCTGGCGGAGAAACGAGTCGGCTGCGATTTGTTTATCGGGCAACGAAAGCTGAAGAATCGTCCACTGTTCTCACTTGGGATTTGGCCAACCGGGCGCTTTCTCCGTCCAACTGCGTAAGACGATGTAAAGATGATGGTGACGCGTGACCAACGCTGATGCATACAAAACACAGGATGTGGTTGCGTACTATTCACACCTGACCGATCTCCAACCACCAGAGGAGAGTATTCTCAATAAGTTGCTCCCCGATTTGTCGCGCATGGCCATGCTCGATATTGGCGTTGGCGGGGGCCGCACAACTCTGCATTTCGCAAAATGGGTCAAGCAATATATCGGCATGGATTGCTCTGAGGAAATGGTTGCTGCGTGTCAAACACGCTTCTCCCGGTATCCAGGGCATCTCTCGTTTATGGTGGCAGATGCGAGGTCGATGCCGATGTTTGCTGATCGTACGTTTGATCTTATCTTGTTCAGCTTCAACGGCATCGATTACGTATCGCATAATGAGAGATTACGAGTACTCGAAGAAGTTCATAGAGTAGGGAAATCTGGGGGCTTCTTCTGTTTTTCCACTCACAATATTCAGAGTGTCAGTAAGAAGTTTGCGCTAAAGCACCAGCGCTCGCGCAGTCTCAAACGCTTCATAGGAAAAATGGGCCGCTGGTTTTTGGTGAGATTTGTCTACAACCGACACCTTGGGAGCACGGAATTAAACGAAGCTCGCTGCGCCACTATCAATGATGGAGCCTTTCGCTACCAATTCCGTACACATTACATCAGGCCGAGCGCGCAACTTGAACAGCTGACCAAGTACTTTACAGACGTACGAATTTACTCGCTGGCAGATGGCAAGGAAGTTCACCAGGAAACAGAGCTTCACCGTATCGACGATGACTGGCTTTATTATCTGTGCGTCATTCGGTGACCATGACGTGTAAAAGTAGGGAACTCACTTTTGTTATGATAAGATAATATACGGAAAGGGCGTCAAGACAGCAAGTGATTTGGACATTACTGCGCTGGACCGGCATATTGTGGCTGTGGCGTTTCTGTCACCGTCATAGAGTATCCATCTTGATGGTCCATGGTGTCATGGACACCGAACAACCGACATCGTGGATTCCACTCCGTCCGCAGCTCTCGCGCCGCGCCCTGGACCGTGGCCTACGCATCTTGTCTCGCTACTATCGATTTGTATCGCTGACAGATGCGATAGCTATGCTCACCGGACGTAAGCCCGTGCAGCCGTACAGTTTGGTGCTGACCTTTGATGATGGCTATCGTAACAACCTCACGCATGCCGTCCCTATTTTGCGACGCTACCATGCTCCGGCGGCTCTCTTCGTCACGACTGGTCACGTCGACCAGCACAAGCCTTTTTGGTTTGATCGTCTTGACTATGTTCTTCAGCACGCTGACGTAGCCGGGCGGCAGATACATATCGGGCCCACTACGCTGATTCTAGACGCTCATGATCGCGCGTCTCTGCGAGCCTCATATAAACAGCTGCGGGATGTTGCCAAGGCACTTAACCGACCCGACCGTGAAATGGCTCAAGAGATGGAAGACCTAGCTGCGAGTCTTGAGAAGGAATGCGGCCACAAACTAGCTGACATCTGTACCAACGACCCATGGTCCGCGGTGCTTACCTGGAACGACATGCAAGGACTGCAAGCAGACGATATCATCATTGGTAGTCACACGGTGGGTCATGTTCGCCTCGGACTTGTGGATGATCAGACAGCGCGTGAACAGATGCTTCAATCAAAGCGCGCAATTGAGGATCAGCTTGGTCAACCATGCCGGTACCTATGTTATCCATCGGGAAGTTTTACTCATCAAACTGTAGCTCTTGCTCGTGACTGTGGGTATGAAGCCGCGCTCACTACCGAGGAAGGGACGAATCAGACTGGCGATAATCTGATGCTGTTACGCCGAATCAGTTTTCCGGAAACTGACAATACGATGCAGATGCTTAGCATAGTTAGCGGCCTCACGGCCTTCGTATCCAGCTGGGTTGTTCGCCTACGAAACATCATACCCTGTATCAAGATGTACGCCTTGAATGGCATACGCGCAGGACAAATACGGGAACGAATAAGAGTAAGATGAGGTTCTTGTTGAGGTTGAGAGGAACTATGCTTGCCTCAAATAGCTGAGGAGCTGCGTTCAGCCGAGTGGAGAGATTGGCAGTAAGGCCTGACAAGGGAGCCACGATAATTCATGACGTTGTCGATACGCAGTCCTACTAGACCATTGCGCGTGTGTATTGTTTCACATTTTGCCTACCCGGCATTTGCGGGCAAGGGAGCTGCGTACATCGGAGGTGTTGAACGCCAGACCTCGATGCTTGCACGGTGGCTCGCGAGCCGCGGGCATCAAATTAGCCTCGTAACCTGGGATGAAGGGCAACCAGAAAGTCTTGAGAATCACGGGGTCCGACTCGTGAAGCTATGTAGCCAAACGGCAGGCATGCCAGGGCTACGCTTTTTCCATCCGCGATGGACGAGCCTGAATGCGGCTCTGCGAAAAGCTGACGCCGACATCTATTATCACAATTGTGGCGAGTATGTTACTGGCCAAATCGCATTGTGGTGCCGGAGAAGACAGAGAAAGTTCGTCTACTCAGCCGCTGCATTGGGAGACTGCGATATCCGACTTCCCCTTTTGCGAACAGTGCGAGAGCGGGTCTTATATCGTCTGGGTATTCGCTGGGCCGATCAGATCATCGTGCAAACCAAGACACAGCTCGACATGCTCCGGCAAGGATTCAATCGTGACGGTTTGGTCATTCCAATGCCTGTTTCGAGCCCTACACGCCAACATTCTGCTCCACGAACGCTTGTGCCCGTTAATGAAAGGAAAGTGTTGTGGGTTGGTAGAATAAGTGAAGAAAAACGCCCAGACCGACTGCTAGACGTCGCAGAACGTTGTCCTGACCTTGAATTCGATCTAGTTGGTCCTAGCGCAGGGTCAGAGTACGCGCAACGTGTTCTTGCCCGTGCGCAAAAGCTCGCCAACGTGACCGCACACGGAGGGGTGACGCAGGAGCAATTGTCTATCTTTTATCAACGCGCGTCATGCCTGTGCTCGACCTCTGATCACGAAGGCTTTCCGAACGTCTTTCTTGAGGCCTGGAGTTATGGCCTCCCGATTGTAGCCACCCTTGATCCAGACCATGTGATAGTGGACAACGAACTTGGGCTCGTCGCCACTGATATCGTAGGGCTGGAATTTGCTCTCCGACAGCTCTTTTTGTCACAACAAGGTTGGCAACTCGCATCGCAAAATGCTCAGAATTACTATGTGAAAAATCATTGCTTTGAGCAGGTGATGCCGCGATTCGAGCAAGTCTTTCTCAGTTTGTTGCAGGAGTCAGCAAAGAGATCTGGGATTGATCACGTAAGCGGAGAGCAGGCCCTCTCGTAGCTGCTTTGGGAGATCAACGTGATGAAACATATTCCGCCTGAACCGATGGATCGAACCACAGAAGGAGCGGCAAGCAAAGATTGTCTAGATAGCAATTGGAATGCGGGGCAGAGCGATGCGGTGAATCGATTCTTCGACGCCGCGAGCGCGACGTGGTCGGATTACTACGAAGGGCACGCCGACACACTTTCTCACTTAGACCTGACCGTCCGGCTACATGTGGCTACGACTATGTTGCAAGAAGCCTGCAAGGAAGCGCGGGACCCGATTGCTTTACTTGATGCTGGCTGTGGAACAGGCGAGGGTACCTCGCAGCTTTCTGGGATGCAGCTTAAGGCGTTCGCTGTCGACCTGTCGGCGGCGATGGTAGGGAAAGCAGTTCGCCGATATACGTACCTTGAGGGGTGTGCGGCCAACGCCGTGCAGCTACCTTTTGTGGATAATGTTTTTGACATTATCCTGTCTCTTGGCACTCTCGAATATATCTCTCCCTGTGACTTGGCAGTAAAGGAATTTCGGCGAGTGTTGAAGCCCGGCGGAACCCTTATCTGTTCTATTCCTAACCGCGCTTCGTGGTTTCGTCGGCTGGATCTCGTAGAACGAAAGCTAACACGGCCATTGCGCCGGATGCGAGCTCGGCTCCGTGGAGTTGGAGTAGAAGCAGCGGGACTTATCCAAACGTTCCAACATCAGAGTTGGACTTTGAGCGAAGTAGAGCGATTGCTCGGCGGATGCAATTTTGAGCTCGCGGCGGCAAAGTTAATCACCTACGGTTGGCTGTTGCCCATAGCAGAAAGCTGGCGGGCCAATCTGGCTCTGTGCCGTTGGATGAACATCTATTGTCGCGACAAGGAGTGGCTTGCCAGGCGCTTGGCATGCACAACCGTTCTTTGTGCTCGTGCAGTGTGATCTGGTTGCGTGTCGGGCGGCAGTGGCGAATGTGCTGCGGTAAAAGAGGACTGGAGGCCCTGTTGGCAGTGTCATGAGAACACGACGGAGAAGCCCAGTGCGACCGTGCCGAGTACTGCTCGTTATTAGTAACCTGGAGTATGGAGGTGCCCAACGCCAGGTCATCGAGTTAGCTAACAACGCGCATGCTGACAACTTCGATATTCATGTGTGCTCGTTGTCAGATTATATTCCTTTGGCAGATGACCTTTATGATCGTGAACGTCGCTTGCACGTGATCAACAAGCATTGGAAGTTTGACGTAACCGTCATTCCCCGTCTTGCCCGATTGCTGCGCGACCTTGACGCTCAGGTCGTGCATGGTTTCCTGTTCGACGCGGAGATTGCCACCCGCGTAGCTGGTCGTATGGCGAGAACGCCTCTCGTCGTCGGATCGGAACGAAATACGAACTATACGCTGAAGCGGCGGCAGTTGATTGTCTATCGCCTTACACGGCAGTGGGTTGACCTGGTTGTTGCTAACTCTCATTCGGGCGCGACCTTTAATCAACAGACTCTTGGTCATGCGCCGTCCACGTATCGGGTAGTCCACAATGGTGTGAATATCGACAAGTTCCGCCCCCAAGATGGGAGAGCCGTGAGGCGAGCGTTAGGTATTAAGGACACAGAATGTATTATCGGCATGTTTGCCAGCTTCAAACAGCAAAAGAACCATGCCCTGTTCTTTGCTGCCGTTACACGAGTACTCCAACGTTTCCCTGAGACGCGCCTACTGTTGGTGGGAGACGAACTCTACGCGGGCATGCATGGATCCGACGAATACAAACGACAAACACAGACCCTTATTGATCGACTCGGCCTTCGTCACCGTTGCCTTTTCATGGGAAACCAGACAGATGTGGCGAGTCTCTATCCTGTCTGTGACGTGACGGTGCTGCCGTCGTTCTTCGAGGGGACGCCCAACACAGTACTGGAATCACTGGCCTGTGGTGTCCCGGTGGTCGCGACAGATGTATCCGATAATGCCTATCTTATTCCGGAAGGCCGCGTCGGCTTTACCATACCACTTGGAGATGAAGCAGCCTTGGCTGAGCGAATTTCTCGGCTGTTAGGTGATAACAAATTGCGACACGCTATGGGTCGAGAAGCTCGTACGTGGGTAATACAAGAATTTTCGACTCCTCGACTAGCGGCCAAAACGGAAGAAGTTTATTGGGAAGGATTGAGTCATGCACGAGTGAAAGGCACGCAGCCGCACAAGCGCAGAGAGTCGGTAAGATGTGTGCACTAAAGCTGCAAATCCTCGGAGGATGGAAAGAAACACGGATGGGGGCTGTCGATTATTGGGCAAGCCGCTCTTCGATTCGGTTCAGAACTGCTGGCAGCTCATGGTGTCCAGAGAACTCGTCTTGGAGGTAGCGAAGATAGGGTGCGATGAGTCGCCGTCGTTCGACAGCGGATTGGTTTGAAGACGCGTAGAACATCACGAAGTCCGCGATCGTCCAAAAATATGTCGGATCTGCCTGGTACGACCGGAGATAGTATCGTTCTGCTTGTTCGCGATTACGCAATTGCTCATAAGTCCATGCACGTAAGTAGTCAATACGTCCTTGCTTCGCTGCTGATGGCCAGCGTTCTGCCTGGTCCAAGATTGTGAGTGCCGCCTGATAGGCGTGCTGTTCCTGACTAAGGCGACGCGCCAGTTCCAGCTGATCCTCTCGTACTTGTCGTAGTTGGTGTGTGATCGCCGCCACAAGCATCAAGATGGTGGTTACCGCAACGCTGAGCCATGAGAGTGAGCTGTGCCGCCCCGGAGCAAAGGAGAAGAGAGGCTGGTCCTTCGAGTGCAGTCGCTCCTGCCCCCAGTACACAATGAGGGTAAGGCAATACACCGCGGCGAAGAACAATGCCTCTTGTCGTGGATCGCTAGGGATCAGTGGTTCTGGTGGTCCAAGCGCACGGGAGGAAAACGGCCAGCAAAAGGTACGATCTGTTGTCTGAAGCAAGTCCAATACATCATGGAGGAGCAAACAGGCACATACCACCAGGAACGAACGCCCGCAAGGTTGATCGCAACACCGAGCGAGAACTGGGGCGATCGCTAGCGCGAGCAGGGCCGCGGTCAGCGCAGCGTGCGTTATTTGCCGAAGGTCTCGCCCCAAGGCAAACTGTCCACACTGGGCGAGAATGTCAGGGCCGTAAGACAAGCCAACCATGAGTGGCGTCCACAACGCTTTGCCGAGCGCGGACGGTTGTGATGAACTCTCAAGCTGTGTATTCGGACGAGTCCAAGTGGCGATTGCTAGGCCGACAAATGCGTGCCCAAGTACTGGCATATGCAAAGTCAACGTCAGGTATATGTGAAGCTGACATGTTGCCTACCTAATAGATGCTTCGCAAGACGTGGTGCGGTCACGTCAATAACAGGATGATGTATGAGAAAAGCGGCCCCCCAGGCCTCACGTCAAGAGTTCAGACCACGCGAGATCCTCTTCACGCTACTTGCGGTAAGTGGAGCTCTCGCGGGCGTATTGCTAGTGCTGGAGCTGGGTCTCCGTACCTTTCTGCCACAGGTAGATGCTGAGCGCTGGTTTGAATCGAACCCGCGCTATGGGCATGTATTGAAGAAAAATTTCTCCCAACGTTATCGCTATCCAGACGCGGGAGTAGAAATTGAGGTAAAAACCAATTCTTTAGGGCTGCGGGACAGAGAGTATGATTTTAACCGACCCGATCTCAAGCGGGTGGTATTGCTCGGCGATTCATTTACTTTTGGTGAAGGGCTCAACGCTGAAGACAACTTTGATAGCCGGCTTGAGGCCCTGTTGATGCAGTGGCAGGAGAACTATATCGTCCTCAATACTGGAGTGGGCGGATGGGGCACAGTGCAGGAAACGCTCTATGCCGTAGACCACTTTGCGGTCTTACGTCCGGACGTGATTGTTTTGACCTTCTGCGGCAATGATCCTAGTGACGATGTCGCGTTTTCGCAGCGTACGGTCGACAATGAGAGGGGCCGACTTCCGTTTCCTGGTAAGATATTCTTACGCGATCACTCACATCTATACCGCTATGTCTATTATACCCTGACCAAGCTGCAGCATATCCGAAAGATGAAGCAAAAGAAGCTCGAGCATCCGGAGCTTGTGCTCGACGGACAGAGCTCGACACTTATTTCCGAAGCCGAGTGGAGCCGTACTCTACAGCGAATCAGAGAATTTCACCGCCAGTTCTTAACCTTCAATCCCAACGGTATCCTCCTCGTCCAATCCACGTATCCGCACAATGAGAGTATCCAGGTCCACCTCCGTTCCCTCACGAACGATACGAACCTCGTCTACGTTGATCTGTATGACGCGGTTGTTCATCTGGGATTGGAGCACCTGAGACTTCCGTATGATGGGCACTGGACGCCAGAGGTCCATGAGCTGTCAGCCCAGGCTCTGTTCGCCACGATTCAACGCCTGGAGACTGTTCGTACGAGTCGCAATGGGGCTCATCTTACCTCTGTGCGTTAGCTACCTTGCTGTGACTGGCCACATATCTATACACGCGGAGCCGCCCAAACGATGAAAGATAACTAGACTCCTTCTCTCACGAACTGACAAAATACCTTGTTATGCAAACGCTCAATTGGTATCTGCGACGGTTACGTAGTATGTCGGCGCGAGAAATGCTGTGGCGCGTACAGTCAACTGTACAAACCGCACTAGATCGACCGCGCTTCGCTGCGGGTCTGTATCCTTCACTTCCGCTCTTGCCGAACGGGTTAGGGCTGTTGGGTGTCGGACCAGAGTTCCGCCTCCATGATTGGGACCCGTGTTTGTATAGATCTCAGCAACTCAGAGCCGATGAAGCCGAGTGGCTCACACACTTACTGGAGCGCGCAAAGAAACTGCTGGACCACCGGATCAGTTTCTTTGCGCTCGCTGACTGTTATTTAGGCGACTCGATTGACTGGAATAGAGAGTACGAAATTGACAAAGCCGCGCCCACCACCTTCGCCGGGTCCATCGATTATCGCGATTATCGCGTGACCGGCGATGCGAAGATCGTGTGGGAGCTTAATCGACATCACCATCTGGTCGTCCTGGCCCGCGCGTATTTCATGACCGGCGATCTGCGATATGCAGAAGCTGTCGTTAGTCAGCTGCGCGGGTGGTGTCAGGCATGCCCGTTCGGTCGCGGCATGAACTGGCGCAGTCCTCTTGAACTTGCTATCCGACTCATCAATTGGGTATGGGCGCTCGATCTCATTCATAGCTCAGGATTGGTAACCCCGGCGGTGCAACAGGAACTCTTGCCTGTTATGTACCTCCATGTCTGGGAGATTACGCGCAAGTATTCGCAGGGGTCCTCAGCCAACAACCACAGGATCGGTGAAGCGGCGGGCGTGTTTATTGCGACACAATATTTCTCCGTGCTTGATCCGCACGGTAAGTGGAATCAAGAGAGTCGGGCGATCCTGTGTGAAGAGATCGTGCTTCAAACGTACAGTGATGGAGGGAACCGCGAACAAGCATTTGGGTACCATCTGTTTGTGCTGCAGTTTTTTCTGTTATCTGGCCTTGTGGCTCGTCGCGCAAACAGTGATTTTACTTCAGCTTACTGGGCGTACCTAAACAATATGCTAGAGTTCGTTGGGGCCCTCAGTGAGGGCGGAGACCGGCCTCCATCGTACGGCGATTGCGATGATGGTTATGTGTTAGACCTCGGGAACGGTCCCGAAGGGCCTGCTGGCCTCTTGGCAGTTGGTGCGGTGCTCGCGCAGCGGCCTGATTTCAAAGCGTGGGCCGGTGGATTTCGCGAAGCTGCCTATTGGCTACTCGGCCCGACTTCGCGTGCGCGGTTTGACGCTATTTTCTCGGCGACCCAGATTATGCCCTTGTGTTCTCGCGCATTTGCTGATTCAGGCCATTACCTCTTGCAGTGTGGTCTGCCAGGAGCCGATGATCGTATCAGCGTGTTTTTTGATTGCGGAGAACTTGGCTTTCAATCCATTGCTGCCCATGGTCATGCTGACGCGCTGAGTTTCACGCTCCGCGCCTTTGGACAGGACATTTTCGTTGATCCGGGAACCTACGACTATTTTCGCTACCCGGAATGGCGCGCGTACTTTCGCAGCACCCGTGCCCATAACACAATCGTGATTGACGATTGTGACCAATCCGAAATGCTCGGCCCGTTTCTGTGGGGGTGCCGTGCACAGGCACGATGTCTCGCTTGGGAACCGTGGGACGCCGGAGGACGGGTGGTTGGTGAACACAGTGGGTATACACGTCTTAGCGATCCCGTCGTACACCGCCGGGCATTAGAGCTTGACGCTGAAGTCCGAACTCTAACAGTTTGTGATGAAATCGTCGCCCGTGACGACCATCAGGTACAGCTGTTCTTTCATGTTGCGGAAAATTGTGACGTCGCCCGTGTCGATGCCCACCGTTTGGTTATCGCAGCACAAGGTGGTACCGTTGTACTTGTGATCGACAGCCGCCTAACAGTAGAGCTCTTAACGAGCACTGAAACGCCAATTGCCGGATGGGTGAGCCGTCGTTACCACCAGAGACAGCCGACGACAACCGTGATGGCATCAGGACGATGTCACGGATCAGTCCAATTTACGTCTTCGATAATTGTCGGAGAGACACCCTGAGCTTTACGCGTCGGCCCAACCAGACAGGAGGGCACCGGTCTTATGAAATCCTTCACCCCCACTCTCAAGCGCTTTTTCCACAGCTGCACTGTGGCAATGGTGTTCGGTATCTGCACCTCCACAGGGGTAGCGCTCGCTGAGTGGACACCACCAATTGGCATTCCTGCGCCGCCATTTGGCATAAAGGAGGTTGCACCTGCACTTCCGAGCCCGTGGACACAAGATGTTCCAGGCTTCTATTATGTGAGAGAAGGTGGAACGAACGCCGGCTACGGCTATCCGGGGAGTCCACGCGATAGGATCCCGGAGCGGCTCCCTGCTGGGTCCGTCGTCATTCTTGCTGGTGTCTATAATGCGCGCCAGAGTAACCCGTACAACATTATCGCTAGCGGCACCGCATCACGACCTGTCTACATACGCGGCGCGTGCTGTGCAGACGCCCCGACTATTACCGACCAATTCAAGATCGGCGGTAGCTACTACGTTGTCGAAAATGTGGCTACCAAGTGGGTGGACGCACGCCCTCAGGGCGGTTTAATCATGGAAGGAGATCACGGCGTTCTTCGTCACACAGACCTCCGTGGCGATAAAGGTCAATATAGTGGCTATGTCGCGTTGGGAGGTAGCTATCACGTTATCTGGGATAATCGTATTCATGACTTTGGCGACGTCAAAGCAGACTACGACCAGGATAATCACGGCATAGCCCTCGGTGAGCAGACGGACCATATCTGGATTGTCGACAATGACATCGCGCGTTGCAGCGGCACCGGTGTCAACCTCAATGCTGGGAGCATAGCGATGCAACCAACCCTGCATCACATCTACGTAGGGCGCAACGCGTCACACGGAAATAAGCAGGATGGGTTTTGGTCGAAACAGGCTGTCGACGTAATTTTTTCACAGAACACTTGTTACGATCACCGCCCTGGCAACTCCTCTGACGGCGCGTGTATGGGTGGACAATACGGCCCGAGTTTCGTTTGGTTTCTGTTCAATCACATTTACGATAGTGAGTCTGGAATCCGCATCCAGAGTACCAGTGGTCTCGGTAGCGGAACCGATGTGTTCGTTATCGGCAACGTCATCCATGATATCACCGATACTTGGCCGCCCTCGCCGGACAACGCGCATGGCGCGGGTGCGATCGTTTTTCGTGATTTAACGAACCATTATGTCGTCAATAACACGCTCTGGAACTATCAAGCCGGCATTAACGTGCCCACGTTTGGCTCGGTGTATATTGCCGGCAACATTCTCGGCGGTCGTAACGCAGCTAAGGGACGCGACATCTTCGTCGAACGAAACACGACTGCCGCCAACTCGGTGTTGCGGAACAACGTGTTTGATCCCAGTTCCGTGCGCATCCAATGGGGAGACGACACGGTGTACACAACCTTGTCCGCGTTTAGTAGCGCGACCGGGAAAGGGCAGGGGAGTGTGGAGGCAAACCCACAATTTGTCGACGCGGCCGGCAAGAATTTCCAACTGCGTGCGACCTCGCCCGCGATTAATGCTGGCGTTGCAGAGGAAGTCTACAATATCTTTCTCAATCGCTATGGCTTGGACATTCGCAAAGATGTGGCGGGAACAGCGCGACCCCAGAGCTCAGCGTTCGACATTGGCGCCTACGAGTATGTATCACAGGTTGCTTTGCAGCCCCCAGTCCCGCCGACGGTTCTTAAGGTCCGATAGCGGGATCATGCCGACCGAGCGGTGTCGCGGGGGCGCTTAAGTGCTCGTTGCGACTACTTGTCACTTTTTGTTGGGCTTGTAGAAGAGCGCCGCGCAGCACAGCAATCCAGACGGTGTTGCCTTGGGAATTCAGGTGAACGCCGTCGCCGACGTGAAGTTGGGACAACAATGCCCCACGTTGGTTTGTCAGCTGTGGGCCAGCATCGCTGAATACGCATCGTGTCCTCCGCAGGCACTGCTGCTTCATGTCAGCGTTCAGTGCGCGTGTCCTGGTGTTTCTGCCCGGCAGGTCAGAGCGCGCACCTTCGTCGACTGGCAAGATAGCACTGAACACCACCGGGACGTCCTCGGGCAGCTCCTCGAGGATGCGCTGAGAGTTGGCGATAATTGCTTCGTTACTTCGCCACCGCAAATCATTAGCCCCTATCGCCAGGACGATCGCACTCGCCTTCGCGAGTGATGAGTACAACGCTACGCGCGCCAACACGCCTACCGTCGTGTCGCCGCCGATCCCGTAATTGATCGCCGGGTTTGCGATAGCCGCGACACACAGACCCTGCGTGAGACTATCGCCGATAAAAATGACCGCCCCATCCGGGACGTTACCGTCCATACGCAGGTGATATGACACCATGTCATGATAGTGTGAGGTAATCTCGTGTTGGCGTCCGGTCATGATGACCGATTGCACCCAGCGCGGGAGCGTGATGACGACGGCGCAGACGACGAGTAACACGTGGACGAGCGCCACGTACACAAGAACAATCGCCTTACGCATCTCCAGCCCTGTCACAACGATACGCGTTATCCAGACAGCACTCTCTGTTTGTGTGATACTCGGAGCATGTACGTCCCACAATTTTCACGCAAAAGCGCATGTCGTCAGCCACCGCTGTGCTGTTGCGCATTGCTGTCAACACCAGCTCCTAGTCGTCGCGTCGCACTATCCCATAACGTTGCTACGGTCTCCCTGATTACGCTGGCGCCTGTTTTCTCGCCATAGGTATGGAGTGCATACGCGCTTGACAGCATTATACCAATCACCACAAAGAGAACGAGCTCATCATTCAAGATCGGGTGCAGGTAATTGAATAATACATAGCCGATATTTTGGTGAATCAAATATAATGGGTAGGTAAGAAGACCCAAAACAAAAAATTGTGGGCGACGCACGAACTGTGTGAGGCCAAGGGCAATGGCGGCGAACACCGCAAAAAAAAGGGAGAGGAGTGCCACCAGGACGTAAGGTTGAAAGGTGGTATTGAAGAATCGCTCCGATTTCGGGATGGTCCCCAGTGACACATGGATCGCGCAGGCATAGCTAACCAGAACAAGCAGCCAAGCATACCAATCTGTGTCGTTTTGCAGGCGTGCACGATGCAACAGGTAAAAAGCGCTACCAGCAATAAAGTACGCGCTCCACTCCGGAAAGAGGAAGAAGTCGAGATACTTGATCTCGTAGCCGAGTCGGATGAGTACCGTAAAGACGAGCCACAGCCCCAAGAAGGCACGGTAATACCGCTGTAAGCCAACGCAAAGCAATAGCGCGATCAAGAAATAGAACTTGAGCTCGATTGCCAGACTCCAGTAGACTCCATCGACGTCAGGAATCCCGATGAACGAGTGAAGCATCGACAGATTAGCCAGATACTGCCCTAAGGAAGGCTGACTCCTCGTCATGCTAGCGGTGATACCGACAACAGCGGTGAGCGTACAAGCGATCCAGTATGCCGGATACAAACGAGCCATGCGTGAAATGACGAAGCCGCGCAGGTTCGTATCCCAGGCGCTCATCAGGATAACGAAGCCGCTAATGATAAAAAACAAGTCGACCCCTAAGTATCCATATCGCGACCCCAATCCAAGCGTCGGAAAAGAGACGGGGCTGAGACTGTTAGCCGCCCATCCGCGAAAAGTATAATGGAAGAGAAGGACTGCAAAAGCCGCAATAAAACGCAAAAGGTCAATTTCAAAAAACCGGGTCTTATCTTTCATATCAGCGCGCATGATAAGAAGATACGACGATGGCCACAGCGAAGCAAATCTACTACGTCTTTGGGCAACGGCCAGCAGACTATTGGAGTTCGGGAACGTGCCAAGAGCGGCTTGCGTATAGGGCGTAGTTCCTGGAGGAAGGGTAAGCGCGGAGCACAATTCAGTGCTATCGCCGTCTTCCGCGACGTTTGGGAAGCCTTACCGCAACCACTACGGTTGATTCATGGCCTCTTTTAAGAGCGGGCTGGCCTTGAACGTGAGTACCCGGCGGCCAGCAATCGTCAGCGGCTCGCCAGTCTGAGGATTCCGACCTTTGCGCGGATGCTTGGTGCGTACCTCAAAGTTGCCGAACCCAGCAATCTTGACCTTATCTCCACGCTCCAGCCGTGTCTTCAACAGCAAAAAAATCTCCTCGACGATCTCATTCGCTTCGCTCTTTGCCACACCCACACGCTCATAAATGCGTTCGACAATATCGGCCTTGGTCACAGCAACCTCCGTATGTTCTTGTTGAGTGTTCGCGACTTAAGTCTCGGTAGGAGCACCCCATACGCAATATCTCCTCGTATTCGCTCTCAGTTTTCTGGCTACAATCGCCGCTTCTTTCGCGGCGGGACGACCGAGGTCTGTCCGGCAAAAATTTAACATAATCTTTCTTATAAGATATTAAACACGTGATACACGATGCTGCCGCGACGGCGCAATCTTCGCGACGTCTGCGGACACTTCGATTTGTGCTGCCACCCGTTCACGTTTGGCATCAGAAATTTTGGCGTAGACTTGGGTTGACTGAATTGACCGGTGTCCGAGGTGGTCCTGCACGTATTCCAACGGCTGACCGGCGTCTAGCAAATGGGTGGCGATTGCGTGTCGCAAACAGTGACAATGGCGTTTATGGGGTGGGACGCCAGCTTGTGTGGCATAGCGTCTAAACAGTGAATCTAAACGCTGGCGACTAATCGGACGCGCGTTACGCGAGGGAAACAAGTACGGCAGACCATCGCGTCGTTGTTGCAGATAGCGGTGGAGCAAACGGCGACAATCCGAGGTCATAACTTTTTCGCCGGGAATCCCACTCTTGACGCGCGAAATGTAAATCCTACGGGAGTTGAGGTTTACGTGCTCCCGTAGCAAGCGCCCGACCTCCGAGGCGCGCAAACCAAAGTAGTACATGACCCCGAACATCGCACGGTCCCGTACATTAGTCACCTGTTGAAAGAACAGATCTACTTCCCGACGTGTGAGATACGAGTACGTTTCACGCGCAACCAGCGGAGCGACCGCCCGCGACTGTTCTCGTCGTCCTACGGTAACCGCGAGCTCACGCAAATACTGTGCGATAGTTTTGCCCTGCACCCGCGCCTGATGGCCGACCATGTGTAACAGCTGTTCACGCGCGGTACCGTTGCGGTACTTACTTGCCACCATGCCACCCATGACCAGGCTCCTACGACTGATTGAGCGCGTCTTTCAACAGCGGACTCGCCTTAAATGACAACACGCGGCGACCTGGTAGCGTAATCGTCTCCCCGGTCTGCGGATTGCGCCCGCGTCGCGCTTGTTTGCTGCGTACGGTGAAGTTGCCGAACCCCGAAATCTTCACCTTCTCGCCCTGCTCAAGCCTTCCCTTCATCACTGCGAAAACCGACTCTACTACGTCAGACACTTCTTGTTTTGGCAGCCCGACCCGTTCATACAGGCGCTCAACAATGTCCGCTTTGGTCACCCTTCCCTCCTGACTGGACGATGCGTCCCCTGACCAACGCTCGCTGGTGGTCGATCGCTTCTTGTATCGCGGTTCTCACCGCTTTCCAAGGGCAACTGTATCCTGCGCCTGACTTCTCCTCGCTCGGCGTAGGTGTTAGACGCCTTGAGTCGCCTCAATCTCTGCTGGTCGCTTAACATCACACAAGCGAGTGTTACGCTTGTCACGCGCCGAATCCGAGAAACTGGAGGAAGGCCTTTGGCGTCTTCACTACTGCACGCATGTGCCGCCACTGCTGCACCTTGGCAAAATAGCGTGTCACCTGTCGGTCGTTCCAACAAAGCAACGTCCGCAATCCGCGCTTAGCGATTTTTCCTTCCCAGCCATGGGGACAATCCACGACTCCACTAATGGATAAATGCCGCACTGCCCCACTCTTCGATAGCTGAATATCAAACGGATGCTGTCGACACGTCACTGGGCGATGTTCGTAAATGGTACAGCGATTTTCGCGATCCAAGAACACGCAGTGACCCCGCGTTGAGCGCAATCCCATCACCGCCGGTTTATCGCCAAAGCTGACCCAAAAAGGACTGCTTTTAGCCAGCGCTACTCCATCATCTTCATAGAACTGGACGAAGCTCTCCGCCGGTTTACCGGTACCCTCGATGATCCGCTGAACATCCGCATCGGTTAGACACACGACCGTATCGCGACAGCAGTTACCACACCCTGTACAATTGAATTTCAACAACTTCTCCCATGGCCTGCGAGCCATATACCTCCTTTCGTCCGTGACCCCTTGCACTTAATGTCTAGCTTACTATTACCTTTTTGGTTTCGACAGCGAAAGCAGACGCATTTTTACATCATCAGAAGAAAAGATTTACAATCCGCGACCAGCATACATAAAACACCGAATAACCAGAGGCCAAGGCCGATAACCCGATTCAAACATAGATGCAGCATATCTGCTGATACGGTCAGCGCGAAGTGGGGGAGTTTTCCCATTTTACTATTCAGCTTTTCTTGAAAGCTAGATTCCAGTCAGCTATACCACGCAATAGTGGACTGAGCGTGTAGACACTGTGTGCCCGTTATTGTACGTCACTAAATTGCCAAAGGAGGACGGCATATGTCGACATTTGATCTCATCATCCAGGGAGGAATGGTCGTCGATGGAACACGGCTGCCGCGCTATCGTGCCGATCTAGGGATTAAGAATGGTCGTATTACGAAGATTGGTCGCTTGCAACCGCACGATACGACGAAGATCATCGATGCGAATGGACTGATCGTCGCCCCAGGTTTCGTTGACCTCCACACGCATTACGACGCGCAAATCTATTGGGACCCGTATTGCTCTATTTCCGGATGGCACGGAGTGACATCGGCAGTGATTGGGAACTGTGGCTTTGGTTTTGCTCCGGTTCGTCCTGAAGAACGTGACCGCTCGATGCTGACGATGACACGCGTTGAGGCAATCCCGTACGCGTCAATGAAAGCGGGTATGCCATGGGATTGGGTCACTTTTCCTGAATACCTGAATAGCATCGAACGTATTCCCAAAGGTATCAATCTGTTACCTTACGTTCCGGTTGCACCCATAATGATTTGGGTTATGGGTCTCGAAGCGGCGAAATCCGGTCGCCTACCGACTGAGAAAGAAACTCAAGAAATGTGTCGGCTCATCCATGAAGGCATGGATGCCGGTGGTTGTGGCTGGTCGGCCCAACGCTTGGGAGCGAACAGCATTCAAATGGATTACGACGGCACGCCGATGGTGACCGACATTATGCATGACGAAACGTGTATGGCGTTTGCGCGCGTACTTTCAGAGCGCAATGAGGGATTTATTCAGTCGATCTTTCTCTCACCGACGGGCAAAAATGAGGATGCGCAACGTCACTTCGAGGACCTGGCACGAGCGAGTGGCCGTCCGATTCTCTACAATGTCGTGCAGGCGAGTGATCGTTTCCCAGAGCGTCATCGCAACCAACTCGCGTGGCTTGAACGCTGTCGAGCGGAAGGGCTACGCGTCTATGGCCAAGGGGTCACGACTGATCCTGGCTTCGTCTTTACCTTTGAAGATTGGAACCTGTGGGATGATGACCCGGCGTGGAAGGAGGCGACAGTTGGCACGCTAGAGGAGAAACGGACCAAACTTGCCGATCTGCAGCGTCGCCCCGCGTTGAAGAAGGATACCTCTGGCCTCATCAGTGACTCTTTTGAAGAAATCTTTGTTCTGTCTGTCAAACGGCCTGAACTGAAACAATGGGAGAACTTGAAAATTAGGGAAGTGGCGCAGCGACAAGGGAAGCACCCAGTGGATGCCATGCTTGATCTCGCCGTAGCTGATGAGCTCAAAACAGAATTCTATACGACCATCGGGTGCAGCCTACCGTATCTCAGCGAAGTGGTGCGCTCTGATCTCACATTGCTTGGTGTGTCTGACGGTGGCGCCCACACGAAGTTCTTCACCGCCGGCCGCTATCCGACAGAGACGATTGAAAAACTCGTGCGCGACAATCCTGTGCTGAGCCTTGAGGAAGCCCACTGGAAACTCAGTGCCATGCCTGCGCGCTGCGCCGGATTCCGCGACCGTGGCACCTTACAGGAAGGCGCTCCTGCAGACATTGTGGTTTACGACTATGACAAGATCAAAGTCCTACCGATGGAAATCGTTCACGATCTCCCGGGCAACGAGTGGCGACGTGTACAGCGCGCTGAGGGTTATCACTATGTGTTAGTGAATGGCGAGGTCACGATCCGGGACGATAAACCGACCGGAACGACTTCGGGCAAGTTGCTCCGACACGGAGCGGCGTAGACCAGATATCGGGCCGGTCGCCTCTGGCCATCGACCCGGTTATCGGCTAGTCTGCGCAGGACCTACAGATAAGGAGGAAGCATGAAGTTTGGTTTACTCTACGAAATGGAGACGCCACGTCCGTGGCATGCACTGAGCGAATATAACACCTATTGGGAAGCGCTGGCACAGATCGAGCTCGCCGATCGCATTGGCTTTGATCACGTCTGGGAAGTCGAGCATCACTTCTTGGAAGAGTACTCACACAGTCCGGCGCCGGAAGTCTTTTTTGGTGCGGTTAGCCAGCGTACGAAGAACATCCGCATTTCACACGGTGTGAGACTCACTCCCTTCAATTTCAATCATCCGATCAAGATTGCGGAACAGGCCGCAGTCCTCGATATCATGAGTAATGGCCGTGTGGATCTTGGTATCGGGCGGTCAACCACGGCGCAGGAACTTGACGGATTCAATGTGAATTATGACCGTACGCGTGATGAGATGCGTGAAGCTGCGACGATTATCGTAAAAGCGTGGACTGAAGAGATTCTTGAACATGACGGTAAGTTGATGAAGGTCCCCGCACGTCGTGTTGTGCCCAAGCCGATTCAGAAGCCACATCCACCGATGTGGATGGCTTGTGTTGCGCCAGATAGCTACTCAATGGCTGGGGACCGAGGTCTCGGTGTCTTGAGCTTTAACTTCAACTGGGAAGAAGTGCAGAAGGCGATGGCGACGTATCAGGGTGCCTCTGCCAACCGCACCGATGTGATTCCCAAAATTATCAACGATCAGTTCGCTGGCGTTGCCATTATGCATGTGGCTGAGAACAAAGAAGAAGAAGCCATTGGCCTTGATGGTGCCCGCTGGTTTCTCCATAACGTTGCCAAACTGTTCCAACCGCTAATGGTGAAGAATCAATTGTATTCTTACGAGTACTTGCGCAATGTTTTTGCCATGAGCGGAGACCCGAAAGAAGCAACCGATGCCGAATTAAAAGAACATCACATGGTAGCGGTGGGCAACCCTGATGAAGTGATCCGTAAGCTTGAGAACTTCCAAAAGGCCGGCCTCAGCCAAGTCATTTGCTTCAAACAGGCGGGTCGTATTCCGCACGTGAATATCATGAAGTCGATCAAGCGCATCGGCCAATACATCTTACCGCACTTCAATCCGCATCGGACGATCGCGGTAGATGATATCAGAGCGGCAGCGCTGTAAAGACGACAGTTGCTGCCCACAGTGATGTTAGGGGGCCTTTCCGTCATGCCCGCGCAGCTTGTCTCCGGTCCTTTAGGGAAGCGGGTATCCAGAACAGATGAGAGAGAAACAGAGAGAGAGCTAGCTCGGCCCCTTCTTGGTCTTTCTTGCTTCTCTCTTTTCCTCCTGGATTCCCGTTTTCGCGGGAATGACATTCCCGCGGTTACTGTTTTTAATCAACCAAACTAGCTACTACCGTCGCAAAACCGCTAAACTCCCATCGCCAAAATCTCCCCAGCCTGTGACTAGTCCCACCTGCGCATCCTTCACTTGCCGCTCCCCGCATTGATGGCGGAGCTGCCGTGTGGCTTCGACGATGTGATTCATCCCACCGACATGTGCTTCTGAGTGCAAACCACCGTGTGTGTTAATAGGTATCTCCCCACCGAGTTCTACACGCCCACCTTTAACAAAATCGCCTATCTCGCCCCGCTGACAAAACCCCAGAGCCTCAAGCTGTAACAGCACTACGTAGGTAAAACAGTCGTAGATTTGTAGAAAGTCGAGATCCTGCAGACTGACGTCTGCCATTCGTAGCGCGTTGGGGGTCGCGAAATTCAATCCAATCACAAATGGATCAGGCCGCGCTGGAATATCATCAGCTGGATAGGGGTGGCCTTCGGCAATCCCTGAGATATACACTGGCGTTTGTTTGAGGTCGCGAGCACGTTCTTGCGATGAGATCACTACCGCACAGGCGCCGTCTGTTTCCAAACAACAGTCAAAGAGCCGAAATGGTTTGGAGATCCAGCGCGAGTTCAAGTAGTCCTCCATCGTCAACGGCCTGCCACGCATGAAAGCTCTGTCATTGAGATGTGCATGCTTGCGCGAGGCAACGGCGACCGCACCAGTTGCCTCATCGGGAACGTGATACATCTCTTTGTGACGCGTAGCGAGCCACGCGTACCATTGCACTGGCACGGACGCACCATACGGCAGGTAGTACTCATTGATTGTGGTCATGAGGCTACCGAGCGCACCCGAGATACCGTCGCCCGTGTCACTCCCAAGACTGCGTACGCGTGCACTGGAATAGCCTTTCCAACCAAAAGGAACGAGCACATTCTTGGCGACGCCACACGCAACTGCCAATGCTGCGCTTTGCAATGCGGTTAAAGAACTGGCCCCGCCCATGTGGACGGTGACTGAATAGCGCAAATCTTCAACTCCTAAATTGGCGGCAAAATGTTCAGCCGTCGCAGAGGGTGTCGGCGGTGGAAGAACGCCATCTATATCGTGCGGCGTGAGCCCTGCGTCGGCAATGGCATTGATCGATGCTTCGAGCATCAGGGCAAGTTCCGACTTGTCTGTCCCTCGTGTGTGAGGGGTTTCTCCGACCCCAACGATACACGCTTGATCTTTCAGACTGTTCATTGCATCCTCCCACCATCCTGTTGATAGAAGAGCGAATCGTACACCGGGCAGTTGTGAGTTGTAAAGTTCAACATAACGCGCTATTGCCACAACACTGGAGTGACAGAGGAGGCTTATACAAATGAATAACAAGGCCAAGGGTCAGGTATTGATTACCGGGGCAGTAGGTGGACTTGGTACGGCAATGGTACAACGGCTCCTCGTTGAAGGGTACTCCATCGTCGCCTGTGATCGCCGGGATGACACAGTGAGTGAGTGGCTGCAACAACTGCCAGCCAATCGGCGTGACCGTGTGCAATTTTATCCGTTAGACGTATCAAAGGAAGAGATCGTCAACACATTTGCCGAGAAATTGCATGGCCAGGGATTTCAAATTGCATATCTCGTGAACAACGCTGGGATCCACGGTGCTGGCGGTCCGGCGAATACCGAATCACGGGTATGGGAACGCACGCTACGTGTGAATATTCACGGAACGTTTTACCTTACGCGGGCGTTCAGCCAAGGAATGAAAGACCGTAGCTTCGGGCGCATCGTCAATCTGGCCTCACTGTCCGCATATAACCCAGTAGGCGAACAAGCGCCCTATGCGGCAGCAAAAGCCGCAATCACGGGCTATACTCGCTCTGCCGCTCTTGACCTTGCGCGTTACGGCGTCACGGTAAATGCGATTGCTCCAGGGCTGATCCTTCACGATGGACTTAAGATTGTGTTCTCCGATGATGATCTTAAAGGCATGGCAAAGGGGATTCCAGTCGGGCGCGCGGGGAAACCTGAGGAGATTGCCGCAACTGTTGCATTTTTGTTGTCGGATGATGCTGCATTTATCACTGGGCAAACGATCCATGTGAATGGCGGGAGTTATCTACCAGGATGAGCGGTTCAATTGCATTTTTGTAGAGGCGTATTGCAATACATCCTATGTGAACTACCTGCCTTAGTAAGGAGCCTTCCATATGGTCTTAGAACTCGCCACCCTTGATATTCGTCCTGGTCAGGAGGTTGATTTTGAGCGGGCGTTTACGCAAGCTGGACCGATCATTTCCTCAATGAAAGGGTATCTTTCGCACACGCTGCAACGCTGCATTGAAAGGCCAAATCGCTACGTCCTTCTCGTGCAGTGGCACACACTAGAGGACCACACTGTTGGTTTTCGCGGATCGCAAGAATACCAAGAGTGGCGACGGTTGCTGCACCATTTCTACGATCCGTTCCCGGTAGTAGAACATTTCAGAGAAGTGTAAACAAGAAAGATAGAAAGAAAGGGGATTGCTGATGGAAATGCGTCCGATCGGCAATACAGGCCTCAAGGCAAGTGTCGTAGGTCTCGGTTGCAACAATTTTGGCATGACAATTGATCTCGATGCGACCCGAGCGGTGCTCGATGCCGCTTTCGAGGCCGGGATCAATTTCTTTGATACTGCGGATATGTATGGTGGAACGAAGTCGGAGACCTTCATGGGTGAAATTCTCCGTCCTCGCCGTAAAGAGATTGTCCTTGCCACGAAATTTGGTGGTATTGCTAAGAACAGTAAGACTGGCGAACGCTGGGGAACGAAGGAATATATCACAAAGTGTATCGACGCCAGTCTCAAGCGGTTACAAACCGATTATATTGACTTGTATCAGATGCATTATCCCGATCCCAATACACCAATAGAAGAGACCCTTGGGGTGCTCAACGATCTTGTTAAACAGGGAAGGGTGCGCGCAATCGGACATTCGAATTTCTCGGGTGCGCAAATTGAGGAATCTGCAGCACAATCAAAAGCGAACGGCACCGCTGCCTTCGTGACTGCACAGAACGAATGGAGCTTGCTCAATCGTGCCGCCGAACAGGATGTGATTCCGGCCTGTGATCGGCAGCAAGTCGGACAACTGCCGTACTTTCCCATTGCCAACGGCCTCTTATCTGGTAAGTACCGACGTGGAGAAGCGTTGCCACCTGGCAGTCGGCTGGACAAACTCGATTTCTTCAAAAGTTGGGCGAACGATGACAATTTTACCAAGATTGAAAGGCTCGAAACGTTCGCTAAAAGCCGCGGTCACTCGCTCTTAGAACTGGCCATGTCGTGGCTGGCGTCTCAACCATGTGTGACGTCAGTCATCGCTGGCGCGACCAAACCAGAGCAAGTGCGGTCAAATGCAGCAGCTGCGAACTGGAGATTGTCAGCTGCGGAGATGGCCGAGGTGAATGTCCTCGCGCCGGTTGTTGCTCCTTGAATCGAAACACACGACGTTAGGACGCCTTCTAGTGTAGCGTGCGCTGCGCACACGATTCTGATCCCGCCGCGGCTCGTGCGCTTGGCGCACGCTACGAAGGAGCACGAGCCGCGGCGTATACGAATCTTTTGTGCCTTGATGTAGTCCAACCATACAAAACATGGTAGTTTTCGGACCTAGATAAAAAGTGAACTCACTTTCGCGAAGGAGGGTCAGATCTATGCAACGGCAAGGATATCGTAGCGGCACCACCACCCAGGGACGACGCATGGCAGGCGCGCGAGCGCTGTGGCGTGCCACGGGGATGAAAACCGAGGATTTTCAGAAGCCGATTATTGCTATTGCCAACTCCTTTACGCAGTTCGTACCCGGCCATGTGCACCTTCATAATGTTGGCCAACGAGTCAAATCTATTATTGATGAGAACGGGGGCTACGGTGTGGAGTTTAACACTATTGCCGTCGATGACGGGATCGCCATGGGACACGACGGCATGCTCTACTCGTTGCCCAGCCGTGAATTGATTGCCGACAGTGTCGAATACATGGTCCAGGCCCATGTTGCTGATGCAATGATCTGTATCTCCAACTGTGACAAGATTACCCCTGGTATGCTGCTTGCCGCTATGCGCCTCAATATTCCCACGATCTTTGTCTCTGGCGGTCCGATGGAAGCTGGCAAAACAGAGCTCTCAACTGGCGCGGCGAAACTCGACCTCGTCAACGCAATGATCGGCGCCGGAGATGACACACTCAGTGACGAAGACGTGCAGAAAATGGAAGAAGAATCATGTCCCACCTGCGGCTCTTGCTCTGGGATGTTTACCGCCAACAGCATGAACTGCCTGAACGAAGCCATAGGTCTGGCGCTGCCTGGCAACGGGACAATTCTCGCCACCCACGCGCTACGCTGGGAGCTGTTTGAACGCGCGGCCAAACGGATCGTGCGTATGGCCAAGGCCTATTACCTCGATGGCGATGAATCTGTCCTACCACGCAATATCGCCACACTTGCGGCGTTTGAGAATGCGATGACACTAGACATTGCGATGGGCGGCTCGACCAACACGGTCCTGCATCTCCTTGCCACTGCCCAAGAGGCCGGCGTCAACTTCACCATGTCCGACATCGATCGCCTTTCGCGCCGGGTTCCTTGCATTTGTAAACTCGCACCGGCATCGGCCAAGTATCATATTGAGGACTGCGCGCGGGCTGGGGGGATTGCGACTATTCTTGGCGAATTGGACCGTGCTGGCAAGCTTCACCGCAATGTCCTGACGGTGAGTGGAGAAACGATTGGTGAAATGATAGACCGCAACGACGTCCGTCGTGAGCAGACTGATGAGTTTGCAACTCGTCGCAGCTTGGCGGCTCCTGGTAACGTGCGAACCAAAGAAGCGTTCTCCCAGAACAAACAGTTCGATACTGCTGACCGTGACTCAATTAACGGCTGCATCCGAGCTGCTGAATTTGCCTATAGCCAGGATGGCGGATTAGCGGTGCTCTATGGAAACATTGCTGTAGATGGATGTATCGTCAAAACGGCGGGTGTGGATGAGTCAATCTGGGTCATGGAAGGGCCAGCTCGCATTTTCGAATCGCAAGAGGAAGCGTGCATGGGCATCCTGGGTAATAAGCTCAAACCTGGTGACGTCGTTGTTATTCGCTACGAAGGCCCGCGCGGTGGGCCAGGCATGCAAGAGATGTTGTATCCGACATCTTACATTAAATCCAAACATCTTGGCACCAAATGTGCGCTATTGACCGATGGACGATTCAGCGGCGGGACGAGCGGTTTGTCGATCGGCCATGTCTCTCCTGAAGCCGCTGAAGGTGGTGCGATCGCGCTGATTGAAGAAGGCGATCTGATCCGTATCGACATTCCCAATCGTAGCATCAACGTTGTGCTGTCGGCTGACGAATTAGCCAAACGGCGACAACGTATGGAAGCAAAAGGCAAAAACGCCTACAAACCGCTTAAGCGTCAACGCTATGTCTCAGCAGCGTTGCGCGCCTATGCTGCGCTCACGACCAGCGCGGCACGCGGAGCAGTACGAGATATTTCCCAAATTGAGCGCGAGTAGTAGCACCCGAGACTGATGCGTGATAGGACGCCCGCCTCTCGTCTGAGGCGGGCAATAAGATTGTTGTGACTCAGTGTGAAGCGTAAATACTCAAAGCGGCGCCGCCGCAACCCTAACCCTGACGCTGTGTTCTTGGAAATTGTGGTTCGATCGACGCTTAATAAAGGGACCAACGTTCAAGCCACAGTTCCGATTCCAGACTCGAACGCCACGCCTCTTGGCTGAATTCATAGATATGGTCTTGGAGTATTTTTTATCGCCTGAGCACCGGGCCTTCGACTGGCGAGCCGTGCTCATCTGTCATCCACAAACGGAGAATCGTATGGTATCGGCGATCGCGGTAGGGGTGAGCTGGTCCCCGGACGGCAGACTCGCGCTGGCCTACACTCTCACCGGCGACTGTGCTCAGTTGCGCATACCGTCGTCCACGCCGGCAGCCAGCGTCAATGGTTTGTGGCAGCACACGTGCTTTGAAGCCTTTGTCTCTGTTCAAGGCGGCTCAGCCTACCGTGAGTTTAATTTTTCTCCGTCGGGTGAGTGGGCGGTCTATTGCTTTCGTGGTTACCGCGACCGAGTCGCAGTAGACAAGGGAGTGATTGGACCAGAGGTTACCACCGAAAGTCACAGCCACGGTCTTGTACTCAACGCTCGCCTGCGACTACCAGGCCGCCTATCGAACCAACCATTGTGCTTAGGGTTGTCGGCGGTGATTGAAGATGCACACGGCGTGTTATCCTACTGGGCGTTGAAACACCCGACAGGTAAGCCAGACTTTCATCACCGTGACGCCTTTGTGCTGCAGATCGACCCGTTCCACGCTGAGTGAGGATGCAGAGGAGAAAAGATGAAGTTCGGAATCGATCGGTTAATAGAAGAGCCGACACTACGCAGACCGCTGTGGGGACGCCGTGTCGCGTTGCTGGCCCACCCAGCATCAGTGACGCATGATTTAGTGCATAGCCTCGATGCGCTCGCGGCGCAGCCCGAGATCAATGTCGTCGCCGCTTTCGGCCCTCAACACGGTTTGCGCGGCGACAAACAAGACAACATGGTCGAGTCACCAGATTTCAATGATCCCGTCCACGGTATCCCGGTCTTTAGTCTTTACGGCGAAGTCCGCCGGCCAACCGCAGCGATGATGGACTATTTTGATGTCCTGCTGGTCGATCTACAAGATGTTGGCTGCCGTATTTATACGTTCGTCACTACTCTGTGCTACGTTTTGCAAGCAGCCGCACAACATCACAAGTCGGTGTGGATACTGGACCGGCCCAATCCAGCAGGACGACCGGTAGAAGGATTGTTGTTACGTCGTGGGTGGGAGAGCTTTGTTGGCGCAGGGCCGTTGCCGATGCGCCACGGACTCACTCTCGGTGAACTTGCGCGCTGGTTCGTGAAGATGCACCAGTTAGACATTGACTATCAGGTTGTTACCATGGAGGGTTGGCATCCGGCTAGTGCCCCAGGATACGGATGGCCGTTGGGCGAACGCGCCTGGGTCAATCCGAGTCCCAACGCAGCAACTCTGTGGATGGCTCGCTGTTACGCGGGGACGGTGATGCTAGAGGGCACAACGTTGTCCGAGGGTCGGGGAACGACGCGGCCGCTCGAGTTGTTCGGCGCGCCGAACCTCGACTCTCGTTCCCTGGTAGCGAAGATGGGAGCACTCGCACCACAATGGCTGCAAGGGTGTCGCCTGAGAGTTTGCTCGTTCGAGCCGACGTTTCAGAAGCACGCTGGCAAGCTGTGTGCGGGCGTGCAGATTCATGTCGAAGATGGCAGCTACGACCATAACGCATTTCGCCCGTGGCGGTTAGTCGCGTTGGCGTTCAAAGCCTTGCGGACGCTATGCGCGGACTTCAATTTATGGCGCGACTTTCCTTATGAGTACGAACATGATCGACTCGCTATCGACCTGATCAACGGCAGTCCTCTCTTGCGCCAGTGGGTCGATGACCCTGCTGCGACGCCAGGCGACCTGGATGCGCTGGCGCTCCCTGACGAATCACACTGGCTTACCGAGCGGGAGACCATACTCATGTACAACTAAACTGTCAGTGTGTTACCGAGGAGAACAGGTACACTATTTGCCTTTTGCGCCGTTTCGCACGGTCGGATGTTCAACGTAGAACGGGCCTGCCGCTAAGCCGTCGATCCTGCCATCAAGAAACGCACGTACGGCATCGCCCGGCGAACACACGATCGGCTCTTCGTGCATGTTGAAGCTGGTATTGATGATCGACGGTGACCCCGAAATCTTCTCGTATTCCTTGAGGATGTCGTAATATCCGGGATTTTTTTCCCGGCGAATAAGCTGCGGTCTGGCAGTATTGTCGACGTGAACCGCGGCTGGGCACACGGCACGCTGAAACTCAGTACAGTCGAAGGTCAGAGTCATAAACTCGGCGGCGTGCTCGCCTCCGGCGATATTGCGATAGCACTTGTCTCGTGCCTCCCACAGTGTTACTGGGGCAAAGGGCATGAACTCCGTGCGTCCGAGACGCTGATTGAGCCACTGGTTCACCTCCGGATCGCGCCCGTGATACAGAATCGACCGATTCCCCAGTGCCCGTGGCCCATACTCCATACGCCCGTCAAAACGCGCAACAACCTCACCCGCGTGAATCCGTTTCGCGACTTCCGTCGCCATATTCTCTGGCCGTATGTACTGCAATCCGGCGCGATCAAGGGCGGCACGCACCTCTGCCTCTGTATAAGAGGGACCGAGGTATACATTGTCGAGCGGTACACCAACCCCGCCAGGCCAGCTAATGTACAGACCCAGGCCAGTGCCACAACCGCCGTCGCCCATATTAGGATAGACAAACACGCTCTTTACGCCATCGATTTCACGTATCCGCTGATTCATCTTCACGTTCGCCGTGACTCCGCCAGACAGGACGATGTTCCCGACACCGGTCTCTTTCACCCAGTACGATACCAGTCTGCAGGCGAGCTGTTCGAGCACGTACTGATAAGCAGCGGCCACATCGATCATCGGGAAGCGCAACGAAATGTGACGCGAGAAATAGACATTGAGGTTCTCGTAGATACGGAAATCACCATCTGTTTCTTCACAGCGTCGTAAAAGAATGTCGGAAAGCACAGCAGGATCACCATAGGCCGCGAGACCGACGATCTTACCGGCGTGACGATCGGCTTTGAAACCTAACGAGGAGGTAACCATTTCGTAGAACGAGCCAAGAGAATGGGGAAAGGGAATATTGTGCAGTCGGCGGATCTTGCCGCCCTCGCCTACGCTCACCGAACCCGCCAGACCAGTGCCGTTGCCGTCCAGGGTGATGATCAACGCTTGGTCCAGGCCGCTCGCGAGATACGAGTTCGCCGCGTGAGAGAGATGGTGCTCATAGCGCTTGAGCTTGTCGGTTAAACCGAGCTGACGTAATCCTTGTTCGAGCTCCTTCTCCCAATGTTGATGTCCAGCCAACGTTTGACCGGGACGTTGTTGATCAAGATACATGGCAAAATAGTGACTTAATTGTGGATCGCCACCCACAAGACGATAGAACATGCGATACGCTAGCGACTTGTCCATGCGCCGATTGGGATGCGAAAGTCCAGGAATGGGTCGCGTGCGTTCCGGCACCCGCCGTTCCGCCTCCGCCAGGCGCCGCTGCAATTCGCGGTCGCGAAATTTGCTGGTCGCGCCGAGTTCCTTGGCGAAGTTCTTAACGAGCGCTCGGCTTTCCTGCTCAGGTGTCAGGAAAGCATAAGCGACGACCTCGATATCTTCAGGTTTCCAGCCGGTCGCCGCGAGTCCTGCCGTGATGGCTTGATACGGAAACCCTGCATGCTGCTTCTTTCGACTGAAGCGTTCTTCACCCGCGGCGAAGAGAATTTTCCCGTCCTCCACTAGCGATGCGTTTGCATCTTTGTCCAAAGGCGATATTCCCAAAACCCTCATTGGCTATTTCCTAACTCCTTGTGTTGTGAGCGCAGGAGATTTTTCAGTTCGAGCGCGGTCATCGTGCGACCATTGAGTTCACCGAAAAAATAGTCAAAATAACGTCGGAACGAATCCAGAAACGTCACAAGATCGGCGGCGTTCTCTACGTAACAGGTATTGCCTGGCTGCAAGGACGGACTGTGAAACGAGAACGTAAACGTCCGTACTCCGCGCGCGAGGAGAAAGCGGGTCAGCTTGCGATGCTCTTGCCAGGTGAATCCTTCGGGAGAAAGGCGCAGCCGGTCGATCGCATTCAATCGCGCGAGGATCCCGGGCAAGTGCATGGCAGGACGCCAGCCAGTGGTGCAGAATCGATAGGCTTCATTCGCTTGCCATTGCCAGAAGCCGACCAACGCCCCGGTCGTCGGAATGCCGAGGATACTATTGTTCGGCCCGCACCAGAAGCAATCGAAGCACGACTGCGCGAAGTTCGGGCCGCCGTCACCGCGGTAGTCGAAGCCCGGTGTGGTACTACAATCCACTTCATAGCCCTGCTCTACTAACAGCTCGAGTACGTGCCGTCCGAGGCCGTAGCGACCCGCCTTAAATATCACCGGTGTAACTCCCAGATTCGCTTGGATCGTGGCATGCAGAGTTTTCATCTTCTCCGCTACCAACGGCTTGGGCAGATTACCGATGTACGAGTTGACTCTATTAACTTCTTCCTCGTGGGGCGGATTGACCCACGGATGCAGATGGGTGCCGATCTGGCAGCCCCCTGACTTGGCAATATCAACGAGCGGGCTGAACCCCTGCGGCTGCGATGCGACTGGGTAGTCGATCACGTATATCGGACGAATCTTGTACTCGTCGAAAATCTGCTGCGCTACACCGACTTTGGCCATTGCCGCGACTGATGTATTGTTGCGGTCAACATTGCCTCTCCAGTCGAACTCCTCTTCTGTATCGATGACGACGAAGAGTACGGGCCGGAAGTCGTGTGGCAGGCGCACGCGGTGCTGTGCAAACGTGTAGTATTCGTCCCGCACGTGAGGCTCCTCTGAGAGCTCGGCGAATACACCCGACTTTATCGCGACGTATCGCTCAACACTCCGCTCTGGCGTCGCTGGCTAAAGATTCGCACCGCCAGTGAGTATATTAGCGTACCACTTCTCAATCGTGAATGCCAGCACGACCGTTGCACACACCACCTAACAAACTTTTGCTTGTAGCTCAGAATCGGTACCGACGTTCCCGGCGTCTGCACGGCAGACCCGTCAGAAAGCTTTTTTCTTTTATCGCCGTATGGCTGGGCTCTCTACCGGCAAACCACGAGCGCGCCAAGCCATATACAATTCGAGGTTGACGTATTCCTGTGATCCCAACGGCAGCGCTGTGGCGCGGACGGCGGTGTTACACCAGGCGAACATACGGTGAGGCGATCCTAACGTTTGCCACAGTTGTCGGTAGATGGGAAAGCCATTCGTCTGGCCCTGACTGAGTACCTCGCCTCGGAGCCGTTTTCCGGCGTTCTGATCATGACAATGCGTGCACGCTAAATCGAGCTGGCCACGTCGGCGCACGAAAAAACGGCGCCCGGCGACAAAGAACGGACGTGCGCGACCTTCGACCCGCACCGCGATAGGCAAGCCGCGCGACTGGTAGCTGATTAGAGCCGTCAACGACAACAAAGCGTCTGATTCGTAGCTATAGGGTGCGACGTGCAGATGTTGTGTGCGGCAGCGATTGATCTGCTGTTCGAGGTTGATGAGCATCCGCCGTCCGCTGTCCAGCTGGGGGTAGCGCGTACGGACCCCGCGCATACTGACCTCGGGGTTACCATGACATGTCGCACAGGATTTACCATTCGCTGCGTCGACCTCGTTCCATAACACTCGGCCCCGCTCCACCCACAACATGCCTGGATTGGCGAATTCATCGTTCTGCAGTTGCTGCTGGCTCGACGAAAGATAAGTGTATCCAGAGCGCCGGTTTTCTACCCGATACGACGACAGCCCCCGCTCGTCTGGTGTCGAGACTGTGGCCTGCTCTATCGGCTCCTGGCTTGCCGGCGCCTCCTCCAAGCTCAACAGATAGCTAATGACATCTTCAATCTCCTGTGCACTCAGTATGGGCTGATTGCGATAACGGCCAAGGACTGCGTAAAGACCACTCACCTTGTGATACGCAGGCATCACGGATTGCGGGTTCACAGTCCTGGGATCGACCAGGCGGCGACGCAACGACTCAGGCGTAAAGTGCGTTGCCAAGCCAAAAAGTGGTGGCCCAATAGTACCATGTGATTGTTGATCGGGCAGCGGCATGACATGACAGACGACACAATCGCCGCGTTTACGGTCCAGTACGATCGCCCGCCCTCGGGCGACGTCACCAGCTATAGTGGTCAGCGGCTGTACGATCGGCGCGGTGGGGAGCGGGGGCCACGACATTCGTTGTGCGGCACGTGCGACCAGCCTCATCTGCCACACTCCCACAAGGAGAGCCAACAAAATGATAGCGATGATACGGTGGCATATAGTCACTATTTGTGAATAATGTCTCGCGTCATACACACGCGAAGATCGACCTGTGGCCGGTGTGTTCATGTGAATGTGTCAGCTGTGATGTTGGCATACCACGATCGGGCATACTCAGCTTCCAACCTACGGGTTGCGACAGGCGCGTCGAGCGGACTCGTGCCGTCGGAACCTGGAATGGTTACAATCGCGTCATCGATCGCACGATAAGCAGCGGCGATGGAAATGCCGTAATCCGGCGCGACGAGACTGTAACAGGTATTCATAAGGACAGGTGGCATGACCGGTACTCCATGGAGCAACGCGACGACCGCGGCGGCACAGGCTTTGGCTTGAATGTTCGCCGCGAATGCTGACTTTGGCATCGGATTGGCAAGGGCCGCATCGCCAATAACATGCACGTAGGGTTGGACCGCAGATTCAAAGGTACTGGCGTGTACAGGACACCACCCCTTTCCCCGGTCCAGACCGCTGCGGCGTGCGAGCGCCGCAGCGCGTTGCGGCGGGATCACGTTAGCGACGGCTGGTTTGTACGAGTCAAACTCCGTATACAGCGTGCGCGTTTGCATATCCACCCGTACAACGCGACCACCCCGGGAGCCCGAAATCCATTCCAGGGTCTGTGGATACAGCGTTTTCCATGCCGCAACAAAGAGGTCTTTCTTGGTGAAATTATCCTTACTATCGAGAATTACTACTTTGGCGCGCGGTTTGGTACGTTGCAAATAGTAAGCTATAAGGCTCGCACGTTCGTACGGACCTGGTGGACAGCGATAGGGGTTGTCGGGAACAGAAATCACCACGAGCCCGTTGTCGGCCATAGCCTCAAGCTGGCGGCGCAGTAGCAGAGTTTGTTCGCCCGCTTCCCACGCGTGCGGGAAAACCACGCTTGCCCCTTTGTCGTAGCCTTCCAAGGCGTCCAAGCGTAATTCAATGCCTGGTGCTAACACGAGCCGATCATAGGCGAGGGTTCTACCATCGTGTAAGCGCACGTGTCGTACGGTCGGGTCGACCTCTGTTGCTATAGCGAAGAGTATACGCATACCGTAACGGTGTTGTAACATTTGATAGCTGTAGCGCAGGGTGCTCAAGTCACGCAGTCCCGTGACGACAGAATTGCTCAACGGGCACGCAGTAAACTGCGGTTGTGGCGTGACTAGAGTCACTGCAAGTGTCTTATCAAGCAGTCGCAGATACTTTGCGCAGGCGGCGCCGGCGAATCCTCCGCCGACAACCACAATCCGTGCGCTCTCATTGGCCCACGACCGTCGGGGACGCAGGCTGGTTGTCAGGGTACCGGCAGCAAGCCTAAGTAGCGCGCGGCGCGTCAGCATCGTTTCTCCACTAGTCATCGTTTCCGGGCGAAGTACGCGACAAGGGCATCAATGTCTGCGTCGTCCAGGCCTTGCGTCACCCGATGCATAACGGTTGCCGGCCGCTCACCGTGCCGGTATGCTAGGAGAGTGGCGCGTAACTGCTGTGCAGGTACAGCGATGAGCGATGGAATAGCGCCGGTGCTGCGGCCGTTGGGCCCGTGACATGCGGCACACGTGTTTGCCAGCACGGCACCGCGTTGGACGACAAAATCGGCCGCTGGAGTTGACCGAATGAAACCCTGCAGCACACTCGCAGCCAATAATAACTGCAACGTCCAGCGGCCGACACAACATAGCCCCACTTCTGTACTCATGGGGTCACCGTAATCGTAACGGTTTCTGTGTCATGCTGTCCGGCGTCGTCACTCCACGATACATCTAACGTCCCTGACGCTACAGCCTTGATGAAAAACGACAGATATGGATTAGCGGCAACGCCCGGAAACAGGTCAGCACGGAAGACCTCAGTAGCATTGTAACGACAAGTGATAGAGTTGATGATATTTTGCGGAATGACTTTACCGATGTCGTCGTGCCGTAGTCCCGTCTCCATTGGATGACGAATCAGAAGGCGGACCTCAAACACTTGTTCGGGTTTGATCGCGCCTGGCACTTGAATGCGAGCATTGGCCATGATCGTCCTTATGTGGTACCCGGCAGTGTTGTCGAGTATGTGGTACGATTGCGCCCTCGTCTGCGGTCCTCAGCTCTCGTCGACACAGGCAGCGGCGGTGACTGCGACTTCCGTGGACCCGAGCCAGCAAGTGCCAGCGTTCATGACCGCCAGCACAAACACCTGTTGCGTTCCAGCGAGACGAATACGCGTAGAGATCTCAGCTCTTCCGCTGAGCGGTCCGAGATAAAAGCGCGCAATGACCGGGCGCGGGTTTTTTTCAGCGAAGACGTGAATACTCTGCACATAGTCGGTCTCGGTCATCGGGCTGTCAACCCGCACCGAAAGTGGAATTGAGTTGCCGCTTTCTGCCAATGGCGGCAAAATCACGCTCACTTTTCCTCTGTTCGGTGTTGCGGTCCCTACTACCTCGCGTATCAGCGGTGCGAGCCTCTCTGGTACAGCTGCTGTGGCCTCGTGCGAGCGGAACCAGGGGAGCAACGGAAGGCTCGCAAGGGCTACCAAAAAGCGGCGACGTCCGAACGACAACACGGCTTTACGCTCCCCTTCTCGATACCAACGCTATAGGGAAAGCACCCCAAGATGTGGCTTCTTCCCTGTCTCTGTTTTCTCCTCTCCCTTGATCGGAGAGGACACAGGAGGGGGTAAACACCGCGACAGCCCCCTCTCTCTGACTTTCTTCGCTTACGCGTAGGACATGCTCTGCCGCGAGGGGAGAGGACCTGAAGGCGAAAATCACAATTAGTCACTCCATAGCTTGCGGTAGCGTTTCTATAGTTTACGCCTTGCTTAGATCATGATGTTTCAGCGGCAACGACCGTACGCGTTTGCCGGTGGCAGCGTAAATTGCGTTACATAGTGCTGGCGCCAGTGGCGCGAGCGGTGGTTCCCCCGCTCCTCCCCAAAATCCTCCTGTCGGTGCGAGTATGACTTCGACCTGTGGCATCTCGGCAATCCGCATCATTGGGTAGTCATGGAAGTTCGATTGTTCAACGCGGCCATCCTTAATGGTGATCTCACCGTACAGGGCCGCGGTAAGTCCGTAGGCGACACAGCCTTCAGCTTGCGCGCGCACAGAGTCCGGGTTGACCACATAGCCGCTATCAAGGCCAATGACGATGCGGTGAATCTTGAGCTCGCCTTTGTCACTAACAGAGACCTGAGCCACCGCCGCAGTGTAGCTGCCATAGGCATCCTGCACGGCAATGCCACGATGCACGCCAGTAGGGAGTGGTTTCTCCCAATTGGCAGCTTTAGCTACAGCATCAAGGATACCAAGATCGCGCGGAGCTTTGCTCAGCAGCTTGCGGCGGAACTGATAAGGATCCTGCCCTGCCGCTATTGCAAGCTCATCAATAAAACACTCGCGAAAGAAGGGGTTATTGGAATGCGCCACCGCGCGCCACGGACCTGGAGGTACGTGAGTATTACGCATGGCGTATTCCATACGAATATTGGCAAACGCGTATGGCGCGTCAGAGAAGGTTCTCACACCAATGGTATCAATGCCGTTCTTAACCATCTCAGGTCGTACGCTGTTAAAGATCGACTGATCGGCTTGGCGCACGTACCACGCCGTCGGTTGGTTCTCTGCGTCTAACGCGGCTTTCATGCGCACGAGGGAAACAGGCCGGTAACGGCCATGTTGAATGTCCTCCTCTCGTGACCAGATTAATTTCACCGGCTTTCCTGGGACTGCTTTGGCGATCGTGACCGCTTGGCGAACAAAATCGAGGACCAGGCCACGGCGGCCAAAGCCACCACCGATGTGCACCTTATGCACCTCGACATTGCTCACTGGCACCTCGGCGACTTCCGCGGTCAGTGCTGCGGTTGCTTCGCTGTTTTGTGACGGTGCCCAGACGTCAACCCGGCCATCATGAAAAAAGGCGGTGCAGTTCTGTGGTTCCATCGTCGCGTGGTCCAGATATGGGGCATAGTACTCCGCCTCAACGACTTTTGCGGCTTCAGCAAAAGCTTTGTCGACGTCCCCTTCTTGGCGAGAGACCGGAGCGTCCTTCACAGTGAGTCCTTCACGGAGGAACTCCATAATGCTTGTGCTGCTTACGTTTGCGTTGTCGCCGAAATTCCACTCAATTGGCAGCGCTCGCAGCGCTTGCTGCGCATGCCACCAACTTCCTTCAGCAACAACGGCAACAGCACTTTCCATTGGCACTACTTTGATCACACCCGGATTGTTGGTGATCTTGTCAGTGTCCGCGTGATTTAAGGCACCACCAAATACGGGGCACTGTGCGATCGCCGCATACACCATGCCTGGAAGATGCGTATCAATGGCAAAGGTAGTCTTCCCCGTAACCTTATCCGGGATGTCAAGCCGTCGAACCGGTTGTCCAAGCAGTCTCCACTCTCTTGGATCTCTGAGGATCACATCTTGTGGGATGTCGAGTTTAGCAGCGTCAGGAGCGATGGCACTATACTTTACCTTGCGTTTCGTAGGTGTGTGAGTCACCATGCTGCTAGCGGCTGTACATTCTGATGGCGGAACTCCCCACCTGTTGGCAGCTGCAGTGACCAACATCATACGGGCTGCAGCCCCGGCTTTGCGCAGATATTCCTGACTATCGCGAATCGAGCGACTGCCACCGGTTAACATCTCTTTGAAAACACGATCCCGCCGCAGATGTTCACTGGTAGACGCGTACTCAGCGCGGACCTGTTTCCAGTCGCAGGCCAACTCCTCGGCGATCAGCATCGGCAGACCAGTAAAGCTCCCCTGCCCCATCTCCGTGCGAGCGACGCGAATGAGAATCGTGTCATCGCGATTTACTATCACCCAGGCCGTGACTTCGGGGCCAACGCGTACTGAGGCTGTTCGCGGTTGTTTCTTGGCGAGTGCAACGGGTGGAACACACACACCGACCATGAGGCCGCCTCCGACTGTGACACTGCGAATCAAAAATGCACGGCGAGATAACGAACGGGACGCTGACATAATGGCTCTCCTTAAAACGTTCTCCGTCCGCGACGCAAAAACCAGAGCCCGTAGTGCGTGGTAGGTGAGCGCGCAAACACGCACTACGTAAGACGCATCACGGTTTATGTATGCTTCACCGCTGTGTGGATAGCCTTACGGATGCGCGTGTAGGTGCCACAGCGACAAATATTGGTAATCTCGGCATCGATATCGGCATCAGTCGGTTGCCGATTCTTCTTGAGCAGCGCGGCCACGGCCATGATCATGCCCGGCTGACAATAGCCGCATTGTGGCACTTGCTCGGCAACCCAAGCCTGTTGCACCGGATGGCTCCCGTTGGGCACGAGCCCTTCAATGGTGAGGACCTTTTTGCCTACCGCAGCCGATGCGGGCAACACACAGGAGCGTACGGCTTCACCATCGATATGCACCGTGCACGCTCCGCACAATGCCATGCCACACCCGTACTTCGCGCCAGTCAAACCAAGAACATCTCGTAAGACCCACAACAGCGGCATCTCAGGGTTCACGTCCACAGAGTGCGTTTTCCCATTTACCACAAGCTCGATCATTAGTCCCCCCTCTTGGCATGTGCGCTGATAGCTGCCTTCACCGTCTGCGCACAATCCAAATAAGCGAAGCCACTCCTAGCTAGCCTACAGCAGATCTCTATTCAAGCACGGGATCAGGCCTATTATAGATCCCGCACGGCGGGCAGCACGTCACGCGCGAAGCGACGCATACTGGTCAGCACCTCACGGTGCGGCACCAGACCGCCAGGATTAAACCAACAGATCAATTGAGTCATATCACACAATCTGTGTGCTTCGGTGATCTTACGAATGCAAGTGTCCGGCGAACCGTAGATCCCCATGGTGTTGTCGATATCATCCCACGTGACTGTGTCGAAGCGTTGTCGCACATCGCGTAAGTAGGCGTACGAAGCGCCTTGTTCGCGTTGTCCAAGTTTTGCTTGATGGCTTACCGTGCGGAAGTAATGCATGGTGCTGTCCTCAACAGCGTGACGCGCGCCTTCGCTACTATCCGTGACAAAGAACTTGAACGCAACAGCAACATCTTCTTGTGCCGCCTTAGGTTCGGCGTTCTTGAAGGCATTACGATAGACTGCAATGTGTTGTGGCAATTCCGGGAATGGATGGATCGTCGCAGCGACGAGAATAGGATAGCCGTGCGTACCGGCGAACGCGGCGGTATCGGGGCTATTGGCAGCGATCCGCAACGGCGGATGAGGCTTTTGCAGCGGCTTAGGTACAACCGCGGTCTCAGGGACCCGAAAATAGTGGCCGGAGAAGCTACAGGTCTCGCGTGTCCAGGCGTCGGTGATAATCGTGAGCGCTTCCTCAAAGCGCTGGCGACTATCGTCACGTGAGACACTGAAACCTTGGAAATGCAGCGCGATAGTCCCCCGTCCAATACCGAACTCTAACCGACCATTGGTGAGGATATCGACAGTTGCTGCGTCCTCGGCAGCACGAAGCGGATGTTGCAATGACAACAGCGCCACTGCGGTACCGAGACGAATTCGTTTAGTGTGTTGTGCAACCGCAGTGGCGAGCAGCAATGGTGCTGGCATAATCGAAAATGGTCGGTTAAAGTGCAACTCCGCGAGCCATGCCACGTCAAACCCGAGCTCGTCGGCACAGACAATCTGTTCGATCGTCTCATGATAGCGCGTCACTTCGTCTTGAGTGGGTCCGCACGGCAGTTGGTAGAACAGGCCAAATTTCATCATTCCCCCCTTCGCACTTGAGCACGCGCAGGGCTCCGTCGTTTGCCGTATGCCCTCTGCGTAACATGGCTCGATAGTCCTCCTCCGTTGCGGCGGAGTCAACGAGGGCAACATTCATGGTCAAGTCCTCCGATTCCCGTATCCGGTTAGGCAGCACACGCGGCCCGTCTGCGGAAGTACGTTCAGGTAACCCTGTTGACGTACTCACTGTCTGTTCGTCCAACCTGGGCTTCAGGCATAAGCTGCGGATTTGTTGTCGTTCAAAGTCGACAAACTACTCCTTCCCTCAGCCAGTCATAGAGTTCGTGACGCCATAGATAGTCACTCATAGTTACGTACTAAAAGAAATCTGTTTTTGTGGCAGTGTGTCAAGCCGTGGGTAGAGAAAGATGCGGTTCATGGCAACGTAGGCCTTAAAGTGGCTCATTGTATACTTTCGTAATTCTATCTTTTGGAGGATTGTACGAAGGAAGGATACTGAGGTATTGGGCATGTGGGATTTGTCTCAGCCTCAGAACGTCAAGCTGCACCACTCTTCCTTGAAGAGTATTGATATTCGTCCTTCCGGACAAGCTCGACACAGCCGAGACGAAAGTAGAGAGCTCTAGGCACGCCTGCCTCGTAATGTCCGCAATACGCCCACTTGGGGCATTGCTTTCTTTGCGGATCTCGCTGGTAGTTTTGTAGCGAGCCAGCGAAGGGGTGTTAGCAGGATTCTAGAGCATAAAAAGAATGACTCATGTAACTGACTTGTGCTGCTAAGGTAAATTCCCTGTAACCTTTTTATGATTGGCACAAATTGATCACATGAGGCAAAAGAATATCATGACGATTTTGCCAGGACGGTATCGGTTCTCTACGCGCCATCTTTTCTGGATTCAGAATTGGCCAAAAGAGAGAGGAAAAATGGTTTTACTCATCGTTTTGTCCTCCCTACTTTTTATGCCGTTAATTGGCTGTGGCATGTCGCATCCTCCTTCCTCGGAAAATAGCCCCCTTTCTCCTAGAGTTGCCTGGCATCCGAACACTATATCTGGATTGATTGAAAATGGTGCGTCCGTTCCAGTTGCAGAGAGCCAAAAAAATGCAGACTCCGAACGCTTGCAGCGGCTGTGGCAGAAACGTACGCAAAGCTCTACCAGGCTGGATTACCCTATTGGTCCAGGAGACGTGCTAGAAATCTCGGTTCCAGCTATGGAGGAAATCAGCAATCGTACAGTGCGTGTATCTGGAGTAACCGTTCACGGGGTGGACTATTGCTGAGACCCGCGACAAATGGGGCTTTCTTCACTAACAGTCGATCGCACAGCATGATTTTGTGGTCCAACAATCGCCCTAATTTGCTCAAACGAGCCGCCACGGGCCGGCAAAAGGGCAAATTTCCTGGATTTTTCGCTTGTTTCCTAGCATTTGTCTGTCACTATTCTATTAGTCCAACCCGTGAACGCACACTCTATCTGGTGATGTTACTAGTGAACGTAACCGTTCAGTTGGGGACGAAGTCACCGAACAACAAGAGGTGGGGAAGTCAGGGGTAAGAGGGAAGGTGCTGGGTCGTTACAAATTGCGGTGGTGCAAGCCGTCGGTAAGAAGTCCAATACATCCCGACGTTGTTGGCGTAACGTAGTCACTGCCGTTAAAATCCGCTCGACACACTGACTCCCGGCCTCACTCTGGGTGCCAAAGCTGCGGCGGCGCCACAAGACCGCTCTTCGGAGCGGTCGCTCTGCGCAATTGTTGGTGGGGTCTACTCCTGGCTCCCACACACATGTCCATAAGGTAGCCTCGCGCTTGAGCAGATTGCGACAGGCACTTTGCGTTTTCGCATCCGCGTGCCTCACTCCTTCCTGAAGGAGTATACTTATGCGGGCTATGAGCGGCTGCATCGCGACCTGAAAGTCTGCCCATGCGAGCGTGCCATCGCGGACCCGATACCACAACGTAAAGAGGTGCTTCTCCACCGCTAAAAACGCCACCCCAATGCGCGCCGTTTCGCCTGTCCGTTCACTCCAGGCAATAAACTCTCGCTTCAAATGCGCCCAGCAGAGTTGGCGTTGGCACGGATCAATCCAGTGATAGCCCGCGTAGCGGTCCGTCCCGATAATCCCCCACACCACTTCACCCAAGAGTTCCTTGGCACCTGCCGCACCTCGTGTCTTTAACAACCGAAAGATGGTCACCAGCGGCGTCATACTAATCCACAACCAGCGGCGCTGACTTTTCTCTGGCCAACTCGTCTCATCGGCATTGCGCACGGGCTGACGTTGCACGTACTTCGCAGCTTCAGTGACCGGTGTGGCTAACGCCGCACTCACGGCTTGTTCCAATGCTCCGACACTCCCAACACTCACCTCTGTATGACAGACCGTGGCGCGCAGGTCCTGCACCTCCCGCTGACTCGCTCCCAGCCGTCCCGTCAAATATCCTACCGTCGCTTGCACGCGTGGTCCAAAGCTCCCGCTTGGTATCGTCGCTGGCCACGGCGCTTGCGTACTTGCCCCACAGACGACGCAGCAGAGACAATGCCGCCGGTAGTCCGTCACAGTCGGTGTGATCCGCGGTAACTCCGTCACCTGATGCCGCTCCGGGGCTTCGTCCTCCCCCAATAATAACGCTCCGCACTGCTCACGCCTCTCCGGTCGCACGTCAACGATCTGCTCCACTGCACTCTCGGGTTTCAACTTGCGTCCGTGGCCTTGATGCCCAGGTTGCCCACCCGATTTCTGTCCCGTCGGCTCTTTTGCTGGCCGCGGTCGGGCACTGGGCGGATCTGAAGATGGAGGTTTGGAGGAATTGCGTGAGGTTTGGTTGAGCCGCGCTTCGAGCTGTTCCACTCGCCGCAGTCACTCCTTTACCCATACGCGCACGGCCACCGGTGTAGCAGCCCAATCTTCTGGACTAATTCCTGGCGGCGCTTGATCCTGCATGGTGGCGTGGTCCCTATCATCAATCCAGCTCCACGACAATTGCGCTCACTCTATCTGTGCGGTTACGTTCCCTCTTTCAAAGAGTAAAAAAGAGAGAGCCATTATTTTGCATATGTTCAACATACGAAGTCATAACCCCTTTGTTTTTCTAAGTTCTCTTGAATGCTGGTTGATCTGCTATTTCTCGACTACCCAGATAATACTTACCTGTCCACCGGGATTCCAGGAAGGCCACTTCCTACGCGCCCACTCTCAGTCCAGCCAAAGGGCGACTACTCCATAGTAGAGCTGGCGGAGCATGTCAGTGTAGACAATCCGTTCACTCGTCTCTTGACAGCGCGTCACCTGGTCTCGTGTTGGTCTGCACGTCAGTTGGTAGAACCGGCCGAAACATTCGTTCCCTCCTTTGCACCTGAGCACGCGCAAGGATACAACGTTGGCGATATTCTCTCTACGTAATATGGCTCGACAGTCCTCTTCCGTTTCTGCGGAGTCAACGAGGGCGCGCTCACTAAGATGTTGCTGCCGTCTTATAAGACTTAGATACAGAACTTGTTACCCCCTTCATACGGCTGTCGGCGCTACCTCTCCTAGTCTCTCATTTTTGCCCGATCTGGTGCGGATTTCAGACAGAGCTATATCGTTAAGCAGCGGCGAGTCGTGTTTGTCTCTGGTTCTCAGTTTTTGGCTGATGATTGAAAGCTAAGGCTGAGCGCGTACCTACATAGCGTGAACGGCCTTATTTGCCGCTGTTCAAAAATATATTGAGTATAGTCAATATACAAATTTCGAACAATTTTCTCCCTTTTGATCTATGTTGGACCAGGGATATCTGACTCAGAGTGATGATGGGGAGTGTTTGTCTCGTTATTTTTAGACTATAGTCAAAGATACATGAAAAAATCAGTAGACTATGAGACAAAGCTCCTCCAGTATGACATAAAGGCTATACGTCATCTCCGATTACCGTTCGTCACTCTTCAAGAAGGAGGAAGATATGCCGCAGGATATTGAGATGCGCTTAGGCACGCTTGAAGCCCGGGTTCAACAGCTCACTGATGCCGAGGAAATTAAGAAACTCCGCTTTCGTTATCATGAGTGTGTCAACGAGACCAAACTTGCAGAGATACCAGATCTCTTCACTGACGACGGTGACCTCAATTTTGGTTATCTCGGAAAAGCGCACGGCAAGGCAGAGCTGAAGAAATTCTTTGACGCGCTGCCGAAACTGCTGTCGTTCGTCAAGCAGTTCATTCATAATCACGTCGTTGAAGTCCACGGCCAAACCGGGAAAGGGCTTAGTTATCTCGAAGCTAAGTCGGTTTCAAAAGGTGAAAGTTATCTTGTCGCTGCGCGGTATGACGACGAGTACGAGAAAGTGAACGGCCAATGGAAATTCAAGAAGATGCACTTGACCCCGTATTTTACTGTCCCGTATAACGAAGGCTGGGCGCAGGAAGATCGATTGAAAATGGGACGCTAACAGTTCTCGCCGGACGGTGGCAGATTGCAATGGCTGCGGCGTGAGTTTCACCAGGAGCGGCATCCATGAAGAAGGAAGAATTTTCTCTTGATCCATATCTTGAACGGCTTAATTTTTCTGGCACCGTTCAACCGACCGAGGATTGCCTTAAGGCACTGCACCGCGCTCAAGCGTATACTATTCCCTTTGAGAACTTCGATATTTTGCTGGGGCGTGGCGTCACGCTCGATCCTGCAACACTTTGTGACAAACTGGTGCAGCACAAGCGTGGCGGCTACTGTTTCGAACTGAACGGTCTGTTCCTCATGGCGCTACGCACAATTGGCTACGACGGGCGTGCACTGTTGGCTCGGGTGCATTTAGTCGACCCGCCAACCGGGCGAGGCCATCAATTGATACTGGTAACAATTCAAGGACGGGAATGGATTGCTGATGTTGGATTTGGTGGTCCGGGCCTGCGTGCGCCGATTCCATTTGAACTCAATCATCCAACCACGCAAGACGGACAAACCTTTCAACTCGTCGAAGCGGGCCCATACGGCATCATGCTGCAAACCCTAAAGGAAGCACAGTGGCAAGACCTGTACAGTTTTGATGTGGGTTATGTCTTCCCTGGTGATATTGCCTATGGCAATCACTTCACCTCGACCCATCCTTCTTCCTTCTTTACCTTTTGCTCGTGTAGCTGCGCTCCCACGCCCCAATGGTCGCGTTGCGCTGTTCAACTGTACGCTAAGAGAAGTGACAGCAGATGGGGAACACGAACAGGAACTGACGGAGGGCCAAACATATCTAGATGCTTTGAAAACACATTTCGGCATCGAACTCGATGTCCCTTATGAGGCGATTCGGCCGCTGCCGCAAACATTGCCTTCGTCCGTATAATGTAGTGCATGTGTCCGTAATCTTTTCAGAGGTCATTGCTCATGCCTGCAGTAACTCCACGCATTCGTACGTACTCGCCACGCGTGTCCGGCCAAGCAAAACGTTCGCCAAGCACTACGCTTACCCGAAGTTTCACACGCGGCATTCGCAAGAACAAAGTCTGCAAGGAATTTTGGCTCGATCCCAAGCTCCTGCAGACGGTCAAGGAAGAGCTCGGCGTCGCTACCGCACGAGAAGGCGTGGAAATGGCGCTCGATTTGATTGTGTTTCGCAAAGAACTGGTGAAAGGAGTACACCACTTCCCAAAGGTACAAGATCTGCGCCAACAGACGGTGCCCTACCGCGAGGGCCGCGGAGTCGCGCAAGCGCTCGGCCACGGAGATAAGGCGCTCAGCCATTTCCCGTGCCGTCTGCAAGTCGCACCGAAATGAATAAAACCACCATGCGTTGAAGAGCGCCGGGATGATCTGCGGGGTCTCACCGACCTACTGACACAATTCGAGCGCGCGAGTGGCAGCTGCTTCTACTTCTGGGGTTCCATAGCCTTTCATCACCGTCAACGGCACACCAAGGGCAAGTTACAGCGTGAGTTCCTGTTGCGCACGTTCAGGAGTGTCTAGTGGGGTTTTAAGTAACTCCAGCCCTTTAGTGAAGTGGCTGATCGCTTCAATATTGGCCGAGTGTTGAGTGGCACGCTGCCCTGCCTGCTGCTAAGAGGGGATGGCGTGTGCTCTGAGCCCCGCCTCGGTGTAGTGATGCGCGAGGAGTTCAGGTTGGGTTTCTATGGTTGTAGGAAATTGTTCCTTGAGGGCCCGAGCAATCTGGCTGTGATAGTGCTGCCGCGTACTCTTGAGCAAGGATTGATAGGCCGTGTCTTGAATCAGCGCATGTTTGAAGTAGTAGCGGGCTTGTTCTCCTATCCCGCGAAGGAGGTATGACATTCAGGAACCTCTCATTTCGGTTCACTATAGTTCACCCCGACGCTCAACACCATGCCTACTCCACGCACATCTTTTGCATGACACCCACTCTGTGGTAAGGAGACGATCATATAGGAGACGAGCACAGACGGGAAAGGGGATATCATGGATTTCAAGTTTAGCGACGAAGAGGAAGCGTTTCGTCAAGAATTCCGTAGCTGGCTGGAACAGCATATCCCGCGTGACTGGCGCGATGACGGTGAGCTACACGACCCCGATACCAAGGCAGAATTTGAACGACGGCGTGCGTGGCATCGCACTTTGTACAACGGTGGCTGGATGTGCCTGCACTGGCCCAAGGAGTACGGCGGTCGTGGCGCAACGTTGATCGAGCAAGTCATCTATCAACAAGAACTTGATCGTGCCAAAGCACCGCCGACGGTTAACTTCCAAGGCATTGCACGTGTGGGACCTACACTTATGCAATGGGGTACTCCTGAGCAGAAGGCACGTTATATACCCCGTATTCCTCCGGCCGAAGAAATTTGGTGTCAGGGATTGTCAGAACCGAATCACGGTTCTGACCTCGCTGCGGTAGAGACCCGCGCGGTCGATTGTGGCGACTCCTTCGTCGTCAACGGCTCTAAGGTGTGGACGTCGAATGCACACCACGCGGATTTCACAACCTTGCTATGTCGCACTGATCCTGATGCGCCCAAGCATCGCGGTCTAAGCTATCTGTTGGTCAATATGAAAAGTCCAGGGATCACCGTTCGACCGCTGATACAAATCACCGGCGAGCACGGGTTCAATCAGGTGTTCTTCGAGGATGTGCAGGTACCAATGGCCAATCTTGTCGGCCAAAAGAATCAGGGCTGGATGGTGGCAATGACTAATATGATGTTCGAGCGCACGATCCATGGTGGCCGCACAGACATGATGGTCGAAGTGAAACAACTCACCGAGCTTGCCCATAAAGTCGAACGCAACGGTCGCCCGGCGTGGGAGGATGCATACGTTCGTCAGAGTGTCGCGCGCTTTGCCTGTGAGGCTGAGGCGTTGAAGTACACCAGCTTTCGTCAGCTCACTCGGCAGCTTAAAGGCTTGCCCCCTGGACCCGAAGGATCGATGATGAAACTCGGCACTAGTGAACTGAACTTACGCATTCAGGCGTTTGCGATGGAGCTGTTAGGACCCTACAGCCAGTTCGAATATCAGGCCTCAGGTGCGATCGACGCAGGGAAATGGTCGCATCGTCTGCTCGCGTCGCGGCGGAGTACGATTGCTGCGGGCTCTAACGAGATTCAGCACAACATCATTGGCGAACGCGTACTTGGGTTACCAAAAGGATAAGGGATAACGGATAAAGGATAAGGGCAAAAACAGAAGGGCAATCTCGTTCCTGGTTCCATCACTTTGTTGTCCTTTATCCCCTCCTACCCCTGCCGTGGCGGCCCAGCCCGGAGTGCCATATCCCACGAGAGCCATTTTTCTGGACGTATAATCAGCAGCACGCGAGGTTCGGTCTGGAGCCGTGCCATACGGTCCTCGACTTGCGCAGGCGCGACGTACTTCTCAACAATCTTCTGTGTTGGTCCCCAAATGTCGGTTTCCTGGATCGTCGCGCGTCCTTCAACAATCACGGTCTTGAAGCCAGTCGCATCATCAATACACAACGTCACGCGTGAATCGCGCTTGAGGTGCGAATATTTGAAGCGCGTACGCGTCGTGGAAATATGAAAGACCTCGCCGGTCCAATGAAACCACATCGGATTGAGTTGCGGCGCGCCATCTTTGCGAATCGTGCCCATTACCGCATTGCGGCGCTCGGCAAGAAACTGCGAAATTTCCTCTTGTGTTAATGCCATTGTCATCCTCCTTAATCACTTCCACATCTTGTCACTACCTGTACCCGCACACAATTGGCCAAATCGCTTCCACCCGATCGCCACGGACACAGAACACACGATCATATAAATTCACATTTGGATCGCAATGTGGCACAAGAAATTCCAGCTTGTCGCCAAAGCGCAGCTCACGACTCGGCTGTGCCAGCGATAGGATGCCGTGCTCGTCACCACCGAAGTGATATGTCACACCAGTGATGTCCTTGGGCTCTGGTCCGAACTGCCGATCCGTAGCAAAGCCTTTTATTCCTGCGTCAACCGTCGCTAGACCGGCGTGGCTCTTGCTCACGACCGTTGATAACACCGTCAGTGAATGAGCAAAGTCGCGGTAGACTGGCCCATCTTTCCCGCCAATATCTCGATACTCGATGTCCATGAACACGTAGGAACCGACTTGCAGCTCGGTCATACCCGGAAGCGCACAGTCGATATTGTAGGTTCCAGTGCTGCCGCCGGTCATTATCTCTATAGGGAGGCCCCGCTTGCGTAACTCGGCAAACAGTTCCAATGCTGGAGTAAGGGCTTGTGACGAATGGGCACGTCGGGCTTCAAATCCAACCACGTGTGCAGTGGTACCACTGTAACATTGCAGGCCGCGCAGCCGCAGATGTGGCAGTCTGGCGATCAGCTCAGCCAAGGCGACGGCCCCCTCCCCTGCCGGTATTCCTGTGCGATGCATGCCGGGATCGATGTCCACCAGTACGTTTAGTGTCACCTGGGCGTCTGCTGCTGCTTGACTCAGTTGCGCAGCATGACTCGCATTATCAACGACCGCCATTACCTCAGGCTGCCGCATCGTCAGCCGCACAAGACGTGCGATCTTCTCGCCTCCAGCCATCGGTGAGGTAATCAATATGCTAGCGATACCAGCCTCCACTAACACCTCAGCCTCACTGATAGTCGCGGCACACACACCAACCGCACCAGCAGCCATTTGCCGTTTGGCAATCTCTGGGCATTTATGGGATTTGGCATGAGGCCGCAAGTTAATGCCCACTGCCTGGGCATGCGCAGCCATCGTGGCGATATTCGCCTCAAGCGCATCAAGGTCGATTAGCAGTGCCGGGGTCGGCAGTTCGGTTTTGTGTAAACCAAGGAATGATCGGAGATCACGTTGCTCTGCCATCTTGTATGTATCCTAGTCTTATAGCCGTCAAACCTCGAAACTCGCATTAGAATCCACTCGGTCTCGGACACCCACCCGCGATCTTCAGCAACTCTTTCGCCACCTGCAGCGTCGATCGGTCGTGCAGATATGGCCCGACAATTTGTATCCCAATCGGCAGGCCATTCGCCAACTGTCCGACTGGTACGACCGTCGCCGGTAGATAACACGCGCCCGCCGGGGCCATCCACGACACCATGTCCCAATATGGACGTGGCTCGCCAGCTACGGATACCGTGCGTGCAGCCATCGGCTCGGAGTGGTCATGTGTAATCGCCGCACATGGCATCACTGGCAGTAACATAATATCCCAGCTGTGGAAAAACTCTTCCCATTGATGACGCATTCGCAGCCGGCGCTCGTTATAACTGAGCCACTCACGATGACGCATAGCAAGCAGGCGACGAGTCTTTGCGACGGCAGTATCACCTTGGGACAGCGCAAACGCCTCAATCTTGTCACGCGAGTTGCCCCCTGACAACGCTGCTTGTAATAAGGCAAAAAAGGTATCAACCGCTTTTTCCAGCGTGAAGCCCGGTCGCGCTGTGGTATCAACTGTTGCTCCGGATGTCGCCAATGACTGAGCAGCTTTCTCTAACAGCGCCCGCACCTCTGGGTCGACCTTGCAGCGCGGATCATCAAGCCAGGCAGCAATGCGATACTCACGCAGTGTCGCGCGCCGGGGCGCTGGCAGTTCAAGTTTCCACGCCGGTCCCTCCCACCGATTAGGTCCAGCCATGAGGTTAAGGCCAAGCTCAAGATCTTCGACGGTACGCGCCATTGGACCAATCACCGCTAAATCCGCCATCGTGAGCGTCCCCGGCGGACCAGGAATCTGCCCATGCGCAGGAATAATGCCGAAGCTGGGTTTATGCCCGACCACACCGGACATATGCGACGGCAAGCGAATCGAGCCGCCAATATCACTGCCGATTTCAATCGGTGTGAAGCCACACGCCAACGCTGCGGCCGAGCCCCCCGACGAACCACCAGGTGTGCGGGTCAGATCATAGGGATTGTTCGTCGTACCAGACACTTCGTTATAGCTCTGCAAATCCCCGGCGTAGATCGGCAGATTGGTCTTGCCAAAAAAAAAATCCCCCCCCTCCCCCCCCCCCCCCCCCCCCCCCCCCGCGTCTTTTTTTGCGGAATAGGGGAGGTCCTGGGGGGCCCCCCCCCCGGGCCGCGCCCCCTCCCGTTGGGGG
>Ga0081539_10000851_pt1 | contig 58399 bp, 41 predicted proteins | sample TabmetS4T2R2_FD_71023 | JGI IMG/M metagenome (GOLD analysis project Ga0081539, IMG submission 71023) | Tabebuia heterophylla rhizosphere microbial communities from the University of Puerto Rico - S4T2R2 | ecosystem: Host-associated > Plants > Roots > Rhizosphere ...
TGGAGACGGGGGGGGGGTGGCGAGGGGTTTCAGGTAAAGTCCCGCGAGGGGAAGGGAGCGGGTCGTTCAGGTACAGTACCGCGAGCGGTAGCGAGCGGGTCGTCTTAACAGATTAAACTTTGTTACGAACCACCCGCTCGCTACCGCTCGCGGTACTGTAGTTAACTGCCCGCTCGCTACCGCTCGCGGTACTGTATCTGAGGTTGCGCTCACCCGCGCGCCTTGAGTGTCGTATCTCTCGCGGTCGCGCCTGAATCATCCTTCAACAATTCCGCGCGCTGCGCACGCTCCTCCTTGAGTAGCGACGTTTCGTACTTCACGTCGCCGACGAGCGTGTCCATGATTGCCTTTGCGAAGCCGAGAATCGCGGGGCCGAGGACGACGCCGGGGATGCCGAAGGCGTAGACTCCGGCGACGAGTCCGACGAGCATCCAGTAGAAGTTGAAGCGTTGAGCAGTTCGCGCGGCGAGCTTGGGACGGACGACGAGCGTCGAGCAGGCCGTTAGTATGAGGCCGACGATGAGGTACGCGGCGGCGGCGGTCGGGTCGTGGCGAAAGACGAAGAGGTAGATGCTGACGGGGATATAAACGGCCCACTCGCCGAGGAGCGGGAAGAAGCCGACGAGGAACGTCAGAAGCGCGAGCGCGACGGCGAGCGGGACGCCGAAGATTAGGTTCAACGCGAGTATGACTACGGCCTTCAGCGTCTGGTCAATCATCACGGCGAAGAGCGCGCCGCGAAGCGCGCCGCCGACGTTTTCGGTGAGACGCTCGTAGAACGGCATGAAGTCGCCCGGAACTCTGAGCTTGATGTAGGCGGCGAGTCGCATTCGCTGCGTCAAGACGTAGAAGAGCGTGAAGAAAAAGATTGTCGCGGAGACGAGAAGAAGCGCCGAACGGTTCTTGATGTCGGCGATTATTTCGCCGGAGCGGACGATGGCCTGTGTGAACGCGGTCTCAAGCGCGAGGCGCGTGTTCTCGACCGCGATATATTCGGAGAGCGAACTACTGATGCTCGAAATGATGTGCTCGCGCTGCGCGTCGTCCTGCACCTTCGAGGAGTAGCCAGACATCTCGTGCCAGCCGTATCCGACGGTCGCCGCCAAGGGGACGACGATGAGCGCAATCGTTATCAACGCGCTTCCGGCGCGCGCGCGCAAGTGTCTTTCCAACCATTCCTGCACGGGCAGAAGATATACGCCCGCGACCGCGCCCAACAGAAGCGCGACGAGAATCTCACCGACGAGCCGGGCGAACAGAAAGAGCGCGAGCAGCGTCGCCGCGCCGTAGATGAGCGCGCGCTTCGCCTCGCCTACGGTCACGTCGCCGAGCCGCTTCTGTTCGTGGTCTTCGGCCATCGGGCCTAACTTTAACACGGCAGCGGAAGAAGAGGGACGGGGAGAAGGGGAGAGTGGGAGAAAGTGAGAAGGGGAGATGTTTGACGACGAACACTCTTTCTCGCTTTCTCCCCTTCTCCCCTTCTCACTTTCTCCCCTTCTCCCACTCTCCCCGTCTCGATTTGTCTCCGCGCGCAAAGGCGGGTAAACTCTTCGTTTCGGTTCACGCCTGATTTTCCGAGTTGTAATCACAGAGGAGCTATGAGCAGTAAAACTGAGAGCCAGCTTGAATCATTTCTGAACGAGCAGACGGACATGGCTTGGCGAAGCGCCGTGGCCGAACTCGCGCCCGAAATCCATGAGGTTGACCGCGCGGCGACGCAAATCTGGTTTCACTTCTTTCCCTTGGCGCTGCTGCGCGCCTTCGAGCGTTCGGACGATCCGGCGCGGCTCGCGCGGGAATTGTTGATGCAGGGCAAGTGGTTTCTGCGCGAGCAGTTGGACTCGTCGCACACGTTCCTCTACGGCCATCGCTTCTGGCCGGAGGTGAAGCGCGAAGTGTTGAAGGAAGCGCCGGGCGAGTCGTTCGACGGGCGCGGGCTTGCCGGCGTTGTTCGCAGTGTCGCGCGGCGCGTGGCCGGCGCGGCGAAAGTTGATGAGAGTCTTGCTGTTGGAATTTCGGCGGTCGGTTTGATGAGTTTGCGGCAGGTCGGAGTCGCGGAGTTCGAGCGCGGGCCGGGCGAGGTTCTGATTGACAAGAAGCACTTGAAGCGTTCGCCCGAAGAGGTCTTGCGCGAGCGCGCGCGCGACGACAGCCAAGGGCTTTTCAGTTTCCTACGGACGACCGACAAGCGTTGGACGGTCACGTGGGACGAGAACAAGGACGACCGGCGCTTCCGCGTCGTTGACATGCAGGAGGTCGCTTCGGGCGCGGCGACCGACAAGCGCCCGTGGCACGAATTGGACACGCGTTGCACGATTGACGAAGGGCCTATCCCTGTTCAGTGTCGCTCGGCTTCGTGCGGCACGTGCTGGGTCGGCGTTCTGGGCGGCGCGGAAAAGTTGACCGAGACGGACTGGCGCGAGCGAAAGATGATGCCGCAGTTCGGCTACATTGAGACGGACGAGTCGCACCCGCTCATACGCCTTTCGTGTCAGGCGCGCGCGACGGGCGCGCTCTCTATCGTCATCCCGCCTTGGAACGGCTACTTCGGCAAGTATCTCAAAAAGTTGAAAGAGGGTTCGGCGGAGACGAGCGCCGACGAGACGACGAGCGACGCGGCGGTCGCCGGTTAAATGATGCCGGACGCGAAGACAAAAGAGAGTTCGGGCGTCGGCGGCGCGCAGCGTCCGCCCGCCTTGCTGCGCGACGCGTCGGGGCGCATCGAGCCTTCGTCGCTCGCGCGGCTCATCGAGTGGTTTTTGAACTACGACGAGCGCGTCGCGGTCGTCAGATTTCCGGCGGTCGAATCTTTGTTTCAGTGGAAGCAGCGGGCCGAACTTGAGGAGGACGCGAACAGTTTCGCCTTCGGTCGCGCGGAAGACCGTCTAGCGGTCGGCGTGATGCAGGCTCTGCTTGCGAACGACACCGAAATGGAGTTGTACGGCTGGATTAAGGAGTTGCTCTCCGCTCTCGACGACGCGTCGAAGACGAACGAGGCGATTGCGGAGGAGTATGGGCTGAAGCCTTCGGAGGAGTCGTCCGTCGTCGCGGAGGCCGAGAAGATTCCTTCGCGGCGCGAGCGCGAAATCTACCGCAACTGCTGCTGGCTCGAAACGCTCTGCACAGCCGAGGCGCGTGTGTTAGGCTGGGCGTATCAAGGACTTTACGGAAGGCCGTTTCATCCAGATAATTTTTGACGGCGGCACTTTTTTCGACGAGCGCGAAGAGGTATTCATACGATGTCCGAAAGACCGACTTACACGAACAACTCGCAGACCGTCGTGGTTGACGCCGACGACTTCGAGTTCGAGACTCTGGAAGAGACGAACGGCCACGCGACGGTCGTGCGCTTCCGCGTCGAGAACCCCGACGTGCGCCCCGGCGACGTGCTGCTCGTACTTTCCGGCAGCGAGATACACTTCCACGGCATGATCGGCATGATCGAAGGCGACCAAGGCGTCGCCACAGACCGCCGCGGCTCTCTGCTGCCCGCCACCGTGCAATAAGGCTTTCCAACGTGCGGTAAAAAGTTTCAGAGCGCTCCGAAGACGCCTACGGCCCGGGCAGACGCGCGAAGCCTTCCTGCTCGAAATGCCGGTCGGTCGTGAGCGCTTCGACCGTGTTGTATTGCCGCATGATAAGGAAGCTGACGGCGTCGCACAGCGAATAAGACTTGTCGAGACGGTCTTGCGAAGCGTGAGCGCGGCGCGGTGCATCGTCCTCATCAACCCAAACAAGTTCAACGTGTGGATTGCCGAGCAAGTCTTCCGCGAAAGTGAGCGACTCGGTACGCGGCAGACCGCGCGATTGACACAGTGGCACAAGTTCCGTCAACACATAACGCCCGGCATCACCCGCGCCCCCATTCAACGTGCATGAGAGGCATCGTGATGGGGCGTCGGGTGCATGCCGTTGTTATGCTGCGGCGTTTAAGCTGAGGCCGCTGCTAGTAACGCCTTTTCCACCGCCGTTGGCAGGTTCACGAGGTAGAAACGAGCCGCATCGAAAGCATAGTCTTCTCCGCTCTCGTCCACTACGCGAATCAGCCCCTCGGCTTCCGCCTCCTCGTCAGGAATGAAGCGATACAGCTTCCCGACCTCAAGAGAGGCTTTGTAACCTTCATTATTGAGACAGACGACAAAATGCGCTGACTGTTTTTCTGCTTTCTTCATGGCTAATCTAAAAATGGCAACTTCAGCTTGAAATCTCTCTTCCCGATGCCGTGGGCTTCATACCAATGTATTTCAGCCAGACGTATCCTACCACTAGGCAGACGCACTCTGGCAACACCCTTCAATTTACGCCATCTGCCCCTGCCGTACTGCTTACGTAAGCGGGCGCGATCCCGAACGCCAGCGCCGACGGCAATCGTTTCAACATTGGTGATTTCGCTAACAATCTCGAAGTCCATTCGCGGAGCATGATGTCAATTGTTTATGCGAGATTCAAGCGAGCAGCATAACTATGAGTTCGACCGCCTACGTGATATGGAAGTCACGAATCACTTTGGCGATCTCCGACTTCATCAAAAGTATCGAGTGATACCCGAACTTTATGTGCAGGTGTTCTGCGATGCTCTGGGCGAGGGCTTCAATCTCAGCCTCTCGCGCTTCGCGTAATTTACGTTGATGCTTTTCCAACGAGCGCAAGTTTGGATTCGAGCGGTAGTCTGGTGAATAAACCGCTCTGCCAACATCAAGCGTGCGTGGTGATTCGTCTTTATCCGCCATCCGGCGTTCCTCCGTAGCGCGGCGGTCGAACATCTCAATGCAGCCGACCTCGCGCAGTATGGCTCTCATATTCAACGCCGCCTTGCGCTCGGCGGCTGATTTCGGGCGTTAACCGTTTACGGGCGGAATTGAAATAGACGACGGCCTCGCGGTGGTGGGCGTCCTTTATGTCGAAGTAACAGAGCAGTCCCGACGTATCTAGTAGCACTTAATCCTCTTCATGCGAACTGGCATACTCTCGTGCTAAGTCTTCGTCAATACGGTCGTTATCCGCCGAGTGCGGGTCGCCGCTGTTGACTGCCCCGGCGTGTCGTGCCAGTCGCTCCCACGCTTCTTTTAACTCCTCTTCACTCAACTGCGGGCGTGGTTTCCGAGCATTCTTAGCAAGCCACTCCAAGGCGACCGCCTCGGTCGTCTGTCCCTCCTTCGCCGCGCGCTTCTCAAAGACTTCATAAAGCTCGTCGGGTATCTCGAATGTCAGAGTCTTACTCATGGCCGCTCACCTCTCGCGCCAATCCTAGCACGAAATGGCGGGGGGCGCTGAGGGTTGGCGCGATACAAGAAATCCGTCATGGGGAAAACTGCGTTCGGGCCTGCCGAGAAAGCCCCGCTGCACAAAAATCCTTCCAAAACTGCGTGTAAAAGCCGGTCGCCCAAACCCCGTCGCCCAAACTATTGACTTTTGCGCGCGTCGGCTATAGGCTTCCCGCGCTCATTAGTCTCGCGGCGACCCCGACCAAACACGTCACTTGTCCGACGCCTCTCTTTCGGAGCTTCCAAGACTGATGGCGCGGGCGGCTTGTGCGCCGCCAGTCACGCTCTCTTTTCCAAGCAGAAGTTGTCGAAGGCCGGCGCGAACGTGAGGACGCGTCCGTCGCCGTGTCGCGTCCCTGTGGACGCGAACCGCGCCGACTCGGACGCGTTTCCTTCCCTCGAACACGCGACCCGAAGGCTTCCGACCGAAGCGACGGCGAACGCGACAACGCCCCTTTGCCGCGCGCCGCGCCCTCCGAATCCTGCGCGGGCGAAGAGATTCCTACCAAGGCTTACAGGTTCAACCAAGGGCGACCAATCAGGACGCGCACGCACTCACGCGGCGCGCGCCAAATCCACACTTCCCCTCGGAGTCCGTCCCTCGGTCTCCGAGTCGCCACCGAAGGAGAGACCGTATGAGAATCTTAAAACTGTCTATTCTGACGGTCTTCGTCGTCGTCCTCGCGCTCTCTACCGCAACGCGTTTCCGCGTACAGAGCCAAGCGGCGACCGAAGCTCCCGCCGCCTTCGACAACCAACCCGTCCCCGGCTTCTTCGCCGGAACGACCGCGCAGCAGCAGGCAGAGTTCGACGCCGTCAAGCTCGCCTTCGAGGAGGTGGACGAGATTGCCGACGGCCTCGGCCCGGTCTATAACGCTCAGTCGTGCCGTGAGTGCCACCAGAACCCGGTCACGGGCGCAATCAGCCAGATAACGGAGTTCCGCTCCGGCCATCTCGACGCAAACGGCAACTTCGTTGACACCGTCGGCGGCTCGCTCATCAACGACCGCGCCACAAACGCGCAAATTCAAGAGCGACGCCCGACCAACGCCGAAACAGTCTTTACCTTCCGCACCAGCCTTAACACGCTCGGCGACGGATTCGTCGAAGCCATCTCGAACACGACGCTTCAGAACATCGCCAACGCACAGCCCGGACAGTCGGGCGGGCAGATTGCGGGCCAACTTGTCGCCGTCCCAGTTCTTGAAGCGGGCGGCGCGACCCGCTTCGGTCGCTTCGGCTGGAAGGATCAGCACGCGAGCCTTCTCTCGTTCTCGTCGGACGCGTACCTGAACGAGATAGGCATCACCAACCGCTTCAACCTGACGGAGAACACTTCGCTCGGACGCTTCGTCGGCTTCGGCTCAGGCTTCGACCCCGTGCCCGACAACCAGCCCTGCCTCAACATCCCGAACACCATCTGCGGCGAAGACACTGAGGACGACATCAGCGAGTTCGCCGAGTTCATGCGCGCAACCAAAGCCCCGCCGACCGACACGACGGGCCTGAACGCAACCGACGTTGCAACCGGAAGCAACCTCTTCAACCAGATTGGCTGCAACATCTGCCACGTCCGAACAATCACGACCGCTCCGGCGGGCACGGTCATCAACGGCGGCGCGTTCACAGTTCCCGCCGCTCTGGGCAACAAGAACATCCACCCCTTGGGCGACTTCCTTCTCCACAACGTCGGCACGGGAGACGGCATCGTTCAGAACGGCGGACAGAGTACGGCCAACAAACTGCGCACCGCGCCGCTCTGGGGCATGCGCACGCGCGGTCGCCTGATGCACGACGGCGAGACCACGAACCGCAACGACGCCATACTTCGTCACGCGGGCGAGGCCACCTTCGTCATCAACAACTACCGCAACCTTTCCGCAACGCAGAAGAACCAACTCATAACCTTCCTCCAGTCGCTCTAAACAAGCGACCGTGGAGCTTACGAAACGCGCTGAAGGGGCGGACACTTCGAGACCCGCCCCTTCAGCGTTCGCAAACTCGACCCGTTGAAACTACGACGCAAGGAAACTTGCCACGCCCAACTTCAAAATCAAACTGCCGGCTCCAAAATCAAACTCAGGAAGGGACTACTAGATGAACGGCACAACGCGCCCGCTCATTCTCTTCGTCACGCTCGCTCTCATCAACGCCTTCGCCGCCTGCGCCTCGCCGCAAACAGCGAACGAAACCTCGTCTGCCAACGCGTCGTCGGCCAACGCTGCCTCGTCCGCCGCAAACTCTCAGCCGGACGCGTCGAAACAGGAAGCGCCCGTCGTCGCCTCTTCGCCCGACGCGAACGCGCAAGCCACAAACGCGCCCGCGCCTCCCGCCCCGCCGCCGCAAGCGTCGGAAGTCCGCGCCGCGCTTGAACGCATCTACAAAGACGCCGTCGTCTTCGACGAGCGCGCCGCGCGCTTCGTCGTCGGCGACTTCAACGGCGACGGCTCGCAAGACATCGCCGTCGCCGTCCGCCCGTCCGCCGCCAAACTCTCGGAGCTTAACGACGAACTCTCGAACTGGATTGTCGAAGACCCGCGCACCGTCGAGCCGCCCGACCCGCGCGACTTCGACCCGCACGAGGGCGTCCAGAAGCTTCGCCCCGCGCCCACGCGCGCGCGCGTCGAGGCCGCCGACTCGCTGCTCGTCGTCATACACGGCCACAACGCCGCGGGCTGGCGCAACCCCGAAGCCATGCAAACCTACCTCCTCAAAAACGGCGCGGGCGCTGCGATGAACACGCAAACGCGCGCCGACGCGCAGGCCGCCGCGCAGACAAAACTCCGTCTCGCGGGCGACGTGATTCAACAACGCCTCGCGGGCCAGACAGGCTTCCTCTACTGGACTGGCGCAAGCTACGGCTGGATGCACTGAGCGCGCCTCTTAAAAGGAAGACTTAACCACAGAGGACACGAAGGACTTCACGAAGGTCACGAAGAAGTTCTCCGTGTCCTCTGTGAAGACCTCTGTGACCTCTGTGGTTAAGTCTTCCTTTCACCAAATCTCAACGCACGTCGCTTCACGCGTTCGCGCGCCAAGTGGCGCAGGAGACTAAAGCACGCGAAGTTACTTTACAATCTCCGAACTACTTTTCGCCCTCATTCTTTCCCTCCGCGCGCTTCCGTAGAAGGAAGACCGTGCCGCCCTCTTCGCGCCCGCGCCATTCGACTTCGGCCTCGATGAGAGAGGCGCGCGCGCGAATGCCCGCGATGCCGCGCCCGGTCGTCGCGGCTTTCTTGTTGTTCGGGTCGAAGCCGCGTCCGTCGTCTTCGAGCGTGAGCGTGAAATCGCCCGACGCGCTCACGCGCACTTCGAGTCGGACGTGCGCGGCGTGCGCGTGCCGGCAGACGTTGCTCACGGCCTCCTGAACGATTCGATAGACCTGCATCTGCGCGCCGGGCGCGAAGTGCATGTGTTCTTCTAAGCTCTCGTCGCACGCGAACTCGTAGGCGAACTTGCGCTCGGCGGGCATGTGAGCGAGCGCGGCGGCGAGCGCGAATTCGAGCGCGGCGGCGAACCCTACGTTTTCGAGAACCGAAGGCGAAAGGTCTTCGCAGATGCGCCGAACCTCCTGCGAGATGGCTTCAATCTCCGCGCGCAGTTGCGAAGGGTCAACGACTGTGGTCGCCGTCGTCGTCAACGCGGCGGACGTCCCCTGCGTGAGATTGCCGGGCTGCATCTCGTCGGTTAAGAGAAGCAGTCGGCGCAGGTCTGCGAGCGTCTGGTCGTGCAGGTCGCGCGCGATGCGCCGGCGTTCGGCCTCGGCCTCGCTGGCGAGTTGGAGGCGCGCGGCGGCGAGTTGGTGATTGGCGTCGCGCAACTCCTCGCGGCTTCGCGCGATGCGACGACGCTGGAAGTATGCGACGACGAGCGCGACGAGCGCGAGCGCGAGCAAGACGGAAAGCGCGACGGTCGTTCGCGGAAACGGCGCGCGCGCGACCTCGAAATCGAAGCGAAGAGTTTCGGAAGGCGTGAGGTCGAGCGAGAAGGCGCGCGCCGTCACGGTGTAGAGTCCGGCGGGCAGCCCTTCGACTTGAAACTGCGAGTCGCGCGAGAGCTTCTGTTTGAGCGCGCGCCCTTCGCGGTCGCGCAGCGTAAACGCATACTGAAACTGTTCGGGGAACGTCCGGCCCGCGCCCGCCGCAACGTCTAAGACGAGACCGCTCTGCGGGTAGCTCAGACGCAGCGTGCCGCGAATCTCTTCGGGCTGGAACGTGCGCGAGGTCGTGACGCGCACGAGACGCAGAACGGGCGCGAGCGTGCTCGGCTCGTAGCGCGCGAGTCCGCGCGTCGTCCCGACGATGAGCGACGCGCCTTCGCCCGTCAGACTTTTGCCTTCATGCGTCGGACTTCCGCCTTCGTGCGTCGCTGCGTCGCTTTCGTTCGCGTTCAACGCGAGCACGGCGAACGCGTTCTCGGTCGGCAAGCCCTGCTCCGTGTCGAGGCGCGAAGCGATTGCGCCAAACTGCTCGTCGAGCGCGGCCTTCAGAACGCCCGCGCCCGCGGTCGCGCACCAAGCCTGCGGCATCGCTTGAATCGTCGAACCGCCCGTGCCCTCCGACCCGACGGCGACGACCGAGCGCGCGTCAACTCCGACCGCGACCTCGACGGGCGCGCGCCCTTCCCGGAACGCGTAAAGTCCGCGCCCCGTCGCGAGCCAAAGCCAGCCGTCCGCGCCCGACGCGCCCCAAACGGTCGAGCCGCGCAGGAAATCTAACGCGGCTTCCGTCTTCACCGACGCGCCGTCGAAGTAGAAGACGCCCGCGTTCGCCGTCCCAATCCACAGACGGCCTCGGGCGTCGTCCGCGAACAGGCTCACGACCTCGCGCCCGCGCGCGTCCTCGCCCGCGCGCGGCCAAACGAGCGCGCGGCGTCCCGGCCCGTCGAAGCGTTCGAGGCCGCGCCCGAACGTTGCGACATAGACCGCGTCGCCGAAACGCGCAATCGCGCGCACGCTCCCGCTCAAAGCAGGCTCGACAGACTTCTTCGACGACTCCGGCGACTCCGACTCCCCCGGCTTCGACTCGCCCGACTCCGACTCGCCCTGCGCCGGACGACTTCCCACACCGACGCCTTCATCCTCCTTCTTCCCGCCGCCCCCCGAACCTTCGGTGTTCCCCGCGTCGCCCGTCGTCGCTTCAACGCCGACGCGAGCCTTCGTCTCCGAACTCCGAGCCTTCGACTTTGAACTTCCGGCCTTCAACTCATCTTCCGGCGCGAGCTTCACACCCTGACGCGGCGCGCGTCCCTCCGCCTGCAACCCAACGAACAGCCCCGCGCCTGTCCCAACGAGCAGTAAGCCACGACTGTCTTCCGCCAACGCATACACGGTCTTGCCCGCGACCTCTTCGACCTCGCGCCACGCGCCCGCCGCCTCGTCGCGCGCGAAGAGTCCCGCCGAAGTCCCCACGAGCAGACGCCCGCGCGACGTTCTGTAGAGCGAACGCACGAAGTTCGATTCCGCGTCCGGCGCGAGTTGTTCGACGCGCACGCCCTTCGGGTCGTAGCGGCACACGCCGCGCGGCGTGCCGAACCACACGACGCCCTCGCGGTCAACGAACACCGAGTTGACCTTGTCCGAACGAAGCCCGCCCGCCGTGCCCGCGAACGTGAAGCGTTCGAGAAGTTGACCGTCGCCGCCGAAGCGGAAGACTCCGCGCGCGTCGGTCGCGGCGTAGAGGTCGCCGCCGGGCGCGCTTGCGAGCGCGGTCACCGTGCCGGTCGCCCCGCTGATTTTCGTTGGACGCGCCAGCCGCCCGTCGCCGACGCGAAACAGCCCGCTGTCGCCGCCCGAAGTCTGCGCGCCGAAGACGAGCGCGCCGCCCGCATCGCGCGCCAGCGACTCGACGTAGAACGTGCGCGGTCGGCCCGCGACCTCACGCGCCTCGCCCGCCGGCTCGACCGCCATCAGCCCGCGCCCGTGCGTGCCGACGACGAGCGTCTCGCCCAAGAAGGCGAGGCTCGTCAACTCGACCGCCTGCGCCTTTCCAGCCGCGACCGTCAGACGCTCGCCCAACTGCCTGACGGCCAGCGTGCCGTCGGCCTCCTCTCGACACTCGAAGATGAGTCCGTCGGCGGTCGCCAACAGCGCGCGCCCCGGCGCGGGCGCGACGATGGCAAGCACGCTCTTTCCCGTCGTCTCCGCTACGTGTCGAAACGTCCGCGCGCCCGTAGCGCGCACGTACGCGCCGCCGTCCGCGCCGACCCAGAGCGTTCCGCCCGCGTCAACCGCGAGCGCGCGCACGCGCGGGCCTGAGAGTCCTTCATCCGTAACGCTCTGCACGCGCCGCCCGTCGTAGCGCGCAAGGCCCGCGTCAGTCCCGAACCACATCACGCCGTCTGCGTCCTGCACAACCGCGCGCACTTGGTCAGACGGCAATCCGTGAAACAGAGTCACAGCGCCCCAGCGATGCAGGTTCGTTGACTGCGCCCCGGAACGTTTGGAGAGAAGGCAGAGGGTGACGGAAAACAGGCAGAGCGCGGAAATCAGAGCGACCTTCAATCGGGTGCGGTGCGAAAGGCAGTTCACCGCAGAGGCGCAGAGGACGCAAAGGATGCGCAGAGAGTTTAACTGTCTCTGCGCTGTCTCCGCGTTCTCTGCGCCTCCGCGGTGAGTCTTCGTCGCGCCAAACACAATCGAGGAGCAACGTGGAAACGCGCAGAGCCGTTGTGACCGAACCGGTGCCGGCCTTTTAAGTTCTGACTTCCGACTTCTGACTTCTGACTTCTTCACTTGTGCGGCTCGTCGAGGAAGCGTTTGCGGTCGCGCTCGATCCAGTTGTCGAGGTCTGCGGCAGACTTCTCAAGTTCGTCCGAGTTGATGAGGCCGCGCCTGAGAGCCTCGAAGAAGGCGCGCGTACGCATGTTGTAAGCGAGCTTGTCGTAGGATTCGTGCGGCGTGCCTTCGGGCGTTGAGACGAAGAGCTTTTCGTAAAGCGTCGCCAGCCGGCTCTCCACTCCGCGCAGACTCAGAGCGCACTTGCGCGCAATCGCCCAGTTCGACAGGCCGAGCGCGAGGTAGTAGAGCGCCTCGGCCTCAAACTCGGTGAGGAGCGGGCGCTTGAAAGAGTCTTTGAAGGCGGGGTCAATCATGTCCGCGCCGTCTTCCAAGACGGCGGCGACGAAGCGCAGGAAGCGCGACTCCGGGTTGTTCTTGTGTATGAAGCCGTATGCGGGCTGCGGCTCGACCGAGCGCACGATCTTGCGAATCTCGTTGATGTAAATCTCGTGCGGAAACTGCGTCCAAAAAATTATGCGCGCCTGCGGAAACTCGCGCCAAATCGAACGCGCCGCCTTCACGCCCGAAAGCCTCGGCATCTGTATATCGAACACGCAAAGCTCCGGCCTCTCCTTCAAAGCGAGCGCCAAAGCCTCCTCGCCGTCCGACGCCTCCACCACCGGCGCGTGGCCCGCGAACTCGCGTTCAAGAAGCTCGCGCAGGTAACGACGCTGCGCAACGTTGTCTTCAGCAATAAGGATTGACATAACGAACAGAGGTCAGTGGTCAGAGGCCGGAGGCCAGTGACTACACCTTCAGACTTGAGATTTGAAACAACTGATTTCGAGGCGGCCCGCGCATCGCAGATTCTATCAAAACTTCCGACCTCTGACCTCTAACCTCTGACCACTGCTTTTGCAATGTGGCTATCCACACACGCGCGCGTTGGGAGAGACACGTCGGTGCGGGGCGCGCGCGCACGCGTCGGCGCTGTTGTTGGCCGCGTCGCGCGAAATTTCGTGTTGTAGATAATCGCGGACGGACGGCGTCGGCGTTTAGTCCGCAGTTCAGGCGTCGGCGTCGTCGCTCGTGCCCACGGACGCGGGGCGTGCACTGGGGAGGGCGCGCCCCGCGGTTTTCTAAAGCGATGGCGGGAAGGCTCGGAGGCAAACGCGGAACGTCGGCGCGCAAGTTTGAGGGCGTCGCGTCGAAGCTCAAGCGCGGCGCGTTGATACGCGGGCGCGGCGCGTTGAGGCTCGCGTGGACTGCGGCGTGCGTCGCGTTGATTTCGCTGGGCGGGACGGCTTGGCGTCGGGCGCGCGCGCCGAGGGTTTGGAGGCCGGGCGAGCCGAAGGTCGCGTTCTGGAGTTGGCGCACGCGCGCGCCAGCGCAAGCTGAGGTCGAGGGCGCGTTGCGCGAGACGGGCGCGCGCGTTCTGTTCGTGCGCGCGGGACAGTTCGACTTGGTCGAGGGGCGCGTCGTGTGCATAAGGGGCGTCGAGGGCGAATTGCCGCGCGGTGTCGAAGTGCACCTCGTCTATAACGCGACGCCCGCGCTGCTGGCGCGGTTTGAGAACACGGACGAGCGTGCGTTGGCCGCCGCGTTCGTCGAGACGTTCAAGGCCGACTCGGAGCGCGCGGCGCGCGAAGGTGTTGATGAAGGCGTTGGTGTTAAGAACGAAGGCAGGCGTGTTGTTGATGAAGGCGTCGGCGTAAAAGTTTCGGGGCTTCAGTTGGACTTGGACGTGCCGACGCGTCTGCTTGCGCGTTACGGTCGCGTGTTGAAGGAGACGCGTGCGCAGTTGCCGCGCGGCGCGCGTCTTTCGGTGACGGGGCTTGAGACTTGGATGGACGCGCGGGAGTTGAAGCCGGCGCTCGAAGCCGTTGACTTCTGGCTGCCACAGTTCTACGGCGCGGAGATTCCTCAGACGGTGGAGCGAGTCGTACCGGTCTCTTCGTCGCGCGCGGTGGCACGCGGCGTCGCGCGCGCGCGCGAACTCGGAAAGCCCTTCTACGCGGGGCTTGCCGCGTACGGCTACGCGATTCTTTATTCGGAGAAGGGACGAGCGGTCGAACTGCGCGGCGACATCGCCCCGGCGCGCGTTGCTTCGGACAGGAGTTTTGAACTCGTCGAGCGGCGCGCGTTCGAGCCTGACTCAAAGGCCGACGGCGTTGGCGCGAACGCCGTCGTGCTGAGCGAGTGGCGATACGTTTTCCGCGCGCGCGAGGAGACCGTGGTTGACGGTCTCGCGGTGCGCGCGGGCGAGCGTATCGTCCTCGACGTGCCGAGCAGCGAGAGTTTGCGCGCGGGCGTCCGGGGGGTACGCGAGGGCGCGGGCGAGTCGCTGCTCGGCATCTGCATCTTCCGCCTGCCGACGCGCGGCGACGAGACGACGCTCTCGCTCGCGCAAATCGCCGCCGCGCTCGCAGACCGCGACGCGCAAACTTCCGTGCGGCTCACAGCCGAGACCGCGCGCGCCGCGAGCGGCGACGAGCGACTCTACGGCGGCGACTCCCGACTCGCGGGCCAAGTGATCCTCGAAGCGTCGAACGACGGAACGTCGGGCGCGCTCTACGGGGCGGACGCGTTCGCGTTGACTTTGAGCGTGCCGCGCGGAAGCGTGCGCGGCGTGACGCGCCTCGAAGGATTCGACTCGTTCGAGACGTTGTGTGAGACAAACGCAGAGGACGCGCGAATCGCGTCGCGGTCGAACGCAGATGACGCGCGCGGCGACGAGTGGCAAGCGAGAAGCGACGAACGGCGAGCGGTGAGCGACGCGTGGCGTGCGACGCTTCGGCCTTGCAGCGCGGCGCGAGCGAGCGTCGTGCGTCTCAGGGCGCGCACGTGGCCGCCGGGCGCAAGGGCGCGCGTGGGGTTGAGTTTTAACGGCGAGATGCCCGCGCAAGTGTCTGCGTGGGTTGAGGTTAGGCGCGAGGACGGGCGCGCGTGGGAGGAGCGTCGGAGCTTGAGTTTGAAGGGGGCTGAGGCGTGGAGAGGAGCGTTGGGGCGATGAGTTCTTTCAAGCGAGGCGTCAAGAGTTCGTGTCGCGCGTGTCTCAATTCGGAGGGTGTTAATTCGGGGCGCGTTGATTCGGTGCGCGCCGGTGTGTCGCGTGCGTGCGTGCGACTGCGTGTGATAAGGCTTCGCATCGCGCTCAGGCGCGTGCGTTCGCGTAGGCGTGCGTCAGCGCCTCTGCTCGTCGCGGCGTTCGCGGCGTGCGCCGCGGCGGCTTGGGGTTGCGGGTGGGGCGGATTTGAGAACTCCGTGCGCTTCGGCTACGGCTTGACGGACGCCGAACGCGAACGTCTGCCGCCTCTTCCCGTTGACGTGCGCGGCGCGAAGAAGACGAAGGCCGTGCTGTTTGATGAAGAGAGTTATGCTGCTTCGCAGCAGCGAAGCGGGGAGATAGACCGTCTATGGAAGGACGCGGAAAAGGCGTCGGCGAACGGCGAACTGGCGAAGACGCGCGGGCTTCTACGAGAGTACACGGAGCGCACCGACGGGTTCGCGTGCGAGAGTTACTGGGACGCGCCCGTAAACTGTGCGTCGCGTCGAAGCTCCGCCTTCGACCGTCTCGACGCGCTCGAAGCCTTAGACCACGGCGCGGACACCGCGCGCGTCGAGTCGTACTTGTCGGCGCGCGCGGCTTACGACGGTTGGCTCGAAGCGTCGGAGGTCACGGCGGACGACAGGGCCACTTGGCCGCCGGAGAAGAAGAAGGAGGGCGAAGAGAAGATCGCGCGTAAAGAAGAGATGCGCGCCGAGGGGATGCAGACTTGGGCGACCGATGTCGAAGCGAAACTTTCCGCGCTTGCGCGCGACTCTCAACTCGCCGACAACGCAGACTACCTGCGCGCCGCCGGCGTCTATCGCGCGGGACAGGAGGGCGACGCCGCGTCTGCCTTCGAGTCGGTCGCGGCGCGGTATCCGCGCGGCGAGAAGCGCGAGGCCGCGCTCTACATGGCGGGCCTGCTGCGCATGAAGTCGAGCGCGGCCTACGCGGGCGAGGGCGCGACGGCCACTTCGGAAGACCCTTGCCGCGCACCCGAATGCCGCGACGAAGACTTCACGCTCGCACGCAAACATTTCGCGCGACTCGTCGCCGACTACCCGCGCGGACGCTACGCGTCGGACGCGCGCGGCTGGCTCGCGTACCTGAGCATGCGCGTCGGCGACACGGCGGACGCGCTCGTCGAGTATTACCGTCTGCTCTCCGACAGCAATGATGCGGCGGGGCAGGAGCTTGCAATTCGCTCGCTGCGTCTCGTGCGCGAACTTGCCGACGACGCGGACATGAGCGCGGTCGAGTCGAAACTCGAAGCCGAGCCGCGCGCTGCGCTCGCATACGCTTACCACAACCTCTACAACTACTCCGACAGCTACTACCTCGCCGTGCCCGAAGTGGAGGCCGATAACCCTTACGAGTCGGACAAATACTCGACAGAGAAATCGCGCTGGGACGAGCACTGGGAGGCGACTCTGCGCGAGCGCGCGCAGACGAAGGAGTTGCGCCGCGTCGCCGGCTTCGCCGCGCGCTTGATGCGCCGCTACCCGCGCGCGGAAGTCTCCGGCGCGTTCGCCGTACGCCTCGCGGGCGCGCAACTCGAACTCGGCAACGCGCGCGAGGCTCTGTCGGTCGCGCGTCGCGCGCTCGCGTCCGCGCTCGACGCCGACGAACGCGTGCAGGCGCTTTGGATTGAAGGCGTGGCCGAGTATCGCCTGAAGGATTACGCGGCGGCGCGAAAGACTTTGACGCATCTCGCGGAAGAGTTTCCGGCGGGCGACCTCGCGCCGCGCGCGCGCGAACTCGTCGCGCTCGTAGCGGAGGACGCGGGCGACCTCGCGGGCGCGCTCGAACAGTACGTCGCGCTCGGCTACGACCCCGACGTCGCATACTTCGTTGACGTTCTCTTGACGCCCGACGAACTCGCCGCCTTCATTGAGAATCACCCCAACTCGACGCGACGCGACGAGTTGCTCTACGCGCTCGGTCTTCGTTACATGCGCGCGGGCCGCTACGCGCAAGCGCGTTCGGCGTTCTCGCGCGTGCGAACGACCGCCGACTCTTACGAAGACACCAGTTACTCTTACAACTCCAGTTACTACGACCCCTACGGCGAGAGCGGGCCGGGCCATCCGAAGCTTCACTTCCGCTACACCTTCTGGGACGAGTACGGCGAGGGCGACGGCGAATACGTCACGAAGTCAGACGCTGCCGCCGGCGCGTCGCGGACGCGCAACACGCGTGTCTTCGCGGACTGGCTTCTGCGCGACATGAAGACTCTGGACGACCTCGAACGCTTGCAGGCGTCGGTTGACCGCGCCGAAGGCGACGAGGCGAAGGCAGAGGCGATGTACCAGTTGGCGAGCTACTTCTACGAGGGCGAACTTCTGTTCTACAACCCGGCGGCGTGGCGCGGCATGCGCGCGGAGATGCTCTACTCGCTGAGCGAGACGACGTATCGCGCGCCGAACGAGGCGCAGGTAGTCTGGCGCTACATGCAGGAGCACGAGTCGCCCGCGCGCGCGCTCGCGGTCTATCTCGACATCGTTCGCCTCTACCCGCACACGCGCGCCGCGCGCGACGCGCTCTACACGGCGATCCTTTGCCAGCAGCGACTTTCGGAATTTAACGGCTACTGGCGCGAGATGTACGACCGTGGCATCTATGCGGGCGAACGCCTCGTCACGCTCGCGGACTTGCGCGTCGCGTACCCAGATTATCGCTTCCCGCGCGCGGGCCGTTGGAAGCCTTCGACGCGCACGGTCGGCGGCGAACCAGCTTGGCCCGCGCCGCCCGTACCGAAGAAGTTGACGGGGACGGAGCGCGTGCGTCTGAAGGTCAAGCGCGGCGAGCGACTCGTGTGGGAGGGCTGGCGTCTGTTCGGTGAGATAGGCGGCGGAAGCGTCCGTCGTTGGACGTTGAAGGCGCTGCGCTGGACGGTGGTCGCGCTCGTCGCCGCGTGCGTGCTTTTGGTCTTCCGGCTCACGCGGCGTACGCGGAGATTTCTTTATCGTCAACTCGCGCGCTGCTGGTCTTCGGCGCGCTCGCGGCGTCAACACGAAGCCTACGCGCCGACCTCATCTTACGCCGCGCATCTTCCCTACACTTGGGGCGAAGGCTTCCGGGCGGCTTCAGTCGAAACGGCGCAACGCCTCGCCCGACTCGCCCTGAGCGAACGCGGTCGCGCCGCGCTCGCCTTAAACCTCTTCACGCACGGACTACTGACCGTCGTCGTGTGGGCCGCGATCTGGGCGATGAAGTAAAGGATGAAGGATGAAGACGGAAGTGAACGACTAACAGCATTCACTTCATCCTTCATCCTTCATCCTTCATCCTTTCTTAGAGCATCCAAGTGTCGCGGTTGTCGTAGTAGGCGGGCGGCTCTTGTGGGTGCGTGCGGCGAAACTCTTTGTAGCGCGCGAGGAGTTTTTGGTAGCGGCGGTCGGAGGAACGAAGCGGGCGGTGCGGAATCTCTTGGAGATGTCGCTCTACTCGCCAGACGTTGCGGGGCGAGAAGCGCCAGTCGTAGTTGCCCAAGTCGTACATGCTCGTCGCGCCGTAAGCGGTGATGCGGCCAGTCGAGTCAACGTAGGGGTCGAAGTAGCTCCAAGCGAGTTGTCTGAGAGTTCGGAAGACTGGACGACGACCGTGCAGGCCGAGATCGCGCGAGCGTCCGATTGCTCCCCACAGGCCGCGACGCCGGAAGACGAAGACGACGTGGTCGAGCTTGTCTTGCGATTCGAGGCTCATCAAGAGCGGCGGGTAGCCGTGCTGCTCTAGGATTACGGCGGCGGCGAGCGCGGCCTCAAGACAATGCGCACGCCCGCGCCGCACGACCTCCCGGAAGCTTCGCAGCGTCGCGCCGCAGCGTTCCCAGTTGTAAGGCATCCGCGAGAGAAAGCGTTGGACGCGCGCTGGCGTGCGCGTCGTCTCTATAATCTTCCACTCGCGCGCCGTGAAGTCTTCCCTCGAAGGCTTGCCCGTCATCGCCTCAACGAATAACAAAAGGCGAGCATAAAGGCAAAAGGAGAGGCTAGAGGCTAGAGGCTAGAGGCTAGATACGAACCCTCTTAAGAGTGTTTGCGATTTACTCCGCAAAAGTTTTTTAACTAGCCTCTAGCCTCTAGCCTCTAGCCTCTAACTTGAAAAGTGCGTGCCGTTTGATGTAAGAGATAGCCCCGGCGAAATCAATCTGGTATCTTAAAAGGCGCGTGGCGGAGTTTATTAAGAATCGCGCGCGGGCGTCGGGGGGCGCGGGTCGCCGCACGGCGCGGAAATTTTGAAACGGACAAGCAGGGTTATTTTCGTGAGCACCAAAGGTTCAACTTCCCCCTCGAAGATACTAACGCGCGCCGAACAAGAGGCGCAGTCGGCGGCAGAACGCTTGAACTCGCAGATTAAAGACGCGCTCGCCGCCGTCGCCGGACTGCAATCGCCCGACGGCGTTGACGAACTTGAAGCCTGCGCAGACCGCCTTGAGCGCGCCGCACGCGACCTCGCAGTCGCGCTGCGCGAGTTGGCCGAAGAGAGACAGAACCGCGACTCATCGTCTTAAAGGTTCGAGGGGGACGGAAGTTTCATAAAGAAGCGAACAGGAGCGCAAAACCGCTGGCGAACTTTAATGTTCAGCGGCGCGCTCCTGTCGTGTGTTGGACGAAGATTTGTTCGGCTGACGAACAAAGAAGAAGACGCGAATCGAAAAACGTGAATCGTAAATCGTCAAAAGCCGTAAATCGTAAATCGTGAATCGTGAATAGAGTAAAGCGGCTTCCTTCTATTCACGATTCACGATTCACGATTTACGAATTCACGATTCACGATTTACTCAGGAGAATTTATGACCGCCATCAAACAGAGCGCCGCGCGCGAGCACGGTCGCAAACACAGCGACGTTGGACTCGACGCGCTCGGCATACGCCCGCAGGCGAACGTCTTCTGGAATCTGACGACGCCTGAGCTTTACGAAATCATCGCCCGGCGCGGCGAAGGGCAAATCTCCGCACACGGCGCGCTCATCGTTGACACGGGCGAGCACACGGGCCGCGCCGCCAAAGACAAGGCAATCGTCCGCGAGCCTTCTTCGGAGGAAAAGGTCTTCTGGGGCGACGTGAACAAGGAGTTCTCCGCCGAGAACTTCAAACGCCTGCGCGAACGCATGATGCGACACGCCTCCACGCTCGACCTCTTCGTTCAAGACACATACGCGGGCGCAGACCCGCGCTACCGACTCCCCGTCCGAATCGTCACCGAACTCGCTTGGCACTCGCTCTTTGCCCGCACGATGTTCATCAACGACGACGAAGGACGCGGCAATCACACGCCGGAGTTCACAATCGTCAACCTTCCGAGCTTCAAGGCAGACCCTTCGGTTGACGGCACGCGCAGCGAAACCTTCATCCTCATGGATTTCAACGAACGCCTCGTCCTCATCGGCGGAACGAGTTACGCGGGCGAGACGAAGAAGTCGGTCTTCACGATTCTCAACTACCTTCTGCCGCAGCGCGACGTGATGTCAATGCACTGCTCCGCAAACGTCGGCGACGCGGGCGACGTCGCAATCTTCTTCGGCCTCTCAGGCACGGGCAAGACGACCTTGAGCGCAGACCCCGAACGCCGCCTCATAGGCGACGACGAGCACGGCTGGTCGGACGACGGCGTCTTCAACTTCGAGGGCGGCTGCTACGCCAAAGTAATCAAGCTCTCGGCGGAAGCCGAACCCGACATCTACCGCACGACGCGCATGTTCGGCACGATAATGGAGAACGTCGTGACAGACCCTCTGACGCGCGTCCCCGATTTAGACGACGCCTCGAAGACCGAGAACACGCGCGCAGCCTACCCGCTCACGTCAATTCCCAACATCGTCCCCGAAGGCTACGCCGGTCACCCGCGGAACATCATCATGCTCACGGCGGACGCCTTCGGCGTGCTCCCGCCCGTCGCGCGGTTGACGCCCGAACAGGCGATGTACCACTTCCTTTCGGGCTACACGGCGAAGGTCGCCGGGACGGAGCGCGGAATCACGGAGCCGCAGGCCACGTTCTCAACCTGCTTCGGCGCGCCCTTCATGGTCTTGCACCCCGGCGTCTATGCAGACCTTTTGGGTAAGAAGATTTCGGAGCACAAGGCCGACTGCTGGCTCGTAAACACCGGCTGGTCGGGCGGCCCTTACGGCGAAGGCCATCGCATGTCAATCAAGCACACGCGCGCGATGATTCGCGCGATTCTGAACGGCTCGCTCGCCACGGTCGAGACGCGCCCCGATCCTGTCTTCGGCGTCGGCGTGCCCGTCTCATGCCCCGGCGTTCCTTCCGAAGTCCTACAGCCGCGCGAGACTTGGAACGACCGCGAAGCATACGACGCCAAAGCCCGCGACCTCGCCGCGCGCTTCAACGAGAACTTCAAGAAGTATGAAGCGGGCGTCTCGACGGAAGTGCGCGCCGCCGCGCCGAAGGCGGAGTGAGTTGAAGCGAATAGAGTCTTGAAAGGGAGGAAGGCGGCTCGCGTTTGAGCCGCCTTTTTTCATGACGTGTTGTGAGGCGAGAGTCAGAGCCTGTAGCCGAAGCCTATGCTCGCTTGAAAGTTATGCGTCGTGCCGCTCACGGCCCGCGGGTTGCAGAAGACGGGAAGACAGTTACTCTTTCGACTTCTTACCTTTTTCCTTCGTCTCGCCGCGCGCCTTCTGAATCTCCTCGACGATTCGTCCCGCGAGTTTCGGCGCGGCGACGTTGCTGTCGAAGGCCGTTACCTTCCCCGTGGCGAGGAGGACGCCGGTGCTTCGGTGCGTAATCTTGTAAGTGAACGTGTATGTGAAAAGCGGGCGGTCAACTTCGATGATGATGTCGGCGACGCCGCGCTTGTTCCAGTCGTCAATAATCGCCAACTGCCACGCTTCAACCTCGTCGCGCTTGCGCAGCGCGTTCTGAAGCTGAACAGGCTCGAAGAACGACGTGCCGGATTCGACATAGACGGTGCGCGTGTGCGCGAGCAGCGAGCGCGGCGTCGTCTCGGAAATTCTGGCCGACTCCTCGGCGGCCAACTTCTCCTCCGCGGCCTTGCGCAACTCCTTCTCCTTCACCTCGTCGGCGACACGCTCTTCGACGGTCTGCGCGGGGCGAACCGTGACGGTTATGTTCTGCTGACTCCGCTCTTGCGCGACTGTCGAGGCGAAGACGGCGTGGCCCGCGAATGCGAAAAGCGCGACCGCCGTGAGCCAGCCGAGAACCTCGATTGCTCGTTTCATAAAGAGTCTCCTTCTTGCTTCTTTCGTTTGCGTCTCCGCTTGTTCGTTAGATGGATTCATCGTCTTTCCCGACTCCACGCCCGTCGTTCATGGCAACGACTGTGCCGCCGCGCAAGTTAAAGAAAATGGCGGGAAGACTGCGCGCGGTTGCGACGAGCGGCGCAAAGTCGTCCGTCAGGTGAAAGATAATTTTTGCGACGACGGGCGGAGGCGGGCCGCGCCAGTAGTTTCTAAACTCGCGCCGACGTGAAAACGTATGAGGACTTTCGCGTTCGATTCTGGCAAGATAGGAGCGAGATGGCGGAGGATTTCGAGAAGCGTGAGGAGGAGGCGGAAGCGTCGGAGGAGACTGCGGCGCGCGCGCCGACCGTTTTCGACTTCGGGCAGGGCGGCGACGCCCGGCGCGAGAGCGCGGCGACGCTCGGCACAATCGTCGAGACAGTCCGCCGCATCCTGCGCGCCGACACGGCGAGCATCGCTAGTTTCTCCGTCGAAGACCGGACGATAACTTGGCTTGCGACGAGCGGCTTCCAGAGCGTGCAATCGGACGGCGCGTTCGTCAACCCCTTGCGCGGCGAGTTTGCCGAGCGCGCCGCCGCCGCCGGCGAGAGCGAGACGATAATCGAGGTGCGCGGCGTCGCGGGCGACCTGCCCGCGAGCGAGTTTCCGCTCCACAGCGCCGAAGGCGTGCGCGACCTCGCGCTCGTACGCCTGCGCGCACGCGGCGAAAACTTGGGCGTCCTCGCCGTCGGCTACCGCGAACACCACCGCTTCAACGCCGAGGAGCGTCAGAAGCTCGAAGGCTTGGCCGAGATGGCCGCGCTCGCCTTAGACAACGCGCGACTCCTCGACACGCTCGGCGCGGCCAAGCGCGTCTGGGAACAGACCTTCGATTCAATCCCCGACGGCATCATCGTCCACGACGACCGCATGCGTGTCGTTCGCTGCAACATGGCCGCCGCCGAGACGATGGGCCTGCACCCTTCGGCTGTCGCGGGCATGTCGTGCGCCGAAGCCTTCGCGCTTCTCTTCGGCGAGCGCGCCGCCGCATACCACATGCGTCCCGGCACGGCGCGCACGACGAGTTCCTTCGAACTACAGGCCGAGGACGGGCGTCGCTACCTCGTCTCGGTCGCGCCCGTGACGAGTCTGGAGTCTGGAGTCTGGAGTCTGAAGTCTGGAGTTGGGTCGAAGTCGAACGACGAAGGCAAGTCGGACTCTAAAGTTTCAGATTCTCCGACTTCCGCTTCTCCAAACTCCGACGCCGAATATCAGTCTTCAAACTCCAAACCTCAAGCCACAAGTTCGGGACTCCAGACTCCAGACTCCAGACTCCAGACCCCTTGGAGCGTGATTACTTGGAGCGACATCACGACGCTCGCGGAAGTGCAGGAGCAGTTGGCGCGTTCGCGCCGGCTCGCCACAATCGGGCAGTTGGCCGCCGGAGTCGCGCACGAAATCAACAACCCGCTCGCGGCCATCACAACCTGCGCCGAGGCGACGCTCCGAGACCTTCGCGCCGCTCCCGAAACGGCGCGCGCCGTGGAGGAGCGCGGCTGGGCCGAATACTTGGAAGAGATTGTGCGTCAGGCGCTTCGCTGCAAGCAGATAACGCGCGGGCTGTTAGACCTCTCGCGTCAGAAGCGCGCGCGCCGCGAGCCTGTCGAAATCAACCGGCTCGTCGAACAGTGCATGCGCGTCTTCGAGCGTCGCGCGCGCGAGCGCGGCGTCGGCGTGGAGTTCGCGCCCGACCCCGCGCTCGAAACCTTAGCGACCGACGAGGCGATGGTGCGTCAGATTCTCGACAACCTTCTGTCGAACGCGCTCGACGCCGTCGCGGAAGGCGGAGGCGTGAGAGTTGCAACCGTTGCCGACGGCGAGCGCGTGCGCGTGGAGGTTGAGGACGACGGGCCGGGCATCCCGCCCGACGCTCTGACGCGCATCTTCGACCCCTTCTTCACGACCAAAGACCCCGGACGCGGCTCCGGATTGGGCCTCGCAATCTCGCTCACCTTCGCCGAAGCGATGGGCGGCACGCTCACAGCCGAGTCGCGCGCGGGCGCGGGCGCGCGCTTCCGCCTATGGCTTCCGCGACGCACGCCTGAGAAGGGCTAATTTAAGTAGAGCAAGAGGCTAAAGATGCGTGCAATGGATGAGCGAAGCGCTCGTCCCCGTCCATTGCATAAAGTGTTGCAGCGAAACCAGTTGCACAATAATTTGCATCAAAAGTAGATACTACCAAGCACGGGCCACAAGTGATAAGATGCGTTTCCCGACTGGTCGTCCAAATCGTTTGCTCGTCGCGCGTTTCCAAGCCGCCGCTCCTATGAGTAGAAAAATTCGCGTGATGGTCGTTGACGACGATGCTGTTCTGCGCAAACTCCTCGCCGATCAAATCGCCCGCATGGGTTTCGACCCGACGCCCGCCGCTTCAGGCGAGGAGGCTTTAGACGCTCTCTCGAAGAGCGACTACGACGTCGTCCTCCTAGACATACGCATGCCCGGCATCTCCGGCCTCGACACCCTCCGCGAGATACGCAAACTCGAAGACGCCTCCGAAGTCATCATGCTCACCGCCGACACATCGCTCGGCACCGGCATTGAGGCGATGCGGCTCGGCGCATACGACTACATCACTAAGCCCGCGACGCTCGACGAGATTGAGGCGGTCGTCCGAAAGGCCGACGAGAAGCGTCGGCTCGTTCGCCAGAACGCTTCGTTGAGAGACGCCGTGCGACCGTCGGCGACGGAAGACACTTCGTCGGCGCTCGTCTATCGGAGCAAAGCGATGGAGGGACTCGTCGCGCTCGCCGAGACCGCGGCGCGCGCCGAATCAACCGTCATCATCTCCGGCGAGTCTGGAACGGGCAAGGACGTGCTCGCGCGTTTCATACACGCGCGCTCAGCGCGCGCCGACGCGCCCATCATCGCCGTCAACTGCGCCGCGCTGCCCGAGTCGCTTTTCGAGTCGGAGTTCTTCGGCCACGAGCGCGGCGCGTTCACGGGCGCGACCGCGACCAAGCGCGGGCTGATAGAAGCCGCCGACGGCTCGACGCTCTTTCTCGACGAGATCGGCGAGATGCCTTTGCAGACGCAGGCGAAGCTCTTGCAGTTTCTCGAAGAGGGACGATTCCGTCGCGTCGGCTCGACGCGCGACCGCGAGTCGGACGCGCGCGTCATCGCCGCGACGAACCGAAACCTCGCCGACGACGTTCAAACCGGACGCTTCCGCGCAGACCTCTTCTACCGCCTCAACGTCATCTCGCTCCACGTTCCGCCGCTCCGCCTACGACGCGAAGACATCCCCGCGCTCGTCGAACACTTCCTCTCCGTCTTCCGCGAGCGCTTCAACCGTCCCGACTTGAACCTTTCCGCAGACGCGCGCCAACGTCTCTCCGAATACGACTGGCCCGGCAACGTGCGCGAACTCCGCAACTGCCTCGAACGCGCCGCCGCGCTCGCCTCAACCGACCTCATCGAAGCCGAACAGGTTCTGCCCACCGCCGCGAAGCAGTCGGCGGAAGGCAAATCAGCCTCGCCGCGAAACGGCACGAACGTGCAGAACGGCGCGCGCGCCACGCTCGACGAGATAGAGCGTCAACACATCCTCCGCGTCCTCGAAGAGGCAGGCGGCAATCGCGAACGCGCCGCCGCCATACTCGGCATCTCCGCCCGCACGCTCTACCGAAAGCTCCGCGAATACGGCGTCTGAAAGCCTCCGGCGTCTCGGCAAAAAGCCCTCACGCGCCGCTCATAAAGCCTTCAGGCGAATAGACTTCAGACTGACAAAACGTCAGTCGTGCTGAAAAATTGTCAGCATCGTCTGTCAGAAGCCGTACCTAGCCGCCTCCCGCCGACCCATCCGAGTCAAACCTTAAACTTCATTGTCGTAACAGTTTACCCTTTCGCCCGCGCCGCGCCGGGGTTGTGGTACGGGTCTTGTAAAAGAGCCGTCTGCCGGGGGGTGTGTCCGGCGATTCCGAGGGCGGTTTTAAGCGAACAAAGGACGTGAACGGATGGCTCGCGTGATGATTTGCGACGACGACCGTGTGACGGCTGCGACTCTGGTGGCCGCCCTGCGAGCAGCGGGGCACGAGGCCGAGGCCTGCCGGCATACGATGGACGTGTTGAGGGCAGCGGCCTTGGGGAGTTTCGACCTCATCGCCGTCGGACTCGACATGGCCGGGTTCGGTCGCAACGGTGCGGTGGAAGCCTTGAGCGAAATCGCGCCGCACACGTCTCTCATAGCGATTCACAACCGACCGTCGGAGATTTTGCGCGCGCACGCGCACGCGCGTCTCGCCGCGGTGCTTCCGCGCCCCGTGCGCGTACGCGATTTCATGTACGCCGTCGCGTGCGCGCTCAAAGAGCCAGCGATGGCCGACCCCGTTTAAGCAGGGCGGAACAAAACCCGACCCGACCCCACACTTTTCACACAAAGCGCAAAAGCCGAAAGCGCCGCCTCGAAAAGCGCCCGCCAGCCTCGCGCCACAAGACAGCAACAACTCTTTGGAGGAGAAGATCAATGACCGTACTTAAGAAAAAACTGGGCGTCGCCCCACTGCTCGCGCTCGCGCTCGTCGTCACGTTCGGCGTCGCGGCGTTCGCGCAGCGGCAACTCGCCGGCGCTCGCGCAGGTCGTCCCGAAGTTAAAGTCCAACTCACCGGCTCTGTGGAGCGCGCGGGCCAGCGCCTCTCGCTCGACAAGGTGGAGAACGTCAAGCCCGGTGAGGTTCTCGATTGGGAGATCGTTTCGTCGAACGACGGTACGGCCTCCGCACACGACTACAAGACCGTCGGGCACATACCCGCAGGCACAGTCCTCGTCGCGGGAAGCGCGGTGGCCGAGAGCGGCTCTACCGTGACTTACTCCATTGACGGGGGCAAGACCTTCTCGACGCAGCCCATCATCGAGCAGAAGCAGGAGGACGGCACGGTCAAGCAAGTGGCCGCCCCCGTCTCGATGTACACCGAGGTGCGCTATGAGTGGTCGGACGCGCTCGCCGCAGGCGGCAAGCTCTCCGCCTCTTACAAGGTGCGCGTTAAATGAAACTGGACGCCCGCGCGGTCTCGCTTAAGCCGAACACGCTCCCGCCTACCGGCAACCTACCCGAAAGAGACCGCCTGAGAAGTCCCACCGACCACCGTGAGGAACTGAAAAGATGAAAAAGATAACCGACTCCCCCACGCTCTTCCGCGCGCTGCTCGCGCTCGCGGCCCTCTGCCTCTGGGCGGCGCCCGCGCTCGCGCAGGCTACCGCCGGGGGCACGCAGATTCAGAACCGCGCCTCGGCCACCTACTCCGACGGCACTAACAATTACACCGTCAACTCCAACACCGTCACCGTCACGGTCGCAAACGTCGCGGGCCTCGTTATAACGCCCGACGGCGGCTCGATCCCGACCGTCGTCGCCGGACAGACCGGAGTTGACTTCACGTTCACCGTCACCAACGCGAGCAACTTCGCAACGCAGGTTCGCTTCCCGGCATCGGGCGCGGCCATCGTCCCCAGCGGCTCGATTACGGTGACGCAGGCCGTCATTGACGTTAACGGCAACGGCATTGACGCCGGCGACATTGACATACTCGGAAACGCTTCGCCCGTCGTCTATCCGCCTTCACCCTTCCTCGCGCGCAACGCTTCGTTCAACGTCGTCGTGCGCGTCAGCGTCGGCGCGGCGGCAGCCTCCGGCTCGACCGTCGGCGTCACGCTCGGCGACGCGTCGGGCGATAACGTCGCGTCGAACGGCACGGCGGCTGAAGTCCGCACGTCAGTGCCTTCGGGCGTGACGCTCACGGGCGCTGAGTCGGAAGCCATCGGCAGCATCACGACGACCGTCCAGAACGACGCGCAGATGCGTCTGAACCTGACCGCTCCGGCAGGCCCGGTCGCCCTTGGGTCGAACATCACATACACGTGGAGTCTCGACAACACGGGCGCTCGCGCCGTCTCCCCGCGGACGCTCACGAACGCGCCCGCAGGCTCGAACACGGGCGTCTTCGTCATCGCGCCCGTCCCCGCGCGCACGACCTTCGTCTCGGCCACGCCGCCCGCTGGCGTGACGGTGCTCTACTCCGTCTCGCCCTTAACGAGCGACCCCGTCACGGCAGCCGTCTGGACGACGACCGTGCCCGCGCCCGCTTCGAGCGCCGTCCGCGTCGCTTACAACGTCGGCGCGTCGCTCGCCACGGGCGCTTCCGTTACGAACATGCAGATGGTCGTCAACATCAACACGGGCATCAACGCGTCGCAGCCCATCTACGAGATCGGCGACGCCTTCGGCAAGAACAGCGTCAACGCTAACTTGACCGATCAATCGGGCGACGCCGTCGTCAACAAGGGCGACGGAAACGCCGACTTCAACGAGCCGCGTTTCGGCGTTGACCCGCTGAGCGCCACTCAGGGCTTCCAACTCCCGACGCTCTTGACGCAGACGGGCGCAGTCCTGCTCGGCCCGTCGGGCGCTCCGGCGGCGGTCGGCCCGACCAACAACAACGACGACTACACGAACAAGTCAGTCGCGCCCGCGGTCATCGCGGGGCTGTCGCACCTCGACACCATCGCGTCTGCCGCCTCCGTTGATTTCGTCAACACGGTGCAGAACACGGGCAACGCCGACGACACGTTCACCTTCACCGCGCCGACCGTGCCCGCGGGCTTCACAGTCCAACTGAGCACGAACGGCGGCACTTCGTTCACGACGATTTCGGGCGGCGGAAGCACGACGCTCGCCGTCGCGTTCGGCTCGACGGCGAACGTCATCGTGCGCGTAACGGCTCCGTCGGGCAGTCAGGTCTTGCAGACTGGCGGCTTCTCGGTCGTCGTCCGCGCGACCTCCGGCGTCACGCCCGCGCAGTCGAACGACACGATTGACCGCCTCTACACGGGCTTCCTGAAGCTCGTCAAATCGTTCACCGTAATCAACGCGACCGGCATCGGCGCGGCCACCGACCCCGTCCCCGGCGCTGACATCGAGTACACGATTACCTACTCGAACATCTCGCAGGGCGGCGGCGGCGCGGGCTGCGTCAACCTCGTCGCGTCTTCAATCGTCATCAGCGAAGACGGCTCGGCGGCCCCGAACAACTGGGCTGCCACCACAACGCAGGTGACTTCACCCGCTCCGTCCGACTCGAACGGCGGCGCGATAACCGACGGCAACACGAACGGCGCGGTCACAGCCGCGACCACCTTCCTCAAGGACGCAGCCGGAACGCTCAACCCCGGCGTCTCGAAGGCATTCGTGTTCCGCCGCCGCATCAACTAAAGCGAATGATGAGTGCGGAATGATGAATGATGAATTAAAAGCGCAAGCTTGCTGAAATTCATCATTCCGCATTCATCACTCATCACTTTCGTTCGCTGATCTTCTCCAATGGTTAACGCCCGCCCCCGCAGTCTCGCCTGCGCGTTCGCGCTCATTCTCCTCGCCGCCCTCTTGGCGGGTGGACGAAGCGCGCTCGCGCGCGACGGTGCGGGGGCGGGCGTTACGATTTCCAACCGCGCCGAAGCTACCTACTCCGACGACGAAGGCATCAGCTACGGCACGGTCTCTCCGACCATAAGCGTCACAGTCCTGACGGTCGCAGCCGTCACCGTCACGCCCGACGAGACCGAGTCTTCCGCGTCGGTCGCGCCGAACGAGCGCGTCGTGCGCGCTTTCCGCGTCTGCAACACGGGCAACACGCCCGACTTCTACACAATCGTCTCCGCCGACTCGACCGCGCCCGCCACGCTCGTCTCGCTTCACTTCGACTCGGACGCTTCGGGCACTCTCACCGCAGCCGACCGCGAAATCACGCTCAACTCGACGATGAGTCCGCGACTCGCGCGCGGCCAGTGCGTCGGCGTCCTCGCCGAAGTTGACACGAACGCGGGGACAGTGGGTCAACAGTTCTCTATCGGAATCGTCGCACGCTCATCGGTCGCCGACGCCGTCAACGCCGGAGCGCAGGACACGGGGACGATAATCAACGCCTACGGCAACGGCGCGCGCCTTTCGTCGCCCGCCGACCCGCGCCTGCCGCCCGTCAAACTCGTCGAAGGCCGCGAGCAGGTCACGACCTCGCCCGGACAGACGCTCAACTACACAATCGCCTTCCGCAACAGCGGCGACATCGCCGCGCGCAACGTCCGCCTCCAAGACGACCTTCCCGCCGGACTCGACTACGTTCCGGGCACGCTCCGCCTCAACAATCGCCCGCTCACAGACGCCGACGACGCCGACGAAGGCTCTGTCACCAACGACCGCATCGTCGTCCGCATCGCGCAGGTGCAGGTGGGCGAGACAATCGAAGTCGCTTTCCAAGCGCGCGTGGGTGTAGGCATCGCGCACGGAACGGGGATAGTCAACACGTCCGTCACTTCAGCCGACAACGTGCCCGCTGTTTCGAGCACGACGGCGACCGCGGTCGTCAACCCCTTCGGCCTCGTCTATCAAGGACGCAGCGCGGGCACGCCCATCGCGGGCGCGCGCGTCTCCCTGCTCGCCGACTCGAACGGCACGCAGCTTCCGCTCACCGCCGCCGGCTCCGACCCGAACACGGCGAACGACAATCCCTTCTCCTCGGACGGTCAAGGGCGCTGGAGCTTCGTGCTCGCGCCCGCCCAACTCGGCACGTCGCAAAGCCCCGCGCAATACTTCTTGAACGTCGCAGCCGCGGGCTACCGCGCCCGGCTCATCGAAACCGTCGTCGCGCCTTCGACGGACGGCTCCGGCCTGTTCGCTTTAACCGTGCGCGCGCTCGACGGACAGCCCGTCGCAAAGGACGGAAGCTTCGAGTTGACGGAAAACCCGGTTGAGATAAATCGTCTCGCGGCCTACGCCTTGAACATCCCCATGTTCGAGACGACCTCGCTTGAGATTACGAAGTCAGCCGACCGCCCCTCGGTCGAAATCGGCGACACCGTCACATACCGCGTAGAGATTCACAACCCGACCGCCTCAGCGGTTGACGACTTGACCGTGCGCGACCAACTGCCCGCTTCGTTCCACTACGCAACGGGCACTGCGCTCGTCGAAGTCGCGCCCGCGCCGCGCCGCAGCGTCGAGCCTGAAGCGACGGACGACGGACTTCTCGTCTTCCACTTGGGCCGAATCCCTTCGGGCGGGCGCGCGCTTCTTACGTACCGCGTGCGCGTCGGCGCAAACGCAGTCGAGGGCGAACAGTTCAACACGGCTTCCGCGGCGGGCACGCTCACCACGGGCGAGCGTGTCGCAACCCCCCAAGCCCGCGCAACGGTGCGCGTCCGCCGCGGCCTCTTCTCCACGCAGCAAGTCATCTTGGGCCGCGTCTATTCGGACGCGAACTTGAACGGCCAGTTCGACCGTGACGAGCGCGGCCTTCCGGGCGTTCGCCTCTATCTGAACAACGGCCAGTCCGTCATCACCGACTCCGAAGGTCTCTACAATTTCCCCGTCGTCAACGAAGGCGCGCAAGTCATCTCGCTCGACCCCGTGACTCTGCCGAAAGGTTACGCGCTCGTTGACACGGGCCGCCGCGACGAAAAGAGTTGGACGCGACTGCTGCGCACGCCCCTCGGCGGCGGCGCGCTCCTGCGCCAAAACTTCGCGCTGCGCGCGCCCGAAGGCGAGACGGCGGCGAACGACTCCGCAAACTCGTCTCGGAAGGACGCCGACGCGTCGTCGTCAAACTCGAAGACGAAGGCCGCGCTCAGCGGCTCTCTCTTCGGCGGCGCGAAGAGCGAAGCGACACCGGTCGGCGGCGTCTCGAAGTCTTCGGACGGACGGACGGAAGCCGCGCCGTCGCGCTCTGAAGTTAAGGTGAACGTGCCGCTCGCTTCGGGCACATACGAGTTGACGACCGAGGAGACGCTTGAGCGCGTCGCGCCCGGCGACGTTCGCATCCTATCGCCGCAGCCGGGCGAAACAATCGCGGGCGCGGCGCTCGAAGTTACGGCGCGCACGAACGCCGCTTGGACTGTCTTGGTCGAAGTCGAGGGCCGGCGCGTGCCCGAATCGAAGATCGGCGAGAAGAGGATTGACCGTAAGAACGACCTCGCAACCTTCACGTTCGTTGGATTGGGCGTCGCTCCCGGCCCGAACCGAATCAAGGTCACAGCCGTCAGCGCCGAAGGGCGTCCGGGCAAGGCCGTCGAAATCGTCGCATACGGTCGCGGCCCCGCGCGTCGTCTCGAAATCGTCGCGGAGAAGCCGGAGCTTTCGGCGGGCGGGCGCGATTCGACCATGCTGCGCGTGCTCGCCTTCGACGAGTGGAATCACCCCGCGGCTGACGGCTCGGTCGCGCTCGCCGTCTCCGCCGGTCGCCTGATTCGTGTTGATGAAGGCAACGGTGTGGGAAGCGAGAAGAGCTTGGACAAGGGCAAGGCTTCCGAGAAGGCCAAGCCCACGGTCAACATCACGCCGGACAACTTGAACGCGGACGTTCCGACCGACCCGAACGCGCCGCGGGACGCTTCCATAAGCGAACAGATCGTTCCGCTCACGGGCGGCGAAGGTCACGCGATTTTAGTTTCGGACAACACGCCGGGCGCGGTGGAGATTCACGCGACCACAGGCGCGGTCGAAGCGAAACACGCGATACGCATCACGCCCGAAGTTCGTCCCGCCATACTCGTCGGCCTCGCCGAAGTCACCGTCGGTCGCGCCGCGCCCGAACTCTCCGGCGCGGACACGGACGCGATGGTTCGCAGCCGTCTCGCCTTCTTCTATCGCGGACAGTTCCTCGGCTCGAACCTGCTGACGCTTGCATACGACAGCAACCGTCCCATCAATCGCACTTCGGGCCGCGACCGTCTCTTCCAGTTCGACCCGCTCGACCGCGCCTACCCGCTCTTCGGCGATTCCTCCACGCGCTACGACGACGCGCAGACCAACTCCAAACTCTTCGTGCGCGTTGACCACAAACGCTCCTTCTTCCTCTTCGGCGACTTCGAGACGGACAACCGCGACGCCGGACTCAGTTCCTACACGCGCAAGCTGACGGGCGCGAAGCTTCACATAGAGAACTCGAAGGGCGACTACATCTCCCTGACGGGCGCGCGCCCCGGCACAGCTTTCGCGCGCGACGTTTTCGCGGGCGGCGCGATTGCCTTCGCGCAACTTTCGCACGCGGAAGTTTTGCCCGGCTCGGAAACCGTCGTCATAGAAGTCCGCGACCGCCGCAACCCCGAAACGATTCTCTCGCGCGAGTCTTTGATTCGCTCGGTTGACTACAACCTCGACGCCGCGACGGGCGAAATTTTCTTCCTCCGCCCGATTTCCTCGTTCGACTTCTCGTTCAACCTCGTCCAAGTCGTCGTCACATACGAGCACAGCGCGCAAGGAATGTCGTCGGCGGTCTATACCGCGCGCGGCTTCAAGACGTTTGAGCGACTTGGCCTCAAGGTCGGACTCTCTTTGGTTGACCAGCGACAGGACGAGTTCGGCTCGTTCGTCCTCGGCGGCGTTGACGCTGAGAAGACTCTGCCGCGCCACGGTCGCGTTCGCATGGAGTGGGCAACCTCGCGCGGTCGCGTCGCTTCGGGCGGCAACGTCTTCAGCGGCGGACTCGACGAGCGGCACGACGGCAACGCCTACCGCGTTGACCTCGAACAACCCGCCGGCTACCGCGAGACGGTCTTTCGCGCGTCCTTCGCGCGCGCCGACGAAGGTTTCCTGAATCCCTTCGGCGCGACCGTCACGCCCGGCTCGCAGCGCACGGAAGCCTCGGTCGAGATGAAGGTCTTGAAGTCGGCGCGCGCGCGTCTTTCGTTCACAGACGAGCGCAATCGGACGGCCAACGTGAACAACAGCCGTCAGACGGCCTCGCTTCTCTGGACTGAAAGTTTCGGCGACCGCCTGCGCGCAACCTTCGGCTACGACTTCCGACGCTTCAAGGACGAACTCAGCGGACGCCAGACCGACTCGAATCTTTTGACCGTCGGCGCGGAGTACAAAGCGACCGACAAGCTTTCGCTCTCCGCGAAGCGCGAGCAGAACTTGGGCGACGCAGACCCGACCTTCCCCGACCAGACGACGCTCGCCGCCACCTACCAGTGGAATCAGTACACCAAACTCTTCTTCACGCAGCGGCTCGCTTCCGCCCCGATTGTTCCCATCAGCGACACCGCCGTCACGGGCTTCGCCGCCACGTCGGCGCGCAACGAGACGGCAATCGGCATCGAGACGAAACTCGGTCGCTACGCCAACCTCAACTCGCGTTATCAAATCGAGAACGGCATCAACGGCACGGACAGTTTCGCCGTCATCGGCCTCGCAAACCGCCTCGCGGTCAATAAAGAACTCTCGCTCGACCTCGGTTACGAACGCGGCTTCCACATCGCCGGCGCGGGCGCAAGCTTCAACGCCGCGCACCTCGGCTACTCTTGGCAGCCGGTAGAAAACTTCCGAACCACTGGCCGCTACGAGATGCGCGACCGCGGCGGCATCGGCTCGGTTCTCACGCTCGGCGCAGCCGGACGACTCTTCGACAACGTGACGAGCCTCGCGCGCTTCCAACTCTCGCGCACGAGCTTCAACGGTCGTGACCAATCGGCGTTGAGCGTGACGGGCGCGCTCGCTTGGCGTCCGCTCCACACCGACGCCGTCGGGCTTCTGTTCAGCTACACGCGCCGCGACATCAACCAAGAGGGCGCGAACCAAGACGGACAGACGCGCGACCGCTCCGACACGCTTTCCTCCGATTGGTATTATCAAGCGACCAGAAACGTCGAACTCTACGGTCGCTTCGCCTTGAAGTTTGGCGACACGGAGTCGCCCGGACTGCTTCGCGTCTCGACCCTGACTTACATGACGCAAGGGCGCGTCTCGTATCGCCTCGGCAGATACTTCGACGTTGCGGGCGAGGGGCGCTGGCTCGCGCAGCCCGCGACCTCCACGGCGCGCGCCTCGGTCGGCGCGGAGTTGGGCTTCTGGGTCATGTCTGACTTGCGCGTCGGCGGCGGCTATAATTGGACTGGCGCGATAGAGCCGGGCGCGATTGGCCTCAGGCCCGCGCGACGCGGCTTCTACTTCACTATCTCTTCCAAGCTCTCGAACCTCTTCGACCTCTTCGGCACGTCGCGCGACTCGGCTGACGGCGCGCAGACGAAGCAGGGTAAGAAGGACGAAGAAGAGGAGGACGAGTAAAACTTGAGCCACGCGGCGAAAGCGTTAGCGGTGCGTGCGTCCGGCGCGGTGCGAAACTCGCCCGCCCCGCGCGCCGTCGCCGTGCGCTCACTCGCCGCGCTCGTCGTGCGCCGTGTGCTTCTCGTCGCCGTCGTCGTCGTCGCGTTCGCCTCTGCGGCGTCGGCGCAGACCAACATCTACCACATACGCGGGAACGCCGCCGCCGGAAGCAACAACATCTGGAACGTCAACCCGACGACCGGCGCGGAGACGCTCGTCCTTTCAAACTATCCCGGCGGCAACGCCGCAACCCTCGCGCAGCGCGCCTCCGACGGGATGATTTTTTACGTCATCAACAACGCGTCGAACATCAACGGCGCGGTCTATCGCTACAACCCAGCGACGCCCTCGGCCACGCCCACATTGCTGCCGAACAACATCGGCCCTTCGACCTCCGGCGGCAACGTCGGCAGCGGCTTCCGCATGGCCTTCAACCCGGCGGGCACGCTCTACTACATGCCCGGCGGCGGCGCGGCAGACAACGACCGCCTCTACACCGTTGACCAAACGACGGGACAGGCCACGCCCGGCCCGAACATCACGGGCACGGGCAACGGCGGCGACATGTGCTTCGTCGGCAACACGCTCTACATCATCAACCAGAACCGGCAACTCTACACAGCTTCGACCGCGGGCGGCGCGGCCACGCTCGTCGGCACGGTCACCTTCCCCGGCGGCATCACGCCCGGCACGCTCGGCCTCGCCGTTGACAGCGCGGGCCGCCTGCTGATTCAAACTCAAAACCCCAGCAACATGTACGCCGTCACGCTGCCCTCGCTCGCCGCCACGCTCGTCGGCGCGCTCGGCGGCGGCACGACCGTCACGGGCGACTTCGCCAGCGCAAACGTCCCCGCGCCCGACATCTCCGTCACGAAGACCGACGGCGTCACGACCACCTTTCAGGGCGCAACCCTCACCTACACCGTCACGGTCACGAACAACGGCACGTACACGGTCTCCGCCAACCTCAACGACACCGTGCCCGCCTCGCTCACGGGCGTCGCGTGGACGTGCACGGCCTCGGCTGGCTCTACCTGCAACACGGCTTCGGGCAGCGGAAACACAATCGCCACGGGCGCGACGCTCGCCGCTTCGGGCACGGCGACCTACACCGTCACGGGTACGGTCAACGTCTCAAGCGGCTCAATCACTAACACGGCCACCGTCAGCCTCCAAGCAACTTGGCTCACCGAGTCGAGCAGCGCGAACAACACTGCGACCGACACCGACACGGTCGTCGCCGCCGCCGACCTCTCCATCACGAAGGCCGCCGCGACCACCTTCGCCGCGGGTAACCAAGCCAGCTACACGCTCACCGTCCGCAACAACGGCCCGCAGTCCGCCGCTGGCACGATAACGGTCACCGACACGCTGCCCGCCGGACTCACCTTCTTCTCCGCGAGCGGCACGGGCTGGACGTGCGGAAACTCAAGCGGCACGGTTACGTGCACGCGCGCAGGCCCGGTCACGAGCGGCACGACCTTGCCCGCCATCAGCATCACCGTCACCGTTGATACGGCAGCCGCGCCCAGCGTCACGAACGCGGCATCGGTCTCAAGCAGCGCCACCTTCGACCCGACCGCGTCTAACAACACGAGCACCATCACGACGCCCGTGCTCTACGTCAAGCTCGACAAGTCGTTCACCTTGAGCGGCCCGAACCCGACGCCCGGCACCGACATCACGTACACCGTCGCCTTCTCGAACCTCGGCGGCGCGTCCGTCCAGAGCCTCGTCATCATTGACCCAGACCTCTCGACCGCGCTGAAGATTAACGACAACACCGACTTCAAGGTCGGCTCGGTCGTCAACACGCTCGGCTCGACCGGACTGACCGTCGCGGTCGCCTTCTCGAACGACAGCGGCGCGACTTGGACTTACGTTCCTTCGAGCGGCGCGGGCGGCGCGCCCGCCGGCTACGACCGCAACGTCACGCACATACGCTGGACGTTCACAGGCAACTTCAGCCAAGTCTCGCCCAACAACGCCGGAAGCGTCTCCTTCACGACGCGCATACGCTGAACGGCAGAGGTTAGAGGTCAGAGGTCGGAGGTCAGTACATCAGCCGCGTCGAAGTCGAAAACTCTCCGCACGCGGTTGCATTACTGGCCTCTGACCTCTAACCTCTAACCTCTTTTCCATGCTTGATTCAAACCTTCTCAAACTCAGCGCCGAAGTCGAGGCAGCCGTCGTCGCGGGCCGCGCGGTCGTCGCGCTCGAATCAACGGTCATCGCGCACGGTCTGCCGCGCCCTTTGAACCTTGAGACCGCGCGTCGTCTCGAACAGATTGTGCGCGACGCGGGCGCAGTGCCCGCGACCATCGCCCTGCTCGGCGGACGCCTGCGCGTCGGACTAGACGACGACGAACTTGAGCGTCTCGCCTTCCGAGACGACGTGTTGAAAGTGAGCCGCCGCGATTTGGCGGTCGCCGTCGCGCGCCGGCTCGACGGCGCGACGACCGTCGCCGGAACGCTTTGGATTGCGAGCCGCGCGGGACTGAAAGTTTTTGCGACGGGCGGAATCGGCGGCGTCCATCGCGGCGCGCTCCCAGACGTTTCCGCCGACTTGCCCGAACTCGCCTCGACGCCGTTGACCGTCGTCTGCTCCGGCGCGAAGTCCGTGCTCGACCTTCCCGCCACGCGCGAGTGGCTTGAGACGCACGGCGTCGCGCTCGTCGGCTACCGCACGGACGAACTTCCAGCCTTCTACACACGACGGAGCGGACTCAGCGTTGACGCGCGAGCCGACTCAGCCTCCGAAGTCGCCGCGCTCGCACGCGCGCGCGACGCGCTCGGCCTGCGGTCTGCGCTCGTCGTCGCCGTGCCCGTGCCCGTGGAGTTTGAGGTTGACGCAGGCGTGTTGGAGGAGTCGCTCGCGGAGGCTTTGAAGGAGGCCGAAAGCCAAGGCGTCGGCGGACGCGAGTTGACGCCGTTCCTGCTCGCGCAGATGAGTCGCCGCAGCGACGGCGCGACCTTGCGCGCAAACGTCGCGCTGCTTGAGACGAACGCGCGCGTCGCCGCCGAGATTGCCGTCGAGATTGCGGAATTCGGATTGCGGAATGCGGATTGATGAAGGCGAGCGTGACTGTCATCAATCTTTCTGTAAGACCCGCGCGCTACAGGCTCACGGACATGGCCGTTCCAGACCCGACCGACTCGGTCGTGCGCTCGCGCATCTACTTCGCGCTCCGTCGAACGGGCGTGCCGCTTTCGATTCCGGCGCAGAAGCGTTTTCTTCAAACTCGGCGACTGACCCGGCGCTCTCGCGTTCATTCGCGCCTAAACGCAAATCAATAATTTTGCAGCTAAAAACGAGAACTTCCGCGCCCGCGCCTTCGTTTGTCAACGTGAACAAAGCGGGCGCGGATTGGATTTCAAACAATTAAAGAGACGGCGGCGTGCGTTGAGCATCATCTTGAGAAGGGCGCGCTCCCCCCTCGTCGTCGTCGGAAGGCGGGATATGAAAGGTCGCATTTTCGTCGTCGTCGTCCTCGTCGTCGCGGCAGCCTTCGCGGGCCGTTGGGTAACACGCAGCAGGCGCTCCACGGAGATGAGCAACAGGGAAGAGACGCGCCAGAGTTTCAGACTCGGCGCGGGCGCGCGCGTCGAGGTTCGCGGCATCAACGGCTCGGTTGAGGTCAACACGTCAGCCGACGCCGACACGGCTGACGTTCTAATCGTCCGCACGGCGACGAGCGCGGACGATCTCGAATATGCGAAGGTCTATGTCGAGGAGACACCTTCGGGCATCGTCGTTCGCGGCGAGAATAACGGCGGGCGCAACTTCTGGCGCTGGCTCTTTGGCGGCGGCGGGCAGGTCAAACAGGAAGTGACTCTAACGGTGCCGCGCCGCGTGGAGCTTTCGACGAAGGGCGTGAACGGGCCTGTGGAGGTCGGCGAGGTTGACGGCTCGGTCTCGGTCGAGGGCGTCAACGGTCGCGTCGAGGTCGCGCAGTCGCTCGGCCACGCGGAGATTAAGGGCGTCAACGGCGGCGTCCGTGTAGGCGTCTCCCAACTCGGCTCCGAAGGGATGGACATCAAGGGCGTCAACGGCAACGTCGAGATTCGTCTGAAGGAGAACATTGACGCCGACATCAACGTGAAGGGGCACAACGGCAACCTCTCTTTGGACGTTCCGAACGTGACGATGCAGGAGCGCGAGGGCCACTCGAACGCGCACGCGCGCCTCGGCGCGGGCGGCGCGCAGATAGAGATCAAGGGCGTCAACGGCAACGTCCGCTTCACTTCGAGCGCGCCCGCGTCAACGACGACAACAACGACAACGACGGTCGCGCCCGTCATCAAAACCATCATCGTCGCGCCGGGCAACACGACCCCGGTCGCGCCAGTTCCGCCCGTTCCACCCACGCGCTGAGTTTTAGAGTTTCATCCGACGGCCTGACCTGAAAAAGCGTCCAAGTAAAACGGCCCGCGTCAACTTCGACGCGGGCCTTTTTTTCGCCTTGCCGCCTAACGCTTCTCGCCGCCTTCGGGTCCGTAGAAGACGACCCACACGACGAGGTCTTCCGTAAAATTCTCGAAGCGGTGCGAGACGCGCGCGGGCACGAACAGCACGTCTCCCGGCGCGAACCGTTGGCGCTCGTCGCCGTTCACAAACTCGCCCGTGCCTTCGACGACGACGTACAACTCGTCGCGCGTGTGCGGCTGTTGCGGGTCGCTGGCGCGCGGCGCGTAAATCTCAACGACCAGACTCCCGTGCTCCAGAACCTTCGCGAAGCGCTCGCCCGACGCGCCCGGCAGACGCGCCAGCGCCTCCTCGACCGTCACCCTGCGCCTGTCGTCGAATCGTGCTTCGTTCATTGAGATTAACTCCGCGTTCCCTGCGTCTTCGGTGTTCTCCGTGTCGAATCGTCTTAACTTTTCACGCGCTTTCAATCGCTGATACTTGAGCTGCCGAGCCTGTGGGAATAAACGCGGCGTATGATAGCACGACTATTTTACGAGCCGCCCGTCGCCTTAAGGCTCAGCCGCGCACGGGTCGAACGGCGTGCTCGTGTCGGCTCATTCGCGTGTTTCGCGCGTGTCGAGTGGAAATCGCGGGGGATTGGGTGTTTCCAAAGTTTGTAAAAATACCGTTGTGGGCGCGCGGGTTTTGGTTTAACCTGTGCGCCGTATCTGTCAAACAAAACTCGAAGGAGTCGGACATGCTTTCACGAAAGCGCCCCGCAGTCGTCTTCGGCCTGTTGATGCTGGCACTAGCGGCCTTCGTTTACACGTCTTCGCGAGCCGCGCAGAAGGGCGGGCAGCCGTCGCCGCCGCCGCAGAACCAGCCGCCGACCATAAGCCTTGAGGTGGAGAATAACACGCAGGTCGTCACGCTCTGCCCCGACGCCGAGTCGTTCGCAAACCCGCGCATACACCTCACGGCGCACGCCGTCAGCCCCGAAGGCAAGCCGCTGCGTTACCGTTGGAACGCGTCGGGCGGGCGCATAGACGGCGAAGGGAGCGAGGTCGTCTGGGATTTGACGGGCGCCGAGCCGGGCGTCTATAACGCAGCCGTCACGGTCGAGAGCGGCCCGGTTGACAACCCGCTCTGCACAGCCTTCACCTCCACGAAGATTGTTGTCCGCACATGCCCGCCGCCGCGTCCAGTCTGCCCGAACGTCTCGATCTACTGCCCCGACGTTGTGCAACTCGGAGCGCCAATAACGTTCACCGCGTCTGTGAGCGGGGGCACGCCCGGCGTCACGCCTGTTTACAACTGGAAGATTTCCGCCGGAACGATTCTCTCCGGCCAAGGCACGCCGACCATAACGGTTGACACCGCCGGACTCGGCGGGCAGCCCATCTCGGCCACGGTCGAAGTGGCGGGCTACAACCTCGACTGCCGCGCGTCGTGCCAAGCGGTCGTCCCCGCGCCGCCCAACCCGACGAAGGTTGACGAGTTCGGCGAGATTGCGCGCGACGACGAGAAGGCGCGTCTCGACGCCTTCGCAATCGAACTCCAGAACAGCCCCGGCGCGCAAGGCTACATCATCGCCTACGGCGGTCGTCGCTCGAAGTACGGCGACGGCAGGAAGCGCGCCGACCGCGCCAAAGAGTATCTCGTTCGGACGCGCGGCCTCGACGCCTCGCGCATCGTCACCGTTGACGGCGGCACGCGCGAGATGGCCTCAACCGAACTCTGGATCGTCCCCTCCGGCGCGGCCCCGCCGCGACCGCGTTAAGCCGACTCCAAACAGACGGACGAAGGGCGCGTTCTTCAAACGAGGAACGCGCCCTTCGTTATTCGAGCGCAAGTACAGTACCGCGAGCGGTAGCGAGCGGGTCGGCTTGGCAGGACGGAGTCTGTACGTTCAAGCGACACCCGCGAGGCTTCCGCTCGCGGTACTGTTCAGTGTGTCAGATTCGATTCGACTGTTGCGGTCGCCACGCGCGGCGGTTGCTTCGCCTGGGTCACGTTCTCGACGCGCGCGTCTGCGCCGGCGGAGATTAAAGAGCGCGCGTAGATTGCGGCGGCGTCGCAGAGGAGCTTGCGTTGTCGCGCGTCGTATTCGTTGAGCGCGGCGGAGTAGAGCGAGACCGCGCCTGAGAGCGCGCGTTCGTGCGCGACGGGCGCGACGGCGAGCGTGCGGTAGTCCGCGAAGTGAACAGCGACCTCTTCGGGGAAGTCGAGCTTGGGGTCTGTGTTGAAGAGCGGTTTGCGGTTGACCAAAACCCAGCCCGTGACGCCCGCCGTGTGCGGGACGCGTCGGCCTTCGAGCAGCGTCGCGTTACGACCGACGGCGCGCTCGACGCGGCACTCGCCCGTCTCCTCGCTGATGGAGACGAGCGCGCACGTGTCGAAAGGTACGATTGTGTTGAGTCGTTCGACGAAGGCCGCGCCCTTCTCTTCGTCCGTCTCGCACGAGTTGAGCGCGGCGGCGAGCGCGTAGAGCGACTGCTCGTCCGTCGCTGCGGCGACGACGGTCGCGCCTGCGTCCGCGTCTTCGACGGCGAGTCCGGCGGCGGGCGCGATTGTGAGCGCGATGTCGGTGAGTTGTTCGGTCGGCTCGATGCCGAAGGTCGGCGCAGGTGCGCCGCGCAGCGCGGCAATCTCGGCCTCGAACTCCGGCAGGTGCGCGAGGAACGTGCCGACGACGTGCGGGTCGTACATCGTGCCGCTGCCTTCGAGTATGAACGCGACGGCCTGCTCGCGGGTCATGGCCTTGCGATACTGCCGGTCTTCGCGGACGGCGTCGAAGCAGTCAACGACGGAGAGTATGCGCGCCGTCAGAGGAATCTCTTCGCCGCGAAGTCCGTCGGGGTAGCCGCGCCCGTCCCAACGCTCGTGGTGGTGTCGAACCACGGGCACGACTGGGAAGGGAAATTCGACGCGGCTCAAAATCTGCGCGCCGACCACCGTGTGCAGCTTCATCTGGTTGAACTCTTCGGCGGTGAGCTTGCCCGGCTTGTTGAGTATGAAGTCGGGCACGGCGATCTTGCCTATGTCGTGAAGAAGCGCGCCCGCCTTCAGAGCCTCCACGTCGGCTTCGGTGCAGCCGAGCAGACGCGCGACGCCCGCCGCGTAAGTCTGCACGCGCAAAACGTGTTCGTGCGTCACCTCGTCTTTGGCGTTGATGGCGACGGCGAGCGCCTCGACCGTCTGGCGGTGCGCGCCCGCGAGCGACTCAAGACGCGAGCGCACGGAGTCGCGGTACTGCCGGTGTACGAAATAGATTGTGACGAGGACGGGCGCGCCGACGACTAGGACGACGACAAAGCCCGCTTGCAGAGCGAGGTACATCAAACTCGCCGCGGTGCTCGTCGGGAGAAACATCGTCGCGGCGAAGAGGAAGTTTTTGCGCCAGACTTTGAGGATCGGGTCGCCGTGGCGAAGCGCGAGAAGCGTCGAGAGCAGGCCGACGTTCGTAGCTAAGTGGACGAGGCTCGCCAAGAGAATTGCGCACGCGGCGGCGGTGAAACTTTTCGAGCCGGCGAAGCCTATGCGGAGCGTCGCGCCGAGCGCGACTCCGGCGACCGACGCGGCGAGCGACATCATCCCCGACGAGAAGAGGTTGCTTGAGAGGCGGCGCACGGCGACGCGCGAGCCGACGAAGCCTTCGAGTCCGGCGAGAAAGACCGCCGGGAGCACGCCGTAGCAGCAAGCGACGAGGAGTATGAAGGCGTCGGAGAGCGTGAAGTTAATCTTCTCGGTCGTGAACTTGAGTCCGGAAGGCAGAGGGAAAGTTATCGGGAACATGCCGACGATGATCGCCAGAGGCACAAGCACGAGCAAGGTCAACTGCTCGGCGGTCGTGCGGCGCACGACTATCTCGGCCACGCCCGCGGCCCACAACGCGAGGCCCGCCGCCGTCACGGTCGTCTGAAAGGCGCGGGCGCGCGTGTTCTCTTTCCTCTCACTCATCTTGATTTTGGATTTTGGATTTTAGATTTTGGATTGCGTGTTGATGAAGGCGACGCTCGTTTCAATCGAGCCAGCGGCGCGTCGGCTCGGAAAAGATTGATGAGAAACACGGTGTCTCTCATCAATCTAAAATCCAAAATCTAAAATCAAAAATCGTCCTAGCGGCGCGGGTAGAGCGGACTGCTCGCGCCGATTCTCTTCGCGGAGGCGGGCGTCGCCGCCTCGCCTTGGAGCAACACCTGCTCCTCTTTGAGTTGCATCGAACTCGGCTCGATCATGTTCGACCCCCAAGCCTGTTCGTTCGAGAATGTGGAGTTGACGCGGACGCCCGACGCGGTCGTGCCGTCGCCCATCAGGATTCCGCTCCCTAAAGTGTAACCGCTTCCCAAGGTGTAGCCGTCGCTCATCAGTATGCCGTCCGACATGAGGATGCCGTCGCCCATGAGGATTCCGCTTCCGAGCGTGTAGCCGTCGGACATGAGTATGCCGCTTCCCAAAGTGTAGCCGCTTCCCAAGGTGTAGCCGTTCGGGAAGAGGTACGTGCCGTCGGGCAGCAGGTAGCCGTCAACCATTATCCAGCCCTGCGTGAGCGTGATGCCGTTCGGCAGGCGGAAGCCGTTCGTGAGCGTCAGGCGCTCGTTGAAGGCGACGCCCTCAACCCAGACGACGCCGTTGTTGAGCGGCATCCGTTCGCCCGCAATGGGCGAGTCGAGACCCAGCGTCGAGTAGGTCGTGTCCTTCGACTTGATGAGGTCTTCGCCGACCTTCGCGCGGTTGGCATCATTGCGTATCGCCTTCGAGACTGTAAGCGCCGCGCTCAAGTTCAACTCTCCCGCGCCTTCCGTGATGACGCGCTCGAAGCCCGACATCTTTCTGTCGGCAACCAACTGCTCATAGACGGGAAGCCTCTGCGCCGTGCGCATCAAGACGGCCTTGACCATCGAGGGCGTGAGCGAAGGGTTGGCTTCGAGCATGAGCGCGACCGCGCCCGACACGGCGGGCGCCGCGAAACTCGTCCCGCTCATAACGCGGTACGACGCGGTCGGGATGGGCTTGTTAGAACTCGTGTCGCCGCTGACCAGCGTGCCGAGGAGTCCGCCGCCGCCCGACGATGTGTAAGAATTGCTCGCCGTGGGCGACGTGGCCGCGGTCTCGGAAGCGCCGAGTTTGTTTCCGGGCGCGACGAGGTCTGGCTTCAAGAGTCCGTCAACGAGCGTCGGCCCGCGCGAAGAGTATGTGGCGACCGTGTCGTCGCTTCGAGGGTTCGTCGCTTGCGTGTTGGTTGCGCCGACGGTTATGACGCGCGGCGAGTTTGCGGGCGAGAGTATGCCGCCGTAGATTGTGCGCCCTTGCGCGTCCTTGCCCCAGTTGCCCGCGGCGACGACCACGACAATGCCTGCGTCCACGGCCTTAGCGACGGCCTGACAGAGCGGGTCGGTCTTGTAGCTCTGCGACGGCGCGGTGCCGAGCGAGAGGTTCATCACGCGAACGTTGTAAGTCTTCTTGTTGGTGACGACCCAGTTGATGGCGTTGATGACGTTTGAAACTTGGCCGACGCCGTTTGAATCGAGCACGCGAACGTCTAAGAGGTTCGCGTTGGGGGCGATGCCGCCGTAGGTTTGCGCGCCCGCGTTCTTCGCGGCGTAGTCTTCGCTTGCCTGCCCCGTCCCGGCGGCTACTCCGGCGGTGTGCGTGCCGTGGCCGTAGGCGTCGTCAAACTTGCCCTCGCCCGTGAAGTCAACGTGCTTGAGGACGCGCGGGTAGGAGGCGAGATATTTCTGCGAGAAGAGGCCCGTGCCGAGCGTGCCGGAAGAGTAGCGCCACTCGTAGCCCGCGAACTCGGCGGCGTCGGGCGGGCTGATGCCGCTGTCTAAGATTGCGATGCCGATCTTATTTCCGCCGCCGCCGTCGGCGAGCGCGTTGTTACCGGCGGGCAAAACTTTGCTCGCGCCCGTCGCCACTTCATGGTGGCTCGTGTTGTCGAAGCTCGCGGCGGTCGAGCGCACGGGCTGGTCTGAGGAGAGCCAAGAGACATCTTCGCGCGCGGCCAAGTCGGGGAGTTTTTCGACGGGCACTTCCGCGACGACGAAGCCGAGCGCGTCGAGACGACCCGAAACGCGCGCCCCCGCGCCTTCTAAGACGGACGCGACGCCCGAAGCGGTCTGCCCATCGGCGACTTGCATGATGACGCGCGCGGTTTCCGTGTCTCCACGATGCGCGGCGGAGGAGCGCGCCAGAAGGTCTGCCGACATCTTCGCAAGCTTGGGCCGGGTCGAAGCGGCGCGCCCCTGCGCATGCGCCGAGGCGAGAAGCGCCGGCGCGTTCGGGGTCAAGAGAGAGAGCGCGGCGAGCGCGTTTAGGAGGCGAATTCTGAGACTCAAAATCGAGTTGCTCCTTGACTGGATTCCTTTGGCCGACGCGTGCCGAGTGCGGGCGACCGAAAAAACAGAAACAAGCGGCGTGCCTTTCGCCCGTCCGCCGCAAGTTGTTGAAAACAGACGGCGACGAACGGACTCGCGGGCCGCCTCGAATCGGTCTGACCGAAACGTGTTGACAGTTTTTACGTCAAAAAGAGACTGATGACGAAGGCGTCGGTGAATCAAGTCAGAAAGCCTTTCTGACTTGATTCACCGACGCCTTCGTCGAGTTCGCGGGAGTCCGCGCGTTCGGTCTTCTACTTCGCGGAGACGGAGACTTGGAAGGACGAGAGAAACTTATCGGTGTTCGGTGAAGCAGTGCTTCCGAGGCTGACGGCGACGAGTTGATACGGGCGTCGGCCAACGATATAGACGCGCGAGGTGAAGAAGGCGTCGTCGGTCTTGGCGGTGAACTCAAGGCCGGGATTGTCGCCGAGCATGATTTTCTTCGTGTCGAGGAGCGTCGCCTTGATACCGTTTACGAAGTTGTCGCGGTTGGCCTCCAACTCCGCCTGTGTGTCGAAGTTGAAGTTCGGGTCGTAGTCAACCCAGCCGAGGAGATATAACTCGCCGCTTCCCTTCGACGTGAACATGTGAACCGTGTAAGGCCCGTGCGCGCTGTCCTTACTATCCGTGCTCTCCTCCGGCTTGGCGGGCAACAGCACGGAGAGGCGGCCCGCTTCGGAAGTGAACTTCATCCACTCGTCGGTCGCCTGCGCGGCGAACGCGAGCGTCGTGAAAGACAAGAGCAGGAGCGCGACTGCGAATATGTTTTTCATGTCGGATTTTTTGGCGGACGTGTTTCTGAAATTAACAAGGCACGACGTTTCGACTCGTGAGCTTATACAACCGGCGCACGTTTCGAGTCAAACGAAACGTGCGGCGGGAGTCGGAAACGCGCTCGCGTGCGCTCGGTTCCGCCGTCGCGCCAAGGGCGGAAGGTATGACAGCCGGCGCGGTTGCGTGTAGAATTGCGTCAGAAATTTCTTCAGCGAAAAGATTTTGCCGGAAGGTCAATTGAGAAATCGTGACAGCTATGCGGGGCGTCCGAGCGTTTGCCGGCATTGCGGCGCGCTCGTCGGCGCGGGCGAGAGTCGCTGCATGATGTGCGCCACGCCCGTCGCGCAGAACGCAGACGCCGAAGCGCGCACAACATCCTCGCGCCCCGACCCCGAAACCCTAAGTTTCCTACGCGCGGTCATCTCGCGTCCGGCCACCTTCACGTTTCTCTTCATCGTCGCAAACGTCTTCCTCTACCTTCTGATGTGGCTTTCGGGCGGCGCGGCGGGCAGCGTCCTCATCGCCTACGGCGCGAAGCTTAACCACCTGATTGACGGCGGCGAGTGGTGGCGCTTGGTCGCGCCCATCTTCCTGCACGTCCAACTGCCTTTCTTCGGCCCGCTCCCCATTCACCTTCTGACGAACATGTACGGCCTCTTCATGCTCGGCCCATACGTAGAGAAACTTTACGGGTCTGCGAAGTTCGTCGTCTTCTGGGTCTTGACGGGCGTGTCGGGCGTCGCGGCGAGTTATCTGACCGTGCGGCCCGAACTCGCGCACGGCTCGTTGGGGCGTTTCCTCTTCAAGCCGTTCGACACGCCTTCGGCGGGCGCGTCGGGCGCGCTCTTCGGACTCATCGGCGTCCTCTTCGTCTTCGGACTCAAGTATCGCCGCGAACTTCCCGAAGGCTTGAAGCGAGCCTTCGGCACAGGAATGCTCCCGACGATTATCATAAACCTCTTCATAGGCTACGCCGCGCGCGGCTTCATAGACAACGCCGCGCACCTCGGCGGACTCGTCTCAGGAATGGCGCTCGCGCTCGTCGTCGGCTACAAGCGTCCCGGCGCGCGCGGCTCGGTAGCAATTACTTGGCACGTCCTACAGGCCGCTTGCCTCGCGCTCGTCGTCGTGAGCTTCGTGATGGTCGGGCGACACTTCAACGCGCCGCCGCCGCGCCTCGAAAACTTGACGCAGCGCGTGAAGACCGCGGGCCGTCCGCCCGCCGTCCCCTACGTCGAGGCCATCAACGACGGGCGCAACGCAATGGTCAGGTTCTTCAAGGGCGACGCTAGTGCGCTCGCGCCCGCCTTTAAGAAACTCGAAGACGCGCCCGCGCTCGGCGCGTCGGCTGACGCGCTGCGCGAAGACCTGAAGTCGCTCCTCGCGCGCGCGCGCGACCTCTCAAGCGATAAGTCGCTTAAGCCGAACGAGCGCGAGAAGCGCACGGAACAGATAGCCACGGACTTCGCCGCTTGGGATGAACGCTTCGACCAGTGGGCGGAGTCTGAGGGCGGCGACTACAACATAGGGATTCAGAAGCCGGAAGAAAAGAAGTGATGAATGATGAGTGATGAGTGATGAATGAAGACGAGGATGCTGTTCTTAATTCATCATTCATCACTCCGCATTCATCATTTAATTCAAACAGGAGAACTCGAAAAGATGGAGATTAACAGAGTCGGCGTGCTCGGCTGCGGGCTGATGGGTTCGGGGATCGCGCAGACGGCGGCAACAGTTGGGTGCGACGTTATAGTCCGCGAGGTGACCGACGAGTTGTGCGAGCACGGATTCGCCGGGATTGACAAGTCGCTCGCGCGCTTCGCCGAGAAGGGCGCGATAACCATCGAGCAGCAGTCGGAGATTCGCGGGCGCATACGCGGCACGACCGCGCTCGAAGAGTTGGCCGACTGCGACATCATCATCGAGGCCATCGTCGAAAACGTAGAGGCCAAGCGCGACGTTTACAACCAACTCGACGCCATCTGCAAGCCCGAAACCATCTTCGCGTCGAACACTTCGTCGCTCTCGATAACGGAGATGATGACCGCGACGAAGCCCAAACGCCAGCAACGCTTCGTCGGCCTACACTTCTTCAACCCCGTCCCCATGATGAAGCTCGTCGAAGTCGTCCGAACGATTCTCACGGACGAGCAGGTCTATGAGTCGGCGGTCGAGTTCGCAAAAAAACTCGGCAAAGTTCCCGTGCGCGCCGACGACCGTTCGGGCTTCATCGTCAACCGCCTGCTCGTGCCTTATCTGTTGGATTCGATACGCGCGCTCGAAGAGGGCGTCGGAAGTATCGTTGACATAGACAACGGAATGAAGCTCGGCTGCGGACACCCGATGGGGCCGCTCACGCTGCTGGATTTCGTCGGCCTCGACACAACCTACTACATCGCCGAAATCATGTTCGACGAGTTTCGCGAAAAGCGTTTCGCGCCGCCGCCGCTTCTCAAGCGAATGGTCAAGGCCGGACTCTACGGTCGCAAGTCGGGCCGGGGCTTCTACGACTACGCAGACCCGAAGAAGCCCGTGCCGATGAACTTGGTCTAAAGCAGTGACAAGTGATGAGTGAAGAGTGACGAGACGAAAGACAGCTTGTCTTAACTCGCCACTCATCACTTGTCACTTGTCACTTGTCACTCGTCACTGCTTTCATGTCCATCAGTTTTGAAGAGCGCGGCGCAATCGCGCACGTGCGGCTCGAACGCGCAGAGAAGCGAAACGCTCTGGCGCGCGCGATGCTCGAACGCCTCGCGGAAATCTTCTCTTCGGTCGCCGCGAGACGCGACCTTCGCGCCGTGATTTTGAGCGGCGCCGGGAGGGACTTCTGCGCGGGGACAGACATCGAGGAGCTAGTCGGTTTGGACGAAGACGGCGCGCGCGAGAAGGCCGTGCGCGGGCAGCGAGTGTGTGACTTGATTGAACTTTGCGGCACGCCCGTTGTCGCCGCGGTTCAAGGCGCGGCGGCGGGCGGCGGCTGCGAACTCGCGCTCGCGTGCCACCTGAGAGTGGCCGCGCGGGGCGCGCGCTTTAGTCTTCCCGAAACGAAACTCGGCGTCATCCCCGCCTACGGCGGCACGCAGCGTCTGGCGCGCGCAACGGGCACGGCGCGCGCGCTCGCTGCGATGCTCGCGGGCGAAGCGATTGAGTCGGAGGAGGCGCTGCGGCTCGGATTAGTCAACCGCGTCGTCGAAGTTGAAAGACTATCGGACGAAGCCGAAACTCTCGCGCGCGAGATTGTTGACACGGCAGCGCCGCTCGCCGTTCGCGCGTGCCTCGAAGCGGTCGCGCGCGGCTCGCGTCTTAAGTTCGACGAAGCGCTCGAACTCGAAGCCGAACTCTTCAGCCGACTCTTCTCCACGGAAGACGTGCGCGAAGGCACGCGCGCCTTCCTCGAAAAACGCAAGCCCGCGTTTAAAGGAAAATGATGAATGCGAAATGATGAATGATGAATGATAACAAGGGCGCTGTTTTTAATTCATCATTCCGCATTCCGCATTCATCACTTTCTTGCACTTGTCACTCGTCACTCTCTTTTCTATACTGAGTTCAGTTTTTACTCGCACAAGAATCTGAGGGAGCGGAGACTTTTCCTTGCAGCCTGTGACGCATCAGGGCCACTTGAACGCCGTTGGCTTTCGTTTCGCGCTCGTCTCGAGCCGGTGGAACGATTTTCTCACGGCGCGTCTCGTAGAGGGGGCGCTCGACGCGCTCGAACGCTTGGGCGCGGACGAGGGCGCGGTCGAACACTTTCGCGTCCCCGGCTCGTTCGAGATTCCGCTCCTCGCGCACAGGCTCGCCAAGTCTGGAAAGTTCGACGCCGTCGTCTGCCTCGGCACGATTATCCGCGGGCAGACTCCACACTTCGAGTACATCGCGGGCGAAGTCACGAAAGGGATAGCGCACGCCGCGCTCTCTACGGGCGTGCCAGTTCTCTACGGCATCGTCACGGCTGACACGTTGGAGCAGGCCATTGACCGCGCGGGCGTCAAGGCCGGGAACAAGGGGTTCGAGGCCGCTATGTCGGCTGTCGAAATGGTCAATCTTTATAAAGAGGTAAATGATGAATAGTAAATGGTGAATGGACGTGCCGTCGTCGTGCGCCTCTAAGGTTAAAGGCCGGACGCTGGCGAAGAGTTGAAACCACTATTTACGATTCACTATTTACCGTTTACGAAATCATCATATGGGTTCAAGGCGTAAGGCGCGCGAGTGCGCCTTGCAGATGCTCTTTGCGGCTGACATCGCTGGTGCTTCGCGCCCCGACGAGCTTGTGCGCGCCTACTGGGACGAGCTTGGCGAGGCCGAGATGGACGAGGGCGCGCGCGAGTTTGCAACGCGCCTCACCGTGGGCGCGCTCGCGCACCTCGAAGGCATTGACGACCGCATACGCTCGCGCGCCGAACACTGGCGAATCTCGCGCATGGCCGTCGTTGACCGCAACATCCTGCGCATGGCCGTCTATGAATTCCTACACGAGCCGACGCCGCGCACCGTCGCAATCAACGAGGCCCTTGAGATAGCGCGAAGGTTTTCCACCTACGAGGCCACGCAGTTCATCAACGGCATACTCGACGCAATCAAGCGCGACCTCGACCGCGAGCGCCCGCAGGAGGACGCCATACACCACCCGGACGAAGAACCTCCGCCGGGCGGCGGCGACGACTCCACGCAACAGGAAGAGGAAGACGACGGCGAGAAGACCGCGTCGGCGTGAAGCAGTTGCCAGTGGTCAGTGGTCGGTGGTCAGTAGTAGTCTATTAGGCGGCGCGTTACCTTTCGACGGAGCGCGCCGCCTTAAGATTTTTTACTGACCACCGACCACCGACTACTGGCAACTGTTTGTATGGACGACCAACTGCTCAAAGAGTTTCTCGCGGAGGCGGAAGAACTCGTCGAGGAACTGTTCGGCGACGTGGCGGCGTTGCGCGCGCGTCGCGCCGATGGGCGCGCGCGTCGTGAGTTGGTCGGTCGCCTGTTCCGCAACGTCCACACACTCAAGGGCACGTCGTCCGCCGCGGGGCTTGAGGCGACGGGCGGACTCGCGCACGAGTTCGAGAACCTGCTCGACGCCGTGCGCTTGGGCCGCGTCGCTGTTGACGACGCCGCGCTCGACGCCGCGGAAGAGGCTGTCGAGGCGTTCGCGGCGAGTCTGGGCGCGGTCGCGCGCGGCGAAGTTGAGGGCGTTTCGTCGTCGCTCGTAGAGCGCCTGCGCGGCCTCGCTTCGGCGTCGAACACGGGCGTTCGTTCGTTCGACGTGGAGGCGGAAGACCTTCTGCCCTTTGAAATTGCGCGCGGGCTGGGCGAATACGAGCGGGCGCGCTTGCGCGAGGCCGTAAGCGAGGGCGCGCGCGTCTATTTGGTGGCGGCGGAGTTTCACGTAGAGACTTTCGACGACGAGTTTCGGCGTCTGAGCGACGCGCTCAAGGAGTCGGGCGAGGTCGTCGCGGCGCAACCGCGCGTTGACGCGGACGCGCCCGAAGTCGTCCGCTTCCGAATCATCTACGCGAGCGACGAGGCGCGCGCGCGGTTGGCCAAGCGCGTCGCCGAACTCGGCGCGCGGCTCGCGGACGAAGAGCGAGCGAGCGCGTTTGTTGATGAGAGAATCGGTGTCGGAGACGAAGTCGCGGGCGTCGAGTCGGCGCGGCGCGACGGCGCGATTGAGTCGTCGGTGGAAGCTGGCGCGATTGAGCCGACGGCTGCGGCTCTGACGACTCACGTGCGCGTGCCTCTGGAGGCTTTGGACGAACTCATCTCGTCGGCGCACGAGACGTTCGCGTTCGCGTCCGACGCGCTCGCGCTCGCGCTTGCATCCGACGAGCGGGGCGACGCGCGCGAGCGTTTGGAAGGGCGCGCGTCGGAGGCGCGCCGGCGCTTCGTGGAGTTTGAGGAGCGACTGATAGGTTTACGGATGATTGAGGCGCGCGCGGTGCTCGAACGCGCGGCGCGCGCGGGCCGCGCGGTCGCGCGCGCGTCGGGCAAGGAGGTTGAGTTCGAGTTGGCGGGCGGCGATGTGCGTCTCGACAAGTCGCTCGCAGACCGAGTTGCGGATTCGCTCTTGCACCTTCTGCGAAACGCGGTTGCGCACGGCGTCGAGACGGCGGAGGAGCGTCGCGCGTCGGGGAAACCCGCGCGCGGGCGCGTGCGTCTGGAAGCCTTGGCCGAAGGATGTCGCGTCGCGCTGCGCGTGACGGACGACGGGCGCGGGATTGACGTGGAAAGCATCTCGGAGGCGGCGGCGGAGCGCGGACTCGTCGCGCCCGGCGAGCGCCTGACGGAACAGACGGCCCTGCGTCTAATATTCCGTCCCGGCTTCTCGACGACGGCGCGCGCCTCGTCCGTGTCGGGGCGCGGCGTGGGCCTCGAAGTCGTGGAGCGCGCGGTGGAGGACGCGGGCGGCGAGGTTCGCGTGAGGAGCGAGCGCGGGCGCGGGACGACGTTCGAGATGCGCCTGCCGACGACGCTCGCGCTGCTGCGGGCGCTGTTCGTGCGTTCGGCGGGGCGGAAGTTTTGCGTTGACGCGGAGCGCGTCGTCGAGACGTTCGAGGCGCGCGGCGCGGCGTCGAGCCGGGAGGGCGCGGCGTCGCTCAGTTGGCGCGGGCGCGACGTGCCGTTCATTTCGCTTCGTGAGTTGCTCGGACAGGAATTTGATGAAGGCGGCGCGAGGGGAAACGAAGCCGGCGCGGAAAAGGATGAGGGCGGCGCGAACGGAGCGCCGGTCGTGGTCGTGCGCGTGAGCGGCGACGACGCGGGGGAGGCGCGGCACGCGGCGGTGTTGGTTGACGGCGTCGAGGAGCGAAGCGAAGTGCTCGTGCGCGGACTCGGAAGGCACGCGACGCGTTGGCGCGGCGTGAGCGGCGCGACGGAGTTGCGCGACGGCGCGGTCGCGCTCGTCATAGACCTGCCGTTTCTGATTGAGACGAGAAGTTGAGAGTCGCGCGTCGCGCGTCGGTTGAAGACGAGCGTGGTCGTGTAGGACGGACGCGCGGCGTCGCGGAAGACGGTGAAAAGAAGAAGAAGGCCCGACTCGTTTGAGTGAGTCGGGCCTTCTCGTGTTTGTCCGTAACGGTTGCGGCTTCGCTCTTTTTATCTGAAGACGACGCCGACGCCGATGCGGAAGTTGTGCTGCGTCTCGCCGCCGAGGCGTGTCGGGTTGTAGTCGAACTGGATTGCGCGGATGTCAACGCGTGGGCTGACCTTGAAGTCAATGCCGGCGCCGATGATGCCCGCCAACCCGGTCTCGCTGTCGTTCAAGTCGGACGCGCCGGTGAAGCCGCTGACGTTGAAGCGCGCGTTGGCGAAGCCGATCATCGCGTGCGCGAACGGCCTAACCTTCGTCTCCTTGGCGTTGTCCTTGATCTGAACGCCGCCGAAGAGCTGATGAAGGTCGGCGTTAACGTCAACGTTGGTGGTGCCGAAGGTCTCGCTGAAGGTCTTGCGGTGGAACGAGTAGTCGCCCTTGAGACCGAAGTAGCGCGAGATGTTGCCCGCGACCGAGGCGTTGACGCCGTTGAAGCCCTCGCGCTCGTTGACGATGTCGCTGAGTTCGGGGTCGCTGTCGCCGACGCCTGTGTCAACGCGGTTGTGCGAGAAGCCGACGAAGACGTCGTACTTGTTATATTCATCGCTCGACGTGGATTGCGCGAACGTGAACGAAGAGGCGCAGGCGATGAGAACCGCCGCCATGAAAAGCTTACGCATGATGTCTGTCTCCTTCTGAAAAGTGCTGTTCGTAATTACGTGACATCCGTAGATGTCGAAAAGTCCGGCGCGGGTTGCACGGAGTTAACTCGCCGACAACTCGCGCTTCACGGCGACTGCCGCCGCTTTGGATTCCACGGCGAGTATCCGCGAAACGGCGTGTGAGTGGCGCGCGGCGTGTGACACTTCCTTCAGTGTCACATCGCGGACGCGCGCCTTCACGTCTAAAATTCAAAAGAAACTCGCATTAGAGTTTCTTATCGGTTTCCGCTTTTCTTATAAGCAAAGGCGATGCCAGAAGCGGCGCGCGTGAGGAATGGCGGGAAACGCTTCGGCGCGTCGCGGATTTCGCGGGATTCAAAGGAGGCGCGGCGCAGCAAGCGTCCGACAGTCGAAAAGTTTTCCGGCGCAATCCGAAAAGTTGGATAGCCGAGACGACGATTTCGGATTAGAAACTTTGATTTGTCCGATTAAATTTTCGAGGGGCGTTTTTATTGAATTTCCGGCGGACGTTTCTTATGCCAGTCGGTCGCCGATTGATATGCGACGGCGAGTTCGAGCAGAAGCTTCTCGCTCCAAGCAGGGCCGACGAACTGTAGTCCCGTCGGCAGTCCCGACTGGCCGAAGCCGTTCGGGACGGATATGGCCGGAACGCCGACGAGGTTCGACGCGCCGATGGGCGAGGAAGCGCCGATGCCGGGGTAGGCTTTGTCGAAAGTCTTGTCAACGGGGTAGGAGACGGTTGCGCGCGAGGGCGCAATGAGCACGTCGAACTTCTTAAACATCTCCGCCCAAGCGCGTCGCATCGGCGCGCGCATACGCATCGCGTGGAGATAATCCACAGCCGTTACTAGCGACGCAGCGTAGCCGCCAATGCGCCCTTCGGGCGAGGCGAGTTCCTTCACACGCCCCGACTCGATGAGTTCGCGGAAGGCGCTCGCCCCTTCGGCGTCAACAATCGTCCCGACCGCCGGGCCGTAAGGGAAGTCGGGCAGCTTCACGTCCATCTCGACGCTTGCGAAAGGCTTGAGCACTTCGAGCGAGGCGAGGAAGTTCTTACGCACCTCTTCTTGCGCCTTCTCGTAGGAGTCTTTCATCACGCCGAGTCGAAGTTTGCGCGCGCTGCGACGCGGGTTGAGGAGTTGCACCGCCGGAGAGTAGCGCGGGAGTTGGTCGGAGGCGCGCGCGGTCGGGTCGAGCGGATCGCGGCCCGCTATGACTGAGAGGACGAGTCCGCAGTCGAGCGCGGAGCGACACATCGGGCCGAGTTTGTCCAAAGTCCAGCAGAGCGCCATCGCGCCGTGGCGCGAGACGGCGCCGTAAGTCGGCCTGAGGCCCGCGACGCCGCAGAAGGCCGCGGGCGTGATTATCGAGCCGGAAGTCTCCGAGCCGATTGAGAAGGCGACGCACGCCGAGGCGGTCGCCGCGCCCGGCCCCGACGATGAGCCGCCGCTCCAAAAGCCTGTGTTCCAAGGCGTGCGGCACGCGCCCGTCCAAGCGGCGTCGGCTTGGTTGTAGCCCATGCCGCCGGCGAGTTCGATCATTGCGAGCTTGCCGACGAGCACCGCGCCCGCGTCGCGCAGGCGCGTGACGATTGTGGCGTCGTAGTCGAAGCGTTGGTCTTTGTATGGCGTCGCGCCCCAAGTGGTCGGCGCTTCGCGCGTCGCGATGAGGTCTTTGACGCCGTAGGGGATTCCGTGGAGGACACCTCGGTAACGACCGCGCTTTATCTCGCGCTCGGCCTCGCGCGCCTCGCGGAGCGCGTTGTCGCGCATGACGTAGGCGACGGCGTTCAGGCGCTTGCCGACTGACTCAAGGCGCGCGATGTAGCCTTCGGCGAGTTCGACGGGCGAGACTTCGCGTCGTCGCACGAGCGCGGCGAGTTCGCTGACGGGGAGAAAGAAGGTTTCTACGGGAAGCATCTGTGACCCCCAAAGGGTTTTGGATTTTAGATTTTGGATTTTGGATTGACTTGTTGATGAGAGACACGGTGTCTCTCATCAACCTTCTTTGAGCCGACACGTGAAGGCTTGATTGAAAACAGCGTCGCCTTCATCAGTCAATGAAAACAGCGTCGCCTTCGTCAATCCAAAATCCAAAATCCAAAATCGGTTTCAGTTCATCGTCATGAGCGCGGCAAAGATTTCCATGCCGTCCCAGAGGTTTTGCAGTCGTATGTTTTCGTTCTCGGCGTGCTGGTTGTTGTCGTAGTTGGCGATTGGGACGGTGACGAGCGCGCCGGTGCCGAGGCTCTCGTTGAATATGGAGAGCGGGAGACTTCCGCCGCTCGTCGGCAGGCGCACGATCTTCTCGCCGGAGACCGACTGCACGGCTTCGACGACCGACTGTGCGGCGGGCAAGTCCATGCGCGTGCGCTGCGCGTTGTAGCCGCCCGCGCGGTGCGAGACCTTTGCGATGAGCGCGTACTTCAGTCGTTCCTCGTCGGTCGGCTCGCGGTCAATGACATAAAAGCCTTGACGGCGCACGTGCGCGCGAAGTCGCTCGACCTGCCGGCGGTAGTCGTTGCCTTTGACGAGGCGCAGGTCGAGAACGGCTGTCGCGTTCGTCGGGATGACGTTGCGCGCGAGCGCGCCCGTGTCGCCGCTCGAAATGCCGTTGATGTTGAGCGACGGAAGGTTGATGGCTTCGAGCAGGCTCGCGCCGCTCGCTTCGGTGCGCGCGAGTCCGAGTTGAGAGCGAAGCTCCGCGTCGTTGGCGGGCGCGTCGGCGATTGCGCGGCGTTCGAGCGCGCCGAGAGGCTCAACGTCGTCGTACCATCCTTCGATGGTCACGCGCCCCGCGTCGTCCTTCATCGAGGCGAGCAGGCGCGCGAGCGTCTGCGCTGGGTTGGGCGCCCAGTTGCCGTAATGCCCACTGTGAAGAGGTCGCTTCGGGCCATAGACGGTGACGTCAACGTTCGTGTCGCCGCGCACGCCGAAGACGACCTGCTTGCGCCCCGACTGATGCACGGGGCCGTCGCAGACGACCCACACGTCGGCCTGTAGAAGTTGTTTGTTCGACGCGAGTATCTCCGCGAGGTGCGGCGAGCCTGCCTCCTCCTCGCCCTCGAAGAAGAACTTTATGTTCGACGTTAACGCGACGCCCGCGGCCTTGAGCGCGTCGAAGGCCGTGATGATTGCGAAGACGCCCGCCTTGTCGTCCGACGCCGAGCGCGCGTAGAGACGCCATTCGGGGTTGACGGTCTCGCCCGCTTTCGGCATCGGCAGCGTCGCTCCGCCCGACTCCAACGCCGCCGAACGCAGAACGGGCTGCCACGGAAGAGTTCCATCCCACTTTCGCGGGTCGGTCGGCTGGCCGTCGTAGTGCGCGTAGAGCGCGAGCGTGCGCGTCGCACCGGGCGCGCGCCACTCGGCGAAGACTACGGGCGGCGCCGACGCGTCTTTCGCTTCGAGGAGGCGCGGCTCAAGTCCGCGCCGGCGCATCATCTCGGAGATGTGCGCGGCGTTGCGACGAATGTTGTCGCGGTCGGACGCGACGTTCGGGATTGCGAGCAACTCGACATACTCCGCGAGCAGCCGCAGTTCGTTCGCGCGCCTGTAGTCTCTGACGGCGTTTCGGATGCCGCCAGTTTGCAGGGCCAAAGAGATGACGAACAACGCAGAAAGCAGTTGCTTCATAATCGCGGACTCGAAGACGAGAATTGTAGGGGCAGGGGGTGTGCCTGCCCCCCCCTCGCTAGAAAACGGGCGTGAATTTTATAAAAATTTAAAGAGGAGGGAGAAAAACAGC